>WBZT01000350.1_pt1 | contig 38741 bp, 31 predicted proteins | sample 5204241 | NCBI WGS metagenome assembly WBZT01 (sample SAMN12344358, study PRJNA552823) | activated sludge metagenome | biome: Activated sludge suspended growth; feature: Nitrification reactor; material: Wastewater; isolation source: activated sludge from nitrification reactor of wastewater... | reverse complement strand
CCGAGCGCACCCGAGGTCGAGTCTCGGAAGATGGCTTCTTGCACCTCGCGGTCGCCGGGCTCCGCAGCACTGTCATCGGGGACGACGGTCGTGTCCGGCATGAACAGACCCACCAGGGCCGACCCCACGGTGATCTGACCCGACGATCCGCCGCTCTCCGCGACTGTCGTCATGTCGAGCACTCCCGTCGTGGGATGGGTCTTCGTGCCGGAGATGACCAGAACCTGCTTGTTCTCGTTCGTGCCGAGGATGTCGAAGACCGGGCCCGGCGATCGGGACACGAACGGTATGGGCACCAGCACGGCGCCTGTCACGACGACCACCGACAAGGCGATGGCAAGCACCGCCCAGAACCGGGCGCGCGTCATGATCCGCCGAGACCGCGTCTGATGCGACGCAGGCGCTCGGCATCGTCGGGAGTTGCGGGACGGCGATCGCGGCGGAGCAGCACGATGGCCGCCAGAATCGTGACGACCACGGGCAGGGTCAACCAGATCAGCGGTTCCACCCCGGAAGTATCCCCCATGCCCGACAACCGCGTGGTCTGTTGTTTGTGCGCTCTGAGCGGACGCGGCCGCAACGCGGTCGTCAAGGACCCCACCCGCAGATACCGTGGGGGGATCCAAGCAAGGAGATCGCACATGAGCGGCAACATCCCCTTCGGCTTCCAACCGCCGGGGGACGGCGACCCGGGCAACAACCCGTTGGGCAACTTCGACCTGTCCAATCTCGGCTCCGCACTGGAGTCCCTGGGCCGCATGCTGCAGGCCGGAGGCGAGGGGGCAGTCAACTGGGACATGGCCGGCCAGATCGCGCGCAGCAGCGAACCGCAGAAGGCCGACCACGGCGTGACAGCTGCCGAGCGCACTGCGGTCGATGAGGCAGTCGGCCTGGCCAACCACTGGCTCGATGGTGCCTCGTCGTTCGCCGCCAGCAACGCAGCTGCGATCGCCTGGAGCCGCGGAGAGTGGGTCGACGGCACCATCCCCGCATGGCAGCGCATCGTCACGCCCGTCGCCGAGCACGTGCAGGGCGCCATGACCGGTCTGATGAGTGGACAGAGCCTGCCCGAGGGCATCCCGGGACTCGACGCCGAACAGATGAAGTCCATGATGGGACCGCTGGCGGGTATGGCCCAGCAACTCGGCTCCGCGATGTTCGCCAACCAGGTGGGGCAAGGGCTGGGGATGCTCAGCGGCGAGGTGCTGTCGTCCTCCGACATCGGAATCCCGTTGACCCCCGACGGTCGGCCCACACTCGTGCCCCTCAACATCAACGAGTTCGCCGACGGGTTGGGCATGCCGCGCCAAGAGGTGCTGCTGTATGTGGCGCTGCGCGAGTGCGCCCACCAGCGTCTCTTCACTCACGTTCCGTGGCTGCGATCGCGTCTCGAGGACGCCGTCGCCGCCTACGCCCGCGGCATCCAGGTCGACATGAGCCAGATGGAAGAAGCCTTCGGCAAGTTCGACCCGTCCGATCCCGCCAGCCTCACCGAGGCCATGGGTGGGGACATGTTCGAGCTGACGCAGTCCCCCGCTCAGCTCGCTGCCCTGGCCCGGCTCGAAACTCTGCTGGCACTGGTCGAAGGCTGGGTCGACCATGTCGTGGTCGTGGCGGTCGCGGACCGACTCCCGTCCCTGCCGCAGTTGACCGAGGCGATGCGCCGCCGCCGGGCGGCCGGTGGCCCGGCCGAGAAGACATTCGCCAGCCTGGTCGGGTTGGAGCTGCGACCGCGCCGCCTTCGCGAAGCCGCGCAGTTCTGGTCACGCGTCGAAGCGGACAGCGACACCGCCGCTCGCGACGGCTACTGGGACCACCCCGACCTGATGCCGACCGCCGAGGACCTCGACGACCTCGACGGCTTCTTCGAACGCTCCGGCGCGGAGACCATCGAGATGCCCGAGGCCCGCGGAGCGGCCGACCCCGACCAAGGCCCGGGTGAACCGGGCTCGAACTGAGCCCTGAGTGCTCCTACCGAGCTCGGGGCGCGTCACGACCCCCAGTCGGGGCGCAACGGGATGTTCGCGTAACCGTCCGGCGATGTGCGGGTGGACAGCACCTGGTGCAGTTGGATGACGTTGTGCGCGAACCCGAACCGGGAAACGGCCAGGTAGAGGCGCCACACCCGGGCCTTGCGCAACCCGACCTCGGCGACCGCGTCCTCCCAGTGATCGTCGAGGTTCTCCGACCACTTCTGCAAGGTCATCGCGTAGTGCACGCGCAGATTCTCCTCGTGCTGCACTTCCAGTTTCTGATGCTCCATCGCCTCGATCAGATGGCCGACATTGACTAGTTCGCCGTCCGGGAAGATGTAGCGATTGATGAACCCGCGCCGGTACATGGTGGGCTGCTTGGTGTCAGTCCGCGTGATGCAGTGGTTCAACAGCCGACCACCCTCGACCAACTTGTCACGCAGGAATGAGAAGTAGCCGGCGTAGTTCGCGCGCCCGATGTGCTCGGTCAGCCCGATCGACGAAACGACGTCGAAGCCGGTTTCGGGTACGTCACGGTAGTCACCGCACCGAAGATCGACCAGGTCGGTCAGCCCTTCCTCGCGAATCATCTGCTGGCCCCACGTGGCCTGTTGCGCCGACAGGGTCACTGCGATGACCTTGACGCCGTAGTTGGCTGCTGCGTGACGGGCCATCCCACCCCAACCGCAGCCGACATCGAGCAGTCGCATCCCGGACTGCAGCCCCAACTTTCGACAGACCAGATCGAACTTCTCGTCCTGCGCCTCCTCCAACGTGGAGTCGGGCTTGGGAAACACCGCGCATGTGTAGGCCATCGTGGGGCCGAGCAACCACTCGTAAAAGCGGTTGCTGACGTCGTAGTGATGACTGATGGCCGCAGCATCCCGGTTCTTCCCGTGACGCCGGCCCGACAGGCGAACCTCCTCGGGAGGCGGTGGGAGCCTCTTCAGCGCGTGGGGGCCGAACTGCTTGGCCAGGGCCAGCCGATCCGACCACGACGGCATCTGCGCTGACCGGTACAGCACATCGAATGCGCCGTAGATGTCACCGCTGATGTCCACATCGCCGTTGACGTACGCGCGGGCGATCCCCAGTTGACCAGGAGCCCCGGCGATGGCCTGCAGCGCCCGCTCCGATGTCAACGTGATCCGGTAGGGGGCATCGGGACTGCCGGCCCGACTGCCGTCGTAGCCGACGAACTCAAGCTCGGGGCTGTCGGGGACGACCATGCGGAAAGCGTCGGCAATGTTCATCGGGGGTTCCTCCTCATTGCGGCCATCATGGCGGTTGCGGGCGCGGCAGTCACGAGGAACGCACGCACTTGGCGTACAAATCGAGCAACCGCCGTTCGGGGTCGTAGCGGTCTTTCAGCCGCCAGTAGGTGTCCCCGCCGTAGATGTCGTAGAACTCGTCTCGGTCGTAGTAGGCCGTGGAGTACAGCGACTTGCGTCCACCCAACTGCGTGACCTTCTTCTCGATCGCGCGGTTGACCGTCCCCGCCGCTGGCTCGACGCCGGGGGGGAGTTCGACGCTGGACCAGAATCCCACGTTGACGTAGATGCCGTTCGGGTCGAACTGGTACAACGGCCACACCGCATCGGGATCACGCTGACGCAGCGGGCACACCCACACCGGTTCGATCCGCACCTCGTGGTGAAAGAAGTCCATGAACTCCGGCAGTGCGGCCAACGGGACCTCGACATCTTGCACGACCGCTTCGCGCTGCGGGCGGCCTCGTCGTACCGCGATCCGGTTGGTGATGTTGTGCCGCCGTTCGAAGGCCACGATCTTCCAGTAGACGTCACTGCGCAGCCTGGACTTCGGCCACAGTCGCCGCACGGTCGGGTTCTGCGCCCCCATGGCCCGAGAACACCAGAACCAGTCGGTGTCCCAGCGCCACAGGTAGTCCAGTGTGGTCAGCCGATCGGACGCTTGCCGCCGGATCGACCGGTAGTAGATGTCCATGCCGGTGTAGTCCGAAGACGGGCCCATGTCATCCACGTAGCGCGCCGTCGTCAGGTACATCTCGTTGCCGGCGAACACCGTGCCGTCCACGTAGTCGACAGACTCGTCCTGCCATTTGCCTCCGACGACGATCTCGCCGATCGCCTCGGCCATGTCCGTGGTGGACCCGAACGCCGTGTGGCGCAATGCCATCTGCGCCGGGACTGGTTCGAGCTCGATGTCCAACCGAAGCGCATACCCGAGAGTCCCGTAGGAGTTGGCGAATCCGAAGAACAGGTCGCTGTGCGGGCCGTTTGGTTCCGCGCGCACGATCTCACCCGCACCTGTCAGCACATCCATGCCGAGGACGGACTCATGCGGCAGGCCGTTGCGGAAGCTGGCCGCTTCGATCCCCAGCCCGGTGACGGCACCGCCGAGGGTGATGGTGCGCAACTGCGGGACACACAGCGGGACCAGGCCATACGGGAGCGTGGCGGCCACCAGGTCCTCGTAGGTCGTCAGCCCACCGACGGAGGCGGTGCGCCGCTCGACATCGACGTCATAGACACCGTCGAACGCACCGAGGTCGAGACGGTGCGAGACAGCATCGCGGGAGCGGAAGAGATTCGAGGTTCGCTTGGCGAGCCGGATGGGCTCACCGACCGGCCACTGCGCAATGGTGGCGGCGGCGCGGGCCGCGGCGGTGTCGAAATCCGGCGGCGCCGGGCTATGGGTACTCATGCCACCGTATGGAAGCACGGGAGAGGGGCTGGTGTGGCCCCCCTCCGCTCAGATCAGGCCTTGCCCAGAATCCGGGCGACGGTGGTGCCGCAGACCGGGCACTTGCCCTTGGCCATGCGTGTGCCCTTGGCGTTGACCGACACCTCACCGGTGAAGTCACGCTTCTCCTTGCACTTCACGCAGTACGCAGTGCCGCTGTATTCCTCGGCCATCGTTGATGCCTCCTCGTCGGGGTCGGCGGCTGCCGACCATCGCGCGTGCAAGAGTAACCCCCGACGTCGTCGGTATCCGGGTGGGGGCCATGCGGCGATTTTCAGGGGCGATGCCGGCGTCCGGAAGTCGACGCCGAACGCGATCGCTTGGCGACACAGCGTCACGGCCTGTGGATGGCCGATCGGATCTGGATCGGCGCGGCGCAAAGTGACCGTCGTGACGACCCATGAACTTCTTCGCCTCCATCCCTGGCGTCCGCTGCTGACCGGAGCCACCGGCCTGCGCGTGGCCTTCGATCCGACACCAGCCGACCTCCCCGAGCATCTGAGCGGCCCGCTACGGGCGGCGGCCCGCGGCACCGACCACGACGGGGTCGGCGTTCGCACCCTGCAGGAGGTCGGCGCCTTGGTAGATCTGCGGCATTGGCGAGCCTTGGCGTCTGTGCACGGTGATGCCGGCGCTCGCGCCTACCTCAGCCGCGCCGCCCGCGGTCTCGATGCCTTCGACCGCATCGAGCGCCGCGGGTCCGCAGCGGTGGCAGTGTCCGGCGACGACGATCTGAGCGAGCCCCTGCGCATTTCGTTGCGGGCCGCTGGTGTGCCGGTTGTCGACCGACGCGGCGATGCGGTGCTCGAGATCCATGTCGGGCGGCCCTCCCCGACCACCATCCAGCGCTGGATGGGATCCGACACGCCTCACCTGGTCGTGGTTCCCCGCCCGGATTCCGTTCGGGTGGGGCCGCTGGTCGTCCCCGGCGCCACGGCGTGCCTGCAGTGCCTGCATCTGAGCCGGTGCGACCGAGACCGACAGTGGCCAGCGCTGTCGGAACAACTGCGCAGGACAACCTCGCCACAGCCGGACCCCGTCCTCATGGGGCACGCGAGCGCTGTGGCGGTGCGCGGCATCGTGCAGCATCTCGAGACCGGAGACTCGGCACTGCACTCTCAGTACTGGACCTGTGACCTCGACGCCCTGCAGCCGCTCTCGACCCAGGTCGCCAGACATCCAGCCTGCGGATGCTGGTGGCCGTTGGTCGGTGACCACCCGACCTGACCAGAGGCTGGTCGGTGTGGGTCACCCCGGTCTACCGATCGTCGGCGGACGTCGATGAGCGCGACCGCGCACAGTGGGCGAGAATGTCGTCGTGGCCCAACTCCCCCGGCGCACCCTGACGCGCAGTGCGCGGCTGGCCGCCCTGCCGATCGGACATGCGGGGCGAGCCGCTGTGGGCCTCGGTAAACGTATGGGCGGCAAGCCCGCCGAGGCGGTTACCACCGAGTTGCAGCAACGCTCCGCCGAACAGATGTTCAAGGTGCTCGGTGAACTCAAAGGCGGGGCCATGAAAGTCGGCCAGGCGATGAGCATCTTCGAGGCCGCGCTCCCCGAGGACATGGCCGGGCCCTACCGCGCGACCCTGACCCGGCTACAGGAGGCCGCTCCCCCGCTGCCCGCCGAGACCGTGCACGAAGTGCTCGCCGACCAACTGGGGGCCGACTGGCGCGACCGGTTCGCCGAGTTCAACGACCAGCCGGCAGCCGCCGCCAGCATCGGACAGGTCCACCGGGGAGTGTGGCGTGATGGCCGCGACGTCGCAGTCAAGGTCCAGTACCCCGGAGCCGCCAAGGCGCTGGCAAGTGATCTGAAACAGATGGTCCGCATGGGCCGACTGTTCGGCACTGCGGTCCCCGGCCTCGACATGAAACCGCTGCTCGAAGAGTTGCGGGAGCGGGTTCTCGAGGAACTCGACTACCTGACGGAGTCCCAGTCCCAGCGAGCCTTCGCGGTTGCCTTTGACGACGACCCTGACTTCGTGATCCCGCATGTTCTGTCGGCCGCGCCGAACGTTCTCGTCACGGAATGGGTGGAGGGCCGCCCGTTGGCCGACGTGATAGCGAAGGGAACACGTGAGGAGCGCGATCACGCGGGGCTGCTGTACCAGCGATTCCTGCTCTGCAGCCCGGAGCGGGCCCGACTGCTGCACGCCGACCCCCATCCCGGCAACTTCCGGATCATGCCCGATGGACGACTCGCGGTCCTCGACTTCGGAGCGGTCGCCCATCTGCCCGATGGCATGCCCCGGGCCGTGGGACGGTTGATGCGCATCGCGATGGCCGGCGACGCCGACACCGTCCTGGCCGGCCTCACAGCCGAGGGATTCGTGCGGCCCCACATCACATTGGACGCTGACCGCCTCCTGGACTATCTGACCCCGTTCATCGAACCCCTGCAGGTCGAGGAGTTCCACTACTCACGGCAGTGGCTGCGGGGCCTCTTCGAGCGGGTCAAGGATCCCCGGGGCGCCGACTTCACGGTGGGCCTGAAGTTGAACCTGCCGCCCAGCTACGCGCTGATCCACCGGGTGTGGATCGGTGCCACCGGCGTGACGTGTCAACTGGACGCGACGATCCCGGTGCGCCCCGAGATGGAGCGCTGGGTGCCCGGCTTCATGGACGAGGATCTGCTGTAGCCCGACCCGCCACGATGGCCAGGATGGCGGAACCGTGGTCGGCGATCCGGTGGGGCCACATGCCGGGGATCTCACCGAGCGCAACCGGGTCACGGGGAATCCGCTCTGCGATGGCGCGCAGTGTCGTATCGGTCAGCACGGCATGCCCGGGCAGCCCGGCGGCATCGGCCGTGCGGTCGCGCCAAGCGGTCAACTCAGCGACGAGTCGATCGTCCGCAGGTGAGCCACAGGATTCGCAGTGACCCAGCACCCGCTCCCTCCCCGTCACAAGGGCCCGGTGACAACGGGTGCACCGGGCCGGCGGCAGGCCGGCACCGGCCCGATCGCAGTGATCGTCGGTCGCGGGTTGCGCAACAGGTGGCGCGGGGAACTCGGGAACCGTCCCGGAGCCATCCAGTGCCGCCAGATAGGGCGAGGGCCCCTGCCTGCCGCCACGGGTGGTCTCGGTCGTCCACGAGACAACGAGTCGACGCTTCGCCCGGGTGAACCCGACGTACGCGAGCCGCTGCTCCTCGAGGCGAGCATCCGATGACTCCGCCCGTGAATACGGCAGGGAGGAGTCATCCGCACCGATGATGAAGACGGTGTCCCATTCGAGGCCCTTGGCGGCGTGCAACGTGAGCAGGCTGACGCCCGCCGGCGGTGGGGACTGGTTGTCGGTCGCGCGCTGCTGCAGTTCGTCGAGTCCCTGCGCGCCGGTGGCGACGAGCCCTGACGCGTCATTGGTCGCGCTCGGATACAGGGCGGCGAGGGCTGCGAGGGATTCCCACCGGTCGCGAACTCCAGGACTGTCCGGCGGGGTCGGTTCGTGACCCATGGCCGCGAGCACCGCAGCCATGATCTCGGGCGCCGAAGCGTCGGGCTGGACGCGCAGTTCGCCGCGGTAGCGGGTCACGGCTTCGCGCACTTCAGGCCGTTCGAAGAACCGGTCGCCGCCGCGAGTGCTGAACGGGATCTCCCGGCGGCGCATCTCGTCCTGCAGCACTCGACCTTGGCGATGGATGCGGTAGAGGCACGCGATGTCGGAGGGTGACTGCCCGAATCTGATCAGACCCGCGATCTCGTCGGCAACGCCACGCGCTTCAACGGTGTCCGTCGGGAAGCTCAGCACCCTGGTCCGGCCCGGGTCGGTGCCGGCACTGCGCAGTTGCAGCGCCGCGGGCAGGTCGCGGCCCAGCCGGTTGGCTGCCGCGGCGATGGCAGGCGCGCAGCGGTACGTGGTGGGCAGTTCGACGACAGTGGCACTCGGGTAGCGCCGTGGGAATCCAGCCAGCAGGGTGGGATCGGCACCGGCGAACTGGTAGATGGTCTGCGCGGCGTCGCCCACGACGCAGATCTGGTCGCGGTCGCCGACCCACAGGTCGAGCAGTCGCTGCTGCAGCGGACTGACGTCTTGGTATTCGTCGACGGTGAACCAGCGAAAGGCGCGGCGGACTGTCTCGCGCACATCACTGCGCGTGGTGAGCAAACCGACGGTGACCAACAGGACGTCGTCGAAGTCCATGACCGAGCGTTCGGACTTGACGGTTTCGTAGCGTTGCAGGACCGCCCCGATGTCCGTGGCGGGCAAGCCGCCGGTGTCGCGCTCCTTCGCGCGCACCGGGTACTCGTCCGCGGTGAGGCAGTTGGCCTTGAGCCAGTCGAGTTCGGTGGTGAACACAGCGAGATGGTCGCGGTCGCTGGGGAGCGACGTGTCACGCGCCGCCTGACTGAGCAGCCCGGCGCGATCGGCCTCGATGCGGGGCGGTGTTCCTCCGATCGTGTCGGCCCAGAAGTGCCGCAGCTGACGCAGCGCAGCCGAGTGGAAGGTTCGAACGGCGACGTCTCCCGCACCGAGCTGGGCCAGCCGGGAGTGCAGTTCGCCCGCTGCGCGGGCGGTGAAGGTGACGGCGAGTGACCGGGAGGGGTCGTGGCGCCCGGTGCGGACAGCGTGCGCGATGCGGTGTGTGATCGTGCGGGTCTTGCCCGAACCCGGCCCCGCCTTGATGAGCACCGGACCGTCGAGGGCTTCCGCGGCATGGCGTTGCTCGGGGTCGAGGCCGGCCAGGATGTCGGTCATTGCCGGGACCATTGACCGGGCAGGGCGGCTCCGAACCACAGTTCGATCAACCACCGGGAGATGCTGAACCGCGGTGGCAGCCGCACGTGCCCGGCCGCGCAGTTCTCGGACAGTTCCTCTCGGGTGAACCAGCGGGCTTCGGCTATCTCGCTGCCGTCAGGGGTGATGGCGGTGTCCAGGGCCGTAGCGTGAAAACCGAGCATGAGCGAGCCGGGGAACGGCCATGGCTGGCTCCCGCGGTACCGGATGTCCGTGACGGGGACCCCGGACTCCTCCCGGACTTCACGCTCAACGGCGTTCTCGAGGGTTTCGCCGGGCTCCACGAAACCGGCCAACGTCGAGTACCACTGCTGGGGCCAGCGCGACTGACGGCCGAGCAGCGCGCGATCGGAGTCATCGATGACGAGCATGATGACCGCTGGATCCACCCGGGGGAAGTGCTGACTGTCATCGGCCGGACAGCGCCGGGTCCAGCCCGCGTCGGCCACCACGGTCGGGCCACCGCACCGGGCGCAGCGGGAGTGGCGGCGGTGCCAGTTGAGCACTGCCACGGCGGCGACGACGATGCCGAGTTCGGGGTCGTCGGTGAGCGCGAGCCCGAGCTCGCGCACCCCCAACAGCCGTTCGGAGGGCACAGCGTCACCGGACCGATGCACCGCGAAGTACGGCGCGCCCGCGAGGTCCTGCCCCAAGAACACCCAGTCACCCGTCGGCTCCTGAGCGATATCGGTGGGTGAGACCCACGCCACGTCGGGGTCAGGACCCTCGCGGGTCAGCACCCGGTCGCCGACGAACACGGCAGCCCGGGCCAACGAAGACTGCCATTGCTCCCGCAGCCACGCCGCGTCGCTGCGGCGATGGGCGACCCGGTCCAACGGCGGCACTGTCAGTGGCAGCGACGGGGGTTCTGACATAGGTGGTCAGCCTATTGTGAGCTGGCCGGAGACACCGGATGACCCCGCAGCAACTGCTCGGGAGCCACCAGATCGTCGTAGGTGACGTGGGAGCCGTCGGCGAGGAACACGAACGTGGCTCGGACCCGCCGCGGGTCACACCCGATGATCCGAGCCCATGCCGCGCGATACAGGACGAGTTGTCCCGGATCGGCGACGGCCGACGTGCCGGTCTTCCAGTCGACGACCTCCCAGTCGAAGTCGTCGCGGTCGGTGACCCGGAACACGGCGTCGATGCGCCCCGTGACGACGAGGTCGGACACTGCGATCACGAAGGGCTGCTCCACCGCATGCGGGGTGCGGTCGGCGTAGGCGGTGCGCGCGAGTTGGGCGGCGAACAGATCGTCGTCGCTGGAGTCCGGCAGGTCGAACAGCGTCTGTTGTCCGATCCGGTGCTCCATCCACGAATGGAAGGCGACACCGGCGCGGGCAGCTGCGCTGGGGCGGCGCGGCATGGGCCGAAGCATGGTGTCGGTGTACTGCTCGGGGTCGCGCAGCCACGACAACAGAGCACTCGCCGACCAGACCTCGGGCGAGACAGCGGTGCCAGGCGTGGCGTGTCGCTCAGCGGTCAGGTCGCGGATGCGTTCGCGCCACCGGCGATCGGTGAGCGGCCCGGCCGTACTGATCGCCTCGGCCAGTTCGCGAGCCGCTGCGCGTCCCGCAGGTTGCGGCCACGGACGCAGGAGTTCCGCGGCTCGGGAGGTGGGTTCAGGTCGCTCGCCGGGGTCAGCCATCCAGTCGGTCACGGCCCCCGGTTCGCAGTGGTCCCGCAAGACCCTCAGGTAGTCGGAAGGCCCCCGGGGACGGTGCTGGGTCGGGCCCCACCAGTGGCCACTGGCGATGAGTTCCCGTTTGGCGCGGGTGACGGCCACATAGGCGAGGCGGTCCTCGTCACGCCGGTCGTCGCGGCGGCACGCGGCAACGTACTCATCGTGATCGGCAGTGGTGAACGCGGTGCCCGGGAACCCCAACTCCAAAGCGGGGTCCGGCTCGTCCGGGACCACCGGTGGCAACGCCAATGCGCTCGTCACCCACCGCGACGATCCCTGTGCAGCGGGAAACACCCCGGCGCTCAGGAACGGCAGGGCGACCACGGGAAACTCCAGACCCTTCGCCGCGTGCATCGTCATCACAGCGACACCGGCACCGGGCGGCCCCGGCGGCTCCTCTGGTGACGCGGAGAACCGGGCACAGTCATCGAGATGCGCCACGAAGTCGCTGAGCGCCCGGGAGCCGTCCAACCCTCGGAAATGCTGGGCCATGGTGACCAGCGCCGGAAGGGAGTCCGGCACCTGAGCACTGTCCAGCGGCAACAACGCCGGCGTGAGGAGGTCGACGATGGCGCTCACGGTGTCGGCGGGGGCACGGTCGCTCATGGAAGCCAGCTGATCGAGCTCTGCCGCCAACGCCGCCAGTCGGGTACGCGCCTCGGGCGAGTACGGGTAGTCGGGTTCGCAGCCGGGGTCGTGTACTGCGTCGAGCAAGCTGTGCGGTTGGTCACCCAGACCCCCACCGGGCCTGGAGTCCGGATCGGCGAGATCACGGGCTCGCCGCCCCAGAATCGCCAAGTCGACGGGGCCGATCCTCCAACGGGGCCCCACCAAGTGGTGGATGAGGTCGGGGTTGGCGTACGGGTCAACCAGTACGCGTAGCAGCGCTGTAACGGCGACGACCTCCGGCAGGGCGAGCAGGTCCCGCCGTGAGGACACGTGACAGGGAACCGCGATCGAGCGCAGATGGTCCACCACGGCGGCGACCTGATCGTTGGAACGGCACAGGACCGCCATGTCGGACCAGGCGAAGCGCGCGGCCGTCTCGGCCAGCTGGTCACCCAACCAGACAAGTTCGTCGTCCCAACCAGCCAGCAGGCCACAGCGCACCCGACCGCCGCCCGCGTCCGCGGGCGCTCTCAAGGGCGCCACGCGGTGGAAACCGCGCAAGTCGGCGGCCACGGAGTTGGCGGCCGCCAGCACCGACGGCAGCGACCTGCGATTGATCGTCAAGGAGTACACCGGCGCGTCACCCTGGCTGCTCGGGAAGTGCCGGGGGAACTCGTCGATATTGGTGACGCTGGCCCCACGCCACCCGTAGATGGCCTGGCAGGGGTCGCCGACCGCGGTGACCGGGTGGCCACCATCGAACAACGCCTGCAGCATCCGGCGCTGCGCCCGCGACGTGTCCTGGTATTCGTCCAGGAGTACGACTCGAAACTGGGAGCGAACCTGATCGCGGACCAGCGGTGCGACGTGAGCCAGCTCGTCAGCCAGTCGCACCTGATCGGCGAAGTCGATCAACTCGGCATCACGCTTGGCGGTACGAAACTGCGCCGTGAGCACCGTCAACGCGAGGCGCTGTTCCGCCGCGGCCACCATCTTGCCGGTCAGACCGTTCGGGCCGCCGGCCTGCTCCAAGTGGCGCAACAAGTCGGTGTCGTGGCTGCGCAGCTCGGCCAGGGAAATGCCCATGTCCGCGCAGCTGTCGTCCATGGCTCGAACTCGCTCGGCCAGCTGTGTGGGGTTGCCGGTGAGCCCGCGGATGTCCGCGGGGTGGCAGGCCACGGAGTAGGCGAGCCGAGCCCGTTGGCCGTCGGCGAGCAGCCGGGCGTCGGACTCCACCCCGAGCAGCGGCCCGTAGTCGGACAGCAGCCGCCCCGCGAAAGCGTGGTACGTCAGCACGCTGGGATCGCCACCGTCGTCCGGCAGCGCCCCGGACCCGAGTCTGTCGGTCGCCGCCCGGATGCGATGACGCAGTTCGCCGGCTGCCTTGTTGGTGAAGGTGAGACCCAGGACTTGATGGGGCCGCACTTGCCCGGTGGCAAGCAACCAGACCACTCGAGCAGCCATGACGGTGGTCTTGCCGGTCCCGGCCCCGGCGACGATCAGTTGGGGGGCCAGCGGAGCGGTCGCGGCAGCCAACTGCTCGTCGCTGAGGGGTACGCCGAACAGCTTCGGGAGGTCGCGGGGCGTGATCGTCGGTGACGGCGCCGTCTGGGTCATGCCTGACCTCCGGCCGGGCAACTGGCTCGGAAGGCGCACGTACGGCAACCGGGCCCGGGATTGGGTCGGAACTGACCGGCGCGCACAGCTTCTGACGCCGCGAGCAGGACGCCGTCGAGCCGCGGACCCAGGTCCGCAGCTGGGCCCTGGTCCCGCACCTTGGGCAGATCGAGTTCTCGGGAGCCGGCGGGGAGACACAGATGCACCAGACCCGCACCCGCTGACGGCAACCCGACGGCTGCGGCCACGGCCCGTTGGTAGACGGCGAGCTGGACGTTGTCGCGGGTGTCTGCGACGGAACTGGCAGAGCGCTGGGTCTTGTAGTCCCACACGCGAACCTGTCTGCCGTCATTCTCGACGACGTCGACCGCGCCGCGGATCCTGACGGTGTCGATCACGTCGCCGTGAGGACCGCGCACCGGCACTGCGACATCGATGGGGTGTTCGGCAGAGACCCGACCGGATCGCGTCTTCAGCCACGCCGCCGCTCGTTGCACCGCCTGTTCGGCGGTGGCGCGCTCGAGCCGGGCGTACCAGGAGGCGTCGTAGCCGTCGTCGCTCCACCTCTCGGTGAGCAGCTCTGCGGGATCGCTGTCGGGATCGTCGGCCAGTTGGGCGGCGATGTCGTGGACGGTGATCCCGAAGTCGGCGCGCGCTCCGCTGGGCCGCTCGCCGTGAACTTCGCGCTGCAGGGCCCAACGCAGCTGACACTGGTCGAGGACCGCGAGGCCCGAGCCGGACAGAGCGAGCGGCTGATCGACCGGACGCAGTGGATCAGGGGCCCGCGTCCACTCCGAGACGCCGTCCCACCGCTGCGGATCGCCACCGGCCACGATCGGCACGCCGCGGCCGTCGGTCGCCGCGGCCAGAGCAGCCAGCGCGGCCAGCGCGGCCACGGCGTCGTCACCCGCCCCGGTGGTGGCGCTGCGCCGCGCCTGGAGGAGAACGTCGAGGGCGGTCTGAGGCTGCGCGGGGAGTCCGCGGACCCGAGTCACAGCGATGCCCGCCTGGGCCAGCAGTGGGGTCGGGGGATCGTCACCACCCCCCGCGGCCACGAGGAGCAGACTTCGCTCGGCGCGGGACAGGGCGATGTTGAGCAAGCGACGTCTTTCGGCTGCGGCAGGCTGCGGAACGCCCTCGGATGGGAAGAGGCCCTCGGGCCTCAGCCGTTGCGGCTCGATCAGGCCGCGGTCGGATCCCGCCCACCACGAGGATTCGGTCATCCCTGTCACCACGACCATCGGCCACGATCGCCCCGGGGAGCGGTGCAGTGACATCACGGTGACCTGGTCGGCGCGGGACTCGGTCTTCAAGTCGGGTTCCGCCGGGATCTCTTGATGATCGATCTCCTCGATCAGGGACAGCAGGCCGCGGCTGCCGCCCCAGCGTTCCGGGGCACGCTCGGCCAGCCGGAACAAGGAGATGACGGCGTCGAGTTCGCGGCCCGCGGCGACGGCGGCCTCGCCCCGGCCGACAGCCCGCTGCCGCAGTCGCTGAGGCCATGTGTCGTCGCCGTGCCACAACTGCCACAGGACCTCGGCGGGGGCGGCGCCCTCGCTGTGCATGCGGCGGGCTCGGGTCACGCGCTCGACGAGGTGCCGCGCGCTCCGGACGACGGGCTGGAGATGCTCGGGCAGAGCCGCTGTCAGCACCGGGTCGCGGGCGAGGTCAACGACCGTCACCTGCCCATCGGTTGCCGCCGATGCCGCCCGTACAGCCTGTCGGATCTGCCGTGGCGGGAGCGTGAACATGTCCGACCCCAGCACTTGCTGCCAGATCGGCCCCAATGCGGCGTCGTTCACGTCGGCTGCGAGCACGAGACGTGCTGCGCTCAGGAGCGTGGCGACGGCTGGCTGATCCCGCAACGCCGAATCGCCGGCAGGCACGTGGACCGGGATCCGAGCCTGCGAGAGAGCCCGTGCGAGCAAGGGGATCTCGGTGCCGGGCGCTGGAGTGAGCACGGCCATATCGCGCCACGGCACCCCCGTTCGATGCGCGTGCCGCAACTGGGCCGCGATGTGCCGGGCCGCTGCGGTGGAGTCGTCGTACTCCACCGCAGTCAGCCGATCGGCGGGGTCGTTCAGTGCCGGTGTGCGGTACTGGTCGGCGCGGGGCAGGCCGGGATACCACCGGCCCGCCATGAGCGCAGCCCGCGCGTCACGAAGATGCGCACCGCCGCGATAGCACGTATCGGCTATCACTACCGGGCGCCCGCTGACCAATTGACTCAGCGCCGCGGGGTCGGAACCGCGGTAGGAACCCACGCTCTGGTCGGGATCGGCAGTGGCGAGGATGACGCCGCCATTGCCGGCCAGGGTGGTCAGTAGATCGACCTGGGTGTGATCGAGAAAGTGGGCGTCGTCGACCAGGACGACGTCCCACTGCGCGCTACTGCCGCGCCCCCGCCACACACGGCGAGCCCTGAGGGCCAGCTCGCTGTAGTCGACCGCTCCCTCCCAGTCCAATACCTGCAGGTACTCGTCGAGGAACTGGGCGATGGCGCGCCATCCGGCATCGCCACAGGCCTCGGCGACCTCGCGCAGCCGGTCGGGTTCCCAGCCACATCGGCGCGCCCGGGCCACCGCGCGACGAACACTGCGCGCGAACGACCGGGTCGGCAGGGCGGGTTTCCATTCGGTGGGCCAGTCCACACTGCCGGAATCGACGGTGCCGGTGAGGATCTCCCTGATGCGGGCCTCTTGCTCGGGGGCCGTCAAGGTGCGCACCGGTTCGGCGTCAGACAGAGGGCCGATGCGGTCGTCAGCGATGATGCTCTGCGCGAGCGCGGCCACTGTCGTGACCGTGGGTGCGGCCCCCGGCACGAGCCGCGCGACCCGCGATTGCCATGCCCGGGCCGCGACCCGGTCGGCAGCCACGGCGAGCACCCGAGCGGAGCCACGGCGGACCGCCCACCGGGCGCTGGCGTGGACCATGGCGACCGTCTTTCCGGTGCCGGCTGGACCCAGCAGGATGGTGGATTTGTCGGCATCCACCACCGACTGCTGCGCTCGGTCGAGTCGCCAGCCAGGGTCGCGCGGCTCGGACGACCGGACCGGGCCACCTTCGGCCCCCGGCTGATCGGTGACCCAGTTGCTTGTCCCGACGGTGGTGGCCTCCCTCATGACTCCCCCTCCCACGGCTGGTGTTCTGTGTTCTCACGGCTCGGTGCCGGCGTTGGCTTCTCGGTGGTTCGTGTGTCAGTTGAGCACACACCCCCGACAGGTCCTCGGCGTCACACGCCGTGGCGTGCCACCATCGTGGGGTGACCACTGCCGACGACCGGGTTTCCGGCGCGCCCGCCGGTGTGCCCGCCGTCGAGTCCGCCAACGAGCCCGCCGTCGAGTCCGCCAACGAGCCCGCCAACGAGCCCGCCAACGAACATTGGTCGTCACGCTCCGACGGGCAGCCCCCAGCGGCTCCGAGCCCTGAGTCCCAGGAGTGCTTTCCCGATGACGCCGCGCAGCGCCCGGGAGAGCGGGTGTGGTTCGACGAACCGAACGAGCCACACGATTCGGACCCCGGCGCCCGACATTCGGATCACCGCCAGACCCCGACCGCCGACACGGCCGACACGGCCGACACGGCCGACACGGCCGACAAGGCCGACAAGGCCGACAAGGCCGACAAGGCCGACAAGACGGTGGTCATCGAAGAAGGCGTCGTGGGCAAACGCCTCCGCCGCCCCATGGATCTCGTGCGCCTCCTGGTGGCGGTCGTCGCCATGGCCGCGATCGCCACGATCGCGTTCTTCGCCACGTCGACCGCCACGGGACTGGGCGAGGATCTGACCGAGGCGTCTCGGCAACTGCCCGACCTGCTGATCCTGGTGATGAACGTCATCGCGGGCCTCGGCCTGTTGACGCTGCCGGTGGCGTCGGCGGTGGACATGCTGGTCCGCGGCCGTGGCCGGCAGCTCCTCGATGCGCTGCTGGGCTTATTCGTGGCCGTTGCCGTCCTGTCGGCCGTGGCGTTGGTGATCGAGCAGTTCGGCACCGCCCGGTGGCAGATCGCCCTGGCGGGCAGCGTCAATCCGCAGGACACGCCGCTGCTGCCCCTGCTCGGCGGCCTCATGGCCTTCATCACGGTGGCCCGGTTGATGGCACGGGCACCGTGGAACGTCCTGTCGGGCCTGGTCGTCGTGTCGTTGTTCGTGGTGAATGTGTTCACCGGTGGCACCACGATCGCCGGGATCGGACTGTCGTTGATGGCCGGCTGGGCCACGGGACTCGCGGTGCGTTACGCAGTCGGCACGCCCACCACGCGCCCCAGCGGAGTGCAGGTAGCGCACACACTGGCGGGTGCGGGAATCCCCGTGTCCGTGCTCCGAGCCCAGGACGTCACCGATGTCGGGCGGCGGTACCTGGGTGTGCGGGAACGCGACCAGCGCACCGTCGAGGTCTACGTCCTCGATCGCGACCTCGAAGGTGCTGGCCTCGCACAAGCCCTGTGGCACAGTCTGCGCCTGCGGGAATCGACGCGCAGCAGTTTCAACATGCGGCGCAGCCTCGAGCAGCGCGCTCTGATGTCGTACGCGGCGCAGAATGCCGGGGTGCCGACCACCCGCCTGTTGGCCGCCCGCGAGATCGGTCCCGACTCATCCCTGCTCGCCTACGACCGCGCCGACGGCCGACGCTTCGATGAAGTGGGGGTCGAGGACCTCAGCGACACTGCCTTGGACAATGCATGGCGCGCGGTCGACCGGTTACGGTCGGCGGGGATCGCCCACCGACGACTGACCGCGGATCATCTGCTGCTGACCGCGGGGGACGGTGTTCAGATCCTCGGCATGAGCCAGGGGTCGATCGCCGCCGGCGACGTCGCGCTGCGAATCGACTTGGCCGAGATGTTGTGCACCCAGGCCTTGATCGTCGGACCCGAGCGCGCGATCGCCTCCGGCAAACGCGTGCTGGGAACAGAGGTCCTCACGCGCGCACTACCCGTTCTGCAGCCGGTCGCCTTGAGCCCGACCACCAAGAAGGCGATGCGCAAGAACAAGGATCTGATGATCTCGCTGCGCGACTCACTCATCGAGATCCGGCCTGACGCCGAAGTCGAGCACATCGAGCTGGAGCGGATCAAGCCACGCACCCTGCTGATGATCATCATCGGGTCGATCGCGGTGTACGTGCTTCTGTCGCAACTCGCCCAGGTCAATCTGGTCGATCTGTTCGCCAACGCCGAGTGGGGCTGGCTGATCGTCGCGGTGATCGCGTCGATCATGACCTACCCCGGTGCGGCCTGGTCGTTGACGGGATTCGTCCCGGAGAAACTCAAGTTGATCCGCACCATCGCCGCACAGCTCGCCGGCGATTTCGCGACCTTGGTCGCACCGCCGACATTGGGCGCGGTGGCGATCAACCTGCGCTATCTGCAGCGTTCCGGGGTTCATCCGGCTTTGGCGACGGCGAGCATCGGGGTGTCGCAGGTGGCGGCGTTCCTGGTTCACATCCTGCTGTTGCTCGGCTTCGGTATCGCCGCCGGCACTCAGCAAGACTTCTCGTTCTCGCCACCAAGGGGTGCGGTGCTGGCCGGCGCTGCGGCTCTCATCATCATCGGTGGGGCGTTCCTGTTGCCCCCGGTCAGACGCCTGGTCTGGAACCGTGCGGGACCGCTGCTGCGCCAGGTCGGACCACGGCTGCTTACCGTGGCGCAACAGCCGTGGAAGATCGTGGAAGGCGTCGGCGGCATGCTGGTGCTGAACCTCGGATACATTCTGTGCCTCGCCGCCTGTGTGGCCGCGTTCGGCGGGGGCCTGAGTTTCGCGGCGATCGCCGTGGTCTACCTGACCGGTTCCGTGGTGGGTCAGGCCGCCCCGACCCCTGGTGGTCTCGGTGCGGTCGAGGCAGCGATGGCAGCCGGTCTCACATTGGCGGGCCTGGAATCCGGAATCGCATTCTCCGCGGTCCTGCTCTACCGCGTGATCACCTTCTGGGCGCCCACCGTGCCCGGGTACTTCTCGTTCAACTGGCTGCAGCGCAACAACTACCTGTGAGCCACTTCGGGCAAGCCTGTGAGCCACTTCGGGCAAGCACCTCGACGGATCGCCAGGAGTTCCGAGATCTCCACTCTGGACGAGCCGGCGGTCGATGGTCAGTAGTTGGGCTTGTCCGGCTCGATCTGGTCGACCCAGGCCACCACGCCGCCACCGACGTGGATCGCGTCGGCGAACCCCGCTGACTTCACGACTGCGAGCACCTCCGCTGAACGGCCTCCGACCTTGCAGTGCAACACGATCTGTCGGTCCTGCGGCAGACGCGACAGAGCGGAGCCGTTCAGGAAGTCCCCCTTGGGGATCAACTCGGCGCCGGGGATGCTCACGATGTCCCATTCGGCCGGTTCCCGGACGTCGATCAACACGAAATCCCGTTGCCCCGACTCACGTTCATCCAGCATGTCCTTGAGCTGGCGCACCGAGATGGTCGAATCCTTCACGGCTTCCGAGGCCTCCGCCGACACGGCTCCGCAGAAAGCTTCGTAGTCGATGAGTTCGGTGACGGTGGGGTTGTCGCCACACACAGCGCAGTTCGGGTCCTTGCGGACCTTCACACTGCGGTAGTTCATGTCGAGGCCGTCGTAGATCATCAGCCGACCGACCAGAGGATCTCCGATCCCGGTCAGGACCTTGATGGCCTCCGTGACCTGGATGGAACCGATCGACGCGCACAGCACTCCGAGAACCCCACCCTCGGCGCACGACGGAACCATCCCGGGCGGGGGCGGCTCGGGGTACAGGCACCGGTAGCAGGGTCCGTGTTCGGCCCAGAAGACCGACGCCTGTCCCTCGAACCGGAAGATCGATCCCCACACGTATGGCTTGCCGAGCAAGACACACGCGTCGTTGACCAGATACCGCGTGGCGAAGTTGTCCGTGCCGTCGACGATCAGGTCGTACTGAGCGAAGATCTCCATCACGTTGCTGGAGTCCAGCCGGGTGTCGTGCAACTCGACGGTCACGAGTGGGTTGATCTCCGCGATGCGCGCGCGAGCGGACTCCGCCTTGGAGACACCGATGGAACTCTGCCCGTGGATGATCTGGCGTTGCAGATTGGATTCGTCCACGACGTCGAACTCGACGATGCCGAGAGTGCCGACGCCAGCAGCGGCCAGGTACATCAGGGCGGGGCTGCCGAGTCCGCCGGCGCCTACGCACAGAACCCGGGCGTTCTTCAGACGCTTCTGCCCGTCCATTCCCACGTCGGGGATGATCAGGTGGCGGCTGTACCTGCGCACCTCAGGCACAGTCAGTTCGGGCGCGGGTTCGACCAAGGGGGGCAGGGACACGAGCGACTCCAGATTCCGATCGGTGACTGCAACCACACCAGGATGAGGGCCATTCCCGTGGCGTCCAAACCGGCGGCGCAGCCCTCCCAGGCTCCGAGGTCAGGGCGTGTCAGGCGACGTCGGCGGCCGAGGTTGCACGGAGATGGTCCGAGACCTGTTCGGCGAGTTCGCGCAGACAGTCCTGCTGCTCGACGGACAAGACGTCGAACAGGATGCGGCGCACCTGCGCGACGTGTCCGGGGGCTGCCGCCTGCAGCGCCTCCAGCCCCGCGTCGGTGAGCACCGCGTACCAACCGCGCCCGTCGGAATCGCAGCGCCTGCGCGTGACCCAGCCGCGATCCTCGAGCCTGCTGACAGCGTGGGAGAGCCTGCTCTGGGACCCCTCGAGGGCCTCGGCCAGAGCGGACATGCGCATGCGACGGTCGGGGGCCTCGGACAGTTGGACAAGGATCCCGTAGTAGGTGGCCGGAATTCCGGAGTCGTCTTGAAGTTGACGATCGGTGGACTCTTGGATGAGCCGGTTCATGTCGAGCAGAGCGCGCCAGGTCCGTTGCTCGTCCTCGGTGAGCCATCGCGTCATGTCCCCCAGGGTACAGACCAAAGAGTCCACCCCAGGAATAACTTGAACATTCAATGATGTTGCGTTCTAATGTCCATGAACGCTCAACGACACAGGAGACACCGCCATGACCCAGACAGTTGCCACTGACGCCATCCCCGGTTACCGCACCGGAACCTGGCAGATCGACCCACTGCACAGCGAAGTGGGATTCAGCGTGCGCCACATGATGGTGAGCAAGGTGCGCGGCCGCTTCACCGACTACACGGCCACCTTGACCACCGCCGAGGAACTCGTCGACTCCTCCGTGACCGTCGAGATCAAACTGGCGTCGATCGAGACGGGCAGTGACCAGCGCGACGAGCATCTGCGCTCACCGGACTTCTTCGGCACCGACGAGAATCCGACCATGACCTACCGCTCCACGGGCGTCTCCGAAGACGGAGACAACTGGGTTCTCGCGGGTGACTTGACGCTGAAGGGCATCACCAAGCAGGTTCCCCTCCACTTCGAACTCGTGGGTCTGGGCCCGGATGCCTACGGTGGATACCGTGCCGGATTCTCGGGGACGGCCGTGATCAACCGACAGGACTTCGGCGTCACCTGGAACCAGACGATGGAAGCCGGCGGCGTCGTCGTCTCCGACAAGGTGACCATCCAGATCGAGGCGGAGTTCGTCCTCGAGGCCTGATCTCCCCCGACAGGCCCAAAACGCGCACCCACAGGCCGAAACAGGCCATCCCCCCAGGCCGGACTCCCGAGCGGCCTGAACGCGACAGCCCCCGGACCCGCACCCCCAGCGTCGGTCCGGGGGCTGTCGTCTCTCGCCGCTGTCGTCTCTTTACAACGGTGGATTGTGAGGACTCTGAGCGCACGGCTCACTCCGGCCCTCAGCGACTGGAGCCCTCAGCGACTGGAGCCCTCAGCGACTGGAGCCCTCAGCGGCTGGGCACGGCCCCAGACCGACTCCCGATGAGGTCCCGCCACGCCGCTGCCACCAACTCCGGGTGCTCCATCTGCGCTACATGTCCGGAGTCAGGGATCACCACGACCCGGGCGTCAGGCAGGTGAGACGCGATCTTGTATCCGCCCGCCGGATCGACCAAGGCGTCTTTGCGCCCATATACGAGCAGTACCGGGCGATGGATGTTGGTCATCAACTCAGCGGGCCGCTGCGGGCCCCGGGCCACCAGGCTTGCCATGAGCCCCCGGGTCGACTGCACGAAGGCGTCAGCCGTGTACGGGTACGTGTCCCGGCGACGGACCTCGGTCACCGCTTCGGCCATCCGGTCCGGGTGCATCCGCGACGCGTCCGCGAAACACAGGTCGATGGTCGCGCGGGCCCGCAGCTCCGGTGACACCTGCAGATACCGTCGTAACACCCGCTCCCCGACACCCGGAACCGCGATGACCGGCAGATGCATGTTGGATTTCTTGATCCGGCCGCCGGGCAAGGCCGGTGAAATGAGGGTCAGCGACCGCACCCACTGGGGCGCGCGGGCGGCGAGTTGAACCGCGATGGCACCCCCCATCGAGTTGCCGAACACATGGACCGGCCGCCCGATCCGCTCGGTGATCACCTCCAGGACGGCACGGGCGTGACCGGCGGGAGTGTAGTCACCGTCGCGGGGGGGCGGAGAGGCGCCGAACCCGGGCAGATCCACCGCCCACGAATCGAGGCGCCCACGAAAAGCCAGAGCCAGATCGGTCCAGTTCAGGCTGGATCCGCCCAATCCGTGGATCATGACGGTCGGAGTGCCACCCTCGGCCATGCGACGCACCGTGAGCATGCGCTCGTTCAGCCAGACCTCCTCACTGGGCGGGGCCGCGGGCAGATCACTGGGCAGGGGGGCCACCGACAGGTCCACGGTCTCGGAGTCAGCCATGAGGCCCAGGGTAGGACCGCAACGCGCCGCCTGCTCGGCGTGGGACTCGTCACAGTCCCTCCGTCGGCCTCGGACAGAGCCGCCCGCCACTTGTTACCGGTGAGTAAGATAGCGGTCGTGAGCTCCTCCGCAGCCCGGCTGCCGCGCGTCGAACGCCGGGAATCACTGCTCACCGCGGCTCGCGAGGTATTCGTCAAGTCCGGCTACCACGAAGCCGCGATGGACGACATCGCCGCCCGCGCCGGCGTCACCAAGCCGGTGCTCTACCAGCACTTCGGATCCAAACGTGACCTGTACCTGGCGGTACTCGACAGCGGAGCCGAACAGTTCCTGGAATCGATGGGCCGGGCCCTGAAGTCGACCGACGACAACCGCAACCGGGTCACCGCCACGATCGACGCGTACCTGAGGTTCATCAGCCACGACGATGAGGCCTACCGCCTCGTGTTCCAGTCCGACCTGGTCAATGCACCCGATGTCCGCGAACGGGTCCAGCGCGTCAACCGGCTCAGCGCCGAAATGGTCAGTGAGGTCATCGCGACCGACACCGGCCTGTCGGTCGCCGAGGCGATGCTGCTGGCCTACGGCCTGCTCGGGATGGCCCAGACGGCTGCGCTGCGCTGGCTGAGCAACCCCGACGGCATCGGGCACGAGGCCGCCGCCCACCTTCTGTCGGCGCTGGCATGGCGCGGGATCTCAGGTTTCCCCCGCAGCCACCCCCCGGCGCCACAGCCCTGAGCGAACACCCATACCCACCTGACCCGGTGCCAGGTAGGGTCGAGCGACACCCTTGGAGGACTGCGTGGAAGTCAGGATCGGAATCCAGGATTCACCCCGTGAGGTCGTCTTCGAAAGCGCTGCCGAGCCCGAGGACCTCGCCGATGTGATCAGCGAAGCGTGGGCGGCCAACGAACTGGTCACCCTCGAAGACGTCAAGGGTCGCCGGATCCTCGTACCCACCGACAAGGTCGCGTACATCGAACTCGGCGCGCCGCTCGCGGGCAGGGTCGGCTTCGGCGCCACGTAACCGTTCTCACGACGAACGACTCCGGCCCACGAACACTTCCGCCCACCGCCAACTCCGGCCGCGGCTGACAGGTACGCCGTCCGGGCCTGACCCCCACTCAAATCCCCGTGGCGCCGCGTCAGGGAGCCAGGCCCAGGCTCCGCATCCGAGCGCTGTGGGACTCCGTCATCCGAGCCAGCATGTTCGCGAACTCCGCCAAGCCCGCCCCCGTCTGTCCCCCACCACCGACAACCAGTTCCGCCAGATCCGGCCGGTCTGCCGCGACGCGCTGGGCCTGAGCCAGTGCCTCCCCCATCAACCGCCTCCCCCACAACGCCAGGCGACCAGCCGACCCAGGGTCCTGCGACAAGGCCTGCTGCACATACGGCACCACGAACTCCGCCTGACCGCTGCCGCTCAGCACATCGTCGAGAAAGCCACGCGTCTGGGGATCGACGTACGCGGCGATCTCGCGACCGAAATCCGCGGCGATCCCATCGCCGACGTACGCCTTGAGCAGGCCCTCGAGCAGATCCCGTGGAGCCGTCTTGGCGTGGAACTCCGACAGAATAGGCAGATACGCGCCGATCACCGCGTCGGCATCGGCGCCGGAATCGCGCATCCTCGCTACGACAAGTTGGAAGTGCCCGAACTCACGGCACGCAATGGCACCCAAAGCGGACTTCGCGTTGAGGTCGTCCGCCAGCGCCGAATCACGGGCCAAGGTCTCGAACGCGAACAACTCACCGGCGGCGATAAGCCCGAGCAAGTCGATCACGGGCGCATCGGTGGCACTGACCATGGCCGCAGCGTAGCCGGGCCCGCGATCTGGTGGCTGAGCGCGTAGACTGAGCGGCGCAACCGCCGGTGCGTCCGCCGGGTACCTGCCACCCCGCTCCTCGAGCCGGATCGCGCAGTCCCGGACGTGAACCCGAACGGGAAACTCCCGCAGCACGGCGCCACAGGACTGATGGGTCGGTCCTGACGAAGGATTCCGGAGAACCATCAGTGTCAGAAGAGACCGCGCCCGAAGAGACAGCTCCCGAAGCACCCGCTGCCGAAGAATCAGCGGAAACCACAACAGAAACAGAACAACCGAAGACAGAACAGCTGGCCCCCACCTTCGCCGAACTCGGCGTCCGCCCCGAGATCGTGGCCGCGCTCGCCGACGAGGGCATCGAGCGTACCTTCCCCATCCAGGCTCAGACCCTGCCCCTGGCACTCGAAGGCGGCGACGTCATCGGTCAAGCCAAGACAGGGACGGGCAAGACACTGGGCTTTGGGATCCCACTGCTGCAGCGGATCCTGGTCCCCGCGGACGGCGAGAGCAACGGCAAGCCGCAGGCCCTGATCGTCGTCCCCACCCGGGAACTCGCCATCCAGGTCGGCAAGGACCTCGCCGAGGCGGGCCGTGATCTGAAGGTGCGGGTGCTGACCATCTACGGCGGGCGCGCCTACGAACCCCAGATCGACGCTCTGACCAAGGGCATCGACATCGTCGTCGGCACTCCCGGTCGATTGATCGACCTCGTACAGCAGCGCCATCTCGATCTCTCCCAGGTAGGCGTTCTGGTGCTCGATGAAGCCGACGAGATGCTGGACATGGGCTTCCTGCCCGACGTCGAGAAGATCGTCGCCAAGGTACCGGCCGAGCGTCAGACCATGCTGTTCTCGGCCACCATGCCCGGACAGATCGTCGCGCTCGCCCGGCGCTACATGAACAAGCCCATGCACATCCGAGCCGCCGACGCAGGCGACGAATCCGCCACGGTGGACGCGATCGAGCAGCACGTCTGGCGGGCCCATCCGATGGACAAGATGGAGATCATCGCCCGAGTGCTGCAATCGAAGGATCGCGGCCTCACCATGATCTTCACCCGGACCAAGCGGCGGGCCCAACGCATTCAGGACGAACTCAGTGACCGCGGGTTCGCGGCGGCCTCGGTGCATGGCGATCTCGGGCAAGGTGCCCGCGAGCAGGCGCTGCGTGCGTTCCGCAACGGCAAGGTCGACGTGCTCGCCGCCACCGACGTGGCAGCTCGTGGCATCGACGTCGACGGCGTCACCCATGTCATCAACTACGAATGCCCCGATGATGAGAAGACCTACGTCCACCGGATCGGCCGCACCGGGCGCGCCGGCGAGTCAGGCGTCGCGGTGACACTGGTCGACTGGGAGGACCTCGCTCGCTGGGCCATGATCGACCGGGCGCTCAAACTCCCGTTCGCCAACCCCATCGAGACCTACTCGACCTCGGAGCACATCTACACCGGACTGGGCATTCCCGCCGAAGCCACTGGTCGCCTGCCCCGGGCCGATCGCACGCGTGCCGGGCTGGAGGCCGAGGAACTCGAGGATCTCGGGGAGACCGGCAAGAGCCGCGGAGGCGGGGGGCAGCGTGGCGGTGGGCAGCGTGACGAGCGGCGCAGCCAACGCGGAGGCGGCTCGGGCCGTCGTCGCGACCAGGATCGGTCTGGCAACAGGGACCGGGACAACGGCAACGACACGCAGCGTCAGGACAACGATCGGCCCCGTCGCCAGCGGCAGCGGCGCCGGACACGCAGTGCCGACAGCGGCGGCTCCCCCGCCGGGAACACCACCGACGCGACCGCGGGCCCAGCCACCGATGTCCCCACGGGCAGTGACGTCTCCGAGGTGCGGCCGCGCCGTTCGCGCAATCGGCGGCGCCGACGGTCGTCTGGATCCGGGACACAGCCGCCGACTGGGGAGTAGTTCAGAACCCGTCCCACCGTCCGACGGCTGGAAGTTGGGGCGGCGCTCGAACAGGTCAGCGGCGAGGCGACTCGACATGCTCGGCGATGATCTGTCCCCGTCTCATGACCTCAGCAACCTCGCCACGCGAGGACACACCCAGTTTCGTGAAGATCCGAGCGACATGGGACTCCACCGTGCGTCGGCTCAGAAACAGACGCTGTGCGATCTGAGGATTGCCGAGCCCCTCGGACACGAGTTCGGCGACCTCCCGCTCGCGCGCACTGAGCGCATCGAGACCCGTTGCCCCCCGGGCAGCGCGCTCCCCTGATCCATGGACACCGAGATCCCGCAGATCACGGGCGCCGCGCCCGGCAATGCTGCGGGCCCTGCACTCCTGCGCCACTGCGATCGCTCGCCGGATCTCGGCCACCGCCAGATCCGTCTGCCCGCAGCGCCCGAGCGACCGCCCGAGGATCAAACGGGCCCGCGCAGCTTCCAGCGGTGCTCCGGCCGAATCGGCTGACGCCACCGCAGCGCGGGCATGCGCAATCGCCGACTGCGGATCGTTCTCGGCGAGCAGCACCTCGGCAAGGGCTCGTTGCGCCGCACAGTGGCTCAGAGCGAGGCCGAGCCTGTCTGCGCTGACACCTGCGCCTTCAGCCCAGCTCCGCGCTGCCACGGCGTCCCCGCGGGCCAACTCAGCCTCGGTGAGGATCTCCAGCGTGCGGGCCTTGGTCGGTTCCGCCACGAGAGGCAAGCCAGGTCCGCCGGCTCCCCGGACCATCACCTGGATGCCCCGCTCTGCCTGGCCATCCTCCACGAGGCCCGGTGCGATCGAATACGCCACGATCGCGGGCACACCGGGGTCGTGGGTCAACTCCTGGTAGACCTCCGCATCTTGTGCGGTGGACATGGCCGTGGACAGGTCACCGAGTTGAGCCGCGACCGCGCTGCGCCGCGCCAGGGCGACACTGATGAGCAGCGGGTCATTGCGCATGCGGGCCAGTTCCTCAGCCTCGGCGATGAGCTCGGCGGCCTCGGTCAAACGGCCCTGCTTCGTCAGAGCGCTCTCCGCCGCGATCCGCAGCCACACACCCGCGGCCAGATTCCCGGTCGTGCGGGCAAGCGCGATGCCGCGTCCCGTGTGGTCGAGCACATCCTTCCAACGGCCCAGCCATTCCTCTGCCGAGGACAGCAGGATGAGCGTCTCCAAAGCGGCGATGAGTTGGTCGTCGGGGGTGGCGGCCAACAGGTCGGCTGCGCGTCGGGCCTGATCCCCAGCGCAGACGGCATCCCCCCCACGAGCTTCGCCATAGGCGAGCAGAACGGCCGTGGCGAACTCCAGACCGGGCACTGCGGTGGTCGCGGGGACGAGCACGCCGCCGATCTCACGCACCTCCTCGACCGAACCACTGACGGCGACCTGGGCCAGGAGCAACACCTGCATGAGCAGACGCGGGAAGTACGCCTCCGTCGGTAGATCCGCGAGGATCGAACGAATCCGTTGCGTGGCTGTGCGCTCCTCCCCCAGCCAGTTCTCCACCCTTGTGAGGTTCCCGACGAGGTAGGCGAGCGTCAGGTGATCGCCGGGAGCGACGAGCTCGAGCGCGGCGCGCAGCTCCTCACGGGCTTCGGCGAACTGCCCGGCGTTGATGAGACAGTCGGACCGCTCTGCCATGAGCAGTGGACGGCCATCTGGGGCACCTTCGGCCACCGGACCAGACAGTCGGATAGCGGAGGCGAGCAGACGAGCCGCGGCCCGGGGGGCCAGAACTCGGGTGGCAGTCGCGGCTGCCCGAATCACCTCGATGGCTTGCTCGTCCCCCATATCGGCGCTGCGCTCCAAGTGACGCGCCACAGCGATCGGGGCCGCCCCCTCGGCCTGCAGGATCGTCCCGGCTCTGGAGTGCGCGGCCAAGCGCCGCCCACCGGGGATCGAGTCGTAGACGACGGCAGTGATGATCGGGTGGCGGAACTCATAGGTGCCGTGCCCGTCGCGGGTAACCACGAAGGAGGCGGCGACCAACTCGTCCAGGGCGGGCAGGGCCTCATTGGGGGCGATTTCCGCGACCCGGGCGGCCAGCATCACATCGAACGGGTCACCGAGCACAGCGGCCGCACCGGCCAACTGCTGGGCGGGGACCGACACCTCCGCGAGGTCGGCCAGGATCGCCGCCGACACCTCGGGGGGATTACGGCCCTCAGGCGACTCCGTCGGTGCCGCGCCGCGCTGCGCCGGCACATGAGCCGCCAACTGGGTGATGTAGAAGGGATTTCCCCCGGCGTCCGCCATGACCCGGTTCTGCTGCACCGCAGGCAGGTGCGCCATGAGTTGCGCGGCGTCTTCCGGCGGTAGAGGTTCGAGTTCTATCCGCTCGACCCGATCCGACCGCAGGTGGAGGGATCCGGTATGAGCGCCTGGCCCACCCGAGCGTCGGGCCGTGGCGATGAGCACCGGAGCGTCGATTCCGTGCCGCATCCAGAACCCGATGACGCAAGCAGTCATCTCGTCGATCGAGTGCGCGTCATCGACCGCGATCACCAAACCCTGGCCCCGGGCCGCGAGAGCCGTCAGCGCCCGTCGGGTCGAGTGGCACACGAGCAAGGGATCGACCGGCGCTGCGGGTGTGTCGGGGACCTTCGCTCTCATCCCAGGTAGCACCGATGCCAGGTCCCTCAGGGTGTGAGGATCCAACTGGTCGATCGCGGGGTCGGCGGTGACGGGCCCGTCCAGCAGGGCAGCGAGCGCGCCGAACATGAAGTCCTGCTCGGCTCGAGATCCCGTTCCGCGCAGACACCGGAACCCACGCCGCGATGCCTCGCGGACCAACTCGTCGAGCAAGGCGCTCTTCCCGATGCCCGCCTCGCCGGACACCTCGAGGGCGACTACCTCACCGGCCGCGACCCGGTCCAGAGCGGTGCGCAGCAGGGCGAGTTCACGCTCACGGCCCACCAGCCGGGTCGGGTTCACAGGCATGTCGCTCCTGCCGCTGTGCATCCAGCCGTCAGGTGCATCTAAGCACTCCGCGTACGTCCAACTCCATACCCCAGCGTCGGACCGGACGACTCCGGCGGTTGGACCCGACGACTCGGGACTCTGACGCCCGCGGGTCTGTTGGGCCTGACTCCCGAAACGCCGGACGCCTGGACTCGGATGACGGGTCAGTAGCGCAGCGACAGATCGACCCACGCCCGGCGGTCACAAGTGGGGCACTTCATCCAGGCGCGGATCCCCGATGCGGGGACAGCGACCGGAACACTGGGAAAAGCCAGTTTCAGGGCAGCGCCCCAGGACACGACGGAGCGGGCGCCGCACCGCGTGCACGTCATGGCGATCGACCCGAGGCTGGGAGGTTCCGGCTCACCCGAGAACAGCGCACGTTTGCCCTCGCGGTCGGGGACTCGGACTTCACCGTCGATAACGGTGATGCGTTCGTCCTCCGCGAGCGCGGTCCGCGGGCGGACCCGGTCGAAGGTGCTGTCAGGCATCGACGTCAACCTCCCCGGCAACGACTCGACGGGCGAGTTCACGGTAGTTGTCGGCTCCTCGGACCCGACTCGCGGTGGTGAGGACGGAACGGCCCGCAGCGGGTGCCTCAGCGAATCGAATGGACTTCGCGATAGGTGGTTCGAGCACGGGGAGTTGATAGCGCTCTTGGATGTCGGCGACGACTGCCCGGGCGTGCGTGGTGCGCGCGTCGAACAACGTGGGCAGCACACCCAGGACCCGCAGCCGCGGATTGGTCAGGCGCTGGACATCGCGCACGGTGTCGAGGAGTTGTCCGACACCGCGGTGGGACAACGTCTCGGCCTGCAGCGGGATCAAGACCTCGTCCGCAGCTGTGAGCGCATTGATGGTGAGCACGCCCAGCGATGGCGAGCAGTCGAACAGGATGTACGAGTAGTCGGAGGCGACGTCCTCGAGCGCGAGCCGCAAGGCATGTTCGCGACCCGTTCGGGTGAGCAGGTGGGCTTCGGTGCCGGCAAGGTCGATAGTGGCGGGCAGCAAGTCCATGCCGTCATCCGTGGGGCGGATGACCATGCCCGCTCCGACGCGCTCGAGCAGCACATCGTGCAGGCTCATGTCGATCGCTTCGGGATCCAGGCCGAGCGAGAACGTCAGGCAGGCTTGCGGGTCGAGGTCGACAACGAGAACCTTCTGACCAAGTTCGGCGAGCGCAGCACCCAGCGAAGCGACCGTCGTTGTCTTGGCGACCCCGCCCTTCTGGTTGGCGACGGCAATAATGCGCGTCATCGAACCCCCACCTGCCCCTGGAACGTGAACCCTCGCTGAGCATCCTATTCTGCTCGGCATGAGTGTCCCACCCTCCACGGGTTTCCCGCCAGGGGCCGAACCGTTACGAATCAGCACCACGGACGGGGAGTTGGCCGCGGTGCAGATGGGCCCCCGCGACGGGCCGGCCATGGTTCTCGTCCCCGGATTCACGGGCAGCAAGGAGGATTTCCTGCCCCTGCTGGAGCCGCTGGCCGGGGCTGGATTGAATGTGACCGCTATCGATCAGCGCGGCCAACACGAGAGTCCGGGGACCGGCAGACTCGACGACTACCGCCTGCCGAGTTTCACTGCCGACCTGATCGACGTGATCGGATCCCGGCCCGCCCATCTCGTGGGTCACTCGTTCGGTGGTCTCGTGTGCCGCGAAGTCACACTGGCGCGGCCTGACCTGGTGAGCAGCCTCACGCTGATGGACTCGGGTCCGGGCGCACTCCCGCGCGAACACTGGGACCTCATGACCGCACTGTGCGACTTGGTCCCCGTCGCAACGAGCGAACAGATCTGGGTCGCCAAGCAGGCGGTGGACGCCGCCGCAGGGGTGCCTGCGTTGGAAGCCGATGTCGAGGAGTTCCTGCACCGCCGCTGGGTCGCGACGGATCCGTGGTGCCTGGCCGGGATCGCGCAGACGCTGATGAGCGTGCCGGATTTGACGTCGGAACTGTCCGACACGGTGACGCAGAACGGGATTCCGGTACTCGTCATGTACGGCGAGGACGACACTTCGGCGTGGCCGGTCCCGGAGATGGCGGACATGGCGGCCCGCCTGGCGGTGCCCGCGGTGGCGATCCCCGGTGCCGCGCACTCGCCCGCGGTGGAGAATCCGCAGCGCACGGTCCGCGAAATCATCGACTTCGTGTCCGCGCGAGGGGTGTGAAACGCGTAACGAGTGGGTATCGCGGACCCATGGAGCAGCACTGCGACCTGCCTGACGGGCCTCAAGCCGCCGGCCAGGCCCGCCGACTGGTGCGCGATGTCCTCGAAACTGTTCGGGCCACCCACCTTCTCGACGACGCCCTGCTCATCGTCTCGGAACTCGCCACGAACGCCGTCCGTTACGGCACCGGTCCGATCAGCGCCCATATCAGCATCGACGACCACGCCCTGACCATCGCCATCCAAGACGGTCGCGCCTCTGATCTGCCCTATCCCAAGATCCTCACTCAAACCGAACCAGATGGCCGCGGTATGCACCTGGTATCGGCGATGGCGTCCCGGTGGGGCTGGGACCGCGACCAGGACTCCAAGGTGGTGTGGGCGGAGATCCCCTTGCAGCGGGACTGAGCCCGGACTCCGCGCCTCTCAGCGAACAGCAGCCAGCAGCGCCAAGAGCGAGCGCACCGCGGAAACGGACGCTATCCGGTACTCGGCCGCTGTCTCACCGTCGCCGACCTTGACCCCGACATCTTCACGGCGCAACACCCGAAAGGCGTTCTCGTCGGTCACGTCGTCACCGACGAAGATCGCGACGTCGGCGGCGGCACTGTCCCGCAAATGAGAAACGGCGCCGCCCTTGTCTACTTTGAGGACCGCAAGCTCGAGAACCTCTTTGCCGGCTGTCGCGTGAATACCCGGCCACGACACCGGACCCTCCCACAACTCCGCCATCACCCGATTGGCATCGGGACGGCTCGCCTGGCGTACATGGACCGCGATGCTGGCGGGCTTGTGCTCCAGTTGCACGCCTGGAGCCGTCGCAGCGAGTTCCGTCAGAGTTGTGTCGAGCCGAGCGAACAACTGCTGTTGCCCGGTGGTCAACTCCTCGACGAAACCGGCCTCGAACTCCGCCCCGTGCGAACCGACCAGGACGATCGGCGCGGACAACCCTGACAGTGTGTGCAGATCAGCCAACGAGCGACCCGAGATCACCGCCACCGTGGTGTGGTCCGCGGCCGCCAACTGCTCCAGTAACGGTGGGATCCCGGTCAGTGGTCGCGCGTCCTCAGGTCGGGTGACGATCGGCGCGAGAGTCCCGTCGAAGTCACAACACACCAGCAGCGAGGCCTCCACTTCGATCCCCCGGACGCGTTCGATCAGGGGCGCGGGCAGCGTGGCATCGGTGTCGGTCACAAAGAACCCTGCAGCCGGTTGAGGAAGTCGGAGGCCCAGCGCTCCACATCATGCTCGAAGACGCCATGGCGCAGCGCCGACATGCGTCGCGCGGATTCCTGAGGAGCGGACTGCGCCGCATCCAAGATGCTGCGCTTGACCCCGTCGATGTCGTACGGGTTGACCAGCCAGGCGTCCGACATCTGGTGAGCGGCACCGGTGAACTCGCTCAACACCAAGGCGCCGTCTTCCTCGGTCCGGCAGGCCACATACTCCTTGCACACGAGGTTCATCCCGTCGCGCAGCGGAGTGACGAGCATGACGTCGGCAGCGACATACATGGCCGTCAACTCATCGCGCCTCATGGGCTGGTGCAGGTAGTGGATGGGCGTGGTTCCAAGTTTGCCGATGTCGCCGTTGGCCCGGCTCACCAGCAGTTCCACATCGTCGCGGATGCGCTGATACTCCTCGACGTTCTCCCGGCTGGGCGTGGCGACTTGGACGAACACCGTCGAATCGGGGTCGAGGTCCTCGTCCTGGAACAGTTCGGTGACTGCCCGGATCCGAACGTCAATGCCTTTGGTGTAATCGAGGCGGTCCACGCCGAGCAGGATCAGCTCCGGGTCGCCGAGATCAGCTCGAATCTGCGCGGCCCGTTCGATGGTGGCGGGGTCGGCTGCGAGCTCGGCGAAGTCCTGCGCGCGGATCCCGATCGGAAATGCCTCCACCCGAACAGTGCGGCTGCCCGATAGCTCGTCGACGACCACTCGGTCTCCGCCCGGACGCAGCGCCACATACTTCTGGACCAAGCGCAGGAAGTTCAGCGCGGCCTCTTTGGTCTGGAACCCGACCAGATCCGATCCCAGCAGCCCCTCGAGGATCTGTCGGCGCCACGGGAGTTGGCTGAAGATCTCGACCGGCGGGAATGGGATGTGCAGGAAGAATCCGATCCTCAGGTCGGGACGCATCTGCCGCAGCATGCGCGGGACCAGCTGCAGTTGGTAGTCGTGGACCCACACGACAGCCTCAGGTGGGGCGACCTCGGCCACGTGCCGGGCGAACTTCTCGTTGACCCGCCGATAGGCCTGAAACTGGGTGCGATGGTAGATAGGTGTGACGATCGCGTCGTGATACAGGGGCCATATGGCGCCGTTGGAGCATCCCTCGTAGTAACCCTCGACCTCGGCGTGAGTCAGCGGCACTTCGTCCAGCTTCAGTGAACCTGTACCGGTGGGCGGGGGCGGGGCCTGTTCCGCGTCCGAATCCGGATCCTCGAACCGGCCGCTCCATCCGATCCACAACGCCTCGCGGTCGCGCAGCACGGATTCCAGGGCGGCGACGAGTCCGCCAGGGGCGGGATGCCAGCCTTCGGCCTCGTCGTATTCGATGGGGAGACGGTTGGCGACCACCACCAGCGGGCGTTCCGATTCAAAGTCGTGGGTGGTGTCCATGGGGCAACCCTATCGGGCCTTCCGTGATGACGGCCCGACTGCGCCGTCCCCTCGACCCGATCAGGATCGCCCGTCTCCCCCGGCGGAACCTCTCGCCCACGTCGAACGCCGGACTCGCAGTGCTCGTCCAAGCTCGTGGGCTCGTGAGCTCGTGAGCTCGTCAGGACTCGGGGGCCTCGGGGGGCCTCGTCGGGGAATTGAGGGTGGTCACTGCCACGACACGATGAACTCGTGGATGCCGTCGGCGATCAGTTGGACTGCGATCGCGGCGAGGAGCACGCCGGCGATGCGCGAGATCACCGTGACGCCCGCGCGGCGCAGCACCCGCAGGATCGTGGTCGAGAAGCGCAGGGACAGCCAGATGATGACGTGAATGGTGATGATGCCGACGGCGATGGCGAACAGGTCGCCCGGAGCACTGGCGCTGCGGACGAACAGGATGGCGGCGACGATGGCACCGGGCCCGGCCAGCAGCGGCATCCCGAGCGGGACCAAGGCGATGTTGGCCTTGTCCGTCGCCGCCGACACTCGGAACTCCCCTGCCATGAGCAACTGCAGGGCCACGACCAGCAGCAGCAGGCCGCCCGCCACTCGCAGGGCGGGCAGCGAGATGTGCAGGTAGGTCAGGATCGCGTCACCGAAGATCGCGAACCCGCCGATCACAGCCAGCGAGGTCAGGGCCGCCTGCCACGCCAACCGATGGATCTCGCGGGGGGTGCGATCGCCGACGAGACCGAGGAACACGGGGATGATCCCGATCGGGTCCATGATCACGAAGAGGGTGACCACGACGGATCCGTAGAGAGCGGTGTTCACCGGTCGGGGGCCTCCAGCCGGGGCAGCATGGCTCCGCTGGGGAGGTCGATCGCGATGCCGTCGCGCAGGTCGCGCAGTTCCAGATCCAGATCGAAGACCGACCATGAGGTGTCGGGCCACGTGATCAACCACAGCCAGCAGCCGGCTGACTCGCCCACGTAGGCGGCTCGGCCCGGGGACTCCAGGGACCACAGCGGAGTGGGCCATCCGGCGGTTCGGATCTTGGTGGTCGCGGGTTGGGCCATGAGCGAAGGGGCCGGTTCGGGGACGCCGGCCCAGCGAGCCCCGACTCCGGTGCCGGGTTTCTCGCCGACGATGAGCAGGTCCGACGGGCCAGCGGACATGCCGCGGCCGGTGAATCCCAGAGTGGCCGCCTCGATGGGCTGTCGACCGCCGCCGACGACCTGGATGCCGGCGAACACCCACGTTGCGGGCAAGGGCCACGGAACCCAGAACGGGACGTCGGATTCGGCCGCGAGCGCCGTCAACGTCGCCGACGAAGGCAACCGGGGCGGATGCTGCACCGGAACCGGTCCGTGGGTGGGGCAGGCGTGGTACTCACGCATGACTGTGGGTGCCAGCAGTTCGACACCACAGCGCGGGCAACGCGGATCGTCGCTCATGTCGGCGACTGGTCGGTGTCGCTGGTGGCCTCGTTCTCGCTTCGTTCCGGTGGTGCGGGCGGCCAGGTGGGAGCAAGTCCGAGGATCTGGCGCGCCTGGCCGATGAACTCCGCGTCGCAACGCACGTCGTAGCGGTCAGCTTGGAGTGCCTGCCGGGACACGAAGTCACGGCGCCCACCGGTGAGCGCATGAGACACGAGACCGAAGACGATGCCGAACGCGGCCCCCAAGAGCAACCCCAACAAGACCAGCCGGGTGGGGGCAGAGTCCTGGGCGCCGAAGAAACTGACGAACAGACCGATGAGGACGCCGAACCAGGCGAATGTCGCCATGCCGTTGAGCGCTGCCCGACCCCAGGACGTCCGGCCCAGAACACTTTCGACAAGAGTGAGGTCGACACCGACGATGGCGACGTGTTGGACGGGGAACTTGTTGTCGCTCAACGTGTCAACAGCCGCCTGGGCCTGGGAGTACTCGGAGAACGACACCAGAACAGGACGATCGGCGACGTCGGGATTCATGCCCCGGATGTTGGCCATGGAACCACGGTAGTCCCCGCCCATCGCGGCGCGTCAGAGGCGCAGCTTGTACTCCTCGAGCAAGCGCCGCCCGATGATCATGCGCTGGATGTCAGCGGTTCCTTCGCCGATCATCAACATGGGAGCCTCACGGTAGAGCCGCTCGATCTCGTACTCCTTGGAGTAGCCGTAGCCACCGTGGATGCGGAAGGAGTCCTCGACGACCTCTTTGCAGTACTCGCTGGCCAGGTACTTGGCCATCCCGGCTTCGAGGTCGTTGCGTTGACCGGAATCCTTCTTGCGGGCGGCCATGACCATCATGCGGTGCGCGGCCTCGACCTTGACTGCCATGTCGGCGAGCCGGAACAGCACCGCCTGATGCTGGGCGATCGGCTTGCCGAAAGTCTCACGCTGTTGCGAGTAGTCGACGCCGAGTTCGAACGCCCTGATGGCGACACCACACGCGCGGGCAGCGACGTTGACGCGACCCACCTCGACGCCGTCCATCATCTGGTAGAAACCCTTGCCGGGCTCGCCACCGAGCACGTCATCGGCCGGAAGTCGCAGGCCGTCCATGATCAGTTCCGTGGTGTCGACACCCTTGTAGCCCATCTTGTCGATCTTGCCGGGGATGGTGAGACCGGGTCGCACCTCTCCGAAACCCTCGGGCTTCTCGATGAGGAAGGTGGTCATCTTCTTGTAGACGCTGGCGTCGGGATCATCGGACTCACCGTCCGTGCGCACCAGGACCGCCACCAAAGTAGACGAGCCACCGTTGGTCAGCCACATCTTCTGGCCGTTGAGCACGTAGTCGTCACCGTCGCGCACTGCCTTGCTCTGGATGGCGGCCACGTCGGAGCCGCAGCCGGGCTCCGACATGGAGAACGCGCCCCGCACCTCGCCCGTGGCCATCCGAGGCAGGTAGCGCTGCTTCTGCTCCTCGGTGCCGTGCTGCATGATCATGTACGCCACGATGAAGTGGGTGTTGATGACTCCGGACACGCTCATCCAACCGCGGGCGATCTCCTCGACGACCAGCGCGTAGGTCGTCAGCGACTCACCCAGGCCACCGTATTCCTCGGGAATCATGAGGCCGAACACACCGAGTTCCTTCAAACCCTCGACGATCTCGGTGGGGTACTCGTCGGCGTGTTCCAACGTATTGGCGTTGGGGATGATTTCCTTGTCGACGAAGTCGTGGACGGCCGCGAGGATGTCGCTTTGGATGTCGGTGAGATCCTCGGTCTGGGCAAGGCGCGCCATGGGAGTCCTTCCTGAGAATGTCCGGCCCACTGTCGGCAGGCATTGGCCCGATTATCCCCCGTTCGGCCGCAGGGGGCGAACTCGGGGCGGGCGGGTCAGTCTCGGAAGGCCTCGCGCACGCTCTCGCGCCACTGCGGCGCGGACAGTTGGAGAACGAGGAGCCCGAGCAGAGCCACGACTCCGGTGCGTACGGCTTCGACGGTGGTGCCACCGGTGCTCCCCAAGGCCTCACCCCAGCCGGCATCGAAAGGGATGACGGTCACCATGGCGATCGCGAGCGCCATGGTGAGGCCCACGGCAGCGACCCTGCGGGCAGCATCCGGATGACGCACGTGCCCCGAGGACCAGAAGAACCCCGTCGCCACGATGAGCAGGGCTGCGGCGACAGCGGTCGCACCGATGGTCAAGAAGAACGTGAGGTTGTCGACACTCTTGGCCGCCGGACCGAACACATCGGTCAGGTCGGCAGTCGCGGGCTCGTTGAAGGCCACGAGACTGTGCACGTAGGGCGCGCTTCCGCCCAGGTCTGCGAGATGACCCGCGGCAGCCAAGGCGAGCGAGACCCCCGCCGACACACACAGCAGTCCCAAGAGGACCGGGTAGGCAAGCGGGAGGCGGGAACGTTCGCCCAGGGAACGGGTCGTCGACGCAGTCGTCGCCACAGCGGTCCTCTCGGGTCGGGTTGCCGGCGCGCTCATTGTGTCCAAGGGCCACCACGCCACGAGCCAGGCGCGCCGATCAGGCACGCTGCCCACGGTCACGATCCGGTCACTGCCTCACCTGGCCCAGACCGGCAAGTACGGGGGTGAGTACCGGGGAGTGAGTACCAGGGAGTGGGTACGGGGGGACAGCGGGGGGGACAGCGGGGGGCAACGGGGGGGTGAGTACCGGAGGGTCAGATGTCCGAGCGGCGGCGCCGGTCTCCGGATCA
>WBZT01000349.1_pt1 | contig 38761 bp, 19 predicted proteins | sample 5204241 | NCBI WGS metagenome assembly WBZT01 (sample SAMN12344358, study PRJNA552823) | activated sludge metagenome | biome: Activated sludge suspended growth; feature: Nitrification reactor; material: Wastewater; isolation source: activated sludge from nitrification reactor of wastewater... | reverse complement strand
GTTCCATGCCGGCGGCGAGGATTTCCCGCGCGAGCTGCTCGGGATTCACCGCCTTGCAGTCGAGGTAGAGATTCAACTTGCCTTTGCACAGCGCGAAGCAGTCCGCCAGTGAGAGCAGGCGTTCGCCCGCATATTGCGCGGCGAAAGCCGAGCCGACATCAATCTGGCGGAGCGCTGCCTGCGCATGCTCGTTGATTGTCCAAGCCTTGCCGTTCGTGTCGGTGACGGTGGAGTTATGCCAGAGAATGTGCCGGCCGTCCTGCGTCAAGCGCACGTCCACCTCGGCCCATTCCAGTTGATCCTCGATGCACCTTTCGAGCGCAGGCTTTGTATTCTCCGGCGCTTGCAGGGCTTCGCCGCGATGCACCATGACCTGCACGGCCCGCGGCGGCTGCACCGGCTCGAAGAACGAAAACCCCGCCGCCCAACTTCCGAACGCGACGAACGAAATCACCCCAAACCAGCCGCGCCTGACCCAGGCGCGCGGGGTAAGCCAGCGGATGGAGGTTTTCATTTGGTAACGGCGGGTGCGTTGGTCGTGAGCAGTTGTTGATCGAACCACTTCGCCATGATCTCCACTTCCTCGGGCAGCGTCAGCCACGGATGGCCCCCACCGGGTTTGACGATGAGTTCCGCCGAGCCGCCGGCTGCCTTGATCGCCTCCACCATCTTCTTCGACTGCTGCAATGGCACGAGCGGATCGGCGTCACCGTGGATGAGAAGAAAGGGAATCGTCGGAGGCTTGACGAGCAGAGCCGGGGAGATTTGCCGGGCCCGTTCCTTGAGTTCGTCCTCGGTATGGCCCTTGGCGCCGCCGAGAAACAGCAAATCGCCGACGACGTCCAGGCTCGCCGGTTTGCCGTTCCAGTCCAGAAAATCGGTCGGCGGAAAGAAAATGCCCGCGGCTTTGATCTGGGTGTCGAAGCTGAGCAGCGAATCCTTCGCGTCGGGCAGGCCCGCTTCGGGCGTCACCGCGGCCAGTGTGGCGAGATGTCCGCCCGCGGAGGCGCCGGTGATGCCCAGGCGGCTGGGGTTGATCCCGTACTCCGCCGCGTGCTGTTTCACGTAGCGGATGCCGAGTTTGACGTGGGTGTCCATTTCCGCGCCGGTGTAACGGGTCTTCGAGCCGGGGCGAATCGCGAAAACCGTGTAGCCGTGGGTGCAAAATATCCGGTAGAGCTGGGCGAGCGTGTGATCGCGGATTTTGCGGCGGTCCGAGTAATAGGCGCCGCTGACTACGTCCACGATGCCGAGGCCATTGGCTTTTTCCTTCGGCGTGAAGACATCCAGCAGCAAACCGGTGCCGTGGACTTCCGCGTAAACAAGGTTCGTGGCCTGGTTGTATGGATAGCCCTCCGCCCGCGCCGTCGAGATTGCGGCGGGGATCAGGGCCGAGAGGATCAGGGCAAGCAGGTTATTTTTCATGAGCGAGTTTCCGGGGGATGGACGGAGCGGGATGACTTTAATTCGCCGGCTTGAGCAAATACCGGTCGAACCAATTGGCGAACTGCCGGATGTCCCAGAGCATGCTCAACCAACCGTGATTGCCCTTGTGGTGGACGACCAGTTCCACCGTGTTACCGAGCTTGCGTGCCTCGGTTTGGTACCGCTGCGATTGATCCAGCGGCACGAGGGTGTCGGCGTCACCGTGGTAAATCAGCGTGGGCGGCAGATTCGAGTGGATGTGGAAGATCGGGGAGAGATCGTGGCCGATGACCTTCCACACGGCGAGGTTGGTTGAGTCTGGCCCGAATCCTTTGACGAAACTTTTCGGCGGGCCGCCGTCGTGGAGGTTCTCGGTGGAATCGCCGAGGTTCAAAAGATCGGTGACGGGATAAAAAATGGCGACCGCCTGCACGGCGCTGCTTTCGCGATCCACCACGTCCGTGGCGTCCGTCGGCCCCGCGGCGCCGCGCGTGGCGAGTAGAAGGCTCAAGTGCCCGCCGGCGCTGCCGCCCGTGACCCCGAGTCGTTGCGGGTCCACGCCGTATTCCATGGCGTGATGCCGGACGAACCGCACCGCGCGGTGCATGTCCTCGGCGATGTCCATGACCGTCGCCTGCGGTTGCGAGATGTGATAGACGGCGAAGATCGTGTATCCTCCGCGCAAGAGCGGCGCGGCCATCCACGGGCGGAAAGAGCCTTTGCCCGATTTCCATCCGCCGCTCACCAGCAGCAACACGCCCACGCCGTTCGGGTGCGCGGGCTTCACCATGTCGATCGTCAGTTCCTGTCCCTGGCGGTGGCTGTAAACCAGATTGTCCGTGCGCGTGTAGCTCGGGTGGAAATAAATCCAGACCGATCCAATGACGAGGGCGATCAGGAGGACCAGCGCAGCGACGACCTTCAGGACGGTCAGCAAAACCCGGCGAAATTTCATGGCCCCGAATCATCCACGAGCGCGCCGCTGGTGCAAGCCGCAAAAACATTTGCTCGTCACGCCGCCGCGTCTTGCCTAGAAAGACAGCCATGCGACTGGCAATGATGACGGCGAACGATTTGAACCGGCGGAATTTTTTGAAGACAGCAGGGGCGATCGGCGCCGGCCTGGCGCTGGCCCCGGCGGCTTTGGCGCAGAACGCCGCGCCCGAAGCGAAACGGAGACTCAAGCTGGGCATGGACAACTTTGCCGTGCGGGCGATGAATTGGAAGGCGCACGCGTTGCTCGATTACGCGGCGGCGCTCAGGCTCGACTCGCTCTTCATCACCGACCTCGACGCGTTCGAGAATCACGAGCCGGCCTATTTGCGCGAGGTGCGGGCCAAGGCGGAGGGCTTGGGCATCGGCATTCATCTCGGTTCGTGGAGCATTTGCCCGTCGGCGAAGTCGTTCAAGAACAAGTGGGGCACGGCTGAGGAACATCTGGCGCTGGGCATTCGCATGGCCAAAGACCTCGGCTCGCCCGTCATTCGCGTGGTGCTGGGCGGGAGCGAGGATCGCAAATCCGAGGGCGGCATCGAGGCCCGCATCGCTGACACGGTGAAAATCTGCCAGGCCTGCCGCACGCGTTCACTCGATGCGGGCGTGAAGATTGCGGTGGAAAATCATGCCGGCGACATGCAGGCGTGGGAACTGGTGACGCTCATCGAGGCGGCGGGGAAAGATTACGTCGGCGCCAACGTGGATTCCGGCAACGCCTGCTGGACGATCGAGGACCCGCTGGCGAGCCTGCAAACGCTCGCGCCGTATGCCCTGTCGTCGAGCTTGCGCGATTCGATGATCTGGGAATCCGAAAATGGCGCGCTGGTGCAATGGACAGCCATGGGCGAAGGCTGTGTTGACTTGAAAACCTACTTTGCGAGCTTCGCGGAATTGTGTCCGCAAGTGCCGGTGCATATCGAGACGATCTCGGGTTTCGCGCGCGAGTTCCCTTATCTGAAAGCGGATTTCTGGAAGGTCTGGCCCAAGGCGCACGCAAGCGAGTTTGCGCGTTTCGTCGCGCTGGCCAAACGCGGCAAGCCGTTGCCCGGACACAAATCCGCCGACGCCCAGGCGGAACAGGAATATCAGAAAGGCGAACTGGAGCGCAGTATTCGGTATTGCAAGGAGACGCTGGGGCTTGGTTGCAAGGCATGAGGCCAGACCGAGCCGGGTCACTGAACCCGCGCTGAAGTGCGCTCCTGCATCCAGGTCACATCCTGATTGATCGGACTGAAAGTCACCGCGCTGAACGAACTGCCAGTGACGATTGTGCGTCCGTCCTTCCACCGATGGATTTCGGAATGGCCGTCGGCAAACGCAAAGCCGCAGGCACGTCCGTGGTAGCTGGCGGGGGCATCCAGCAGCAGGCTTGAAACCATGGTCACCGCAAAGGCTGCATCGTTGATGCTGCGATAATCCTCGTCCAGCAGCACCCAGAGGTTCGAGGGCGCGGGGTTCCGGATGTCGGCGGTCTTGCCATAGACGTAGTAAGTCTGGTTGGCGGTGTGGCCGTGGGTGCCATCCAGCCACGGACCGTCCACGGGCGAGAGGCGATTTATTTTCGTGCCGACTGCCTGATTCATGGCAAAGCTGCGGACGCGCTGCATCAGCCGGCCGACGACGCGCGAAGGCACATTGTCTCCCGGGCATTTGTAAATTTCGTAACTTTTCGAGGTGTAAGGCGCAAGCAACGCTTTGGTGGGATCGGTGAGATTCAACGTATTGGTCAGGTCGAGACTGCCGCTGTCCCAAGTCATCGTGCCCCGCACCCAACCCAACAAGGCCCCGCCATTATCCTCGTTTGGCGGATACCAGCCGCGATGGTCGTCCGTGTACATGTGCATGGCCAGCATCATCTGCTTGCCGTTGTTCATGCACAGGATGCCTTGGGCCTTGAATTTGGCCCGCGACAACGCCGGCAGTAGCATTGCGGCCAGGATGGCGATGATGGCAATGACCACCAACAGTTCGATCAAGGTGAAGCCGGCTCGCCTTTGGGGGACACGGCTGACATGCGACCATCCAACCGGCGCGGCGAGGGGATCCGAAACGATGCTTCCGTCGGGGTTCATGCTGCGAAACTGCCCGTGACCGATTCCGGCGTCAAGCGAGGGTTTCAAAACTGGCGGCGAATCGGGCAACCCGGCGCGGCGCGCTATTGCCAAGCAATTTCATATCGGCCTATTTGGTATTCGTGCGTCTGGATGACCAGCGTTTCGCGCGCGGCATCGTATTGCCACGCTTCCTTCGCCAGTTCCCGGCCGTCCAATTTCACCTGTGCCGGCGCGTGCGTGGAATGAATGCGCAGCCGATGCGCCTGATGCCGTCCGGTGAATTCCAGCTTGAGGGTCGCTCCGGTGGCGTCCATCGCCACGATGGTTGACTCCGGGTCGGGATGCGACTCTGGATGCCAGAGGGTGAACTGGTTTTGGCCAGCGGGGTAGATCAGCCATGTGGTAAATGCCGCCGTCTCGAGGTCGCCGAAGCCGGTGTACGCGCGCGTAACCTTGAGCGGAATAAGCGCACTCTCGCGGACGAAGACGGGGTATTCGTCGAGCGGGACCTCGCGCGTGATCGAGGCCGGGCCTTGAATAACCTCGCGATCGTTGAACAGATACCGCCACCGGCCCGGGGGCAACTTGATCTGACGCGCGGTTTTGTCTTCATGAATCGGCGCCACAAGCAGGTCGTTGCCGAACAGGTAGTGGAAATCTCCATCGGGCAAGGGACGCATCAACGGCTTGCCGCCGCGATGACACTCGACGACGTGCGAATACATGTAGGGCACAAGTTCGGTGTGCAACCACGAGAACTTGCGGATGATTTCCAGTTCAGGCTGCGTGCGTTTCCAAAGCCGGCGCTCGCCGTGGCCGCCGTTGAGGAACAGCCCGCAGAAGGTCGAGAACTCCGCCCAGCGGATGTAGATGTTTGGCGCGATGGAGTCATCGGCGGCGGTGCCGAATTCGTTGGCCGGCGCGCCGGACTCCGACCCGGCGTGTTGCGGTTCAGAGTCGAGCCGGGCCGGAGCCCGGCGCTCCAAGGCAGTGAGCTGCGCGGCGGTCGTGGAATTGATGTCGTCGGGATTGCTGCGGCCATGATAGCCTGCGACGTCGCTCCCGATCACGCAATAGCCCAGCCGCGCGCTGTCCAGGATGTCCGTGAGTGCGGCTTCGAGGCCGCGCTGTTCGTAGCTCCAGGTGTGCGCGTTGTCCCCGACCCACGTCACGGGTGCGGCATCAAGTGGCGCGAATCCTTCCGGATGCGTCCATTTCCGGTCTTTGGCGCGAATGAGCGTAACGAACTCGGGATTGCGGCTGAGGCCGTGCGCGTATTCTTCGCGGGCGTAATGATCCATGTAGCGCCGCGTGCTCATCCAGCCGGCGTGCGTGCGATTGAAGGGCAGGGGCAGTTTGCCGAGGCGGCTGGAGAACAGCGTGTCCGCGCCGTCAAGCTTCCAGCCGTCCACGCCCCAGTCGAGCACCTGCCGCTGGAGTCCCTGCCACCACTGCCGCGCGTCGGGATGGCTGTAGTCAATGAAACCGCCCGTGCCCTTCCACCAGCGGAATTGAAAGCCATCGCCGGCGAGATAGCCGTTGGCTTTGGCCGCGTCGAAAAACTCCGGCGACTGCCGGACCTTCGTGTCCTTGCTGAAGCTGTCCACCATGCATGTCATCCACAGCACCACGCGATAGCCTTCCTCTTGGAGGCCGCGGAAGAACTTTTCCGGCGCCGGATAGCGGTCCTCGTCCACCTTGAAGTCGTTGTAGCGTTCGCTCCACGGGCTATCAATCAGGATGGTACGCACCGGGAAATCGTGTTGCCGGTAGCCGTCGAGCAACTCACGCACGCGCGCGGCGGTGTTGGCGTCGTCCTCCCACAGCCAGCATTCGAGCGCCCACGGCGGCGTGAGCGGAACGCGACCGTGGCGCGAGTCGTTGAACGGAATTCCCCAAAACGGACGGAGGTAAACCAGATAGACCAGCAGCAGTAGACCGGTGATGGTTGCCAGCAGCAGCTTTGCGCCCAGCTCAACACGGCGTCGCCACCGGGCGCGAGGCACGGAAGCCGGACTCTGGGACGCAGACGGTTGGTTGCTCAAGCGAAGTGGGGGGCAGGATAGGAACGAGCTTCCGGCGGGACAAGGACGGAGCCGCGGCGCGAGCTGCTTTGCCGTTCAAGATAGTCCAATGGACGAAACCAAAAGACACATCCTTACGACGTCAAACATATTCACACTCACCAGCGGCTCGAGTTGAATCGTTGGCATTCCATTGGTTGGATGAGGAGCGCGCCGATTTGCCACCCCCGCCAATGGTCAGGTTTGTTTTGCCAAAGTCGAACAGCAAATGAATCAACTACCAGCCCATCTGGTCGGCGGAAATTTTCTGCTCACCGAAACCGATCCCAAACTCGTTTTCACCCCCGAGGACCTGACCGCCGACCAGCGGCTCATGGCGCAGACCGCCGAAAAGTTCATGGACAAGGAGGTGCTGCCAAACCTTGATGCGCTGGAGCACCAGGCGGACGGCCTGATGCCGAAAATTTTCCGGCAGGCGGGCGAACTAGGGTTGCTCGGCATGGGTGTGCCCGAGGAATTTGGCGGGCTTGGCTTGGGGCGCGCCACCATCGTCGGTGTCGAGGAACAACTGACCAAACTCGGCGGCTTTGGCGTGACCACCGGGGCGCATTCCGGCATCGGTACCGAGCCGCTTGAATACTTCGGCACCGAGGCGCAGAAGAAAAAATACCTGGCGAAGCTGGCGACCGGCGAATGGATGGCCGCCTACGCGTTGAGCGAAGCCGGCTCGGGTTCGGACGCGCTCGGCCTGCGCACCAAAGCCACACTGTCCGCCGACGGCAGACATTACGTTCTCAACGGGACGAAGATGTGGATTTCAAACGCCGCGTGGGCAGACCTCTTCACTGTTTTTGCCAAGGTGGACGGCCAGCACGTCACGGCGTTTCTCGTCGAGAAGAATTTCCCCGGCGTCGCGACGGGCAAAGAGGAGCACAAGCTCGGCATCAAATCCTCGTCCACGCGCCGCGTGATTCTGGAAGACGCGCAAGTGCCGGTGGAAAACGTGCTCGGCGAAATCGGCAAGGGCGCATACATCGCGTTCAACATTCTCAATCTCGGTCGCTTCAAGCTCGGCGCCGGCGCCATCGGCGCCGCGAAGGAGTCGCTCAAAGTCGCGACCCGCTACGCGCTGGAGCGGCAACAGTTCAGCCGCCCGCTCGCCTCATTTGGTTTGATCCAGCAAAAGCTCGCCGAGATGGCCACGCGCATCTTCGCCGGCGAAAGCACGGTCTATCGCACCGCCGCCCTGATGGACGCCGTCATGGCCACGGGCGAGACCATGGACTCGATGCAGCCGGCGTTTCCGCGCGCGCTTGATGAGTTTGCGCTGGAATGCTCGATCATCAAGGTGGCGTGCAGCGAAATTCTGGACGACACCGCGGACGAGACGCTGCAAATCCACGGCGGGTACGGTTTCACCGAGGAATTTCCGGCGGCGCGCGCGGTGCGCGATTCGCGCATCAACCGCATCTTTGAGGGCACGAATGAAATCAACCGCCTGTTCATTCCCGGCCTGCTCATGCGCCGGGCGCAACGCGGACGATTCCCCCTCACCGCCGCGATTACGAAGGTGACCAAGGAACTCTTTGACCTCGCGCCGCTGGAGGAGCCCTCCGGCGGCGACGAGCTTTCGTTCGCGCCCGCGCTGCTCGCCAACGCGAAAAAACTGGCGCTGTTCGTGAGCGGCGCGGCGTATCAGAAGTTCGGCGAAAAGCTTGCCGAGGAACAGGAGGTCGTGGGTCACCTCAGTGACATCATCATTGATATTTACCTGGGCGAAAGCGCGGTGCTGCGCGCGCTCAAAGCGCGTTCTTCCGGCGGCGGCACGCTGGTTCTGAATGATCTTGCGTTGAACTTCCTCAACGCGGCGGTCGGTCGCATGGAAGCGCACGCGCGGCAGGCGCTTGCCGCCACGTCACAAGGCGATGAACTGCGGGCGCAACTCGGTATCGTTCGCCGTTTGTTGCGCTGGACGCCGCTGAACGGAGTCGCCCTTCAACGCCGCATCGCCAAACGCCTGTGCGAGGTCGGAAGTTATCCGGCGCTGATCGCCGCGAGATAATCCCGCCGGCGGCTCGACATTATGGATTACCCGAAAAGCACGTTGCCCGAGTTGTTGGCGCAGGCCGCGGCAGCGGCGCCCGACGCCACGGCGCTCATCTATTTCGGGAGTCGGATTTCCTACCGGCAACTGTTCGAGCATGTGAATCGCGTTGCCGCGGGCCTGCAAGCGCTCGGCTTGCAAAAGGGCGACCGCGTGGCGTTGTTCATGACCAACTGCCCGCAATTCGTGATCGCCTACTTTGGCGTGTTGCGCGCGGGCGGCATCGTCACGGCCACTAGTTCGATGTACACGTCGCGCGAAGCCGCCCATCAGTGGCATGACGCCGGCGTCAAAATCATCATCGCCGAGCGGCGGCTGGCTGCGGTGGTGCGGGAGAGTCTGCCGCACGTGCCCGCCGCGGAGCATGTCGTCCTGACGGGCATCCGCGAGTACTTTCCGAAGCATCTGCGCACGCTGAATGCGTTTTTGGAATCACCGTTAGCGAGGCGTTCAGCCGTCAACGGCAGCGTGAGGGCCGTGGGCATTCACCACCAATCCCCGGCGCATCATGATTGGCCGCAGTTGCTGGCCAATTCGCCCACGCCCGCGCCGGACGGTTTGACGCAGGCGGACATCGCCTGCCTGCAATACACCGGCGGCACCACGGGCACGTCGAAGGGGGCGATGCTGACGCACGGCAACCTGGTGATCAACGCCTGCCAGGCCAGTTCCTGGTTGCAACTGGACCCGCACTGCGGCCAGGTGTTCGTCGCGGCCCTGCCGCTGTTTCACATCTTCGCCATGAGTTGCGTCATGATCTCCGGCGTGTGGTGCCGCGGCACGGTGGTGATCCTTCCGCGCTTCGAATTGCGCGCCGCGCTCAACGTCATCCGCAAGTATCACCCGACGATCTTCCACGGCGTGCCGACGATGTATGTCGCCTTCAACAACGCGCCCAACGTGCAGCGTTACGGTTTTCACTCGCTGCGCATGTGCATGAGCGGCGGCGCGGGCCTGCCCGTGGAAGTGCGGCAGCGGTTCGAGGCCCTTACCGGCGGCAAGCTCGTCGAAGGCTACGGCCTGACCGAAACCTCTCCCGTTACGCACATCAATCCGCCGACCGGTTCACCGAAAACCGGCAGCATGGGCCGGCCGATCGCCGACACCGAGGCGCGCATCATGGACCTCGAAACCGGCGCGCACGAAGTGCCCGTCGGCGAAATTGGCGAAATCGCCATCCGCGGTCCGCAGGTGATGAAGGGCTATTGGAACAAGCCGCAGGAAACCGCTCAAGTCATGCGCGGCGGCTGGTTCTACACCGGCGACATCGCCCGGAAGGACGAGGACGGTTACTTCTACATCGTGGATCGCAAGAAGGACATGATCATCGCCGGCGGTTACAACATTTATCCCCGCGAAGTCGAGGAGGTGCTGTTCGAGCATCCCCGCATCAAGGAAGCCGGCGTGGTCGGCGTCCCGGACGAGTATCGCGGGGAAACGGTCAAGGCGTTCGTGGTATTGAAAGAAGGCATGACGGCGACGGCCGAGGAGATCATCGCTTTTTGCCGCGAACGCCTTGCCGCCTACAAGGTGCCACGGCAGGTGGTGTTCATTGAAGCCTTGCCTCGCTCCGGGGTGGGCAAGTATCTCAGGCGGGAACTCAAAAAACTCTGATCCGGACCGGATCGCTTTTAGTCAATATGCTGACCATACGCAAAGCCGCCATCATTGGCGCCGGCAACATGGGCGCGCAAATCGCCGCGCATCTGGCCAACGTCGGAATTCCATCCCTGCTGATGGACATCGTGCCGACCGAATTGCTGCCGGACGAAGCGAAGCGCGGGCTGACGATCCAATCTCCGCTGGTGCGCAATCGCATCACGCAGACGTTGTTCGACAAGATGAAGAAACTGAAGCCCTCGCCGCTCTTCACTCCCGAGGTCGCCAGCCTCATCCGCATCGGCAACGTGGAGGACAATCTCGCCGAGATCAAAGACGCCGACTGGGTCCTTGAAGCGATTTTGGAACGGATGGATTTGAAGCAGGCGATCCACGCCAAGATCGCCGCGAACGCGCGACCGGATGCGCTGGTCACGACCAACACTTCCGGCCTTTCCATCGCGGGGATGACGCAGAACTGTCCGCTCGAATATCGCCGGCGCTTCTTTGGTACGCATTTCTTCAATCCGCCGCGTTACATGCGGCTGCTCGAATTGATTCCGACGCCGGACTCGGATCGCGCGTTGCTGAAGTCCTTCGCCGAATTCGGCGAAGCGGTGCTGGGCAAAGGCATCGTGATGGCGAAAGACACGCCGGGCTTTGTTGCGAACCGCATCGGTTGTTTCGACATGCAGCACGTCGCGCTGCTGATGATTGAGCAGGGCCTGAGCATTGATGAGGTGGACGCGATCACCGGCCCGGCGATTGGCCGCCCGAAGAGCGCCACGTTCCGTCTCGGCGACATCGTCGGGGTGGATTTGATGGCGCAAATGGGCCGCAACCTGCGCGGGTTGTTGCAGCACGATCCGCAGATCAGCGTTTTCCGCGAAGTCGAATTCATCGAGGACATGGTGAAGCGCGGTTGGTGGGGCGAGAAGAAAAGCCAGGGTTTTTATCAGCGGGTGAAGTCGGACAAGGGCCGGCAGATTCTCACGCTCGATTACAAGACGATGGAGTACAAGCCGCAGCAGAAGGCGCAGTTCGCATCGCTTGAAGCCGCAAGCAAGATTTCCGATCGCGGCGAACGCATCCGCACGCTCTGCGCCGCGACGGACAAGGCGGGCTTGTTCGCCTGGAAACATCTGAGCGCGATGCTGTGCTATTCCGCGGAGCGGTTGACGGAAATCGCTGACGACGTGGTCACCGTGGATAACGGGATGAAGTGGGGCTACAACTGGGAACTGGGCCCGTTCGAGACCTGGGACGCGCTCGGCGTGCGCGAAACCGCGGATCGTTTGAAGGCTGAAGGGCGCGCCGTGCCGAAACTCGTGAACGATCTGCTGGCTGCCGGCAAGACCTCTTTCTACGAGCAGGCCAACGGTCGCCGCACTTACTTCGACTTGGGCAAGCGCGCTCACGTTACCGAAGTTGAATCCCCAAAAGCCATTCACCTGCCGTGGCTGCACAAGGCCAACAAAGTCGTGCGCAGCAATGCCGGCGCGAGCCTCGTGGATTTGGGCGACGGTGTGGCGTGCCTCGAATTCCACGTGAAGATGAACACGATCGGCGGCGATCAGATGGGCATGTTGCGCGAGTCGCTGGAGGAAGTGAGCAAGAACTTCGTGGGCCTGGTGATCGGCAACCAAGGGCCGCACTTTTCTGCGGGTGCGAATCTCTTTCTGCTGATCACGCAAATCCAGAATGGCGAGTGGGACGAGATCGATCTGATGATCCGCAAGTTCCAGAAAGCGACCAGCTCGTTGCGTCAGTATGAGAAACCCGTGGTGGCGGCTTGCCACGGCTACACGCTCGGCGGCGGCACGGAGCTTTCGCTGGGCTGCGACCATATCGTCATCGCCGCGGAAACTTACATGGGGCTGCCGGAAGTAGGCGTGGGTCTGATCCCGGGCGCGCAGGGCACAAAGGAAATGTTGATCCGCTGCACCGAAAGTATCATCCGCAGCGAGGAAGTGGATTATTTCCCGGGCGTCCGCCACGCGTGGGAAACGATCGGCATGGCCAAGGTCGGCACGAGCGCGAGCGAAGCGCTCAAGCTGCGCTATCTGCGCCCGAGCGAAACGACCATCGTGCTGAACAAGGACTGGCTTATCGGTGAAGCCAAGGCGCAAGTGCTGCATCTGGTGGCCAAGGGATATTCGCCGCGTCCCCGGCGCACGGACATTCCCGCGATCGGCGAGAGCGGCATGACGTTGTGTAAGCTTCAGCTTCAGCAAATGCGGAAGTCCGGTCTGATCAGCGAGCACGACGAAAAGATCGGCAACAAGCTCGCGTACATTCTCTGCGGCGGCGATCTCACGTCGCTGCATTACGTGAGCGAGGATTACATTCTGGATCTTGAGCGCGAAGTTTTCCTGAGCCTCTGCGGCGAACCGAAGACGCTGGAACGGATCAAGCACACGCTCAAGACGGGTAAACCTTTGAGGAATTAGAACCATGAAAGAAGCCTTCATCGTTGCCGCCGCGCGCACGCCGGTCGGCAAAGCGCCGAACGGAAAACTCCGCACCGTCCGCCCGGACGACCTCGCGGCCATTGCCATCAAGGGAGCGCTCGCCCGCGTGCCGCAATTGCCTTTGGATCAAATCGAGGATGTCGTTATCGGTTGCGCGATGCCCGAGGCCGCGCAGGGCATGAACATCGCGCGCATTGCGGCGCAGCGCGCCGGTTTGCCCGACACCGCGCCCGGCGTGACCGTGAATCGCTTTTGCGCTTCGGGACTCGAAGCCATTGCCACCGGCGCCCAGCGAATTCTCAGCGGCATGGCGGATGTCATCGTGGCCGGCGGAACGGAGAGTATGAGCTTCGTGCCGATGGGTGGGTTCAAGATTTCGCCCAACCCGTGCCTCGTAGAGCAAATGCCGGATGCGTATCTCTCCATGGGTCTCACCGCGGAAAACCTCGCGGCAAAGTTCACGGTCTCGCGCGAGGATGCGGACCAGTTTTCACTGGAGAGCCATCAGAAGGCCATCGCCGCTTTGGATGCCGGCCGGTTCAAGGAGGAATGCGTCCCCGTTCCCGTGCGCGAGGTGAATCTGGACGCCAACGGCAAGCGCAAGGTGACGGAATTTATTTTCGATACGGACGAAGGCCCGCGTCGTGACACGACTTTGGAAAGACTCGCGGCGTTGAAGCCAGCGTTTGGCCCAAATGGAACGGTCACCGCCGGCAGCGCATCGCAACGCAGCGACGGCGCGGCGGCGGTCGTGCTCATGTCCGGCGAGAAGGTGAAGGAACTCGGCGTGAAGCCCATCGCGCGGTTCGTGACTTACGCCGTCGGTGGCGTGCCGCCCGGCATCATGGGCATCGGTCCGGTGGAAGCGATTCCGAAAGCGATGAGGCGCGCCGGCTTGAGGATCGCAGACATGGATGTGATCGAATTGAACGAAGCCTTTGCCTGCCAGGCGCTGTCAGTGATCCGCCAGCTCGACCTGCCCAAGGATCGCGTGAACGTGAACGGCGGCGCGGTGGCGCTGGGCCATCCGCTTGGCGCGACCGGTGCGAAGCTGACGGTGTCCATTCTGCACGAACTCAAGCGGCGCAACGGCCGTTACGGCCTCGTGACGATGTGCGTCGGCGGCGGCATGGGCGGCGCCGGAATTTTTGAGATGTGCGGATGAGTGCAAACTGCCCGCTGATCATGACTGACAAGGAGCTTAAAAAGCAGTTCGAGTCGGAACGAAACCAGCCTAGGTTTGCTCTTACTGGCGTCGGCTTTTTGGCAGTTGGAGGGTTGGTGCTTTTGGTTTTGCTTCTTGATCCTTTTGGCTGGCTCGACGGAACCCCTGCTGTGCATGAGGCCAAGAAATGGCTAGCTGTCGCTGTTTGCTTTGTGGTCATTCCTGCCTTTGGTGGCGTTTGGTTCATGATCATTCGGCCTCTCCAAACTGGTGTCGTGACTGGTGGTTCGAAATATCGAACTCCTTATTGTGTCTTGCGATCCGAAGACCCGGCGCGGTTTCGCGCACATGTTCGCTGGAACTGCGTGATGGTCGCGGCGGCTCTTGCTTTAGGTTTCTATTTAGTTGTCGAGTTCGTCCGCGACCTACAGAAAGCCAGAGCGCTAACACCCTCGGCGATGCCGACTGAACACAATTCACCTTGAAAATCCTCGTTCCACTCAAACGCGTTCCCGATCCCGACACGAAAATTCGCCTCAAGCCGGATGGCTCGGGCGTTGACCTCGATGGCGTGAAGTTCGCCGTAAATCCGTTCGATGCCATCGCACTCGAAGAAGCGCTGCGGCTCGAAGAAAAACTCGGCGAGATTGACGTCGTGGTCGTCAGCATCGGCGGCGATGAGTGCGTGGAGCAGTTGCGCGTGGGGCTGGCGATGGGTGCGGATCGCGCCTTGCTGGTGAAAGCTAGCGCGGACTTGGATTCTCTGGCCGTGGCGAAGGTCCTTGCCGCGGTCTATCAACGCGAGAAACCGGACTTCGTTCTGATGGGCAAACAGGCGATTGATGATGATTCCAATCAGGCCGGCCAGATGCTCGCTGCATTGCTTGGTGTCGGTCAGGCGACTTTCGTTTCCAAACTGGAGTTGGTCGAGGGCAACGCGAAGGCAAAGTGCGCGCGCGAAACCGATGCAGGTATTGAAAATCTCACGGTCAAACTCCCGGCTGTCATCACGACTGATCTGCGCCTGAACGAGCCGCGCTACGTTTCGCTGCCCGGCATCATGAAGGCGAAGAAGAAGCCGCTGGAGGAGATTGAATTGTCCGCGCTCGGCGTCAACGCGGTTTCGCGCACCAAGGTGTTGAAGTTGGAAACTCCGCCGAAGCGCAAAGCCGGGGTGCGGGTGAAGTCGGTGGATGAACTGGTGGATCGACTGAAGAACGAAGCGAAGGTGGTTTGACATGGGCACAATTCTGGTCATTGCGGAGCACGAAGGCGGGCAACTCAAACTGGCGACACTCTCAGCCGTCGCGTGCGCGGCCAAGATCGCGGCCGAGGCCGGCGGGGCGTTTGAAGTGCTGGTTCTCGGCGAGAATCTGGGCGGTGTCGCGGAAGCGCTGAGGCATTACGGCGCTGCGAACGTGCTGGCTGCGGATCACAGCGCGTTCAAACTTCCGGTGGCCGACAAGTTTGCCCAGGCTATCGCCCATGTGGCGCGCGAACGCGGAGTTACGATGGTGGTGGCCGCGGCCTCCACTTTTTCGAAGGACATTCTGCCGCGTGCAGCGGCTTTGCTCGACGCCGGGATGCTGAGCGATGTGGTCGAGGCAACGCGCGCTGGCGACGACTTTGTTTTCAAGCGCGTGATGTTTGCCGGCAACGTCATTGCCACGGTGCAACTGGAAGGGGCGGTGAAGTTTCTCACGGTTCGCGCGGCGGCTTTTGCTCAGCCTGCCAAGAGCGCGAGCCAATCGCCCGTCGTGAACCATTCGTTCGACGCGGCTCAGTTGCCCGCGTTTGCCGAGAGCGCCGGCTGTGCAGCCAAGGTTGCGGGCCGACCGGATTCGACCGAGGCGCGGATCGTGGTTTCCGGCGGACGCGCGATCAAGAACGCCGAGGACTTCGAGCGCCTCGTCGGCGGACTGGCTGACGCACTGGGAGCGGCCGTGGGTTCGTCGCGCGCGTTGGTGGACAGCGGTATTACGCCGAATTCTCTGCAAGTGGGGCAGACCGGCAAGATCGTGGCGCCGGATCTATACCTCGCGGTTGGCATCTCGGGCGCGATTCAACATCTCGCGGGAATGAAGGACACGAAGGTTATCGTCGCGATCAACAAAGATCCGGACGCACCGATTTTTGAAGTGGCCGATTACGGATTGGTGGCGGACGTTTACACCGCCGTGCCAGAACTGACAGAGAAGCTGAAGAAGTAGCCGCCGCGTCGCCGGCTATTTGCGGCTGCGGAGTTCGGGCAAAATCACATCTTCGATGGCGTGATGCGAGATCATGTGGCTCGGCGCCTTCTCATCAATGTGAACGCGGAACGAAGCGTTGCCGATCTCCATCAGCGCCGAACCCACCCGAGTTTCGTAGGCGCGCAATGATTCCGCGTAAGTCATGCGCGTAGTGTCGGGGTCATGTTGCGCCTCGCCAAAGCAGCAGTCGTCACGACGGTTGAGGATTTGCACTTGTTTGCGGCCCTTGCCTTGTGAACCGAGGATGTAGAGATCGGGATAACCGGCGATGCTGTAGAATGTGGTGTCATATTGCTCGCGGTCGCCGACTGATCCGCGCGTGCGCAGGTAGAGCGGAATCGTCCCCGCCACTGGAATGCTGTATTGAATTGTCGGATCGATCGCGGCGTAAACCGTGGTTGTCCAGCCTCCGCCGGAGAGGCCGGTCATGTGGAACTTGCGGTAGCTCGAAAACTTGTCCGCGCGACTGCGGTGCTTGACCTCATTCAAACCGATGGCAGTGGACTCCAGAAAGAATTTCATCGGGCTGCCGGTAGTTTGAATCTGGAACATTGCGTCGTGTCCGCCTTTGCAATCGCCGGGCCGCATGTGCGGCATGAAAACGCCGAGCACGCCGTAGCCTTCCCGCAGCAGCGCGGCGATGGTGCGTTGGAGGCCGTAGCCTTTGTCTTCCGGCGAGGGATCGTCGTCGAGGGTGCAGGCGTGACCGTGGTGGACGACGACCAGCTCGCGGTTCGGTCGTTGCGGAAGGAAATGGTAAGCCAACCCTTGCAATCCAGGCGCGAGATCCATGCGGAATTCATCCACGCGCGCGAGGTCCGCGAGTTGTTTCACCGGGCTGGCGACGTTCGTGACAACGACATCTGGCATTCGCCGCTTGGGGAAACCGTCCTCGCCCCAGATGAATTGAATCAGCGCGCGGCGTTTGGCGGCAACCTCGCGGGCGGAATGGATGGTGACCTCACGATCATCGAGCAGTTGGGCGCCGTGAACACCGAGAACGGTGAGACTGGCCATGGCGACGCAGAGCCGGAGCGAAGCAATTCGGAGGGCTGTCATAGCGGCGTGAAGATAAGTGGCGGCGCCGCTGGGATGCGAGGGAAAAGCAGTCGAGGCCACAGGGAATGGAATTGCCCGCGGACCGTGCGCCAGCCTACGATGACGCAGAATGACGCCTACGCGCGAGACCTTCGGCAATATTTCGCAAGCCGCCCAGGTGGTCTTTTACCTCCTCACCGTGGTCACGATGGCGGTGTTTGCTTACGGCCTGTGGCGACGGTTCAAGCTGTGGCGACAGGGAACGCCCATCGGCGTGCGCGAACTCATCAGCGGGGGAGTCCAACAAATCGTCGCCAAGCTGAAGCCGGGTCTGGGCCGCTTGCTTAAGGACGGGCTTGGCCAGCAACGCGTCCGTGGGCGTGGCCTGCCAACGTGGGCGCATCTCTCGCTGTTCACCGGATTCATGATATTGTTTCTCGGCACGACGCTGCTCGAGATTGATCACATCGCCGGTTGGATTTCCAAGTCGCTGCAATTTCATCACGGGACTTATTACGTCATCTACGAGTTCACGCTGGATGTGTTCGGGTTGCTGTTCCTCGCCGGTTGCGTGTTGTTTTTCTGGCGCCGGACACGCCGGCCCGCGAGCGTGGGGCTTCGTGCGACGGATTGGTATGTGATCATTTCGTTTCTCGCCATCGGCGTCAGCGGTTATTTGGTGGAAGGATTGCGCATCGTCTGGCAGCAACCGACGGGTCTGGCGGCGCATTGTTCGCCGGTTGGGCTTTGGATTTCGGGCTGGTTTGCCGGCATCAGTGAAACCAGCGCGCGTTCAGCACATCAGGTCATCTGGTGGCTGCATGGCTTGCTGGTATTTGGTTTCATTGCCTCGATTCCCTACACGCGACTGCTGCACATCATCGTCGGGCCGTTGAATCTTTTCTTTGCCAAACCGGAGTTGGGCCGGATGACGCTGATCACGATGGAAGAGGTGGAGAAGACCGAACGCATCGGTGTTGCCGCCATCGAACATTTCAGCCAGCAACAACTTCTCAGCCTGGACGCGTGCATGGAGTGCGGGCGGTGTGAGGACGCGTGTCCGGCTTTTGCGACCGAGAAGCCGCTTTCGCCCAAGCGCGTGGTGCAGGACTTGAAGGCGTTGATGACTTTCAATCTCACGCCACCCGCCGACAAGGATGCTGGCGCTCCCGGGAGCAAGCCTCGCCCGCTGCACGATGACACAATCAACATCGAAACGCTCTGGTCCTGCACCACGTGCAATGCCTGCGCCCGTGTCTGCCCGGTGCGGATTGATCCAGTCACGCTGTTGACGGACATGCGGCGCAATCGGGTTGGCGAAGGCGCATTGAGCGGCACGGCGGCGACGGCGCTGCGGCGGATGCAATCGAGCGGGAATCCGTGGGGCTTGCCGGCGGCGGAGCGGGGCAATTGGTCGGAAGGTTTGGGCGCGCCAACGGTGAAGGAGAATCCCCAATTCGAGTTGCTCTACTGGATTGGCTGCGCGGGTTCGTACGATCGCCGGGCGCAACGCGTGGCGCGGGCAATGGTCAAGTTGCTCAAGCATGCGAACGTCAACTTCGCCATCCTTGGGCGCGAAGAAAAATGTACCGGCGATTCCGCGCGGCGGTTGGGCGACGAGTTTCTGTTTCAGGAACTGGCGCAGGCCAACATCGCGACGCTCGCGAAATACAACGTCCGGAAGATCGTGGCGCATTGCCCGCATTGCCTGAACACGTTGCTGAAGGATTACTCGCAATTCGGCGGCAACTACGAAGTCATTCACCACACGCAATTGCTGGAGCAACTCGTCGCGTCCGGGCGCCTGAAAGGGGACGCCGCCAAAGCAACCGGCGGTCCGATCACTTACCACGATCCGTGCTACCTCGCCCGTGTGAACGGCATTCATGCGGCCCCGCGCGCTTTGTTGTCCGCCACGGCAGGCGGCGTTGCTGAAATGCCGCGCAATCGCGAGAAAACTTTTTGCTGCGGCGCCGGCGGCGGGCGCATGTGGATGGAAGAAGACCCCAAAAAGCGGGTGTCCACCGTTCGGGCGCAAGAAGCACTTGCCACGGGTGCGAAAACGGTCGCGGTGGGCTGTCCTTTCTGCCTTACGATGATGACCGACGGCGTGGCGACGCAGAACGATTCCACGCGCGTGCTGGATGTCGCTGAGATTATGGTTGAGCGGTTGGGTTTGGATGGCGTACAACCGGGCGGTGCGGTTGCCCCCACCGGGAGTTAGTTTTCGGAGTCACATGACGGCATTGCCAATCTCAGATTATGCGTAACCGATCGGCTCGTATCCTCGTTCTCACGGTCATGGCCACCTTCGTTGCCACCAGCATTGGTGTTTGCGCAGCGGAACGGCGGCTTTCCTTGCGAGCGTATCGCGACAAGATGAAATCCGGCTGGATCGGCCAGATGGCCGGTGTCAGTTGGGGGGCGCCAACCGAGTTCAAATTCAACGACAAGATCATTCCCATCGAGAAAGTGCCCGGGTGGAAGCCGGCAATGATCAACGACTCCTTTTCCCAGGACGACCTTTACGTTGAGATGACTTTTCTGCGCTCGCTCGAACAGTACGGCTTGAACGTTTCCATCCGACAGGCGGGCATTGATTTCGCGAACAGCCGCTATCCGCTCTGGTGCGCGAATCGCGCGGGCCGCAGCAACCTGCGCCGCGGCATCGCGCCGCCGGATTCGAGCCATCCCAAGTTCAACCCCCGGGCCAACGACATTGATTATCAGATCGAGGCGGATTACTCCGGCTTGATCGCGCCGGGCCTGCCACAGTTCGCCATCGAGATGGGCGAGAAGTTCGGTCGCTTGATGAATTATGGCGACGGCATGTACGCGGGACAGTTCATCGGCGCCATGTATGCCAACGCGTTCTTTGAAAACGATCCGGTGAAGATTGCGGAGACGGCGTTGGAAGCGATTCCGTCTGGTTGCCAGTACGCCAAGATGGTTCGGGACATGATCGCTTGGTATCGCGCCGATCCGAATGATTGGGAAAAGACCTGGCAGCTCTGCCAGAAGAAATATCGCGAGAATCCGGAATACCAGAAGGCGTCGAACGGCAACATTGACTGCAAGATCAACGGCGCCTATGTGCTGATGGGTTTGCTATTCGGCCAGCGCGACCCGGACAAGACCATCGTGGTGGCGATGCGCGGCGGCATGGACTCGGATTGCAATCCGTCGAGCGCCGGCGGCGTGTTGTTCACGACGTTTGGTTTCCCGAATGTGCCGGAGCGCTTCGTCAAGGAACTGAACCGGGAAACCAAGTGGGATCACACGGCATACAGTTTTCCGCGGTTGGTGGAGGTGTCAGAGAAGCTGGCGCGGGAAATCGTTGTGAAACATGGCGGGCGGATCGAGCAGCAGGGCGGCGAGGAGTTCTTCATTCTGCCGGTGACCAAGCCAGTGCCCAGCAAACTGGAACTCAGTTGGGCGCCCGGCCCGATTGCCAACAGCCACTACACGACAAAAGAAATGGCGCAGATCAAGAACTTCGACGTGCCGCCGGGGGTGGAGGCTGGGCTGAAGAAATTCGCCAAAGGTTGGAAAGTTGCCAATTGCGGGCCGGACATGGATCCTGGTATGCGGGCGGAGTGGGGCGGGCGGAAAAATGTTCTGGTCACGCACCCGCTCGATCCGGAAACGCCCTGCATCTTGAGCCGCAAGCTGGATATTCCCGCGGGCAAGAAGACCATGTTGCGGCTCGTCGTCGGTCATGATCCGCTGGGCGACTTTGCGCTGATCGTGAAGGTGGATGGCAAGGGAGTGGTGCATAAGACCGTCAGCAAAGCCACCACTACCAACGAGCCGTGGCTGACTGAGGAGATTGATCTGTCCGCCAGCGCGGGCAAGGCGGTCAAGTTGGAGTTGATCAACCAACCTACCGATTGGTCATACGAGGCGGCGTACTGGGGAGAGATCGCCGTTGTGAGCCGGTAGTGGCTACTCGGGCGCCTTGCCGGTGGCCTCCGCCTTCAGGCGTTGGCGTTCGGCGGCTTTGGCGAACGGATAATAAACGGCCATTGCCATCACGATGGAAATCGCACCCCACACCGCGGCTTTCCAATCGCCCCCGGAAACCAGGTAGTGTCCGATGATGGGCGGCGTGGTCCACGGCACGTTGACGAAGGGTTTCTGGATTACGCCCCACTGCATGAGCAGATACGTGCTCGTGGTGAGCAGCAGGGCGTTGAGGATGTAGGGAATCATGAAGATCGGGTTCAACACGATCGGGAAACCGAAGAAGATCGGTTCGTTGATCTGAAAAATCTGCGTGGGCAGCGACAGCCGGCTGACCTTGCGATAGCCCGGTTCCTTCGAGTTCAACATCACCAGTGCCAGCGCAATGGTGGCGCCGGTGCCGCCGACGTTCACGAAGGTCGTGAAGAAGCCCAGTGCTGTGATGTTGGTCAGCGGCTGGCTGGCCGTCATGGCCTCGGCGTTGGTCGCAAGTCCGGCAAGAAAGACCGGCGCCACGAAAGCGTCCATGGCGTTATCGCCATTGATGCCCACCGACCAGAGCAGGGTGACGCAGAAGGCGTAAACGAGGATGCCCGGCAGGGTGTTGAGCGCGAACACAAGCCCAGGCGGAAGCGAATCAACCAGAACACCACCACCAGCACGAACATCGGCACCAACGAGAGGAAGGATTCGTACACCATCGCGGGTACGCTCTCCGGTAGTTTGATCACCAGATTGCGGTCGGTGAAAAACTTCTGCACGCGTACGCACAAGAGGGAGACGACCACCGCCGTGAACAAGCCGCCCGAGCCCAGGCCGTCCATGTTCAGGACGATGGCGGGCTCATCGCCGGGGACGAGTTTCAGTTGCAACAGGAGGAAAACCAACGCCGCCATCGTGCCGCTGGACAACGGATCCTGTTTCAACTGCTTGCCCAGATCGGGGCCGATGGCGAAGCTGACGAACACCGCCAGCAGACCGAAGGTGGCTTTGAAGGGATACTCCAGCAGGTGTTTCCACGGTTCGATGAACTTGGCCCAGGCTTCGATCGGAAATTCGGCCACGACCATGAACAGACCGCCGATGATCGTCAGCGGTACCACCGAAACCATCCCGGCGCGAACCGCCGAGAGATAAGTGTTTTCACTCAACGCCGTCAGGGGCGGCACGATGTGCTTGTTCAGGAAACCAGTTGCTTGCTCCACTTGTCCTCCGTTGCGGGGATTGCCGGCACGATGATTTGGGCGGGACAGGTCCCGCGTTCTGATTCGGATGCCGCTGGCTCGCGGTGCGTCAACGATGCAACCGACGGAAACGCCAGGTTGCCGTTCGGTTGATGAGCCAGGCAGATCACTCGGGAAAAATTCCTGATTTTTGCGCGCCAGAGCAAGCTCAGAGTCGAGTGGTCGTGGCGTTCATTTGTCGGCGGCGTTGCAAGCAATCGTCGCGGAGACCCCTTACAGCCGGATGCGGTAGAACTTGCGGGCCTCGGAGAGATCAACGGTGATTGGGGAACTGGCCGTCACGTCGGTGAATGGTCCAGTGGCTTCATCGGCTTCCTGCAAGATGCCGCGCGGCCAGGCGAGTTGCATCTGGCTGGCATTCAGCTCCACCGTGATGACGGGCGGGAGATGGACGATCACCCGGAACGATTGCGTCGCACTCAGGCTCGGCGTGCCGCTGTCGGTCACGACGATGCTCACGGTGTTCGTGCTCGGCGCGGCGGCGGGCGTCCAGTGAAACTCGCCGGTCAGGAAGTTAATCGCGGCCAGCGGCGGCGCGTCTGCACCGAGGGCGAAGGTAAGCTGCTGCGCTGGCAGGTTCGTGTCGTTCGCGCTGGCCGTGAACCCCAGCGTCTGCCCCAGCGTGAGCTCCGCATCGGCGACGGCGACCAACGTCGGCGGCGTGTTGGGCAGGACATTCGGCGCGCGCGGCGTGGAAATGGTCAGGCTCACAATGTTGGCCGAGCCGTCCAGGAACCGCCCCTGGCTCACGTCGGTGGTCTGCGGGCCGAACGTCACGGCGTCAATTAACGTCCCGTCCGCCGCAAAAATGCCGATGGCTTCGCCGCCCTTGCTTAAAGCGAAGTCCGCGTGCAGATCCGCGCGGTTCGTGTTGTTCTGTCCGGATTCGTTGTCCGCCCACACCAGCAGGAAGCCGCCCGGCGGAATCTGGTAATGCCCGTTGTTTGGCACGAGGAACTGCGTTTTGTTGGTGAGGTTGTCGGTCAGGTAATACCCGCCAAGGTCCACCGTGTTCGTGCCAGGATTGTAAATCTCGAACCAGTCCTCAAAGTTGCTGTCGGCGGAATCCGCGAGGGTGGCTGCGTTGTCCGCCATCCATTCATTGAGGAAAACCTGGAGCGGCGGCGACGCCAGATTGTTGGTGGCTCCGGGTGTGAAATGGAACATGGCGCCGCGATAGAACGGCTGTGCGTCCGGCGTGTCGCCGTAACTCCAGTTGGAGGAAAGGTTCGTGTAGGCGAGGTAGTCCACGAGTTGTGTGCTGCCGCCGGTGATCCGGGAAAGCGCGACGCGGCCGGCGCCGGAAGCGAGGCGGAAACTGGCGTGCGGCGCGCCGGTCGCGGACTGGTTCGTCTGGTTGTCGCACCAGACGAGCGCAAAGCCGCCGGCGGGAATCGTGGCGTTTGACGGGAACGCCCATCGGCCGAGGTTTGTATAGCTGTCGCTGAGGAAATAGCCGCCCAGGTTGAGCGCGTTCGTGCCGGCATTGAACAACTCGACCCATGGCTCGCGCTGGCCGGCATTATCGAGCGGTCCGGTGATGTTGTCGGCCTGCGCTTCGTTGAGCCACAGCGCAGGGAAGGCGGTCAGTGTGGCGGCGACCGAGTTCGTCGCCCCGGGCGTAGCGAGGGCGAGGAAATTCGAGCTGCCGGGGAAGTTCGCGTCGAGCTTCAAGCCGAACGTGATGTCCGAACTGCCCGCCAAGATTTGGTGCACCTCGACCGCGAGGGTGTTCGTGCCGACGGTGAACAACGCCGGGGCCAGCGTGAACAGGTCCGGATTCAACGCGTCCCCGCCGGGCGGTTGGCCGGTGGTAAAGGTCAAATTCGTGACCATCGTGCCGTCGGTGATGCGGACGCGCCGTGCCTCGTTGCCGTTCACGTAAAACACCGCGCCGTCGTCTAGGTAGGCGCTGGCATCGAGTGTGAAGCCGGTGAGATCATTCGTCACGCGGACCTTGGCACGGAAGTAGTAGGCGTGGCCGCCGGCAGCATTGTTGACGGCGGACCCAGGCGCGTTGAGGAACGTGCGGATCAACGGCGTGATCGCGGAATTGTCCTCGTACGCCAGCAGGCCGGGGCCGCTGGGCCAGGGGGCATCGTTGAAGGCTGGCGCGGTCCAGTTGAGGCCGTCGAGATTCGATACCTGCATGAATTTCCAGGCGTTCGTGTACGCGATCAAGGGAAACGACTGCGGCGGCAAGGCGGTGACGCTGCCGATCATCCAGTTGGCCACGCGGCTGTTGTCCTGGGCCGGGTCGCGCAGTTGCAACGCGACGCCGGCCGACGCCGCTGGCCAAGGTGCGGACGCCTCGTAGCGCACGCGATCCACCATGACAAAGGTTCCGACCGGCACGCCCGGCTTCAACAGGCTGAGCGTTTCCCCGTCGGCTTGCAGGTTGCCGTCGAACTCGGCGAACACCGGAAGGTTTGCTCCGTAAGCGGCGGTGAAGGCGGCGCGGTTCTTGACGAGCAGCAGGAAGCCGCGCGGCGCGATGACCGTGCCGTTGGGGAACGTGTACGACAAACCGTTGAGCACCCAGCCGGAGAGGTCAAAGGCGCTGGTCGTGGAGGCGTTGAACAACTCGACGTACTCCGCGTCGGGCTGCGCGGGCCGAAACATGATCTCGTTGATCACGACCGTGCCGACGGGCGAAGGCAGCGCGAGGTTGTAGGTCAGCGCCACGCCGTTGCTCGCGCCGGTCACCGACTGGCCGCGCAGGTCCTGGCCGGTCACGCCAAAGAAATTGCTGCCGGTCTGTATGGGCACGTAGGCGATCCAATTGCTGAGCGACGTCCACGTGACGTTCCACGCCGCGCCGTTGACGAGCAGGGCGGCGACCTTCACCGGCGCGGTGCCGCGGATCACGCCCACGCCATTGGTCACGGTGATGGTGGCGTTGACCGCAAACGGCGCGGCGACGTTGGTCAGTTGTGATTGAAGATAGGTCCGGCGTTCCGAGGCGTAGTCCTTCAACCCTTGCGGCGAATCCGGATTCACCCCGGCGGCGACAAGCGCGGTGTAGCGGGGATCGAGGCGCGCCGCGAGTACGGCGGGTGAGAGCGGCCCGTTGATTGCGTCTTCGAACGCCCGCCAGTAGGCGCGCTGGAATTCCGGGAATGCCCGCAGCGCATCCAGCACCGGATCGTTGCCGCCGAAAAGTCCATCGGTCACCGACGAGCCGCCGGAACTGAACACGAAATCCACGTCCCATGGCAACAGCACCCAACGACCGCCGGTGGGTTTGTAGGTGAACATGTTCTTGCCGCGCGCGTAGCCATAGCTGTCCCAGTTCCCGACGATGCGCTCCATCGCCAGCACGCGCATGAACTCGTCCACATTCATCAGTTCCGTGACGCGCGAGCGATACGGTTCGGGCGGCGCCGCGTTCATCGCCTCGACGAGGGCGAGGAGATTGGTGAAAGCGTCGCCGACTTCGCGGGTGGCGCGGGGCCGCCAGTTCCAGCGATAACGCGCGGGCTTTTTGACCCCGTCGGTGGTGGTGAATTTTTCCAATGTCGCCGTCACATAACCCAGCATCGAATCGCCCGCGTCGTTGAACTCGAACCAGTCCTCGATTTTGTGCAGGCTGCCGGCGTCGTCGTCCGGGAAAAACTCGTTCACCACCGCGCCGTTGGGTTGTTGCGCGTCCTCGTAAAGCACACCGCGTTGCTGGCCATTGAACAAGAGCCGGATCGAGCGCCGGTGCAGATAGGGCGTGCCCAGCTTGCGGCTGATCCACAGCGCGGTCTGCTCGGCTTGATATGTTGGGTCGCTGTGCAAATTGCCGATCGTCCCCAGCACGAAGTCATCCGTGCCGAGCAACTGGTCGTCCTGGGCGAAATTCACCTCGTAGTCGCAGGCGTTGCCGTCGGGCGAGTTGTAGCCGGGCGAGTGGAACGGGCTGCCGCTGTAGAGGGTGTTGACGTTGTAGCAAACGCGGACGCCGCCGTACACGAACGTTGCGTCGAGCGGATGGTTGCTCAGTTTCTCGCGCGTGGCCCAGCGGGTCACGTTGCGTTGCGAAACCCACAGGCGGTAAGTCGCGAAATTTCCGGCGGGCGTGGATTCGCCAAACGAAATCAGGCACTCGCGCACGGGCGCGTCATCGGGGAACCGCGCGACGGCGCTCGGCGTGAAGGCGTCGCGGGTTTCGATGTAAAACGCCACGCGTGCGCCGGTGGCCTGGCCGGGAATCGCGCCGGAGAAAAGGCCGGCGCCGTTGTTGTTCAGCGGGACGCTGACGTAATTGGACGACGGGTCCACGCGGTACTTGATGATCGCCTGCGCGAGGCCGTCCGGGTCCTCGATGCGGGCCGAGACCGTCAGGGCCTGGTTTGCGGCGGGCAGCACGGGCCAGTGGCGCACGTCGGTGATGGCCGGGCCGGCGTTGGTGAGGAAACGCGAATTGCGCGCGGCGGGCGACCCGAGCGCGCGTGTGGCGAGCGTGTCGCCAACGGCTTCGAGCCAGTTGCCGTGCAGGCGCAGCAGGATTTCGGGATGGCCTTTGAGCCAGCGCACCTTGGCGCGCAGCGTCGCCGTGATGCCAGTTGACAACGTTTGTGTCAGCACGCTGCGAATGCGGTTCGCGCCGGTGTCGCCGCGATCCGACGCCACGACGCGCAGGCAGCCGCCGCTGAAACCGCCGGTGGCCTGCCACGCGGATTGTTCGTGCGTGCCCTGCCAGAACCAGCCGCTTGCGCCGGAATCGAAAGTGCCGTTCGCGACCACGTTCGCGCCGCCTTGCGGGATGACTTCCACATTGTCCACCAGGCACTCGCCCGGGCCGAGCAGGAAAAGCTGCAATTGATCCGGAGCGGCCAGTGCGCCATTGTCGAGTACGCCGGTGAACTCAACCGTCGTCCAGCTGCTCTTCGCCGACTCGTCGCTGTCCGCCCAATTCGATGGCAGGTGGCCATCGGCGCGCGGGTCGGTGCGTTCCAGACTGCTGCCGAAACCGTCCGTCCATCGGCCCCAACGCCCGCCGGCGCCGAACGTCACCTCGTCCACCACGATATGGAGCTTGTTCGTGACGAACTGCCCGAACTGGTTCGTGGCGACCACCTCGTCGGGCTTGTCGAGCCGCACGACGTCGCCGCTGTTCGCGAGTTTGCCGTTGAAGCCGCCGATGACGAGCGCGGGGTTCAGGCTCGGATGCGCGGTGAGCAAGGCATTCGTGTCGTGCGCCACCACCAGATGGCCACCAGCCGGCAGGCTCGCGCCGGTGGGGAACGTAAAGCTGATTCCGCCGCTCAAACGCCACAGGGCCAGGGCGACGGCATTCGTGCCGCGGTTGTGGATTTCCACGAACTCCTCGTCCTCGTCGTTGCTCGCCGGGTGGTATTGGACTTCGTTGATCACGACGTCGCTGAACAACGGGCGGGCGTTGCCCGTGCCTTGCGTCACGTTCGCCAGCCGGCGGAAGGTCGGCGCGCCATCGGGGTAGCGTCCGAACGGCACGCCGTTTTCCTGATCGCTGAAGCGCAACGCGCCCAGCACGCGGCTGCCGTCGGCGGCGATGAAATAGACTGTTTCGCCGTCCGCGTTGAGCGCGAAGCCAAGCTGGCTTTGGGGGAACGACAGAAAGCCTCGCGCCGGAATGCTGGTGCCGGACGCGATACGGAAACGGTTCGTCGCGGGATCGTCCGTGAGCACGCAATTGCCGATGTCCACGGCGGCGGCGCTGTAGTTGAACAACTCGACGTAGTCCTCCTGCGGCGGGTCGGTGTGCGCGAGGATTTCGTTGATGAGCACGGTGCGTGTCGCGAGCGCGGTGTAGGAATCGTAGGCGCCGGGCGAGCCACCCGCGCGGTCGCTGGCGGCCCAGGCGCGCGGGTCGCCTTCGCCGTAAGAAGGCCGCGCCAGCACGAGCGAATGCCCCGCGCCATCTGCGGCGACCGGCCACGGCGGCTGGTCGTCGTAATTCACTTCCAACAACACGGCGTCGAGTTCATCGCGCAACCGGAGGGTGCCGCCGCCGTTATCTAAGACGTTGGTGTTGTTGCCGGGCGTCGAGTTCGTGAGCGGGCCGAGGGCGTTGGCCAATCCATAAACGGCTTGCACGTCGGCCGGTTTGGCCGCCACCACGCGATAGCCGAGCGCCTGAATCGTCGTGCCCGCCGGGAACGAATAGCCGACGCCGCCGGAAAGGCGGTGGCCGCTGAGGTCTTCGGGCCAGGGATTGGAATTGTAGATTTCAATGAACTCGAGGTTGCGACCGTCGGGCCGGTTGGTCGGATGGAACATGATTTCGGAAATCGCCAGTGCCGTGCGCCGGCTGGAGGGGCCGGGCGGTTCGTTCGTGCCGATGACGTAGCTGATCGGCAACGGCGTGTAGGCGATGCTGAAGGAGCGCTGGCTGTTCGGGAGAATGCTGTTCGGCGTTTGCGCGCGGTCGCGGACGTTGCTGACCGTGAGCGTGTAGGTCGTGCCCGGCGTGAGCGGCGTGGTGCGCAACAACACCGTCACCCCGTCGTCCAGCAAGGTGGCGTTGGTTACGGTCGCGCCGTTGTTGAGAAAGAAATTCCCCACCGCGCTGGCCGTGGCCGGCTCGACCGGTTCCGAGAAGCCCACCGTGATGAGCGTGTTTTCGCCGAGGCTCAGCGCGTAGGTCATGGTGGGCCGCGTGACGTCGGGCGTGACGGTGAGCGTGGCGGGATTGCTGTTGGTAAAGCCGAAGGCGTTTGTGGCGCGGCAAAAGAAAATGCTGCCGCTGTCCGCCAGCCGCAGGGGTCCGAGGGTGAGAACGGCTGCAGTGGCACCCGGGAGGTTCGTGCCGCTGCGCACCCATTGGTAGGTGGCGCCGGCCGACCGCTCCAGTTGCACGACGAGATTCGTGCCGCTGTTTTCCACCACGGACGCGTTCTGCGGGTGCAGCGTGAACACCGGCGGGCCAAGCCCGTAAGGCACGAGGTTTGCGTTGGGGATGGGGGCGCTGTTATCCGCCGGCTCGGTGTCGCCGGGTTTTTGCCAGGTAACCGCTAGGTTGTCACTGCCACCGCCTTCTTTCATCAGGGCTTCGAGGTAATAGCGCTGGCCGGCGGTGAGCGGCAGCGCGGCGGATTTTTGCGATGCCTGCTGGTGATAACTGCGCGAGCCCGTCCAGCCGTCCACGGAGGCAATCAAGCGTTTGCCCGCCGGGGTGTTGTTCGTGCCGAGAAAAAGTTGGGAGGCATCATCGCTCGCGATCAGGAAATAATAATTGCCGGTGGCTGGCGGAATGAGCAGCGCGCGGAGGCGCTGGCCGTAGTTCTCATAAACGTCCTGCGGCGCCTCAAAACCGTTGGTCAGGACCTCGTCCGAATTCGGAGGGTCCAGAAAGGCCGGGGCATTGGTAAGGTCCGCAACCGCCGAGCCGCCGAGGTTCAACCAGACTTCGCGCAACACGCCATTGGATTGCGCGCGGGCCGGAATGGCCAGGCACAGGGGCGCGAACAGGAAGCAGAGCAGAAGACGATGCCAGCGGTTCATCCCATCCTTTGCAGACTGAAAAATGCTTCGCATACGGCTTGAAGCGGTCACAGTGCAAAAGGCGCAACGTCCGCATTTGCCATGATCAAACTAACCGTGGGCAGCCCCCTTTGCCAAGCGCCACCAACAACTCAAACCGGTTACGCGGCGCGACGAAAACCGATTGGCTGAACCGGCCCCGTTCGCCAGGGGCAAACAGGGCCGGCCGCCATTTTCAAACTACTTCTTGAGACGGAAGAATTGTGGAATACCACTGGCGGGCGCGTAGGCCACATTTTCAGAGTTTTCCACCGTCACGATCAACCCCGAGGTGTCCCAGCCACTGGTCAGGGTTGACGATTGTTGGAGTTGATAGCCCGTGAATGAAGTCGGCCAAGAGATGCGCACCTGATTGCCGGTCCAGCCTTGGATCGTCAGTGTTGGCGGGACGATTGGCGCGGTGAGCAGGGACTGGATGCGCGCGACCGAAACGGCATCGTTGTAGATGCGGACGTCAAACAGCAGGCCGGCGAAGTAGCCCTCGAAGTCCGTGCCGCCGCCCTGGCGGGCGCCCAGCGCCAGGTGCTTGTTGGCGGCCAGCGCCAGCGCCTGGGATGGATTGTTGTTCACCACATGGGAAAGCACGCCGTCCACGTAGAGGGTACGCGTGCCCGTTGGTTGATTCCAAATCCCCACGTAGTGATGCCAGTTGCCGTCGTCCACGTTGATGCTACTGCCCCAACCGTCGTCGTTGTCCACGCCCCGGATCGTAAAGCCGGCAATGGGGTCATTCCCCATCCGGCGGAGTTGCCAGCCGATGCCATCCTCGCCCCGTTTGGTGACCCAGGGATTCCATTCCGTAGGCATTCCCTTCGCCCAAAACGCGATCGAGAAATTCGTCGCAATCTCGGTGTCAAAGGTCGCCAGGTAACCGGCGTCGGTGTTGGCGCTGTTCGCCACCATCACGCCGACGTTGCCCGCGCTCAGGTCCAGCGAGGATAGTCCGGTGAAATCGGAAGGTACGTCACTGGAATAATTCAGCGCGCCGGCGTTGCCACCAATGGCCACACCATCATGCGTGCCCGCCGGAGTGTGGCCGGAGGTTTCCGCGAGACTAGCAGCGCCAGACAGCCAGTGGCCGATCAGGGCGGGCGCCGTAACGCTGATGGCGATCTCACCGTTAACCGTGGCGGAACTGCTGGCGCCGGTGACGACCGTCGCGCCTTTGCCGATGGCGCGGATCGGGACTTCCGCGGAATTGGCGCCACCCATCGGGAAGTTCACCGTCAGGCTGCCGGCGACCGCGCCCACGGGAACCGCTACTGCGGGATTGGCGCTCGTGATGGTGACGTTCACGGTGCTGGTGGCGACGAGCGACGCGGGCACGGTGATGGTCGCGATCAGGTCGGGATCGCCGACATTCATCGTCCCGCGTGCGGGCGTGAGCGCGATGGTCGGTGCGCCCAGTTGCGCGGTGATTTCCGAGGGCGACAACGCTTTGTCGTAGGCGCGGATTTCATCCACGATGACACGCGCAAAGCGGGCATCACCGCTGGAATCACGGGCGCCGAAGAAGAGCGGCGAGCCGTTGGCCGGCGACGTCAGGTTGCTGTCCGTGATGCTGATGACTTCCGTGCCGTCCAGGTAGAGCCGGCGCAGGAGAGCCGTCTTGTCATAGACAGCGGCCAGATGATGCCAGAGGTTGTCCGTGATTTTCGCGGCTGCGGCGGTGGGATCGTCGGGGTCGCCGGCGGAACTGCGCAGCGTGAAGGTGAGGTCCGAGCCCCCCGCTTTGCGAATCGCGTAGCCAAAGTTCTCCCCATCTTTTGCGATCCAAGAATGCCAGTCATTCACCGGGAGTCCCTTGACCCAGCAGGTGAAGGAGAAGCCGGAGGTGCTGCCGTAGAGGAAGGCGTCGAAGGTGGTACGGTAATTGGCATCGCTCAAGATGGTGTTCTTGACGCGGACGGCAGTGTTGGGCTGGCGCAGGTCCAGCGCGTAACCACCATTCAAGCCAGGCACGTAAGCCACGTTGCCCACGGGCTGACCGTCGTGCGTGCCGGCGGGTTGGAAGCCGGAGGTTTCCGCCAGCGTCTGGTTGTCAAAATTCCAGTAGGCGACCAGGCCGTTGATGTTCGGTTGTTGCACGGCAATCGTCGTGGCCGCCGCGCTGGGCAGCAGCGTGCAACTGTAACTGAAATGAGCGGTGCCCGGCCCGTTGGCTTGCAGGGCGAAGCTGGCTGCGTTGGTGCCGCCCAAAGCAAAGGTGATGGTGCGCGAACCGGCCACGGCGCCTTCCGGCACGGCCACCCCGGGATTGTCGCTGGTGACGATGACATTGACCACGCTCGTTGCCACCACGGACGGCGGTACGAAGATCGTGACAAAGTGATCGTTTGGTGACGGGCTAACCAAGGCGAGCGAGGGGGGCGTGGACACGACCGAACCCACCAGGTCCATCACTTGAGCATCACCCAGCGCCTTCTTGTAAACCCGCACCTCATCCAGCGAAATGTTTCCACCGTAACTGATGTTCTGGATCGGGTCGCCGCTTTCGTTTTCGCGGGCGCCAAACATCAGGTGTTCCGACGCGGTGTTGCCCGGGTTCAGACCGCCGTCCGTGATGTTGAGCTGAGCCACGCCATCCACGTAAAGCCGGCGCTGACCGTTGACGGGGTCATACACGGCGGTGAGGTGATGCCATCGGCCATCTTTGAAATCGGTGCTCGTGCCACTGGGATCGTCGTCACCGTTGGAGGAGCGTAACGTAAACGTCGCACTGGGGCCGCCACCATTGGCCCGCACTTGATAGCCCCAATTGTCCTCGCCTTTCTTGGCGAGCCAAGGATTCCATTGGTTGGTCGGGAAGCCCAGCGCCCAAAACGCTATCGAGAAACCCTCGGCGCTGTCGTAGAGATTGCCGTCAAAGGTGTTCACATAAGCCGGGTCGTTGCCGCCGGAGTTGCGGATGCGCACGGCGGAATTAGCGGCGTTCAGGTTGAGTGCATGGCCGAAACCGGTCGGGCCAGCGCTGAAGGTCACGCTGCCCTGGGCGTCGCCATCGTGCAGCCCTGCCGGGATGCCGCCGCCGCTTTCGGCAAGCGTGTCGTTGTTGAAGCTCCAGTACGCGACCAAACCATCCGCCGGCTCCGCGGCCGGCCACACACCGACCGTCTTGGGGCCGTCCACCCAGGCGTTGGTGCTGGTGTGTTGAACCGTCACCACTCCCGAGCCGACGGCGTGAAGGTCGTACGTTTGGACGTTGCCGCCGCCCATCGGGAATACGAGCGTCAATACGCCACCGCTGCCGCCGACCGGTGTGGCGATGCCCGGCGACGGGCTGGTCACCACCACTGCCACGGTGCTGGTGGCAACCAAACTGGCCGGCACGGTAACGCTGACCGCAAGATCGCTCCCGCCAACTTGCAGAGTCGTGGGCAGCGAGTCCACGTAGATCCACGGATCGCCCACCAGCGTTTGTACCTCACCCGCCGCCAGCGCGGTGTCGTAGAATTTGATTTCGTCCAGCGCGACGCGGGAGAAGTTCTCGAAGTCATTCGGATTGTTGTAATTGTTGTGCCGTGCGCCGAAAGTGAGGTATTCACCGGCGGTGCTCCCGATCCCGCCGTCCGGGATGTCTATCTCCGCCACACCGTCCACGTAGAGCAACCGCTTGCCGTTCACCGGGTCGTACACAGCAGCCAGATGATGCCAGCGACCGTCCGAAAAATCGGTGGTGGCCATGTTCGGATCATCATCGCCGCTCGAGGAGCGGATCGTAAATGTCGCGTGACCGCTGCCGCCTTCCTGGCGCACTTGGTAGCCCCAGCTGCCTTCGCCCTTCCGGGCCACCCAAGGTGACCAACTGTCCCGCGGCTTGCCTTTGGCCCAGAACGCGACCGTGAATCCCGCGGCGCTGTTGTAAAGATGTTCATTGAAGGTGTCCTGGTAGCTGCCTTCGGGGCCGGTGGTCCCTGGGTTGTTGTTGTGCGAATTCTTCACCTTGACCGCGCCAAATCCGCCGCGCAGGTCGAGTGCTCCCAGGGTGCCACGGACCCCGGTCGTATAGCCAATATTGCCAATGGCCAGACCGTCATGTGTACCGGCGGGTTTATAGCCCGAAGATTCCGTCAGGGTGTTGTCGTCGAAGGTCCAGGAGCCGACGAGCGCCGCCGGGGCGGAGGCGGCCAGCAAGAGGGAGATGCCGAGGGCACCGGCCCATCGGAGGGGATGCGGGGTGGTCAGCGGGGTTTTCATGTGTTGGTGTCGTTGATCTGCTTTCACGTTGTGGCCACGGCACGCCGGCAACCTTTCGGAAAGGACGACCGTTCGCGTGGTGATGACTACTGGTTTTCTTTATGGGGAATTCAGGTCCGGAACGCGAATTCCCTACCACAAATCACTAGCACGCTACAGGAGACCGGACCACCTATAATTTGGCTTAACCCCGCCCGATTTTGCCGGCCGGAGTGTCGGTGGGGAGGACCTGTCCGAACGAAGCCACCGCTCGCGGACACTTACCCAAGAACCCACCGTCCCACGCTGGGGCAAGCATCATCGCGGCCCAAAGCGGACTCGACAGCTGGCGAGCACGCTGCGAAAGCGCCCTTGTCTTCGCCATGCGGCAAAGGCAGTTTGGGTTCATGCCTGAACACAAGCCGAGTCCGCTTCCGTGGTGTGGTTTGGTCGGCGGCGGATTGCGTTTGGGCATGTTGTTTTTTTGGCTGGCGGTGGCCGGGCGCGCGGCGGCGCTCGGTTCGGGTGATTATTTGATCAAAGTCTGGTCGAGCGAGGACGGGTTGCCGAGCAGCTCGGTGACGGCGGTGGCGCAGACGCCGGATGGTTATTTGTGGGCGGGAACCTACAACGGGCTCGCGCGGTTTGATGGCGTGCAGTTCGCGCGGTTCGATCCGGACAACACGCCGGCGTTGATGCGGGCGCGCATCCGGCGGCTGGCGTTGGACGTGGAGGGGCGGCTGTGGATCAACACCTACGATGGCTCGCTCACGGCGTATCGGGACGGGGAGTTTTCACTCGAATGGCTGGGGGATGGTTCGGCGGACGCGACGGTGACGCTGGTGTCGAGCCGGACGAATGAACTGGTGTTTCAATTGCACACCGGGGATTTGATCCGGCGGCGGCCGGCTGGGCAGGGGACGAATGCGTGGGATGTCTTGCGGCATCCCGGCGCGAGTTCGGGCGAATTGTGCGTGGCGGACGGGCAGGGGAGAATCTGGTGTCGCGGGCGGGATCAGATGTTGTGGCGGCTGGAGGACGGAGAATTCCGCGCGCTGGGCACGAATGTGGGGCTGTCCAGCGCCGCGGTGACCGCGCTGGCAACGGATGCGCAAGGGCGGGTATGGGCGGGAACGGATCGCGAGGTGGCGGTGTGGGCAGGCGGGAAGTTCGTGGACATGACGCCGACGAATGGCGAGTCGCCGTTGAATGTCTTGTTTCTGCACCCCGGCACGAACGATCAGTTTTGGGTGGTGGCGAACGGGCGGGTGCGCGCGGCTACGGGCCGGCATTGGGAACTGGAGTCCGAGGCGTTGCGCGGGGTGTTCGCCACGTATCGCGACCGGCTGGGAATGATTCCCGACGGCGCCGGCGGCGTGTGGCTCTACGATTACGGGAAGGGGTTGCATCATGTGCGCGCGGACGGTCGTGGGCGGCAGTTGACGACGGAGGACGGTTTCCCGGGAGATCGCGTGGATTGTCTTTTCGAGGATCGCGAAGGGAATCTCTGGGCGGGTGTGGACCGCGGCGGGTTGGTGCGGTTGCGCGAGCAGCGCTTCACCGTGCTGGCGCCGGAGGACAGTCCGGTGGCCAAAGCAGCGGTGACGGTGGCGGAGGATGCGCAGGGCGGCATCTGGGTGGGGACGTTCGGGGGTGGGTTGCATCGCTGGCACGATGAAGAATGGCAGAGTTACCCCGTGCCGGGCGGCGCGCGGCGGGGATATGTATTCAGTGTTTTTCCCACTTCCGGCGGAGCTGTCTGGGCCAGCGCGGGCGAGGAGGATTTGTACCTTTACCAACGGGACGAGTACCAGGCGGTGAACCCGCCGGTGCATGGCGTGAAGGCGTTGCTGGCCTCGCAAGATGGCCGGCTCTGGCTGGGAACGAAGAGCGGCCTGGCGGTGCTGGCGAAGGGGCAATTGCGGCGGTATTTGCCGGAGGATGGCGTGTCGCGTTCGGACATCCGCACGCTGGCGGAAACCGCCGACGGGGTGATTTGGGCCGGCTCGGGTGACGGGGGGTTGTATCGGATCGAAAGCAACCACGTGGAATCGTTCCGCGCCAAGGATTCGTTAGCGGGGCAACCGATCTGGTCGCTGCACGTGGATCCGGACGGCACGGTCTGGGCCGGGACGTTTCGCGGCGGCTTGTTGCGGTGGCGTGAGGGAAAATTCACCCGCTATACGACGCAGCACGGTCTACCGGACGATGTGATTACTCAGATTCTGGACGACGGACAAGGCTGGCTCTGGCTGGGCTCGCAATCGGGCATCTTCCGCGTGGAGAAGGCGGAACTGCGGGCGTTTGCCGAGCGTCGCCGGCGCGCGGTGAATTGCACGGCCTACGGACGCTATGATGGCCTGCCGTCGCTGGAATGTTCGGGCAGCTACCAGCCGGCCGCGTGGCGGACGAAGGATGGCCGGCTGCTCTTCGCCACGCTCAAGGGCGTGGTGAGCGTGTATCCCGCGGAACTGAGCATCAATCAACTCCCGCCGCCAGTTGTGATCGAAAAGGTGTTGCTGGATGGCCGCCCGCTCGCGCCGGAGCGTCCGCTCACGGCGGCACGGTTGCGGGCGCAACCCGTCGTCGTCGAAGTGCCACCGGGCAAACGGCAGATCGAGGTGCGCTACACGGCGCTGAGTTTCGTGTCGCCGGACCGCGTGCGATTCCGTTACCAGCTGGAGGATTTGGACGGCGATTGGGTCGAGGCGGGCACGCGGCGGTTTGTGCAATACCCCTTCCTCGGCCCGGGCCATTACCGGTTTCGCGTGAAGGCGTGCAACAACGACGGGGTGTGGAACGAGGAAGGCGTGATGCTCGCGGTGAACGTGCGGCCGCATTTTTATCAGACATGGTGGTTTCTGAGCGTGATGGGGGTCCTGGTCGTGGCCGGCGTGGCGATTGTGGTGCGGCAATCCGTCGTACGCGCGATGCGGCGCGAACTGGAGGTGGTCGAGCGGCAGCGCGCCGTGGAACGGGACCGCGCGCGTATCGCCAAAGACATTCACGACGATCTGGGCGCGGGGTTGACGCACATCACGCTGCTCACCGAACTGGCGCGGCGCAGTGCCACGGAGGAAACGCCCGGCCACCTGACGCACATTTCCGAAATGGCCCGCGAATTGACCCGGGCGATGGACGAAACCGTCTGGGCCGTCAATCCGCGCAACGATTCGCTCGAGGGCTTGATGACCTACGCCACGAAGTTCGCGCAGGATTACTTGAACGTGGCGGGGATTCGCTGCCGGCTGGATTTGCCGGTGCAGATGTCCCCCCATCCGCTGCCGGCCGAGGCGCGGCACAACCTGTACCTGGCCATCAAGGAGACGCTGCACAACGTGGTGAAACACGCGCACGCCACGGAAGTCTGGTTGAGCCTGACGGAAACCGCAACGGGCTTCACCATCGGCGTGCAGGATAACGGACGCGGCTTGCAGGCGGCCAAGGCCGGGGCGGCGCCAGGGCGGTTGTCCAGCGGGCACGGTCTGGAGAATCTCGAACGCCGGCTGGCGGCCTGCGGCGGTGTGTGTGTGGTGAAGAGCGAGCCCGACCGGGGCACACGCGTGGAATTTCAGGTGCAGTTCGCGGCGCTCCGGTGAGGAACGTTGTCCCAGCGCCCTGCGAGGGCGGGGTGGAAAATCCGTGCGCGTCGGGAAGGAAGGTTTGACCGGCGTGCCGCGCTTTGGTTAGCTGGCCACGCCCCGAGGTTTGCCCGCAAACTTCCGGCCAACCATGAACGAGACGCCGTATTGATTGCGCATGAGCCCGCCCCCCGCGCCAGCTCCACCTCGCGTCTCGTTTCCGCCCGGCTTCCGTCCCCGCCGCGGCTTGAACTGGTTCATCCTCGGGCTCATGTATGCCTCCTACTACGTGTGCCGGTACAATTTCCGGTTTGCCACGCCGGGCATGATCGAGGAGTTCCATTTCAGCAAGACGGACATTGCCGATATGTTGAGCGCATGGTCCCTCGCCTACGGCACGGGCCAGCTCGTGAATGGGCTGCTGACGGATCGAATCGGCGGCAAGGCGGCGATGCTGATTGGCGCGTTCGGCACGATCGTCGTCAATCTTTTTTTTGGCTTCGGGTCGTTCGTGGGGACGTTTTCCACGTTCGCGCTCATCTGGTTGCTCAATGGCTGGTTTCAATCCTTCGGTGCGCCGGGCATGGTCAAGATCAATGCCGCGTGGTTCAACCGCGAGGAGCGCGGCACTTTTGCCGGCATTTTCGGGTTCATGATCCAATCCGGCCAGTTCGCCATCAACAACCTGGCGCCGTTGATTCTCGCCGGCTTCTCCATCGGCACGTGGGTGGTGGCCGCCGGCGAATGGCGCTGGCTGTTCCGCATCCCGCCGATCTTCACCGCCGTCATGGCCGTCCTGCTGGTGTTGATTCCCAAGGAGTCCCCGGAGCAGGCTGGCTATCCGGGTGTCGTGAAAGCCGGGGACCGCGAGACCGACGCGGGGACGCGAGCCAGCCTCAAGGAATCGTTCGTCACCATCTTCACGCATCCGCTGGTCTGGTTCTACGCGCTGGCGTACGCCTGCACGGGCGCGGTGCGCAACAGTTCCGATCAATTGGCCGTGCTCTATTTCGTTGAGCAACTCCACCTCGACCTCGAGCGGAAGCCCCCGGCTGTTTTCTACACGATGAATCTGATGCCCATCGTCGCGGTGCTTGGATCGTTTTCGGCGGGATGGATTTCCGACAAGCTGTTCAAGGGGCACCGCTCGCCGATGGCCA
>WBZT01000331.1_pt1 | contig 38910 bp, 27 predicted proteins | sample 5204241 | NCBI WGS metagenome assembly WBZT01 (sample SAMN12344358, study PRJNA552823) | activated sludge metagenome | biome: Activated sludge suspended growth; feature: Nitrification reactor; material: Wastewater; isolation source: activated sludge from nitrification reactor of wastewater... | reverse complement strand
GCTCATATCTGGAACAATCAGATATTTTTGTTGGAATTTATTGGAAATCATACGGTTGGATTGCCCCGGACATGGAGGTATCGGGTATAGAAGATGAATGGCAACTCTCAGAAAGATTACCAAAACTTATCTATATCAAACAGTCCGACATCAGGGATCCTCGTCTCGATTTGATGTTAAACAAAATCCGCAACAGCAATACGACCAGTTACCAGAATTTTATTAATCCGGAAGAATTACACCGACTGGTTGCCAATGATCTTGCCATTTTACTTTCTGAGCGATTTCAATCCATTGAAGAGAAACCCTCAGTGCAGAATAAAAAACCCAAAACAAATCTACCTATTCTAAGGAATAAATTCATTGGCCGTGAGCAGGAAATGGCTGATATTCTTGAAAAACTAAAATCCGAAACACTGATTTCCCTGGTCGGGGCAGGTGGAACCGGCAAATCAAGACTTGCATTGGAAATTGGCTGTAAATTGATCGGAAATTTTGACGATGGCGTATTTTTTGTAAGGCTTGAAACCATTTCAGATCCAGCAAGAGTGCCGGGTGCTATATTACATACCTTGGGTATCACGAATCAAAGTACGGACGATGATGCCACCACATTGCAAGAGTATCTTTTTGATAAAAAAATGATGCTGATTTTTGATAACCTGGAACAAGTAATTGATGCGGGTATTTTTATTTCTCATCTCATTTCATCTTGTCCCTTTATAAAATGCATCTGCACAAGCCGTACTCCATTATACATTCGGAGTGAAGTGATTTACAATCTAGAGCCTCTTGTTGTAACACCAACAGATCTTTCAGGAGAATTCTCTTCTGCTGTGAAATTATTTATGGAACGCGCAAATGATGCCAATTCAAAAATAAACTGGACGCAGGAAAATCTAATGGCAACATATAACATCTGCCAGAAAATAGATGGGTTACCTCTTGCCATTGAACTTGCTGCAGCGCGATGCCGACATATGAGTCCTGAACAGTTGTTTGCAAAGATGCAAAAAGTGCTGGATACCCTTCCTTCCGGTCCCAGGGATTATCCCGAACGCCAAAAGACCTTGCGAAATACCATCCTCTGGAGCTATAATTTGTTGGATGATCAGGACAAGCGGCTATTTCGAAGATTGGGTGTATTTAAGGGTGGATGGACATTCGAAGCATTAGATGCTATTTGTTGGAAAAAATTTTCGGAAAAAGGAGATTGGGATCTGGTGTTGGAGCGGTTAAAAGATCTAGGTTTGGTAAGAAACAATCTCGGAGATGGACGACTAGATAGCATGCTGCACATCATACGTGAATTTGCAGTTGAAGAAATGCAAACTGCTGGTGAATATGAAAAAATCAGAGAATATCACTGTCAGTATTATTTGAACTATTGCCTGGAAAACCTAAACGCATTATGGTTTACAAATCCTGAAAAGGAACAAATGGAATTGATGCAGGAGCGAGAAAATCTGATGGAAGCCTTACAGTATTCTTTAGAAAAAGGCGATTTGCGTACAGCAAGGGGTCTGATCACCGGTTTGAATATTTTATACCTGATTTCTGCTGAATTGAGCCATCTGGAAGATTGGATGGAGGAAGCGCATATCAAGAGCAACCCTGAGAATATTCAAAATCTCCTTAAAGAACATGATAAGATTGAGTTGGCTATCTTTTTTATGGCAGCAGGATTCACCAGGACCTTGACTGGGAACATTGAAGAAGGAATCAGAGACCTGCAGACAGGTATTCAATTTTCACAGGATGTTGACAATATATACATATCTCTCTTCTGCCATTTGTTTCTTGCTCCTGCCTGGCAGAATATTGGTGAAATTGAAAAGGCAGAAGAAGTCATTCTGAAAGGTTTGAGCATCAACAAGGAAATTAAGAATGTTCAAGCAGAGGGTTCGCTTCTGGTTAATTTGGGTGTTGTAAAAACTTCTCAACACAAGACAGAAGAAGCGAAAAAATTACTTTTCGAAGCTCTTCAAAGGGTTAGGACCACTTTTAGTCCCATTGTAGAAGAGTTTGGATTGTATGCTCTTGGTTATCTGTTTTATTCTATAAATGACTTTGAGGAATCTTTCAATTATTTCAAACAAGCAGAAGAGGTTTACAATAAATATAAAATAAATTTAAATGTAAGCTATACTTTTATTGGCATTGCATTGACTTTACTGGAAACAGGAAATAGTTCAGAAGCCAAAGAATATTTGCAAAAAGCCTTGCAAACAATTCGGACGACAGGAAATAAAATGCAACTTGTTTGCTATATGATTGCACTATCTACCTATTATGCCAAAACGAACCAGGCTGACAAATGCCTTACATTATTTGTGCATAATCAAACCACCAGTTCAAAACTGAAACTAATAAAACCATGGATTGGTTTTAAAATGGCCGGTGACAAAACAGAAGCTTATTTAAACAAACAATTTGAACATCAAACGATCCAAAAAGCGCTGAGAGAATATCTTCCTTATACAAATGAACAGATATATAGTCTGGAATTATAATTTAATCTTGCCTTTACTTGATTTCTTTAAGCCGATTTTTTACCAGGGAATTTCACCGGTTGCTGGGTTATTTTCTTCACTAAAAAATTTACCAGTTGGGCCATCTTTATCCACCAAAGCATACTTAACAATTCGTTTTCCTGCATCTTCAACGGTTCCAGGTCCACGAAGTCCATTAAAATCTGTTTTGGTGTATCCAGGACAAACCGCATTAATTTTAAAGTTGCTGTCTTTCAGTTCGTAAGCCAAAACAACAGTGTACATATTCATCGCTGATTTTGAAGAAAGATAAGCAGCAGCTTTGTAATCGTAATATTTGTAGCTAGGGTCGCTGTGCAAAGTAATAGAACCTTGACTTGAACTTACATTTACAATGCGAGGTGCAGCTGATAATTTTAATAAATCAATAAATGCCTGTGTAACCCTTACGACACCAAATACATTTGAATCATAAGTGGCTTTGAATTGGTCTATGGTTGCCGTAAGGGCTTCTTGTGGGTTGCCACCAAAGATGCCTGCATTGTTAATTAGGATGTTCAACACGGTTGTTTTCTTACCAATTTCTGAACGGGCATTTTTCACAGATTCTTCGTTTGTAATGTCAAGTTGAATGACTTCTACATTGTTTAGTCCCTCTGCTTTCAATGTATTAACGGCTTTTATACCTTTTTCCAAATTACGACTGCCGAGATAAACATAAATCCCTTTTTGAGCAAGTTGTCGAGCAACTTCAAAGCCAATGCCTTTATTAGCTCCTGTTACTAATGCTGATTTAGGCACTTCTTTAGTATAGTTTTCTTCGATGTTTTTGATTACTTCGCGGTTCATTACTTAATTGTTTAAAATTTATGACGCAAAAGTATAGAGCCGACAATCAGAGTAGATGGACAAATCGTTTTATTTACCCAACAATTCTTGATTTTTCAAAAATTGACTTACACTTTTTCCGGTACTCTTTTTAAAAAGCCTGGAGAAATAGTCAGGATCATTAAATCCTAACTCATAGGCCAATTCTTTTACAGAAAGATTTGAATAACGCAATTTACGTTGCGCTTCCATCATCAAGCGGTTAGTAATAAAATCCTTTGGCGAAATGCCAGAATATTCTTTTACGAGCCGATATAAGCTATTAGGAGTTAAGGCCAGTTTTTCAGCCATTGTAGGGATGGAAGGTTGTTCTTTGAGGTTTGTTTCCACCATTAATTTGAACTCAACAAACTTTGCTATATTAGTATTTACATTATCTATTGGTTCATTTTTGAAATAAGCACAATTTAATTCAACCAATAGAGTGTTCAAATAAGCTAATACAATTTCCGTGTCATTTTTTTGATGGCCAATATTAAGAATTTGATTTAAAGTTTCAAAAACTTTTCGTACTCGCCCCCTTGCATCATTATCTAAAGTTATACTTTGTGAATTCAAAGGGTTAACTAAAAAGGAAAATTGCTGGGGCAAAAAGGCCAATGTATTTTCATCAAACAGTACCTTGAAATATTTTAAACTGTCTACGATAGCAGGTGGTACAAAAATTTGATTAGGCATTGCAAAAAGCAAATCACCTTCAAAAATAGTAATGTCTCGAAGGTCTATATTGTAAGTGATGGAGCCTTTGTCAATGAATACAATGAAATAAGAAGTCAGCCTACGAGGTTCGAGCTGTTTTTGTTGTACGTCAATTGAAGGGTAAGGATTCTCATTTGAGTTAATATTAATCTTCAACTTGTCGTTTTGTGGACTATTTGATTTGTTGTTTGTTTCTTGCATATTGTCTGCTCTAAGTTTGTAGGATGTCGCTTTAGAATGATGGCTAACCTGACGTTCGAGTACTTGTGAACTGCGACCACTTCTCCTTATGGCAAAAGTAAAAAATAGTTTTCCATATTCAGCCAATAGAGATTATTAAATTTTTTGGTGACATGATCCCAAGTACAATGTTATGGGATGTTAATTGAAATTTTTAATTAATGTGCTATCAAACCTTAGTACTTGAAGCCATGAATAAGGCATTATTTTTAAATCAGTTTCTAAATGAAAACAAATATGTCCATTTCGAAAAAAACTAAGCCTATATTTAGGGATAAACTTACCATATTTCTTTCTTTGAATTGTATCCAATATTTTTTGATTTTTTATAATATTAATAAATGTATCAATATAATCTTTTCGTCTTATTTTCTCGATTTCATAGTCATTAATGTAATTAGTATTTTTTCCCTTATAGCCATCAATTTCGATTGGCTTCAACTTATCTATTTGTATTGAATCAATATTTGCCAAATCAGAAATATCTAAAAGTTTATCCGTAGTTAATAAATTAATTCTATTTGCTTGGCTAATTATGTTGAATAATTTTTTTTCTATTTCCACAAGATCTTTACAATTTGATTCTGAACCATAATACTGGAAATTATTAATTAGACTATCTTTGAAAAAAAATTTTAAACTCGAAGTTGAGGCGTGCGTAATAAATATTCTTTCAAGTTGAAAAGTATCAGACATTATTCTTTGAGCTTCTTCATTTATAAGTTTAAATATTTGATTCTGTTTAGAAACCTGAGCATAATATTTGGGTCCATATTTGCACAAGCCGTATCCATCACATTCGCCTCTTTCTATTTGCAAAATTATTATTGAATCATTTGAAACAAACAATTGAATATAAGAGCTATCAGTGTAAGTTGAAAGATGAATTTCATCATAGGGTTTTTTTTGTTTGTTACAAGAACAATTTAAAATTATAATAAGTAAAAATAAATTGAGTCTCTTCATATTTCTAATATCACATATCGGTTTTGGTATAGACGCTGCACCGCCAAACCATTAGCAGCCAAAACTAACATAGTAATTTTTCATTGCCGAAAAAAATTAAAATCGAAGCGCAGCGAAGATCCCGCTTTGCGGGAGAGAATGACTTTTTGTTGCTTGACGGGGTAGAGTCTATGCCATGTTAGTGGCCGATCATTTGAAAATATCAAAGAATTTCCTTCCTTTAAACTCAATTAAATCACGAACAATAAATTGTTTTTCCTTAATTCCATTTGAATAGTAAAGTTTGCATTTGATCATGTGTTCGGCGTAATTCATAAATGTATCAGAATCTAGAGTAAAAGCTGCTCTAATAATAGTTGTTTTTTCATTTTGAAATATTGGGCTTGTATTTGGAATTGAATATATTAAGTTAATTCCTTCTTTTCTAATAAAATGCTTCTGAATAGGATTATATAGCTCATGCGAACTGTGAAAGTATAAATCGGTCTCTACTTCTAATTTGTAATTTATTTCAATACTTCTTCCAATATTTTCAATTTGAAATCCTAAATGAAATTCAACACCTAGTAACCTTGTTGGAGTTCGGTCAGAAAAACTAGGATTCGGTGACCATCTTTGACCGCCAGATTCTACTATAATGTCTGATATTTCTAAATTTACAAAATTTGCCCTGTTATACAAATCTCTAATTTCATATTCTTCCATAGGAACAGATTCGAAATTGAATCTTTTATAGAATCTTCTTTCAGAAGTCATATGTGGTGAGTCAAGACTTCTTGGAATATTAACCACATAAACGGTCGAGGCCAAATCGCCTTGCATCCTTATTGGTGTAATTATAATATCTGATATTCTTCTATTAATATTCGTATTTATTACCTGCTCTAACCATTCTTTTGTGATGCTTTTACCATCGACGGCTACTATATTTGACGCTACATGATTATTTTCTTCAATTCCATAAATAATGATTCCACCATCAGAATTTGCAAATGCTGATACATCTTTTGCTAACTCTTTTTTACAATCCCTATTATTAATTAACCCATCACCTCTTTTAAAGTCAAGATGAATTGATTCCTCAATTTGATTGGTTATTAATTCTAAGATATCTTGCTCTGTATCAAGTTTCATGTTCGAACAATTAATTGACCACTAACATTTGTATATACGCATGTTTTTACTATAACTTGCGTATATTTCTAATATAAATCCAAAGTATCCATAAGTCTTTTTTATATTTTCTTACATCGGTTACATGGCACTATACTTCAGTCCTTTCAACACTTCAATACCTTCCCAATTAGGGTGCCAGATTTTGCCTCAAATTCGACAAGTGTTGTAGAGATTCGCTTTTGAAACATCCACTCCTGGTCCATATAAAGGCTTATTAAGCTCCCGGAGCGGTGTAGGTCTCCGTTCTGAATTTCGAACATGCCTTAATTAGCTTTGTAAATATCCTCATTTTCATTCAATTTATAAATTATTTTATTGAAAAAACAGGAACTTATATTTTATTTTACCTTCCATCTAATGTGCTGTGCCCTAGCAACATTGGGTGGTAGATTCGCCTGGTTACTTCACTGTTCAAATCTCTATATTGCGGATCAATCGCACATTGCGTATTTGCAATAATTGATCTGTTGGTTTCATTGCTGTATCAAACTCAAGTTTAATTTTTATTCTATGTTCAAGCGATTTTGAATTTGCCCGCCATCTTATAAATCCAAACCGTAGACAAACGTTTATATCCGTTTATAAACGAATAGAAGCAGATAACTTTCGGATAATCTTCTGGGACGATCCCGGCTATATATTGTCATTCCTCAAGTAATCCTAATCCGAGAATTGTCATTAGAATTTATTCATGCTTTGTAGATTGGATTCGCTGTTTCTAATGACAATTTCGGGATTAATAGATCAAGAAGTCTTTTTTGTTAATCTTTTATCAGAGTACATCTTCTTCATGACTTTTACACGGCGAGGCTTTTAACATATTTATAGCTTAATGCAAGTGGATGTTATTCTTTTATCATTCGCGTCCATTGTTTCTCACCTTTGTCATTTGTAATTATTACTATATAAAGTCCTTTGTCAAGCAATGAAATATCAATTTCTTTGGTCTTTTTCGTTGCAATAACCTGTTGCCCTGTCGATGAATATATTTGAATACTATAGATAATTCCAAATTCTTGTGGAGTTTGAAAAGAGATATCGTCTAAAGCTGGATTTGGAAATATTTTAATACCATAATCTGTTCTATCTATATCCTTTACCGATGTATTTAAAATTGATTCATAAGCTATAGTCTCCCAGAAAACAGGAATAGTATCAAATCCAATTATGTATCCGTAAGAGGGTGAAAACTTACCACTAGTATTTGAAGAAAAGGTAACAGAGTCATTAGATAAAAGTATTTGTCGCCTTAAATCGCTTGGACTTCCTGTGTCCCACCATCCTCCCGGGTTTACACTTGTAAATACACTCCAGTTTCTACAAGTGTTTGAAAATAGAGAACTATCCCAAGTCGCTGTGACTGGCCAATGGTCAGTATGAATATCAATTGTATGAATCTGCTTGTATGAAAAGGATTGACAGTCGTAAAAAACAATTTGCTTTTTGGAGTGATACGTACCCGGTATTGAAAACCAAGTTCTATTTTTCCATTCATTTGTAATTCTTACATCAAGTCCACTATCAATAGGCATGTTAATAATATTCGTCTCGCCAAATACTTTGTCAATGCTATCTGTAGCTAACAGATCGTAACCTAATGTAATTGTGTCCTTATAACCTTTAGCATCAGTAAAAAACATTTGGAAGGAGAACTTTTGTCCTTGTACTGTTGCCAAGAAGCAAATGGCCAAGATGAATAATACTTTTTTGTTCATTACAATGTCGTTTTTCTGTGTCCTTTTGAAATATACGCAAACTAAAAGGAATGTTGAAACGATTCGAGATAAAGCTAAACCATGTAATGGAAGCCTGGCGGTAAGCTATCAACATTCCATTTGCAAGATCTTATTAAAATCTCTGATCCACTTCTTTGTTTTAGGGAAACAGATTTTGATCATTTGATAAATTGTGATAAAAGGATAAACTAAAATATAAATTAATAATTAGGTAGATTTATAAATGTGTATGTACATGTTCATCTTCTACATTGCTCATCTTACATTTGATAGCAATGGATTAGGACGGCGATACCTCAAATACCTCCCCTTCTACATGTTTGTGCTTAAAGAGTATAGCAAAGGCAATGGCCACAATGAATGCATATACAGCAAAAGATAACCAGATCGAATGCCAATCGCGTTGATTGTTTTCAGTAAAAAAAAGATCAATAATACTACCACTGATTTTTGCTCCAAAAAAAGCTCCAAAACCATTCGTCATCATCATAAACATTCCTTGCGCTGACGCCCGGATCTTGCTGCTGGTCGTCGTCTCGATAAACAAGGATCCGGAAATATTGAAAAAATCAAAAGCCATTCCATACACAATGCCCGACAACACGATCATCCATAATCCATCAGACGGATTCCCATACGAAAATAATCCAAACCGCAAGACCCAGGCAAACATGCTCATCAACATCACCATTTTTATTCCATATCTCCTTAAGAAAAATGGTATCGTCAGGATAAACAAGGTTTCAGACATCTGCGAAATAGACATGATAATGGTAGAATATTTTACGACCACTGAATGGGCATATTCGGGAACTTTTGAAAAATCTGAAAGAAAGGTATCTCCATACATATTCGTAAGTTGTAATGCCGCGCCCAAAAACATCGAAAACACGAAAAAAATTGCAAACTTGCTCTGTCGGAATAATTGAAAAGCTCTCAATCCCAAAGCATCCACCAGATTGGATTTTTCCGACAATAATTTTTCCGGGGTACAGGATGGAAGCGTAAAAGAATACAATCCAAGGAGTAAAGAGCCTCCGGCTGAGATATAAAATTGCATCGCGCTGGCCTTGCTTCCACTCAAATTGGTAACCCACATCGCTACAATAAAGCCTATCGTTCCCCAAACTCTGATCGGTGGAAATAACTTAATGACATCCATGTCGCGATCTTTCAAGATCCTGTAAGCTACAGAATTAGACAGGGCAATCGTAGGCATATAACAAAGCATAGCCAACAAGATGACCCAATAGAATATTGATGGATCATCTATGGATGGAAGAAAGGCAATAGCCAACCCACTCAACAGGTGCAAAATTCCGTAAAGCTGCTCCCCATTCATCCACTTATCGGCCAAAATCCCCGTTAAGGCAGGCATCAGAATGGATGAGATTCCTAAAGTTGAAAATATAGCTCCAAACTCCGAACCGCCCCATTGCTTCGTGATAAACCAATAGTTGCCAATGGTAATAAGCCATGCGCCCCATACAAAAAACTGCATGAAGCTCATGATGGTTAATCTCAATCTGATGTTCATCCAAAAAATTATGGGTAAAACTATGCATTTCCAACGAATAAAAAAATCCCATCCTTTGTAAGTGATCGTACTAAAAATTCCTTTCACTTGGTGTTTGTCCCAATCCCCCAAATGGCATCTATGACAATTTCCTTCCAAATTTTATTTGCTCTTCTTCCTTCTGTACAATGAATAAAAATTGTATATGCTTGCAAGGAAGTTTGACATCAGGCTTGATTAATCTTCATGGCATATTGAACTTTGCACGACACTGAAAAAATTTGTAGTGCGCTTTCAAGCGGGCTACCATTGATTATAAGCCATGCTTAATCTATTATCCCCCCGTATTTATATTTTGTCCTATGTTTCAGACATCGATTATTTTTGAGCCCTTAATTCAAAAATATATATGAGCAAACATTATTACGATGCTGCAGACTTAAACAAGTTTGGAAATATTAGTGATTTTCAAAAAGTTCTGGGAGACAAATTTTTCAACTGGTATGGCGAAGTATTTAAAGATAGTGCCCTAACTGCCAAAGAAAAATCACTCATCGCCTTAGCCGTCGCCCATGCTGTGCAATGTCCCTATTTATTGATGCTTACAGCAGCGATGCTTATGAGAAAGGATATTCTGAAGCACAAATGATGGAAGCGGTGCATGTAGCTGCCGCCATCAGAGGAGGCGCTTCATTGGTTCATGGCGTACAGATGATGAATAAGGTTAAAGAAATCAGTATGTAGTTTTTTATTGATGAAAAGTCTACTCGCCAGCCACCACCCACTCGCACAAGCTAACGTACAACTGGAGTTTCTGGAACATCACTCGGAAGTTAAACCCTTCACTGATGCACTCCAGGCTTTCCAATTATTTCCTCTTTTACCAACCGGATTAACCGTTTTTCAAATGAATATTGGCAAAATGTGCAACCAAACCTGCAGACATTGCCACGTAGATGCCGGTCCGGACAGAAAAGAAATAATGAGTCTGGAAACCATGCAATCCTGTCTGGACATTCTCGCGCAACATCAGGAATTTACCACCGTGGACCTCACCGGTGGTGCACCTGAAATGAATCCAAATTTTCGATGGCTGGTTGAACAAATCGCTAAACTTAACAGACACATCATCGTTCGTTGTAATCTGACCATTATCCTTGCCAATAAAAAATATTATGATCTTCCTTCATTCTTTAAACAGCATAAAGTTGAAGTCATAAGTTCTCTTCCCTTCTATGCACAAGATAGAACCGATAGACAAAGAGGCGACGGGGTGTTTAAAGATTCGATTAAAGCCTTGAAGATGCTTAACCAGGAAGGGTATGGAAGGCCTGGTACTGATCTTATACTGAACCTCGTGTATAATCCATCCGGAGCCTTTCTTCCGGGTTCGCAGGAAATGTTGGAAAGTGATTATAAAAGAATATTAAAAGCAGAACATGACATCGAATTCAATAATTTATTTACCATAACGAACATGCCGATCAGTCGCTACCTGGATTACTTAATCAGCTCCAATAATGTTGATGCCTACATGCAAAAATTGTTGACTGCATTCAATCCTTTGGCCGCAGCCTCCGTCATGTGCAGAAATATGATCAGCATTGGATGGAACGGTTATATCTACGATTGCGATTTCAATCAAATGCTGGAGCTGAAGGTCGATTCAACAGCAAGCCATATCAAAGACTTTAACTTCGAGGCCTTGCTTCATAGAAATATTGTCGTCCATCAACATTGCTATGGCTGCACCGCTGGTTCAGGATCCAGCTGTGGCGGAACTATCTTATAAGGTTCTTCCGCCACAAGCATTTCAAGATATGCTATGACTTTATACACTCAACTTTTACTTCGGATATTCTACGAAAAAGGCTGGCATGACGCTTCCAATAATTCATTTGTCAATGATTCCAAAAAAACAACATCTAAAGAATTTTTCGTAGCGCAAAGAACGCTCTTTCGTATAAAAATTAATCTGTATCCTTTTCTTTTTGGATCGGTACAAACAGGGGTTCCGGAACATTTGATCTGATTTCTGAATGTCTTATTTCACCTCCGCTGGTTCCGGTCGATTTTGCAAAATACAGCGTTACAATAGCCAGCAGTAAGCTGACAAGACCCAACCATTTTGCGCCGGACTTATTCTTCACACTAAACCAAAATGCCAACAAGGATACGCCCCCAAGCACATAGCATAAGGCACTAAATGTTTCGGCAATTTCTTCATGTTTATGGATCATTCGATGATCCATCCCTGGAATATTTTCAACAAAATCCTCCGCCCTATCCCCTGTCATCATCGCCATCCAACTCGTTATCGCAGTTGCTATAAAAATTAAGTAGGCTATCCTTCGGGTGTTCTCGGCCGGAAGAATCCAACTCAATGCAAATACAAATATGCCCACCAAAGGAAAAACAATGGGTAAGTGATTCATCAACAGATGCCAGTGTGCTACATTCATCTTTGTTAATTGCGGTATTCAAAGATAAATGGTTTTTTACATTCCAAGCTGAATAGATGCTACAACAATGTAGCAGTTATAGCATAACTTAATAATTACAAATTCATCTAACGCTGGTCAGCCATCCTCGCTGTCCATGGTTCACGGAATGAAGTATAATTCCTTAAAGCGTTCCTCTTTTTTCCTGTTCCGCTTCTATACTCTCAAACAAAGCTTGAAAATTGCCTTTACCAAAGGATTTGGCTCCCTTGCGTTGTATAATTTCAAAAAACAAAGTTGGTCTGTCTTCAACCGGCTTGGTAAATATTTGTAACAAATATCCTTCTTCATCCCGATCAACCATAATGCCAAGTTTTTTAAGCGTCTTCAGATCTTCACTGATTACGCCTACCCGATCCATAACGGTATCGTAATAGCTTCCCGGAACATGTAAAAATTCTACTCCACCGTCTCTTAATGCTGTTACCGTTTCTACGATATTATCGGTAGCCACTGCAATATGTTGACATCCTGCCGATCCATAAAAATCAAGGTATTCTTCAACCTGAGATTTTTTCAAGCCAACAGCAGGTTCATTGATTGGAAACTTAATTCGTCCGTTCCCATTAGTCATTACCTTGCTCATTAAGGCGGTATATTTCGTCGAAATATCTTTATCGTCAAAGGTCACGAGATTCGCAAATCCCATTACTTTTTCATAAAAACCGGACCATTTATTCATGGCACCCAATTCCACATTTCCAACCATGTGATCGATGTATTTTAAGCCCTTGGATGGAGGATTATATTCTGATTCCCAGGCCACAAAACCCGGTAGAAAAACACCTGAATAATTCTTTCTTTCCACAAAAATGTGAATGGTATCTCCATAGGTTTTTATTCCTGATTTTACCACGGTTCCATCTTTATCTTTGAATTCCGTTGGTTCCATCGCAATTTCTGCGCCGCGACTCACCGTTTCATGAAAGGCTGAACGCGCATCTTCCACCCACAGAGCAATCACCTTAACACCATCGCCGTGTCTTCGAATATGATGGGATATATCGCTATCCGGATTGAATGGTGACGTCAACACCAATTTAATTTTATCCTGCTTGATGACATAAGAACAATATTCTTTGTTGCCAGTCTCCAATCCACTATAAGCATAAGACTGAAATCCAAATGCCGTCTTATAAAAATGCGCCGCCTGCTTGGCATTTCCGACGAAGAGTTCAACATAATCCGTTCCAAGTATGGGAAGAAAATCTTGCGCTTTATCAAAAATTTTTGTTGTTCCGTATTGGTAGTTTTCTACCTGAGTTAAATTATCTGTTTTCATTTTTTTAAAATTTATTAAGGATGTAAATGATACTTTATTTTTATTCGATCCAGGATTTGTAATAGTCTTTTACCTGAATCTTTAAGGCCTCTTCCGTGATCATTACAGGCATGAAAGGATCAATCATCACAGCTAGCTCCTTTGTTTCTTTTTGGCCAATGGAACGCTCCATCGCACCGGGATGTGGTCCATGCGGAATACCTCCGGGATGTAAGGTTATCTGTCCTTTCTGGATATTATTTCTACTCATAAAATCGCCATCTACATAATACAGAATTTCATCGCTGTCTATATTGCTGTGATGATACGGAGCAGGAATTGCATCCGGATGGTAATCATACATCCTGGGAACAAATGAACATACAACAAATGATTTACTCTCAAAACATTGATGTATGGGCGGTGGCATATGAATCCTACCGGTCAGAGGTTCAAAATTAAATATGGAAAATACATACGGATAAAAATGTCCATCCCATCCCACCACATCAAATGGATGATTCATATAGGTATAAGGAAAGATCATTGACTTTTTCTTGATGTAAATATCAAATTCACCTTGCTCATCGTATGTTTTCAGATTATATGGACGCTTGATATCGCGCTCACAAAAAGGAGAATGTTCCAACATCTGACCAAATTCATTCCGATATCTTCTCGGTGTAAAAATGGGATCAAAGGATTCTACTATCAATAATCGGTTTTGCGTGGTGTTAAACTCGATTTTGTAAACTGTTCCGCGGGGAATCAAAACATAATCTCCATACTTGAAATCCAATTCTCCAAACATCGTGTAGAGCTTGCCTTCTCCCTGATGAATAAAAATCAATTCATCGGCATCTGCATTTTTAAAATAATAATTTGGAGATTCCATTGGAGCCGCCAATCCAATATGCAGACCGGAATTGACAAATAATATTTTTCGGCTTTTCAGGTAATCGCTTTCCGGTTCAAGATTGAATCCCATAAAGCTCATAGCTTCCAGACTGTTTTCTATAGCCACTTTCGGCATTACACTGTATTCCTTATCCTTCTGTTTTACACGGGTGGGAGGATAAAGATGATAAACCAAAGAAGACAGTCCGGAAAATCCCTGTGTGCCAACAAGTTCTTCCTGAAGCATCTTTCCATTATTCAATCTGTTAACGATGTGTCTTTTATCGGGAACTACTCCCAATTGATGATAGATGGGCATGTTGTATTTAAATGATGCGTTGCGTAATCATTGTCGGTGACAAAATTATTTCCGCTTCAGCTCCTGCTATGTGATGCACATCACATATTCGTAAAAAAATTACCAGCCACTCTCCCGAATAAATTTTTTGACACGCTCCTCGCCCGGAATCTGAATCTGTCTTCCTTTTAATTTTATAATTCCGGATTCTTGAAATTCATGTAGAATTCTGGTAACAGACTCTCTGCTCGTTCCGGCCATGGCCGCCAGGTTTTCTCTGGTTATGCTAATATTCAAGGTTAGGCGATCCGACTTAAATCCATAATTGCGAATTAACTCCAGGAGCGTATGGGCCAACCTCGTTTTTACCGAGGATTGGGCCATCTGAGTAATTTTCAATTCAGCATCTTTCAGTTCTTCTGCTAACAATTGAAGTACGCGGAGTCCAAGTTTGGCATTGGAACCAATAAGTCTCAGAAACAAAAGTTTTGGAATCAACAATACGCTGCTGTCTTCCATGGCGATCGCAGATCCTGAGAAAACATCTTCGGCACATATGGCCCGATGCGCCATAATATCCCCGCTTTTAATGAGGTGCACAATTTGTTCTCTGCCATCATTACCTAATTGAGAGACCTTGATTTTCCCATGCAGAACGGCATACAGATATCTTGGAATACTCCCTTCGCGAAATACAATTTCTGATTTTTTATAGAGCTTTCTCTGAGATTCACGACTAATCTGTGCCAACTCCTCCCGACTCAGTTCGGCAAAAACATGTATTCGTATGGGATCCAGATTTTCGCTCAATGCTGTTAAATTAAATCTGTTGCAATGTACATCCATTGAAGCATTTGAAATATAACGAATCTGATTCTTCCGATTAAAATTTTTACCTGGGAAGAGTATAATTTTTCAGAATATGTATGGAGGCGATGCCTTACATTTGAGGCCTATGAAAAATGCAATTATTATGTCGCGTACCGTCTTCCATCAACCGTTTATTTCCCTCCTCATCGTTTGCGCCTGTCTGGTGACAACCATTGTTAGCGGACAGGATACGATAACGATTCAAACATTTACCTGGGATTCCGTCAGCAGATCTGCGTATTTTAACTTTCCGGATATTCCGGCAGGTGAAATAGAACGTATTAATATGATCTATAATATGAGATGTCACAATGCCGTTGTCGGTAACGGACAGACCGGATGCAAAGAATGGGATTATAGTTGCAATACTTTTATCACCGATACCAACCGTATAGATTCTAGTCTCGCTTCTCAACCCAGGTATGTGATTCCCAATTTCTCCGGAGTCAGTTTCCCGTATGCCAATCATGTCACAAAGAACTGTATCGCATTGGAACAGATCCAAAGCAATATGGATTCCATTTCATCTCAGCGTATATCGATGCTGGGAATGGCCTCCGGATCTATGCTTTTCAATCCTTCCAACAGCAAATATTATTTCTTATATCAGGCTTCAGAATGTACCGCTGTGAATTTGAAAGCAGGACTTATTCACGTTTTGCGCTTAGCAGCCATACGCGCCAATACAGATATTTCTTTTTTGAAAATCAGAATGCAAAATTCTAATTTGACCCGTCTTGATGCTAGATCAATTCCCGATGATCATTTTACAGAAGTCTATTTTAATAATACCAAAATAAAATCCCAAGGCGACCACGATCTTTTATTGCATCATCCATTCGCATGGGATGGAACTTCAGGTATCTTAGTGGAAATAAGTTACAATTCCATAAGCGGCGAAAGCCTTGAACTAAGTTCTTTTAATTCACCGAATAATACCTTAAAGTCTGTTCAAAAAAATTTTAGTCTGCTCCAAAATGGGAACGCTGCTTATCCCTTAGATAAAAGCAAACTCAGTTCGGTTTCATCTGAAATTACCATTTCATTCTGGAGTTATGGAACCAGCAATGTACTGCCCGTCAATACCGTAATTTTTGAAGCCGTAGATGCTTCAAACAACAGACAGCTTAATGTTCATCTTCCATGGAGCAATGGATCCATCTACTGGGATTGCGGCAACGATGGGTCTGGATATGATCGGATTGAGAAAGCTGCCAATCCGGAAGATTATGAAGGGAAATGGGTGCATTGGACTTTTACAAAAAATTCTATTACCGGTTCAATGAAAATTTATAAAAATGGAAGCTTATGGATGAGCGGAACCGGTAAGAAAAAAAACATGCTGATCGAACGCATGAATCTGGGCGGCAGCATCGACAATTCTTTAAGCTATTATGGTAGAATTAAACAGTTCTGCATCTGGAATAAAGAACTGGATTCAACAACCATCCAAAACTGGATTATTCAACCAGGAAATGCTTTACATCCAAATTTTTCAAATCTGCTTTACTATTTTCCACTCAATGACAATAGCAAAGGAATGCTTAGCGACCTGTCGCCTAATCCTCATTCCATTCAAACCACTTCCTTGATTAACTGGCACGAAGAAAAAGGAAGAGAATTAATTTCTGATTTTGAGTCAGATCCTAATCGTCCAACGATTTCTTTTATACAGGGAATAGCACACGGTCTTAAAAATACTGCTACAGATGAACTGGAAGAATTTGAAAATCCATTGGTACCGGTAACAGAATATGAAATAAAAAAGGGTCGTGCCGTTATTAAAAAAATATATCCGGTTTATCCTGCCGGCCAATTTATCATCAGAAATGAAAAAGGAGATTCTGTCGGTGTGAAGAATGTTTTATCAGATGGTTCCTTCCAACTGGAAACAATACCCTATCAATATTATTCACCTGCAAAATTTGAATTGCTGTCCCTTGTTTCTCCATACGGAATAAATTTAGATCTTACCAAAGAAGGAAAAAATTTCGTATTCGATGTAACCGATTATGCCCCGATTTTAAGGGGATCCAAAAGACTGAGTATGGAATTAGGTGGTGAAAATCAGGAAGAATTTAACATAAGGTTTCAGTTTATCAAAGGTAAAGCCGCGCGCCCGGTCATCGATGTACAGAATGTTTATACTTTCAACAGAGGATGGTTTGGAAATATTCTTAGAGATGAAGTTTTTGAGCCGCGGATCCTGAAGACCAATGCCACAAGCCAATATTTCAAACTGAGGACCACCATCACAGGACATGATCAAAATGGAGAATTTGTAAGTCAAAGTCATTACCTAAAAGTTGACGGCAATAAAAACCACAAAAAATTTGATTTTGATGTCTGGAAAGAATGTGGCGACAATCCGATTTATCCTCAGGGAGGAACATGGATATTTGATCGCGCCGGATGGTGCCCGGGTGCAGCATCCGATGTACATCAATTTGACATCACCGATCTGACAGACGGCGGACAGCCGATAGGTATTGATTATGGCTTAAATGGTACCAATCTCGATGCTGCCAATTATCTGGTTTCCTGCCAGCTGGTAAGTTATGGAAGCAACAGTTATGCCATCGATGCGGGCATTGAATCCATCATTCGACCGAATACAGAAAGAGTGGAATACGAAAGATTTAATCCAAGTTGCAGCAGACCAGCCATTCTGGTTAAAAACTATGGCACTACTGAAATTACTTCGATCTTATTTCGATATAAGGTGATAAATGGTGACTTTTTAGAGTACAATTACAAAGGATCCCTAAAGCCGTTTGAAATCCAACAGATAGAACTTCCCATGAAGGACATGTCTTTTTGGAATTCTTCTAAAGAGACACAATTCAGCGTAGAAATAGTTCGGGTTAATGATGTTTCAGATGAAAACCCACGCAACAATCTCGGTATTAGCAAATTTAAATTGGTTAAAATATTTGATTTCGATCCCATATTTGAAGTCCGGACCAATAAGGTCGATGCCGATAACAGCTATCGAATTTTAGATATGAATGGGAATGTACTGATCGATAATCCCAATCTCCCGGCGCTCTCCACCATTCAGGAAAATCTTAAATTGCCTAATGGTTGCTATACCTTACAGGTAACCGATCAGGCAAATGATGGATTGTCCTTCTGGTTCTTTCCGGAATTAGGAAATGGAAGTCTTGGTTTTAAGAAAAAAGTTGGTGCTTCATTAATCACGAGTTATGGTTTTAAACCTGATTTTGGAGCCGGAATTCAATTTGATTTTATAATGAATAAACCAAATTCCATCTCAGATTCCAAAGATTCTTATTTGTTAAGTTTATTTCCTAATCCTTCATCAGGAGAAGTTTACATTTCTCTGCAAAGTGTTGACCATTCTACGGCTTCGATAAAGATTTTTTCAAATACAGGAAATCTAATCTTTCATGAAAACTGGAATAAAACAGATCAACGAAATTTTGAAAAATTAACGGTTCCAAATTTAGAGCCAGGAATATACATGGTACAAATACAATTGAATTCAGGACTTATCAGCAGAAAATTAATCATTGAATAAATGAATTTGACGACAAATGAGGTGGCATGCGTAATTTAAAAATTTAATTTTTATTCTAGATCAAAATAGAGGCCTGTATTATCCTCCGAAGGTTTATTATTAAAAAAAAATAAAACCAGAATTACAAAGCGATCTTTATATTTGACCGGTTACAATATTTTTTTTTATTAAACAAAACAAAAATGGAAATGAATTATTTATCAATTCTGATTGCTGCACTGGTGCCCATGTTGATGGGATTTATCTGGTACCATGAAAAAGTATTTGGAAAGCCATGGATGAACGAATTAGGTTTCAATGAGGAAACCATGGCTAATGCAAACATGCTAAAGATTTTTGGCATCGCTTTTCTAAGTTCTTTGCTACAGGCTTTAGGTCTTACGGCAGTTGCCACACATGATGCATTCATCCATGGAGCCCTATATTACATAACCAATAAAACGGGTATTCCTGAACCCTTGTCCGAGCCGGCTAAATGGCTTGAATATTATAATGCCAATCTTAAAGATTCCAACCATACTTTTAAGCATGGAATGGCACACGGACTCCTTATTTCCGGCTTATTTGCGGTAGTTCCGGTTTTAATCACCGATGGAGTATTCGAAAGGAGAAGTTTTAAATTTTTAGCGATAAAAATTGGATTTTGGATGGTTTGCCTTGGAATAATGGGTGGAATTATTGCATCTATGGCCAAATAATGAGCATCTGTTTTTTTTACCGATAGATCTGTTAACATCGACATGAGGATGGATTTGCAAAATGATCCATTTTATATTTTTTGATCAAAGAGAGACTCCTTGATTAAGTTGTTGCGCTTCAAAAAATACTATTAATTTGTTTATTAGTATTTTATACATTAAATGATTTTAATATATAATAGGAAATAGTTAAAGTTTGGCGTACTTTTATCTTCATGTCGATTTTTTGTAACTTAGCGCCCTCATTAATTTAATATTAAAAAAGAATGAAACAATTAGCATTATTAGCAATTTGCCTTTTTACAGGTGTACAGGGATTTAGTCAAACTTTACTATGGGGTGGACCCAACGATCCTAATTCAACCTTTTCCAATGGGCTGGGTAATTGGACAACCTCCGGAATAAGCTCTTACAATGTAGACAGTGTGAGCAATAGTAAATGGACATATACCGCATCTGCTAAATCCAGAGGCGGATATTCAGATCAGGCTGGAACAATTAATTCACCTAGCCGAACAGATGGTGCTATGATCTTCGATTCAGACTTTCTGGATAATGGCGGTGTTCAGGGAAATGAAGGTTTAGGAGCCTCTCCTTCTCCTCACAGCGGAGCATTGACCAGTCCAACCATAGACTGTAGTTCTTTTCCGACAGTTACCGTCTCTTTTTACCAGTACTATCAGAATTATTTATCTCAATGCCTGCTTCAGGTAAGCAGTGATAGCGGTATGACCTGGACCAGTTATGATGTGAATTCCAATGTTAAACCTGGAACCGGAACTTTTAGAAATAACAGACAGATTATCGATATAAGCAATGCAGCAGCCGGAAAGAAAAATGTGAATTTCCGATTTGTGTTTAATGGAGATTATTATTTCTGGATGATTGACGATGTTACCTTATTGTCTTTGCCGGATAATGATCTTGCCTTATCTAAAGTTTATTATGCACCATATTCGTACGCTCAACCAAAATCTCAGATTTGCAAAGACAGATTTAATTTTAAATCCAAAATCAGCAACTTAGGTGGTGATCCACAATCCGGCGTTCTCTACAGAGTAGAAATTATCGGCGCTGACCGCGCTACCAGAGTCTGGGCTGATAGCATCTATTTGGTAAACAATCTTACTCCAAACGACGACAACATTGATGTAACAACACCTCAAATGTTTGATCCAACAAATCTTACCACCGGCAAATATTACATCAGAACAACACTGACCTACAACAACACCGATTATAATCCTTCTGATAATTCCAAAATTGACTCTTTCGAAGTTACTGGTAACACCTTTAGCAGAGAACCAAGAGCTAAAATCGGAAACAGAGCAAATGGTGGAACCGCCTTTACAGTTTGTAATCAGATCAGAACTTCCGATTGTTGGAATTCCAACGACAAATTTTTTGCATCCAGTGCAGAAGCAGGACTCGTAGCCGGAACCAGAGCCCACAATAAAGATTATTCTGTCAGAATTTATGTAGCTGAAGTTAAAGACGATGTGTCGGAAGATTTTTCAAACTTTGATGTTTCTCATGGAGTAAGTAGTGCTTCCATCGCTGTACTTTCGGATCAGGAACTTAAAGCGAAAGTGACTTCTTCTTTTGGCCTGTATAAAATAGATTTGATCAATACCGTTACCAATGATAAGTTGTATCTTAATAAGAATACAAGATATTTTGTGATGTGCGCTCATCCAACAGAGTCAAATGCTGATTCCATCGAAACCTGGAGATTCCATGTGTGCAGCAATGAAAAGAATTATGACGGTCACCCATTTGCTATTCCGGTAATAGATAACGATGGTAACTGGTTTGAATCATGGCCTGATGGAGAATCACCTGTATTAAGATTAAATCTTGATGTTGTCACAAAAACCGATGAGCACCCCTTAAGTGAATCGGTGATGACAATCCAACCTAACCCAATTACCAATGATGTCCTTAAACTTACTTTGAATTTCGATAAAGAAACCAATGCCAATATTACTCTGTTCGATGTGCAAGGAAGAGTAATTAATTTTATCAGCTACAAGAATATTAAAAGCTCACCGATTAGTATTCCGGTTTCAGATCTAACGGATGGTTCTTATTTTGTAAGAGTTAGTACGGAAGAAGGAACTCAAACCAAAAAGTTTGTGAAGTAACATACTAAGACTATTTAAAAATATAAAAAAAAGGTTCTTCTCTGAAGGACCTTTTTTTTTGTACGCCACTGAATAATTCCAAACAAGTAATTTTATTTACTGGAATTTATCTAAAGCCAGCTAGATCTCACGTTCAATTATAGGAAATCCTTATTTCAAAACAGCTACTATAATATACTGATACTTTAAAGTTGTATCATCTGAAATTTCAATCACGTAGCCCGCGTCTTCTAATTCCTTTTCAACATCGCCCTGTGCAATTCTCGAATTCATTTCCGGACCAATGGGCATCATTTTTTTCTTAAAGTCTACGATCATTATTTTACCACCTTCCCGCAACTTTGGCTTCAAATTTTTTAAATAACTGAGTCTGTTTTGAAGATAACAATAGGTATTAGATAGAAAGATAATATCAGCCTCCTGATCCAATAACTGAGGGTCATTTGGTTTGGCGAGTCTGGTTTCAATTTTGTCCTTAATTTCTTTTTGGTAATATTGTTTTTCCTCATTCATCAGGTCAATTAATTCTTGCTCAATGTCAATCGCAATCACCTTTTTGGCAGTGTGCACAAATTTAAAGGAAAAATAACCGGAACCGGCACCGATATCTGCTACCACTTTATGGTCTAGCGGTCCCAGCATTTCCAAAATTTTATTTGGTCTTTGCCAAATGGTCCTGTCATCTGAATTGCTACTATCACGCTGTTCTGAACCGGAAGATGTGGAGTTCAGACTTTCTCCCGTGATCACGTGATTGCTGTGATCCTGACTATTTTGCTTGCATCCGATGGCGATCAAAAACAAAGTTGAGCGAACAATGAATTTTCTCATTTATTTTGGCTTTAATGCTTGGTCTAACTTGGATATTAAAACGGCTATTTTATTTGCAATTTCTTTTGAACTGCAATCATAATTATTCAAAATAATACTGAATATATATGGAGTCGATTGTTCAAATTGCACATAGCCACTATAAGATCGTATTCCTTGCATACTTCCACTTTTCAATAACCATTTCCCTTGAAGCGTTTTCTGCTTGGAAAGGGGAACCGCAAGACTTCCTGATTCGGATGCATTATACATCAGTTGATCAAAATGACAAGTTTGTTGATCTCGGTAAATTTCCTTCAGGATTAGGCACATGGCCTCTGCATTGATTCTGTTTTTTCTGGAAAGACCTGACCCATCCACCATTTTTATTTTGCAATATTCCGGAAGCAAATTGTTCCAATACTTTTCGATTTGGTGAAGCGCATTGGAGCGCTGGGTATTTCCAAACCAGGAATAACCTAAAAGATGTACGAAACTTTCACAATAGAGATTTACACTATTTTTAAGTGTGTACTGAATCATTTTTGGAAGCGTTGGAGAAGCGTGATTATACAAGGGTCTTATCGTAGCTCTGTTAACTCTTCTGGAATTTTCTTCAATAACAATACCTCTGACCCTCAACTGATTCATCAGAATTGATTCATAAGTTCTGGGTGGATCCGGAATGGCTGATTTTACGGAAATATTTACCATTGCATTTTCCGGCAAACATCCATTTAATGTGAGATGATTGCATTGTGAAGATCCCAGAAAAAATATCTCTTCATCGTCGGGCGAAATAATATTAGAAGACTGAATTTTATTTTGAAAAATACTTACCAGTTCTTTTGGAAAGACAGAGCCAATGGAATATTGATTGGTTAAGCTATCTTTTTCTAATTGCAGGTAAGAAGTATTTTCCAAAAAATTAAATCCGAAAACGCCCGCGCCATAATAATTGGCTACATCGTAATACAACCATTCAGGATTTTCCGGAATGTCTTTAATGAAAGTACTATTCACAATAACCCTTCCAACAATTTCCTTAACAAAATTCTTTTTTAATAAAATAGCAAGGGTATCCGCTATGGCTTCTATTGTTTTTGTTTCCTTAAAATTTTCAGATCCAAAACTCGGGTCTGCCATTCCTTCAATATAAATGTCTCCAATGAAAATACTATCCTGAAAAAAATCACCGCGCAAGCTAAAGATGGTTTGATAGGTGAATTCGGATCCTAACTGTTTAACGGCCGTAGCACAGGTAATAAGTTTTAAAGTAGAAGCAGGAATTAATTTTCGTTTTTCATCCCAGCTAGCCATCATCTTTCCATTATCTGCATTCAGCAAGGCTATACTCATACTGCAACCAGTTAATGCTTCATCCGTTGCAAATTTATTCACTGCCTTTTGACAAGCCCTGCTGGACTGGCAAACTAAAAGGTACGGGAAAAAGATAAGGAGTAGGTAAGTTAGTTTTTTCAAATTATTAAAATACATTCGCCAAATGGAACATTCCGTCGCCCAAATTTACAACAGGCGCATTATTTTGACCCAGTATAAACGCATCGCGGGAGGCATACATTCTCGTCTCTCGTTGTGCAAATGGATCACTGATAATAGCCAATAACTCTCCCTTTTTTACCCATGTTCCGGACATTCTCAGATAAGTTATTATTCCACTTTCGGGACTTCTCTCCCAGGTTAATCTCCGATATTCAATCATTGATTTTTGTGGTACCAATTCGCCTTCAAGCATCTTGTGGGCAATGAGCATATTTCGGATAACCTGCAATCCTTTTTCAACAATAAAATTCTCTAATCTCAGCGCTTCGCCTCCTTCAAAGATCAATATGGTCTTCTTCATATCCCGGGCCACTCTTCTCAAAGACTTTGAAATACTTGGCTTGGCTACAATTATCGGAAATTGACAGGTTCTTGCCAATTCACAAGCTTCCTGCGATTTGGCTGAATACCGAATGTGGGGGTAATTCCAAATATCTTTTCCCCCTGTATGAAAATCAATGCCAAAGTCTATGAAAGGCAGTATTTTTTTAGTTACGATTCTTGCTACCCTGGATGCCAAAGACCCCGTATTGGTGCCCGGAAAACTGCGGTTGACATCTTTGCCATCCGGAACCTCTCTTGAAAAATTAATGAATCCATATATATTCAACAATGGAATACAAATTACCGTACCGCAAATCAAGTTATTGTAAAAATTATTTTGAATCGAACGCCGTACAATTTCTGTTCCGTTGATTTCATCTCCATGCATCCCGCCCATAAATAAAATGGTTGGGCCTGGATGACGGCTTCTGAACACATAGGCAAATATCGAGATTCTATTACCGGATGGCAAGGAACCTGCATTGATTCGAACCATTCCGGAAGTTCCAGGCGGAAAATGTTGCCCCTGCAAAATAAAATCTTCCATTATTTCAATTTGCGTTCAATCAACTCAATTATTTTTCCTGCTATATCAACCTTCGTGGTACCTTCAATGCCCTCCAGACCTGGTGATGCATTTACCTCCAATACCAAAGGTCCCCTTGATGATCTAAGAATATCGACACCTGCAATAGAAAGACCCAATAATCTGGTGGCTTCCAATGCAATTTCATTTTCTTTCTTACTCAAACTTACCATTTCTGAACTTGCACCCCGATGTATATTGGATCTGAATTCTCCTTCAACAGCCTGCCTTTTCATGGCTCCGGCTACCTTTCCGTCAATTACAAAGGCACGAATATCTGAACCCTTTGCGTCTTCAATAAATTCCTGAATCAATACATCTTGTCCAACTCGGTGAAAGCCTTCTACTATGGATATACCCTGCGCTTTGTTTTGAGAAAGTATAACGCCTAAACCCTGTGTACTGGCGATTAATTTAATCACCGATTTATCCTCGGAGATCTTCTTATGTACTGCAGGAATACAATAATCTCCTGCGGAAATTCCCGTCTTTGGAACACCGATTCCATGAGCCGCCAGAATTTGCAGACAATGCAATTTGTCCCTCGCTTTCAATAAGGAATCAGCCGTTACCGTAACGTAACATCCCATGAATTCGAATTGTCGAACAATAGCTGCACCATATTGCGTTGCAGATGCACCAATTCTAGGTATGACCGCATCGAAATGCTCCATATAGTCTTCGCCAATCATTACCACCGGTTTGTTTGATTCAACAACCAGATTACACATGAGATGATCATAGACCTGCACCTCATGCCCTCTCTTCTGAGCAGCCCTTATTAAACTCTGGGTACTGTACAATGCCCTGTTTCTGGAAAGAATCAACAATTTCATTTCATATCATACTTAAGTCCTGAACAAAGGTGGAAAAAATAATGGAAATAAGAATCACGAATCAAGTATTTAAGGAATAATTCAAAGTATTTCATATCCTTGTTCTGTCAAACCAAATTAGGTATGCTTGAATTACAAAAAAAACAAGAATTTGGATGGGTAATGTTTGATTGGGCAAACTCTTCCTATAGTCTTGTAATTTCTACTGCGATATTTCCAACTTTTTTTATTCATATGACCGATTCAAAAATAAATATTTTTGGATCTGATATCTCCAATTCATCTCTATATGCTTTTACGGTTTCACTGGCATATTTTATAGTCTGTCTCATTTCACCCATCTTATCGGGAATTGCAGATTATGGTGGTAGTAGAAAAAAATTCATGAGGTTATTTACAACCCTCGGCAGTCTGGCTTGTATGTCTCTGTTTTTTTTTAAAGGAATGGATTCCGTCTGGATTGGAATCTTTGGTTTTTTAATTGCCAGCTTGTCGCATGCAGGATCTTTGGTTTTCTATGATGCATATCTTGCAGATCTGGTACCACCGCATCGAAGCGACAAACTCAGTGCAAAGGGTTATGCTTATGGTTACATTGGAAGTGTACTGCTGTTAATCTTTAATATTGCTATGATTCAAAAACCAGAGTGGTTTGGCATTAGCTCCGAACAGGCAGAAGATCATTTGCCCGTACGAATTGCTTTTTTCAGTGTTGGCGCCTGGTGGCTGGGTTTTTCTCAGATCTCATTTTTGTATCTACCTAAAGATAAAAAAACGGAAGTTTCAGAAACTTCCTTTCTTCATGGAATTCATGAGTTGAAAAAAGCATGGTTGCGAATTCAGGAAATACCGGCGTTGAAACAATATCTGCTTTCCTTCTTTTGTTACAGCGCAGGCGTGCAGACCGTCGTGTATCTGGCTTCACCATTTGCTCAGAAAGAATTGCACTTTGAATCATCTGATCTGATAATGGTTATTCTGCTTTTGCAAATCGTAGCGATTGGCGGAGCTTATTTATTTGCTGCCATATCCAAAAAAACCAATAACATTTTAAGTATGAAAATCATGCTGTGTCTGTGGGTTGTGATTTGTATACTGGCTTATCTCGTACAAACGCAATTTCAATTCTATTTTATTGCGGCAATGGTTGGAATGGTAATTGGTGGAATTCAGGCCTTATCCCGTTCAACCTATTCTAAAATAATACCAAAAGATAAAAATGATATCACTTGCTTCTTTAGCTTTTATGATGTAGTATATTATTTATCTGTTATCAGCGGAACTTTTATTTTTGGTTTGGTCGAGCAATTAACAGGAAATATGCGTAACAGCGTAATTAGTGTAATATTGTTTTTTGTTGCCGGATATTTTTTTATTCGAAAGGTCAACACTGAAGGACTGCAGGTTCAAAAAATTTCATAGCTGAACTTTATTTATTTAAGTCTAAATCCTATTGAACAAATTCTTTGCAACTTCACCAATACAAATGATGTTCAAAACATCGAAAAACTTTCATTTAGCTGAGACTTAATGAAAACAGCGCTTAAATTTCAAAGGCATTCGTGGGTATCACACACTGGAAAATTTTACTTTTTTAAATTACAAGTTGAGAAAAAAAGTTTTGATTTTCAATTGCAAAAGTCATCAAGAATTATTCAGGCTCGTAGATTCGTGAGTTGCATCAATTGACAATTTTGGGATAATCAATATCTGTATTCATAGCATCCAATATCAGGATGCTGAGGATCCCTAATGGTTCCGATTAAATCCATCGTAAAGGCAGACAATGGTCTTGCTTTGTTTTCTAAGATGGATAGCGTATCCGGTTGAAAATTATTTTTTGAAATGTCTTTAAATAAACTATCCAGGGTGTTTTTCACCATACAGTTGCTGGTATAATCCTTAAGAAAGTCAGGATAAACACCAGGCTTTAGTAGGTCTTTAATTTTTAACAAACAATGATCTATTTGAAGTTCAAAAGGAACATTGGAATCAGGATCCTTTCGAATATAAAATTCATCTATATTATTTCCTGAAAAAACACAATTCGTAAATTCAGCTTTAAGTTTATAACTTGTTATCAAATTGCATAAGGGTGGATCAACACAAAAATTGTTGCTTACAAAACAAGCGGACTCGTCATTTCCAAAGTTGGCCAATGTACAATAGCTAAGCTTGTAATTTCCGCCACACTCCAGAGACAAGGAAGATTGCCCCTGATTGTAAAATAAACAATTGCCGATATCCAGATCTGCCGCATACGCTGCAATACCATAATATGAATTATTCGCAAAAACCGAATTTGAAAGTATACAGGATGACATCGAATCGGCAAATAATCCGATCAGGTTATTTTTGATGCTTACAAAATTGAATTCATTATTTTTAGAAAATTTATCCAGAACTATTCCCGACCATTGACCGGGAGTCTCTGCATAACTTTCTTCCAAACGAACACCTTGAATGTGTACCGGATTATTTAAACTACCCAATACATGAATTTCTGCATCTGCTCCAATGATTAGTCTGCCATCATTATAAAAATAAGTATTTCCATCCTTATCCTTTGCCTTGGTTATACCTCCATAGAAGTGTATGCGGGTGCCCTCTGCAATCTGTAATTTGCCATGATCGATATACACCACACCGTACACGACATAAGGCTTTGGATCATTCCAAACTAAGGTCTGATGTTGAAGATCAATAAAAGCTACTTCCGCTTTGTTGGCTTTACCCGGAAAATAATTTGCATTCTGCCCTCTCGCATCAAGATAAATAATCTGTGTTTTGGCGTTACACTGACAGACGATCGAATCAAGAATTATAAAGGGACTAACCGCCAACGGATCGCTGGGATTAATTTTAACTTCACAAAAAACATATAAACTATCCTGTGGCCTGAGTTCAATATCTCCGAATTGAATGCCCGGAATTCCATCCACGTTTAATTTAAAATGACTCTTTTCAGCTGCGCCAAGGCCAAAAGAAGAAATTTTTAAAAAGTCTTTATGTCTATTATATATTTTGAAAGATAAGGTAGCTGAGCCTATGGTTGTAAAAACCGTATCAAAACTTAAAGTATCTACTGAAAATTCAGGTTGATCTGATGGACTATCGGAAAAATGATCCTGTCTGCAAGCTACAAATAGTGCTAAGAAAAAAAGTATCCAGAAGTTTCGGTTTAACATCATACTTATGCTTACAAAAAACGAAGATATGAATTCAAATTATACTACTTTTGCTGAAATTTTATTCAATGTCTGAAAAGAATAGCTCGACCAGCTCAGATTGGCTTATTTTCATAGTCTCTGCAGCAGTAACCTGCGGATTGTTGGTTTATGCACCGGCATGGTTCTGGGTTCCCCTTCCCTTTGTTCTAACCTACCTTACCAAGGCACTAAAAGCTTTGTAGTAAACTTTGTTGTGTTAAGTCTTGAGGCTTAATTCCTGGATAATTTATATGCAGGATGCTGTAAATTACTTTATTTATACATTAAATTTTTTATTAATGTGATCGTTGATGTTGTCATTCCTGCTCGAAATGAGGAAGCTTCCATTGGATTGGTTATTAACCAACTCGACAAATCGCTATTTCGACATATCATCGTCTGCGATAACGCCAGCACGGATGCTACAGCTCAGCTTGCCGGCCAATCCGGAGCAAGGGTAGTAACTGAAAACAAATTGGGTTACGGGGCTGCTTGTCAAAAAGCCATCCAATACATACGGAATCTCCAACATGCACCTGATATCGTACTTTTTCTGGATGGCGATTTTTCAGATGATCCGACAGAGGCACAATGCATCCTGGATCCGATCATACATAACTCAATGGATTTAGTCATTGGCTCTAGGGTGTTAGGTAAACCTGAAAAAGGATCATTAATGCCGGCACAAAAATTCGGTAACTGGTTATCCACCCTTTTGATCCGAAGATTATATGGAGCTCACTTTACAGACTTAGGACCCTTCAGGGCGATTCGATGGCAGCGCTTACTTGACCTACAAATGGAAGATCTTAATTTTGGATGGACCGTAGAGATGCAGGTCAAGGCAGCCAAGCTTAAATTCAACTGCTGTGAAGTCCCCGTGAAGTACAAAAAAAGAATCGGAATCTCAAAAGTTTCCGGAACTGTAAAAGGCAGTATAAAAGCTGGTTTGAAGATCCTTTACACAATCTTTAAGTTGTTATAATTAACAATTATTAAAACTTGTGAATGATATGCTAAACATTCATAGTGTGGGAATTATACGTTTTTGATTACGGTATATTTGTTCTAATATGAATCAGCTACAAATCATTTTAATAGGTGTTTACACTGCCTGCTTGCTCTACATGACCCTGTTCAGTATGGTACAGCTCAACCTTCTAAAGGCTTATCGCAAACAAAAGAAAAATAAAAAACTTTTGTCCCCTCTACAGGAAGGAGATCATTATCCAACGGTTACCATACAGCTTCCCATATTTAATGAACTGTATGTCGTTGATAGACTATTAGACAATATCACCAAATTAAGCTATCCCAAAGATAAATTACAAATCCAGGTTCTGGATGATTCAACCGATGCGACGGTTGGTCATGCCGCCAGAAAAGTTAATGAGTATAAAGATATTGGGTTTGATATCGTTCATATTCACAGAACCAATCGGGAAGGTTTTAAAGCGGGAGCATTAAAAGAAGGAATGCTTACAGCTAAAGGAGAATTCATTGCGATTTTTGACGCAGACTTTCTTCCGGAACCAGATTTTTTAATTAAAGCATTACCGTACTTTAATAATGATAAGGTTGGTGTCGTTCAAACCAGATGGTCGCATCTTAATGAAGATTACTCCTTATTAACACGGTTACAGGCTTTTCAATTGAATGTTCATTTTACCGTTGAACAAGCAGGCCGATGTGAGGCGGGTCATTTTCTGCAATTCAATGGCACTGCCGGCATTTGGAGAAAATCTACCATTTATGATGCAGGGGGATGGCATTCTGATACGTTAACAGAAGATCTTGATCTAAGTTATAGAGCTCAACTGAGAGGATGGAAGATAAATTTTATTGAAGATATTACCTGTCCTTCCGAATTACCAGTAGAAATATATGGTTATAAATCCCAGCAATTTAGATGGATGAAAGGTGGTGCAGAGAATACCAGAAAGTTATTACCGGTAATCCTGAAATCCAATCTGCCATGGAAGACCAAATTTTATTCTGCCATGCACCTAATGGCAAGCAGCATCTTCCTGATTATTTTTTGGGTTGCTTTGTTGAGCGTACCTGTGCTATATGTTATGGATGACCTCAATATGAAAGCGACCTTCCTGGGTTTCTGTTTGCTTGGCACCTTGTCCGTTTTATCTGTTTTCTATGAAGCCAATGTGATTACATGTTGGGAAGGCGAATCTTACTGGAAGCGTCTGGGTCGGTTCTTGTACCTTTTTCCAACATTTATGGCCGTTTCTATGGGCTTGAGTTTCCACAATAGCATCGCGGTAATTCAAGGATTCAGAGGTAGAAAATCAAGCTTCGTAAGAACTCCTAAATTCAGTATCGTGAAGTCCGTAGATAGCTTTCAAAACAATGCCTACGTGATTCAAAAAATCGATTGGAAAACCTGGATTGAAATATTATTTCTTTGCTATTTTGTTTTTGCTATTGGACTCGCATTTTCAATTCAATACTATTCTTTTCTTATGTTTCATTCCCTTCTTATGTTGGGATTTGGTATCAACTTTTTCTACTCCATGAGACATTTAAATTTAAAGTAAAAATCGTCAGTTAGTATAAAAAAAAAGGAGCCTAAATAATTAGGCTCCTTTTTTTTGTGCCATTTAAACCAGTAAAACGAGAATTGTTATTAGTAATTAATCAATCTTTGTACATTGGATTCGCTGCGCCTAATGACAATTCTGGGATGAATTTATTGCACATATCGCTTGATTGATTTACGATCAAGGCTAAAGTGTGCATACTTAACATTGGATTTGTACGAATATTTTATTGAATATAAAAGTATAATATTATAGCAGTTACTTTTATCAAAATCAATACTATAGCATTGAATATAATATATTTCTTCAAAGCAAGACATAATGGCATTAAGAATTGGCAATGGTAAAATTGATTTTGCGACCATAAAAAATATTCACATAAAAAGTCCACTTAATTCCCTTGCCAACTACAAAGCATGTAAGTAATTATTCCAAATGATTAATGGAATTAAATCTTTGCCATTAATTTTAATATCGGAAATAATTAATATGGTTGAATATTTCTTTTCCGTAAGAAAGTTTTTAAAATTAATTCGAATATGAATATAGAAATTTCTTAGGATAATAAAAACATTTAGTTATAACTATCTAGCAATAGACATTCGTATGGTAATATAATTAACAGTATGAATTTACTGCACCTTTTCTTTAATAAAATTGCTATATATAGAACTACCATTCTAAGATTGTATTCCAAAATTGGCAGAACCTGAAAATCTGATTAGTTTTGATCCTGAGAAGTTCATGCTTCATGAATCAAATAAACGAAACTCAGAACAAGATACATGCTGCTAAAAGTATGCATTACCTGCTGATTGCTTGTTACTTTTTAAGTCTGTTGTTCATCTTTAACCAGGCTGATCCATCCCATTTTACAAGCATCTTGATTCCAGGTATATTGTCCTGTCTAAGTTACTTTTTATTAATCAAATGGTATAAGGAAAGTCACCTTATACCATTACTTACCTTCGGTATTGTTGTACGTTGCACAGCCTGCTTTTTCCTACCGAACCTTTCAATGGACTTCTATCGCTATTGGTGGGATGCAAAATTGTTAGACTCAGGATTCAATCCGCTTCAATATACACCAAGGGAAGTTGTTAACCAGGGCATGATCATTAGCATCCATACACTGGAATTCTTTAACAAATTGAATTCTCCGGATTATAGGAGCGTATATCCAAGTTTTAGCCAGGGGCTTTTTTATCTCGCGTTAAAAATTTCATCTGAGGACCTATTTAAGTTTAGTTTCCTCTTGAAATTTTTTACAATTCTTCTTGAATTACCGGGTTTTTACGCCTTATACAAATTTTCAATTAAAATTTGTAAATGCTCCAAACCGCTTATGATATACTTTTTAAATCCTTTAATTCTCATTGAAGCTTATGGGAATTTACATTTTGAACTGGTTCTTTCCTCCTTTATGTTATATGGAATGTTATTTATCCTTCAAAGAAATTACTGGGCTTCAGGGTTTGCTCTGGGTCTCTCTATCGCCACGAAAATATACTCAGCCATACTCTTGCCCATCATACTCACGCGCTGTGGTCGGAATTTCTTTAAGTACATCTTAGCTATGGCTATTCCTCTCCTTTCCATGGGTCTCTTCATTAGAATCAATTCACCAACCGTTGGAGGATATAATTTATACATGAAACAATTCGAATTTAACTCCAGTTTTTTTATTTTATGGAGCAAGTTGTTAATTTTCCTTCAGTACCCGGAAGGATGGGATTACAGAGGATATGTTTCTATAATTGTTTTTTGTATACTGGGGATATCGATTCTTTTAATCCGCTATACCCAAAGCATTCATCCGGATGAATTTTTCAAATCTGCATTTTACTTTTTTATATTGTTTGTTGCAGTCAATTCAACGGTACACCCATGGTATTTTATTCCTTTGGTAGTAACCGGATTATTTTCATTTCCCGGAACGGTCAACTTTATCAGCTGCACAGCACTATTATCGTATATGTACTATGATGCCAACTGGAAAGAAAATTTTGAATGGTATAGAATATTTGAATATTCTTTAGGTACTTTGATTTTCTTATTTGAAAAAAAGAACCCCTATTCATGGAATAGAGGTTCTTGAAAAACAAAACCGATTACTACACTATCTTTAAAAATGGTTGAGACCTTAGTCAATCATCAACATCCTTTTATTTATATGTTCGGTCGGGGTTTGAATCTGATAATAATACAATCCTTCGCTTTGAAGATTGAATTTGCTGATTTCAATTTCGTGGTATCCTTTTTTATAATATGCCGTTTTGTGGAATACCGGTTTAGAATTTACATCAAAAATTTCCAGACTTACTTCAGAATCATAAGATATTTCAAATGGTATCCTTGTCATTTGACTAAATGGATTTGGAATATTTTGATATAACTTAAGCTCCCTGGCTTTGAATTTATCTGCATTTTCAGACCTGATTTCAATATCCATTTTTTCAAGACTCTTTCTTGAATAAGCCTCCGCATTCATTCGGTCATTCAACAAACTTATAGCATCAATGGATTCAGAATTTTTCCAGACCTGAAGGGCAATTTCAATCTTCCAGTCCGTTGCCTTTAAATCCGGTGTCCAGGCAAATTTAATTACACCATTTTCCATTTCTTCTAATCCAAGTTGCTCTGGCAAAATGGCATTACCGAATTCCGAAACATTAACCGCAGTGATGCGGGCTACTGCCGGATCAATAAATAGCGCTGCCTGTGCACCAGCAAATTTATCCCAGTCTCTTAATTTCAAAGTAATGGTTTGCTGAGCTCCTTGTTTTAGCCTTTCATCTTGCACCAATAAGCTGGCTAACTCTCCGGTTCGGTTATGAAGACTTCCTTGAATACCATTGTACTTCTGAGAATCATCTATATCTCCAATTTTGATTCCCTTAAAACTGACCAGAGTATTGTCTTGCAAAGCAGGGAATATTGCTTCTTCCGCCCAGTCATCATATAGAGGATTATCGATGTCAACAAAATTGTAATCTGACCGTAGGAATCTCCAGGATTTATTGTTCCTGAATTTTTCAGTAGCGCCAAGGATCAATTTTCTAATCTCCGAAATGTCCGCTGTTGTTACACTTCTGGATTTATTCACATCGGCTGCAATCCATTGGTAAGGATTTACAAATGCTTTCTTACCCAGTATATGTTGCTGAATCAAGACGATATCATACGTTGTTACGCCTTCCAGATAATCTACATCCAGTTCTGGATATAGTTTATAAGAAGCTCCCGGAACTATATCATTAAAGACATAATACCCACCATAGTTGGTCAACGTATTTAGATTCTTGTTATTACCGACAAGATTAACCGGTACATTGATCAATCCCTTGTCTTTGCGGGTCGTCACTAAACCATTCACCACTACATTGGTGAAATTTCCACAAATTCTGTCTTCATCGATAGCCTGAAGTAAGGTTTGGCAGAAGTTTATATTGCCTGCCTCATCTTTAAAATATACAATCACTATTTCAGTAAATTGGCCTCCTTTGATACTATCACAACAGATGGTTCTGATTGTATCATTAAAATCGTTAGGATCGAAGGATGCCATAATTTTTTCCGAAGGAGAGCAATTATCGGTCTTGATAACAACAAATTCATTTGCATTGTAAACTGCACAACCATTGTCTGAAATTTTCTTCACAACTTTCTTACAAGTAATTTCCGGCTTAACAGAATCCTGAACGGTAATTTTAACAGTTTTCATGGACATATTACAACAGCCATCCGTTGCCGTAAACGTAACGGTTGTTACGCCTGCAGGATAAAATCCCGATGCGTCCTCTTTGCCGTTTCCTCCAAATTTTGAATCATTGATAATCGTAATAACATTGGAATCGCAATTATCTACAAAGGCTTTCAAGGATACAAAACCGGAACAGGTGGTATCGGTTGATAATATGGTTGTGTCTTTTAAGCCCAGAATATTAGGTGGTGTTGTATCGTTCCTAATTATTTTTTGAACAAACATAAATGTATTGTTCGAACAAGTGTCATATACTGTCCACTTGCGATCTACTTCACACAATCCGGGCACACAAAAGGCGGAATCTTTCGAACTAATACTTATTTTAAAACATGAAGCAGCTCCAGGATTAATCGTAGGAACGCCTGTATTGTTTGGACCAAATGGAGCACATTCATTCACCAATATAGGTGATGGTGGCCAGTTAATTTCCAGACTATCCAACGGATCACTGTTGTTTATCGTTACCGTCTGAAGACAGCTTGATTTGTTACCAGATGCATCTGTTGCAATAAAGTATCTCTTGATATTGCCAATTCCACATACGTCCTGATTTCTTATGACACTATCTTTCAAGCTAACCCCAGGACAATTGTCTGTTGCGGTTGCTGTTCCAAATTGATTTAGATTCAGCGTATTCACGTTACATTCAACCGCTGTATCGTTTGGACACTTAATGGTCGGTGGAACATTTTCAATAACAGTAACCATGGTGGTACAAGTAGCAACATGATTACAAGAATCTTTCGCAGTAAAAACAACATTTGTTTTTCCAACCGGATACAGGGATGGTGCATTATTCATTATGGTAATTCCAAAATCACATGGACTGCTAACATTTGGAATTCCAAGACTTACCTGCGCGCCACAAGTGTTCGGATCAGCATTAACGGTTAGATTTGGCGGACAAGTTATTGAAATGGATCCCTGATTGTAAGAAATTAAAAACTGATCTTTTTTAAATTGCTGAGATGCACTACATGCATTTTTTGCAATCCATGTTCTCTTTACAGTATTACAGGTTGCACCTGGCACAATTGTATCCATGGACATAAAAGTCACGAGTCCACAATAATCTTTGATGAGCTGAGGTTTACCGGTTCTATTCGAATTATTATTTATCTGACAGGTGTATGATTTAAATGTATCCACAGGCCAGATGATATCTGATAAAACCAGATTTACATCTCGGGTTATTCTTTGTATACCAATATACATCGTATCAATCATCGGACGACAACGAATATGTACCGACCAATTTCGTTCAACGAGATAACAAATTTCCGCATTGCCATAGATCGTGTCATCTTTATAATCATAGCTGATTGAATCACAACCACACAGTGCTTTTGGATAACCATTCAAAGAGTCCGGCAGCAATGGTTTTTTACAATCATTTACTGTAATATCAGGCGGAAATTGAATCTTTGTTCCGATTGGATCAACAACTAATATTTTCTGTTCGAAAAAGTATGATTGACTACTAACACATTTACTAAAGACATTCCAGGTTCTTATGAATAATCTGGTATTCGGTAAAGAGGCAACTTCACGGTCATCGTACATGGCCATTACGTTTCCATTGTAAGTACAATAGTGCGGTGTATTGCCAATATCAATGGTGTCTTTGGAACCGGTGCAATTATCCACCACCACTGAATCCGATGGCCATTGTATATCATTCGGCTGCAAATTGGTTGTTACATCAATTCGTTGTGTGAAGCTGAATACCTCATTTGCTCCGGAACAGGTAAACTCAACATTCCAGTTTCTCTCTATCCGGTAACAAATGTTTGGAATATTGGTAAGAATGACATCATTGAATGTTACCTTATTTGAGTCGCATCGGCAAATTCCAAATCTAGGGTAGGAATTAATATCTATAGGATCTGTCTCTTGTGTGCATGAATTGATGGTTATGTCATCAGGACGCATGAGGCATCCACATAGATTGACATTGTTATTGTCTTGCACCTCAATAAATGTCTCACAACAATCTTGTTTTCCATTGGTCGCAGTAACACAAAGTAATACCGTTCTCTTTCCCAAACTATCGCAATTATACGTAACGCTGTGTTTGGAAGTATCCCTACCAATGGAATAGGTCAGATCATACTTACATGGATGATAGGAACCCTGATCGAAATCTTTAGCCCACACCGTTGCAAATTCTCCATCCAGCCTACCATCACCATTCAGATCCATAGGTTCAATACCCACAGCCAGACCCTTGCGGCAATAAGCTACAGGTTGCTTTGCATTTATTATAATGAAGTTAGCCTCACAAACTTCTTTGTTTCCACATTTATCTTCGAATGAATATTTAATTCTATGCTTACCCAATGGATAGTGGCCAGATGCATTGATGATAGATCCAACTCCGGGAACGACAATTTCATATCTTCCATCAGAATTAAAATCAATCTCATATTGATTTTTCAAATCTGACAATGGCGTACAATCATCAGAAGCAGTTGATCCTAAAGTTATATTTCCGCCGGTGCAGGAAGTATCTGTAACTTCTACACGCGTATCGCTACATCCAGTTAATATGGTTGGCTTAACTTTATTGAAAGATTTGATTATTTGTGTGCGTTCATAAATTATTGGATCTCCGGTTATATTATCTCTGAATCTACACCAATTGATAACCCTCCATTTTCTAATAATTTTAAAACAAGCATCCGATCCGGATATAAATCTAAATACTTCATCTTCATAATTTACTCCAACAAGATCACAATGATCTTCAGTAATGATTGGTTTATGAATGGCTCCAAGCTTAGCCACATCGAGGTCGGAAACATAACAAGTTGCTGTATCAAAATCCTGAGGCCATCGAATATTTTTTTCTGTAAATGGATCTGAATTAATGATAGTTATTCTTTGCGTACAGACATCTAATCCAAATTGATTTCCTGCAATAAAAATGCGGTCGATATATCCTTCTCTACATTGATTGATATAGAAACTATCCACTTCTCTGAAAGTTACATCGCAATTATCTGAAACCGTAGCTTTACCGAATTCAGAAAGATCGTTCGGATTATATAAGTAATCACAATCAATGGTCACATCATGTGGGCAATACACGTGAGGTATGGTCTTGTCCTGAACTTCAACCTGAACCATACAGGTATTCGAATTGCCGGATTCATCCGTTGCTCTGAACATCACAGTGATTAGTTTTCCAACATCCGCACAACAGAATCCAATGGTATCCGCAAATTCTTTGCTTTGTTGATTACAAGGACCGCCATTATCCATTCGCCTCGCATCCATTTTTTTGAGATGACAATTATCATATGTTCCATCATCAAACACATTGGCAGGAACCCAGG
>WBZT01000240.1_pt2 | contig 38929 bp, 36 predicted proteins | sample 5204241 | NCBI WGS metagenome assembly WBZT01 (sample SAMN12344358, study PRJNA552823) | activated sludge metagenome | biome: Activated sludge suspended growth; feature: Nitrification reactor; material: Wastewater; isolation source: activated sludge from nitrification reactor of wastewater... | reverse complement strand
CTCTGAACCGGCGGTGGTCGCGACCCCCGAATCGGAGCCTAAAGTTTCCACCTCCGAACCGGCGGTGTTGGCAGCCCCCGAATCGGAGCCTGAAGTACACGAATCGGTGAAGGCTACAGCTTCCGAACCGCAGCCCGAAGTTTCCACCTCCGAACCGGCGGTGTTGGTAGCCCCCGAACCGCAGCCCGAAGTTTCCACCGCCGAACCGGCGGTGTTGGCAGCCCCCGAATCGGAGCCTGAAGTTTCCACTTCCGAACCGGCGGTGGTCGCGGTTTCCGAGCCGCAGCCGGAGATTGTCGAGCCTGATCCTACATTGAACACAGTTGTATCGGAGCTGGCGACACCTACGGTCGTTGCGCCAGTTTCGGCGACTCCCCTGTTGTTTCTGGTGGTTTCAGAAGTAATGGCATCAGCTACCGCGCAGGTTCCTCGCGTGCCTATTGCACCGCAAAGTCTTTCTGATGAGCGGATTGTCGATGCCATGGCATCGGCACCGGCTCTTGCGCTTGGCGCCAGTGCGGTGACGCCGTCAGAACTTGATTACCAGGCTACGGCTGAACCGAGAGCGACTCCTCAGGCAACCAACGGTACGTCAGCAACAGTGGCGGCTGATGTTTTCGAGTTATCGCCAACCGCCAATATTACTGAATCGCTAGTTGCTGAATTCATCGTGCGGCCAGTTGCGGGGTTCACTGTCCTGCCGGTATTTGAATCAGCCGAAATCGTTCCGGTAACCAATTTCGCAAAACCGCTGGCGGTGGAGTCCGCCACTCCATTGAGAGTTGAACCCGCCGAGGTCACGGAAGTGATGGAACCGCCAGGAGTTGAAACCGCCGAAGTGACCGAAGTTGCCGAAGTAGTTGAGCCTGTTGATTCAGCAGTGGTTAAGTCCGAAAAGCCGGCTATGCCCGCATACAAGGAGGGCGATCAGTACGGTCCCGTCATGCCCAATGAACGGCTTTGGGATATCGCCACCAAGGTTCGCCCCACGCCGGATATCGGTGTCGACATCATGATGAAGGCGCTATTTGCCATCAATCCAACGGCATTTTCCAAAGAAGGTATGGATTACCTGAAAGTGGGAGTGATCTTGCGGATTCCGACCTTGCGGGAAATTGTCGATCACACTGGTTCCAAAGTGGCGAAACAATTGTTGGAACAGCAAGCCACTGCAAACAAGGTGGCCGAGCCAGAGGGTTCAACTCAGGTTCCGCCATCTCCGCCACCGGCTGAGGCATCCGATTCGCACTCTAGTTCCGAACCTGAACCGAAATCCATCTCGTCGCCGTCCGCCGTTAATTGAGGACGGAAAAACCCTCTCCAAAAGAGAGGGTTGGTGAGCATCCAGTGCTGATGGATCAACGCCAATAGAAATTCAATCGGGACTGGCGAGCGCCGATGGTCACAGGTTGCCGCTGGGTTTGATCGGGTGTGCTGACTTCCACATTGTAGGTGCCCGGTGGTAGTTGGGCATAGAACCAGGGGCCGTTCGACTCGGCGCTCAGCACTGTCTCGCCGCGTTTGTCCACGATGATGACCTTGATGTCCGCCAGATAGTCGCCACTACTCTGCATGGCGAATAGTAGCCGCAGATTGAATTGACCAGACAGCGCGTTGAGTTCGGCGCGTTCGCTTTCGCCCACGCCGCCGGAGGTGTAACGGACGCCCCGATAATCCTGAACCTGAATCCGATCACTCGGCGGTAGCCAGCCGGGTCCGGTGTCTTCCACGTCGGGGGTATATGAGTCCTCCGCGGATGCTGGCATCGGTGCCGCATACGGGCGCGGTGGTGGGGATGCGGATGGCGCCGGTGATTGTGCCGGCCCGGTTGGTCGGCTGTAAAACTGGATAGGGCCTTCAGACGCCGGTTCGTAAGAGGGCGCCGTGGACTTAAGCGGTGGCGGCTCCCCATAGCGTTGCGGAGATGAACCGTAAGGCGTAGGAGTGCCGTACGTTTGTTGTGCGGCGACCAGCGGCGACCATCCGCCGCTCAGTGCCAGTGCCACCGCAATCGAACCTATCGTGCGCATCGTTGCCATTTCGGACCTCCTGAATTTTTTCCGTGAGCCTTGTCGGACAAGGAATTTCCAGCGGTCTTGCTCCGAAAACCTTAGAGTTCAAGGGGTGCGTTTGATTCCCGCGTCGCTCAACCGCCTTGGGTCGCCTGCGCGTACTGTTGACGCATCTCTTTTTTGTTGAGCTTGCCCACGCTGGTCTTGGGGATGGAATCGACAAACAAGACTCGGTCGGGAATACCCCATTTGGAAATGATGCCTTTGTCGGCGAAGTCCTTCAGCCAGTTACGGATTGTCGTTTCGTCTACTTGTCCGGTTCGGTCGGGCTTAAGAACCATCAGCGCCAGTGGTCGCTCGCCCCATTTGGGGTCGGGAATACCGACCACCGCCGTTTCCGCCACCGCCGGATGCTTGAGAATCAGATCTTCCAGTTCCAGCGACGAGATCCATTCGCCACCGGTCTTGATCACATCCTTCAGCCGGTCGGTGATCTTGAGATAGCCTTCCTGGTCGATGGTGCCGATGTCGCCGGTGTGCAGGTAACCGCCGCGCCAGAGTTGTTCCGAGGTTTGCGGGTCCTTGAGGTAACCTTGAGTCAGCCACGGGCTACGTACCACCACCTCGCCGGAGGTCGTGCCGTCATGGGGCAGATCGTTCATGTCCTCGTCCACCACCCGCAATTCGACCAGCGGCAGTGGCAGACCGGTCTTGCAGCGGATTTCCAACTGCCGCTCCTCGTCCCAGTCCAGCATGTGCGGTTTCAGGTGAGCCAGGGTCAATAGGGGGCAGGTTTCGGACATGCCGTAGGCGGTGAAGATATCCACGCCCCGATCGCGCGCCTGTTTGGCCAAGGCTTGTGGCAGCGCTGCGCCGCCGATGGTGACTTTCCAGCGCGATAAGTCGATTTCTTCCACCTTGGGGCTGGCCAGTAGCATTTGCAGGATAGTCGGCACGCAGTGAGAGAAAGTCACGTTCTCACGCTGAATCAGACTCAATAATTGCTCCGGTACGTAGCGGCCCGGATAAATCTGCTTGACGCCCAACAGAGTGGCGACATAGGGAATCCCCCAGGCATGAACATGGAACATGGGGGTGATCGGCATGTACACATCGTTGCGGTTGAAGCGACCCTGGCCGGTCCCGGTCAGCGCGGCAAGCGTACCGAAGGTATGCAGTACCAGTTGTCGATGGCTGAAATACACACCCTTGGGTAAGCCGGTCGTGCCGGTGGTGTAGAAGGTGGTGGCGCGGGCATCTTCGGAAAAATCCGGAAACTTGTAGTCGGGATCGCCGGACGCCAGCAAGGTTTCATACTCGGCGCCGATGTCCAGGGTGGTGGCCGGCGTCTGACCGGTGTCATTGAGCAGTACCAGTTTCTTGACCGGTTCGATGCGGTCGCGGATGCTTTCCAGGATCGGCAAGAATTCGGTATTGACCAGAATGACGTCGTCTTCGGCGTGGTTGATGGTGTAGAGGATCTGTTCGGGGGAGAGTCGAATATTAACGGTGTGTAGAACCGCGCCCATCATCGGGACCGCGAAGAAGCATTCCAGATAGCGGTGGCTATCCCAGTCCATCACCGCCACGGTGTCGCCGCGCCTAACCCCAAGTCCCGCGAGACCGCTGGCCAGGCGGCTGACCCGTGCGCCCAGGTCGCGGTAAGTTTGGCGCTTGAAATCGCCGTAGACGATCTCCTGCTCGGGGAGCTGACGAATCGGGTTGTCGAGCAAGCTCTTGATAAGCAGGGGATTGTAGTAGGCGGATGGGGTACGCTCGATGAGTTGTTCGGACATTTTGTTCTACTCCATGGCGTTTTATCGTTCAGCTCGCGTGTCGGGCGATGTACGCTTTGACCGCCGCTACATCCGCCTCCATCACCTCAAATCGTTGCGGCAGTGCTTCGATGTTTTCGTAACCGGCCGGTCGTTCCGGCGGATGGCCCAGCGCCTCGACGATGGAATCCTCGAATTTGGCGGGCAGGGCGGTTTCCAGGCAAAGCAGCGGTACGCCTTGCTCGCGATACTCCAACCCGACCTTTATTCCATCGGCGGTGTGGGTATCGACGACCGTGCCGCATTCCTGGTAGACCCAGCGGATCACCGCCATGCGGTCCGGGTGATTGCTGGAACCGGACACGAAGCCGGATGGCAAGATGGCGCGGAAGGCATCGGTGCCGGACAAGTCGAAGAAACCGAAAGTGTCCACCTGCCGCCACAGTTCGCGGACCATCGCCGGATCGCGCCCGACCGCGTCGAAAATGAAGCGCTCAAAGTTGGATGCCTTGGAGATATCCATTGAGGGGCTGCTGGTATGCGCCACCTGGGCAGTCTGGCGCACCCGGTAAACGCCGGTGCGGAAGAACTCGTCGAGCACATTGTTTTCGTTGGTGGCCAGGATCAGTCGGCGGATGGGGAGGCCCATGCGCTTGGCAATGTAGCCGGCGCAGATATTGCCGAAGTTGCCGGATGGCACGGCGAAGGACACTTCCTGATCGTCGTGGGTGGTGACCGCCAGCCAGCCCTTGAAATAATAGACAATCTGTGCTGCCACCCGCGCCCAGTTGATGGAATTGACGGTGCCGATGGCGTGGCGGGCCTTGAATTCGGCATCGTTGCTGACCGCTTTGACGATGTCCTGACAGTCGTCGAACACGCCGTGCACGGCGATGTTGAAGATGTTGGGATCTTGCAGCGAGAACATCTGCGCGGTCTGGAACCGGCTCATCTTCTGGTGGGGCGAGAGCATGAACACCTGGATGCCGCGCTTGCCGCGCATGGCGTATTCGGCGCTGGAGCCGGTATCGCCTGAGGTGGCGCCGAGGATATTGAGGTGACCGCCGGTTTTGAGCAGAGCGTATTCGAACAGGTTGCCGAGCAACTGCATGGCGATGTCCTTGAACGCCAAGGTTGGGCCATTCGACAGCCGCAGTAACCAGACATTGTCCAGCAGATTGGTGACTGGCGTAATGGCTTCGGTGCGGAAGGTATCGGCGGAGTAGGTGCGGTCGATCAGCGCGCGCAGGTCAGCGGCCGGCAGATCGTCGGCGAATTTGCTCAGGATGGCGAATGCCAGCTCGGGGTAAGACAGGCCGCGCCAGCCGGCCAATTCGCCGGGCGCTAGAGTTGGGTAGTGCTCCGGGACGGCCAGGCCACCATCGGGCGCCAGCCCGCCCAGCAGGATCTCGGAAAAGGTCGCGGGGGCCATGCCGCCCCGGGTGCTGAGGTAGCGCATGTGGTCGGTCCTCTGAAAGCACGAAGAGCAGGAGTCTATGAATTAACTATTGTAGCCCTCCGCCTCCATAAAGGCGCTGATCCCGCGCTAAGGATGGGGGAGTAGAACCTCCTCCTCTAACCCCACTTTACCCGCGACGCCCGTGCGGGTGTTCGAGGGCATTTCAGGGGAGCTCTCACCGGCCGTTTGCGGGATTGCGTCCGAAAGTAGTGGGCGCCGATCCGTGCTTAGAACCCGAGCCACTTCCAAAATCGCCCGAAGAGGCTGGTGCCGCTATCCTTGGCGCGCGGTGGATCGACAATCTCTGTTTGGTCGACTGATGCGACTGGATTCTGGGTTTCGCTGGGTTGTACGGGGTCGGCTTCTTCGTTCGGGTGTTGTTGAGGGAGTGTCGTATCCGCTGCGGGAGCAAGAGTTTCGGCTTCGGGCGCGATTACAGGGGAAGGTTCGGGCGCGACAGTGACTTGAACCGGTTTTGAGATTTGCGGCGCTTCACCGGTATAGGGGGTCTCAAAATTGGCATAGTCCCGGGTCACATAGCCCGCGAGAGTCCATTCCCGAAGCATCAATACCAGAAACCAGCTTCCCGGTGGGATCGGTGCGCGATGCGCGGTCGTCCGCAGATCAAGTTGTTGCCCCTGGCCCGGAAGCGAGCCGATGACCACGCCGGCCAATGGGATGCCATCGAAAGTGCCCCCGGCATAGGGTGCGGTCAAGGCCCACAATTCCAGCGACAGCGTACCGCTCATATTGGCTGGGTCACGTGGATTTTGGATCTCATCGACCGTCAGTTCGATTTGGTCTTCCGTGAGTTGATACCCCACATTGCCCAGAATGCATGGCAATGCGAAACGTTCAGGGCGAGGATAATTGACGAAGGCGTGAATGTGCCGGAAATCTCCATCCTCGCCGGCGGCGAGCACCATGAGCATGCTCCAGTCGCGAACACCAGCGGGGGGCATGACGAAAGCGAAGCCCGCGACGGCGATTGATGGCGGCGCCGTCTCCGATAGAGGGTCGAGCCGAATTTCGGCGACCTTGACGCCTGAGAGTTCACCACCCACGAAGGGCGTGTCGAGCGCCCAAAGTTGCAGTGCCCAGACAGCAGACGCCGCATATTCGGAATCGAGGATGTCCAGGTCGGCGCTGAGGTGGATCTGGTCGCCGGTGATGGTGTAACCCTGGGTGGCGCCGAGGTGGATGGCGGGTGAATCAACTGTTGAAGGAGCGGTAGGGTAAGGAGTCATGGAAGTAGTGTTTCAAGATGTTGGTGCGAAGTACTGGATTTCAAAGGTAAAGCGGTATGTGCTCCGCTTCTCTGCTCAACGGCGATGCTGCTTGCCAGAGCGGGGCTGGAGTCTAAAACAGAACCGGGAATCTGACCATGCTTTCTTGGCGCTGGACGTGTGCCCACACAGGGGGACGGTTTTTGGCAATCCGGGAAAGTTGCACGCATGATCGCCATGGGGTCGCGCCATGCTCATGTCATGGTCCCGCGAGGATTCGGCGACCCGGTCGGCGTGACGGCTAGGAAATCGGGGGGGCAGCGCCGGTTCGAACGGGCAGAAGTCGTTGCGCGATTTCCCTGGCCCAAGGATTGATTTCTCCGTAGACCTTGCTCAAACGGCCTCGCGACGCGCGAAAAAGCAGCCTTGCGCGAGCGTCGTCGATCGAGTTGTCGTACACATAGGTTCGGTCGGCCAGCCAGGTCACGACCGAACAGTACGCCAGCGACTTGGTGTAGCGCCCGATGATCTTGGGGATGGGGACATCGTGTCCGCCTTCCATCACCCGCATGGCGACCCGTTTGGCGTTGATGGAGGGGTCGTCGGTGCCGACGAAAAACAGCCGGATGAAAAAGCCGGCGTCGCCCGCGCGGCGGATGAAGTCCATCTTGTCGGGGGCGGAAAGGACGGTTTCGAAGGCGAGGCTACGGCCTTCCGTCAGGCAACGTTCGCGAATCTCGGCGGATCGCCGCGCTGCTTGCATGATCGCGTCGGGCGCATTCCAGTCGCCGAATTCGTCGCGGGCAATGAAATCTGGATTGACGTAAACACAACCGTCCATCCATTCGTGCATCAGCAGTTGTTGGGTGATCGAAGTCTTGCCGGAGCCGTTGGGACCGGCGACCACGATGAGCCGGGGTTTTTCCCCGTCGGTCATGCCTGCGGTCGGGGGGGATTGATGGCGAGGATTTCGGCCCGCAAGCGGATCATGAGTTGTTCGCGCGCCGCCTGAGCGTGTTTGCGTGCTTCCATCGCAACCGCTTCCATCAGGGCGTCGAGTTGTTCGTCGGAGGGTTCGTGAGTGATGTCGTTCAAATCGAATGCTGGCTGTTTCATCGTCTGCTCCGAAGTTGACTCGCGTTGGCCGATGGCCGCCCGCTTTTGTCGTTGGCTACTCTACCCATTGTAACTCAAGCCGTTGCGGTCGGTTGGGGTTCGATTTGATTTCTGTGAGTGGGATTTCGTCTTGCCAGGACATTCACTCTTTGACCTGTTTTCTTTTTCACTTTGCGGGGGTCCAGGGGGCGAAGCCCCTTGGTCGCCACAAATTTTACGTGCTCATCGCCGTATCCGGTTGCTGAAGGTTTCGGTTGAAGACCGCCAACAAGTCGGTGGTTTTTAGATCGTCATTGGAATCCAAGGCTGCGACCTTTTCGAGCAAAGGGATACCTTTCTCCGTTTCGCCTTGCCGCGCATACAAATAGGCTTCGCCCTTCAGACAAAGCAAATAGAATCGGACCAGCACCATGTCGTTTTCATGGCCTTCGGCAAGCTGTGCCTCGCTGAGTGTGCTCCAGTCTTGGGGTAATCCGAGTTTTTGCCGCACGACTTCACGGGCTTTTTGACTGATATCCAGGGCTTCGGGATAGCGGTGCTGGTAAAAAAAATAGCGAAACAGGGAAACCAGAACCATCAAATTTTCCGGGGCCAGTTGAAAGGCGCGCTGTAAACCCGCCTCGGAATTCCCGTCACTGTAATCTTCGGTGGCTTGTTGAAGTAACTGCACGACCTCTTCGGAAGGCGGGTTGTCGAAATACAGCGGTTCGGCATCGAAAGATAATAGATCCACAACGAATTTCCTCAGCGAATCAACAGGATCGGAAGAGCACATTAAAGCCGAAGGGACCGGCACAATCAAGGCGTAAGAGTAGATGTAATGTCGTCATATCATTTCCATGATTCGGTAACGAACCGGGAAAGATCGCGACCCAGAATCATGCTGACGCTTTTCCAGCCTTCGCCATCTCCGTCATGATCAACTGGGTCCACGCCCCGGAGCCGGGCAAGTTCTGGCCGCCGTCGGCGACCACCAGCGTACCGGTGATGTAGGATGCCAGCGGCGAGGCCAGGAACACGCTCAACTGGCCGATGTCGTCCGGCGTGCCGAAGCGGCCCAGCGGAATCGCCTGTTTCAAGGCGTCGGCGCTGCCTTCCGGCACCAACCGCCGTACCCCCTCGGTGCCTTCGATCGGGCCGGGCGCGATGCTGTTGCAGCGGATGCCGAACCGGCCCCATTCCAGCGCCAGGTTGCGCATCATGTTGTCGATACCGGCCTTGGCGGCGCCGACATGGGCTTGAAAAGCATACGGCATGAACGCCATGCCAGCGGAAATGAAAATGATATTGCCCCGAGTTTCCTGGAGTTGCTCGAATGCCGCCCGGCAGGTGTGAAAACTGCCCAGCAAATCGATGTCCACCACCGCCTTGAAGCCGTTGGGGCTGATCTGTTCGGCGGGCAGGGGGAAGTTGCCAGCCGCGCCGCAAATCAGGGTGTGAATCGGCCCCAGTTCCTCGCGAGCGTCCCGCATGGCCTTTTCCAACGCGGGGTAATCGCGCACGTCGGCGGCATGAGTCGAGACTCGTGCGCCGAGTGCGCGCAGTTCCGCCGCCGCCGCGTTCAACTTGTCTTGCGAGCGGCCGAGGATGCCGAGATCGGCGCCGACTGCTGCAAAGTTACGGGCGATGCCGAGATTGATGCCGCTGCCGCCGCCGGTGATGAACACGGTCTTGCCCTGGAACAGATCGTGAGCGAAATAAGAGCGGACGTTCATGGTGTTTTCCTGAGTTGGAGTGTGATAAGCCCTTCAAGTCTAAGCAAGATTGGGTCGACCAACCTGCCACGGTTTGGCTGACTTGACCGTTGCGGTACCCTTGTCGAGAATCGCCGTTCGAGTGTTGATCTCTACCGGAGTTCGTTTATGGCCGATCGCGATCTATTGATTATAGGAGCCGGTATCAGCGGCTTGAGCATGGCCCATTACGCCGCCGCCGCTGGCCTGAACGTGCTGGTGTTGGAGCGGGAAGACCGGGTGGGGGGATGCCTGCACTCGCATCGTTTCGGCGGTGAGATGGACGGGTTCTGGCTGGAGTTGGGCGCGCACAGTGGTTTCAATTCCTACGGTAATCTGCTGGTGATCCTGGAACGGGTCGGGTTGCTGGGCCGATTGCAACGCCGAGTCAGGGTCGGTTTCCGGCTGTTGGTCGGCGGCGCGGTCAAAAGCATCCCTTCCCAGTTGTATTTCCCCGCACTGGCGCTGGTCCCGGTTCGCATGCTCGGCCTGATCAAAACCGGACGCACCGTCGCCGAGTACTACGGCCACATCGTCGGCCGCCGTAATTATGTGGCGGTGTTCGAGCCGGCCTTCGACGCGGTGATTTGTCAACCGGCCGGCGAGTTTCCCGCCGACAGCCTGTTTCAACCTCGACCCCGGCGCAAGGACGTACCACGCGGTTTCACGCTGTCCGGCGGACTGCAAACCATCGCCGACACCCTGGCCTGGCAAATGGGCTTCTCCGTCGAACTCGGGCAAAGCGCGCGGGAGATTCAGCGCGATGGTAAGGGTTGGGTCGTTCGTAGCGATCGCGGCGAGTACGGCGCCCGCGCGCTGTGTCTGGCCACGCCGGTGGCAACGGCGACCCAACTGTTGCGCGCGCCGTTTCCCGAGGTTGCCGGGCGACTGGCGGAGATCGAGACCGCCCAGGTCGAATCGATTGGCGTGGCGTTGCCTGCCGCGCGCTTATCCCTGCCGCCGATGGCGGGGTTGATCGGCCGAGGCGAGCCGTTTTACTCGGTGGTGTCGCGCGATACCGTGCCCGATGCCCCCTGGCGAGGTTTTACCTTCCACTTCCGGCCCGGCGTATTGGGCGAAGAACAGAAGCTCGAACGAATCGCCCAAGTGCTCGGCATCGATCGAGCCCTGCTCAAATCCGGGAACGTAGTGTCCAAACTCAACCAATTGCCCGCGCTGCGGGTCGGTCATGGCGAACGGGCTAAAGAGCTGAACCAGGCATTGGCTGGACATCGCTTGGCGCTGGTCGGCAATTACTTTAGCGGAGTGGCGATCGAGGATTGCGTGACCCGCTCGCGAACGGAGTTCGAGCGGTTACGAGGCGAGGGACTGTGAACGATTTGAGCCGGACCCGGGCGCGAGTCGCGCCGGTCGGGTCCACTCGATCAAGCGGATTAAAAGTTGGGAAAAACCGTGGACGTTTCGCCGGCCGGGACGAAGAGATTTTCGCCAGTTGACCAGATATCGTCGTTAATCAGAAACTTGCAGGCGACCGCACCCTTTTTGAGATCATTGTTGGTCCACACCCAAACGTCGTTCTCGACGTTTTTCATTTCCACGCCGGTTTCCCAACTGAGGCCGGCGCCCTCACCACGGATGAACAGCTTATTGCCGAATCCGACATCGTATTTGGCGACGACGACCGTGGCGGTTGAGTCGATGGCCTTTTTGGCCGTAGCCGTGGCTTTGGCGGGCGAGGCTGGGGCTTTGGTGGCTTTGGTGGCTTTGGTGGATGCCGGTTTCGCGGCGGGTTTTGGTGCCTCGGCCTTGGCGGGCGCGGCGGGCGCGGCGGGTTTTGGTGCCTCGGCCTTGGTGGTGGTTTCGGCCTTGGCGGGCGCGGCGGGCGCGGCGGGTTTTGGTGCCTCGGCCTTGGTGGTGGTTTCGGCCTTGGCGGGCGCGGCGGGCGCGGCGGGTTTTGGTGCCTCGGCCTTGGTGGTGGTTTCGGCCTTGGCGGGCGCGGCGGGCGCGGCGGGCGCGGCGGGCGCGGCGGGTTTTGGTGCCTCGGCCTTGGCGGGGGTTACGGGTGCGGCAGGTGTTGCGGTGGTGGCTGCCGTGGTCGGTTTGGTGGTTTTCTTGGGGTCCTTGTTGACCGGAGTGCTGGTCGGCTCTTTCTTCTTCGGCATGAATCGATCCTCTGGTGAGTAGTTTGATTACGAAAATACGGTTTGCCATCATGGCGACTTTTTGAGTCTAACCCAAGCGCGAACGAGTCTCCAACTGACTGACAGCTTGGAATAGTGTGGATTATCGTGCGCCGTTTTTAAATCCAACTTGAGCCAGCCGCATGCTTCAACACGGTTTTTTCTTCGATCCGACCCATGGCTACGATCTTGCCACCTTGCTGGCGGTGACACCACCGGCCGAGTTACCCGATTTCGCTAGTTTCTGGCGAAACTTGTACGCCCGTGCTCGCGAGGTCACGGTTGCGCCGATATTGCGGGAGGTTCTCAGTCCACACCCGCGTATCCATATGTTCGAGCTGGAATTCACATCGCTGAACGGGTTTTTGGTCAAGGGCTGGTTGACCCGGCCGCGCGATGTGCCCGTCGAACGCGGCGTTGTGGTCGGTCACGGCTATGGCGGTCGGGATGGCCCGGATTTTCATCTCCCCATCACTCGGGCGGCGATGCTGTTTCCCTGTGCCCGAGGCATTTCCCGCAGTGCCTGCGCCGAGATTCCGGCGAACCCGGACGATCATGTGTTGCATGGGATCGGTGAGCGGGATACTTACGTGCACGGCGGTTGCGCGGCCGATACCGTGTGGTGCGCGGCTTCGGCGCTTCTGGAGCTGTTTCCCACGGCGGCGCGGCGGTTGGAGTATTTGGGGATCAGTTTCGGTGGCGGCATTGGCGCGCTGGCCCTGCCGTGGGACGAACGGTTTCATCGAGCCCATCTGAACGTGCCCAGTTTCGGCCATCATCCGCTGCGGCTGGGGATGCCCTGCGTGGGTAGTGGCGAGGCGGTACGTCGCTACCAGCGGCGGACTGGCCAGGTTCTGGATACGCTGCGCTACTTTGACGCCGCCGTTGCCGCGCGCCATTTATGCATCCCCATGCACGTTGCCGCCGCCCGCTTCGATCCGGCGGTGCCGCCGCCCGGCCAATTCGCGATTTATAACGCGCTCGCCGGTCCCAAGGAGCTGTTCGTGCTGCGGGCGGGCCACTTCGATCACGTTGGCACGATTGCCGAGGACCGACGCTTGCTGGATGCGCTGGCGTACTTCTTCAACCGAGATTGAGCCACGCCGGGCGGCTGGAGACGATGGGCGCTCCACACCGCGTGGACCTGTCATTCCTCTTTCATGCGTATGTCAAATTGCTGCGGTAAACTTCAACCAATTCAATTTGTTGAAATTGGTCCGCAGGCATGAATCGAGAATATCACAAGTGGTATAGCCATCGACTGAACCGGGATATGGAGTTGCTGGTTTTCGGGCACGCCGGAGCTAAGGTGCTGGTCTTTCCCACTCGTTGTGGCCGGTTTTACGAGTACGAGAATATGGGCCTGGCCGAGGCGTTGCGCCACAAGATCGACCAGGGATGGCTGCAATTGTACTGCGTGGACAGCATCGATGAAGAAAGCTTCTACTGCTTCTGGAACCAGCCCTGGGATCGTGTTCACCGGCACATGCAGTATGAATCCTATCTGGTGAATGAAGTGCTGCCGCTGATGTGGGCGAAGAACGGCCACCCTTGTGTCATTGCGCACGGTTGCAGCTTCGGAGCGTTCCATGCGGTCAACTTCGCCTTTCGTCATCCACAGGCGTTTCACAAGGTGGTGGCGTTGAGCGGTCGTTTCGATCTGACGCAGCCGGTCGAGCACTTCAACAATCTGTTCAACGGCCATTACGACGAACAGGTTTACTTCAATACCCCCAGCCACTTCGTGCCGAATCTTTCCGATCCGTATCTGCTGGATCGTCTGCGGCGTCTGGACGTAGTGCTGGCGATTGGCGATCGAGATCCGTTTCTGGACAATAACCGACAACTCAGCGAGTCGCTGTGGCACAAAGGGGTCTGGAACGCCATGCACGTCTGGCAGGGGCGGGCGCACAGCCCGAAGCATTGGCGCAAGATGGTGGAGCTTTATGTTTGAGCGCCATGCCGGTCGATGGCGGGATCGTGGCGGTCAATACCCCAGCAACCGCGCGCTCTGATAGAAGACAAAACTCAGCAGCCAAGCCAGTACCAGCGACCAAGCGATGCTGACGCTGGTGAAGGCCAGACTCTTGGATTCGCCGCGCAGGGTCGCCACCGTGGACAGGCAGGGAACGTAGACCAGCGTAAACAGCATGAAGCTGAACGCCTGTACCCAGTCCATGTGCTGGGCCGTCAATTGTGTCAGGGCGTTGCCTTGTACCCCGTAGACCACCGCCATCGCGCCCAGCACGATCTCCTTGGCGACGAAGCCGAACAGCAGCACCACCGCCATCTGCTGGTCGATGCCGAGCGGCCGTAGCAACGGTTCCAGCCAGCCGCCGAACATTCCCGCCAAGGTCTCGGGACCACCAGCCGGCACGCCGGTGGGAAGGTGGGTCAGCAACCAGATCGCCACCACCCCCGCGACGATGAAGCGGGTGGCGCGACTGAGAAAATGATGGATTTCGTGCCAGGCGCGGAGCAGCACCTGCTGGAATGTCGGTAACCGGTAGGGCGGAAGCTCGATCAACAGTGGCTCGCCGCCGCCCAACCGATTCTTGAACAGCAGGGCGGTGGCGAGGGCAATCAGGAAGCTGGTTGCATACAGCGTGAGCAGGACCAGCGGCGCTTCGGTCGGGCTGAACAATGCCGTGATCAGGAAGATGAAGACTTGCAGCCGGGCCGAGCACAGCGAAAAGGGGATGATCAGCATGGTCAGCAAGCGCAGGCCACGCGCGCGTATCACCCGGGTGCCCATCAGCGCCGGCACGTTGCAGCCGAATCCCATCAGTAGCATCACGAAGCCACGCCCGTCCAGACCGACCCGCGCCATCAACGCATCCATCAGAAAGGCGATGCGCGACAGGTAGCCACTGTCTTCGACCAGCGCCATGCCCAGAAAGAACAGCACGATCACCGGCACGAACGAAGCGACCGTACCCAGGCCGTCGTACACGCCTTCCACCAATAGCCCGTACAGCCAGCCGGGCAGAATCGCCTGCAAATGTACCAGTCCCAGCTCGCGAAACTGCTCCAGTAGCCAGGCTACCCCATCCTGAAGCGGTGTACCCAAGGTATAAACCGCCTGAAATAGCAGGAACAAGGTCAAGAAGAACAGCGGGACGCCAAGTACCGGGTGCAGGGCGAAGCGGTCGATACGCTCGCTCAGGCCGTATTCCAGCACCCGCGGCATCTTGACAGAGCGGGCGATCAACTTCTCGGCATCGGCGATTAGCGCCTCATCGGCGACGAAATCGGTTTGTGAGGTGGGGGAGGCGGTGGGGGCGTCCAGGCTCAGGACATGCCGCAGCGTCTCGCGGGCCTCCGGGAAACCACGACCGTATTTGGCGCTGATGAAACAGACCGGACAGTCCAGTCCCGCCGCCAGCGCCGCCGCGTCGAAGCGGATGCCCAACTGTTCGGCTTCGTCGGTCATGTTCATGATCGCAACCGCCCTGAGTCCCAGCCGGCGCAGTTGCAGCGCCAGCGGCAGTTGCTGGTCGATCTGGGTGGCGTTCAGGATGATGCACAGCAGATCCACCGGGTTGTTCAGCAGAAAGCGCCGCACCACCTGCTCGTCCTCGGCGAATCCGTGCAGATCGTAAAGGCCGGGCAGGTCGACGACTTCGACCATCTCGGTACCGAGCAGGATCCTGGCGCTCAGCAGATCGACGGTAATGCCCGGCCAGTTGCCAATGCGGGCGCCGGCGCCGGTCAGACGGTTGAAAAAGGTGGATTTTCCGGTGTTGGGCATCCCCAGCAGGGCGATGCGCTTCATCCCATGGCTCGAAGATGGATGAAAGCGGCGTCATGTCGGCGCAGCATCACGTTGACGCTGCCGATTCGGACTTGTAGCGGTCCGCCGAACAGTGCTTGGCGAATCAACTGCACTTCTCGGCCGATGCGAAAACCCAGGGCTTGTAGCCGCCAGCGGAATTGCTCCTCGGTTTCCACTTCTTCGATGACGCCACGCTGGCCGATCGCCAGTTCGGAAAGGCAGATCAAGTTCATGCAAGCACACTCCGCGAATGCGAATGATTCGTATTTTTCAATAAGTGCGCATAAACCGCAATGGTGTCGTAAGAATTTTGTGGGTGGGAATCGAAAAGCCCCGCCTTGAGCGCGTCTGGGTATCCTGGTGCCCTTCAGCGGTAAAGCCGGGATACGGGGACACGCGACGAGTTGGGGAACGGTGGTTCCAGGGGTGACCGATGGGGCGGCGTTGGGTGATTGGCGAGCAAGGCATAACCGTGTCCGTGGTGGCGTTGCAAGCCTTGCTGCCAGGCTTCAAAGGAATATTGATGAAAATCGTATTCCCGGGCCGTGGCTTGGATAGCGACGCTTCCGGTTGGGTCCAGCACTGCAAGGGTATTGCCCGGCGTGGGCAGTTGCTGGGCATCCAGCAGGGCGACCGCTTGGTGGGTATAGGAACCGTCCGCTCGTTCGCCAATGCCGATTCGGTATAGACGAAAATGTCGCATGCGCGCCATTCTTGGCAAATGGCGCAGCAAGCGGTTGGCCGCGCCGTCGCGCGGATCACCGGGGGCGCCGTCGCTCAGTCCGAAGCGTATGTAGGCTGCGTCGATTCGAAGTAGCTCCCGCGCTTTGTCGGGTTCGAGGTCTTCGAATCGGGAGGCGACCTGCTGTAGATAACTGGGCATGATTGCTTGACCTCGTTCGACCGTAACCAGGGGCCGACGCCTTCCCGGAGCAAAGGCCGAGCCTGAACGAAAAGGCGAATTCAAGTCGCGTTGTGAATCTTGAGAAGTCGGATTGCGAAGCTTGAATAACCATGATTGTAGTATTCATGGAGCGGCCGTATAGGTTTGGACAATAAAACATTTTGTATCGTGCAATCACAAAAAAGCCCGGCGGAGCCGGGCGGGGTGGGGGAGAAAGTCGGTTCAGGCGGACGGCGTGTCAGTCACGGTATTGGACTTACCGACGGCTTCTTCCATCAGTTTTTGCAGTTCGCCGCTCTGGTAAAGCTCCAAGGTAATATCGCAACCGCCGATCAGTTCGCCGCCGACATAGATCTGGGGAAAAGTGGGCCAGTCGGCGTAGCGCGGCAAGTTATCGAAAATCTCAGGATCTTCCATCACGTTCACGTAGGCAAACGGCAGGCCGGTGGCCGCCAGTGCCTGGGTTGCGCGTTGCGAGAAACCGCAGCGCGGCATCTCTGGGGTGCCTTTCATGTAGATAACCACCGGATTGGATTCCACTTGCTGTTTGATCAGTTCCAAGACGTCCATATACATGACCTCGGGTTAGAGAGTGATTCGGCAAGAAAAACGGCATTGCTATCCTAGATGGATATACGCGATTTTAGACCGGCGGCGCGTGAGAGGTTGCATGGCGGGTATTAGGTTGGGAGAGATCAGGGCGCGCCGTTCCGGCCAACCGAATCCACGTTCAGTTGCAGCCACAGTTCCAGCAGTGCCGCATGCCACAGCTTGCTGCCCAGCAGTCGGGTCAGGTGCGTTTCCGGCTCGGCCAGTAGCCGATCCAGGTAGTCGCGCTGGAACAGACCGCGTTCCCGACAGGCGCGCGAGTCGAGGATGTCGCGCATGAACGCCAGAAACGGCCCACGCACGAACTTGAGCGCCGGCACCGGAAAATAGCCCTTGGGTCGGTCGATCACCGCATCCGGCAGTAGCCCGCGAGCGATTTTTTTCAGTACATATTTGCCGCCGCCGCCGATCTTCAATTCCGGCGGCAGTTGCATCGCCAGTTCCACCAATTCGTGGTCCAGGAACGGCACTCGGGCTTCCAGTCCCCAGGCCATGGTCATGTTGTCCACGCGCTTGACCGGGTCATCCACGATCAGAGTGGTGACGTCCAGCCGCAGCACCTGGTCCAGGTATTCTTCGGCGCCAGGTTCCGCTAGCCGCTGGGAGATGAGTTGGGCGGTGTGGTCGGGGCCGTGGTAGGCCGGCGCGACCGTGGCCAGCCACTCGTCGTGATCGCGGTCGAAGTAGTGCCGTCGAAACCGCTCCAGGTTGTCGCCGGTCTCGGCGGCCATCCGTGGGTACCAGAAATAGCCGCCGAACACTTCATCGGCACCTTGACCGCTTTGTACCACCTTGACCGTCTGGGAGACCTGTTCGGCCAGCAGGAAAAACGCCACCGCGTCCTGACCGACCATCGGTTCGGCCATGCAGGTGATCGCCTCGGGCAGGCGTTCGAGCACTCGGTCGTTGGGGATCAGGTACTTATGATGGCGGGTCTGGTAACGGGCGACGACCTGGTCGGAATATTCGAACTCGCTGCCTTTCTCTTCCGGCTGATCCTCGAAGCCGACCGAGAAGGTCCGCAGGTCGCGCACCCCGGATTCGGCCAGCAACGCCACCAACAGGCTGGAATCCAGTCCGCCGGACAACAGCACGCCCACCGGCACGTCGGCGATATCCAGCCGTCGCCGCACCGCCAGCCGCAGCGCATCGTGCACGGCATCGAGCCATTCTCGTTCGTCACGTGGCGTCTTTGGCCGTTCGGCGCGCAGCTGCCAGTAGACTCGGCTGGTTTCCCGGCCGTCGGCGGCGATGCTGAGCGTGGTCGCGGGCGCCAGCTTGCGGATGCCTTGCAGGATCGTGCGCGGCGCGGGGATGACCGCGTGCAGGGTCAACTGATGGTGCAGACCGATCGGGTCGATCGCCGTATCCACATCCGGCGCCTCCAGCAGGGCTTGACTGTTGGAGGCGAAACGGAAGGCGCGCGGCGTGCGGCTGTAATACAACGGTTTGATGCCCAAGCGGTCGCGCGCCAGAAACAGCGTACGCTCGCGCAGGTTCCAAATGGCGAAAGCGAACATGCCGATGAGGCGCTCGGCACAGTACTCGCCCCATTCGGCGTAGGCCTTGAGGATGACCTCGGTATCCCCATCGGAGAAAAAGTGGTAACCCTTGGCCAGCAGATCTCGCCGTAGTTCTCGATAGTTGTAAATGGTGCCGTTGAATACCAGCGCCAGCCCCAGTTCAGGGTCCACCATGGGTTGGTTGGAGCGGTCGCTGAGATCGATCACCGACAACCGCCGGTGACCCAGCAACAGAGGACCATCGGACCAGGTGCCTTCGTGATCGGGGCCGCGCCGGGCCAGACGCCGCAGCATCCGCCCCATCAAGGCTCCATCGGGTTTGCCGCCGTCGAGGCGCAATTCACCGCCAATGCCGCACATGGAATCGTCGCGCTTGTGGGATGGGCCGGTATTTCGGCTTATTCGGGAATGTAGTCGATGCTGGACCAGACGACCCGATACACGCCGGGTGCCGCGCGAGCCAGCGACATGGCACGGTTGGCGGCGCGGGCGGTCAAGCGGCCGCTCATGCTGACGACACCCTGATCGGAAGTGACCGTGATGCTGGCGTTCGACAATAGATCGTCCTGCTTAAAGGCATCCTTGATGGAGGCGGTGATTTCGGAATCGCTGACCTTAGGTCCACGGCGCGCATTGTCGCTGAGGCTGGTGCTGGCGCTGGTGCTGGTGTCACTGCTGGAGCCGCCACCCAGCCCGACGCAGGCGGTGAGGGTCAGGGCGGCGAGAAAAGCGAGAATGAGAGAGAGTTTATGCATTTGTTCGGTCTCCGTGGGCTGAAACGCAGGGCGTGCGGACCGACTTCGTACCAGTCCGGCGGCCGGTCTGGCGGCAAGAATAACACACCCCGCTTGGCTGAAACCCGCGTTGCATCAGTTGGAACCGGCGTCTAGACTAGCCCGGCTTTGCTGATCGGACCCCACACCGGCGGTAAAACTTTAATGCCTTCCCCATGCTCTAACCGGGCGCTGCGACCCTGAAGGCTTATCTGTCATCTACTGGATCAATGGAGAGACGACGATGGTTCATCAACTGCCCGAACTACCCTATGCCAAGAACGCGCTGGAGCCTCACATCTCGGCGGAAACCCTGGAATATCACTACGGCAAGCACCACCAGACCTACGTCACTAACCTCAACAACCTGATCAAGGGCACCGAATACGAAGAACTGCCGCTGGAGGCGATTATCCAGAAGTCGTCCGGGGGGCTGTTCAACAACGCCGCGCAGGTGTGGAATCACACTTTCTACTGGAATTGCCTGAAGCCCAACGGTGGCGGCGAGCCGACCGGAGCGCTGGCCGAGGCGATCAATAACAAATTTGGTTCGCTGGCGGCGTTCAAGGAGGAATTCACCAAGGTTTCAGTCGGCACCTTCGGTTCCGGTTGGGGCTGGTTGGTCAAGAACGCGGACGGTTCGGTGGAACTGATGAGCACCAGCAACGCCGGTACGCCGATGACCTCTGGCAAGACCGCGCTGCTGACCTGCGATGTGTGGGAACACGCCTATTACATTGATTACCGCAACGCTCGTCCCAAGTATGTCGAGGCGTTCTGGAATCTGGTCAACTGGGATTTCGTCGCCAGTCAGTACTGATTGGACGAGTTGAACGGGTGACGAGTTGAACGGGTGTGGTTGGGGTTAGGTGTATGTTGGGCTTGCCTCAACCACCAAATGTTCCGCGTCGCCATTTTGGTGGCTTTCATGAGGTTGTATAAACTCTCAATTTTTATACATATAGGTCGTCTGGTTAATACTTGGTAGAATATGTAATTTGTTGAATTTTATTAAATTAAGCTCATATGGCAAGTAACCAGGTTTCAATATAAATCAATAAGTTAGTGTTTATCTTGTGTGACTTCTAAAGTTTAGAGTTTCGATTGTTTAGCTTATATTACAAAAAAATGGATTTTTTATTATTTCATGCCTATACTGGGCCATAGAACCATGTGAATAGTGATACGTGTGTATTGCACACAAGCAAGATCTGTCGGTTAACGAACTCAAAATCTAGCGATTGGAGTTGAAGGATGCAGGGAAGTAGTGCAAAACGGTCCACCTGCTGTCTTCACGGTTGAAGCCGCCCCCCCCCGCCGCCACTGATGTTCCCACCGAGCGTAGGCTACACGCTGGCGCTGCGGGGTCACCATGCCTTAACCGGTCACGGTGACGGTTATTTTGGACGCTTACATAGTTTACCAACCTCATTTATAACCACTGCCAATGCCACAAAGACTACAGCTTTTTACCAGCTATTTATCCCGTAGTAATGAGTTGACTCTGAAAGTATTTCTAGAGTTTACAAAAAATGATGAAGTGGCAAGCTGGGTGCATACCAACAACCTGGAGACGGCAGCGGCTTTGCTGGTCGATGCCGATAGTGAAGAGGGGCGCCTTCAATTGGAAGACTGGGCGCGTGAAAATAAGCGCCAAGTGTTAATCGCATTCAGTGGTAGGACTGAGGGCTTACCGGAAAAGGTTTTGGTCTTGCCTCGTCCATTGCGGTCCGCAGAGTTGGTGCCGGTTTTGCGGCAGGCTAGCAAGCAGTTTCTCGGTCGTTTTCCAGAACAAAAAGAGCAAGAATCTCCTCGGGCTTCTCAGTCTAGTTCGCTGGACGAGAAAATTGATACTGCAAGTACTTCCATAGGAGTTCGTCGGGTTCTGGAAGCTTTATATAGCAATCATAATAAAATAATAAAAATTATCGATAGGGTTGGACGTTTCGTTATTTTCGATATAGAGCATCGACGCTATTACACCACCAATCTTGTCCAAATGGAAATAGAGGATTTGCTTGCTTCTCCTGTTGAAAATATACAACTAGAAGAAGTCAATCATAATCAGCTTGCTAAAGCGATACAAAACCTTAAGGCACAAGATTTAGATGTGCCACTCTGGACAGCGGCTCTGGCTATATCTACTGGTCAGTTATTTGATGGCTTATCTCTTACTGAATCCTACCGATTAAATCGTTGGCCCGATCTGAAGAAATTAGGTCAAGATCCCCTGCATTTGAAGCTTACGGCGTTGTTGAGACGTGGCGGTAATATCAGTTATTTTGCTGATCATCTTAAGGTTCCAATCGAAGGTGTTATTGATTTTATTAATGCCTGCCGTACCTTGAGTTATTTGGAACACCATGGGAAGCCTACCTCGGTGCCTGAGAAAGAACCATTAAATAACGGCAAACGTAGCTTGTTCAGTAGGATTCGTAGTCGATTGGGGATCTAATGAAACAAATTAAATTTATTTTTACCGGGCCACCTGGAGCTGGAAAAACAACGGCGATCGCAACTATCAGCGAGTTCCCGCCAGTTTCCACGGATGTGTTTTCCACTGATGGCTTGGCGAAGGTTAAGGAAAAAACAACAGTAGCCATGGATTTTGGCCAAATCACATTAGATAATGGGCAGAAAATTGGACTTTATGGAACTCCAGGCCAGCAGCGTTTTAAATTCATGTGGGATATTTTGGTACAAGGCGGTCTGGGTTTAATTGTTCTGGTCGATAATAGACGTCCAGAGCCTCTTAAAGACTTAGAAATGTATTTGGACAACTTTGCTGATTTTATTAACGAAACTGATGCGGTTATTGGTGTTACTTGTTCAGATATTAAAGACACTCCAACTGTTGGTGATTATCAAGAGCTTTTGCAAAAGCGTGGTCAAATCTTTCCAACTTTTGCTATTGATGCGCGCAATAAGGATGATGTGCTTTTTTTGCTAAATGCTTTATTGATATGTTTGGAACTTTCATGAGCTGTGTATGCTCTGGCTTCAGTGTCGTGTTTCTTTATTGAATTATAGTATTCAAGATTGGTATATGTGGCTCATTCAATACCTGAATGCATAAGGTAAAATAACCCGCCATGAAGCTTGCAAGAGATAAACTGAGCGCCTTGTTGGGGTTTAAAAGCCAGGACAGATCTATCAGTTCAGAGAAAAGACTTATCTATGTCTCCGAAGCTCCGGCGGATTTGATCGAAAAAGAAAAAACAGATTCATCAAAATCAGCCGATGCTAAACAAGCGAACGAGCCAGCTGATATAATTGATTCTACTCAGTTGGTTTCAGAGAGTGAATCCGCAGGTAATGAAGCTGAAGTAGGAACCCAGGAACCAAGCATGGAATACGAAGATTCAATTGTTGTTAATTATGCTAAAGAACAGTTGGCGCAAAGTGAAGCAAAGCTAGCTGAATTTATGAGTACGTGTATTGGTGCTTATGGTGCACTTATTTCGACGGTAGATGGCCATGAAATTGCGTATTCCCTAAAGCGCGACCTGCCGACTCATAAAATATCGACAATGAATAGCTCTTTGTTGGCACTCGGTGAGAGCATTGCCAGAGAATCTTTACAGCAGTTTTGCCAATTTGTTATTTTAGAAAACAGTGATGGTCGTGTCGTTTCTTTGCGCATCAATGATATATTGATGCTGACCTGTATTTCCTCCAAGAGTACGAATCTTGGAATGTTGTTGAGTGCTGGTCGCAACACTGCGGATTCTTTGGCAAAGATACTACCGTGAGGTTTGTTGAGAAGGTGTATTTAATAACCTGTCCTAAAATGAGGGAAACTCGTATATGGCTTCTTTGAATGAAGTTTGTGAGCAATTGGTTAAAAGCGTTAATGATGCGCTAGGTGCCGCTGTGGTGGATCTTTCTTCTGGGCTATTGTTAGCCGTGGCCCATAATGTGCCTTATTTTACTCAAAGCTACCTGGATGCGGTCGCGGCAGCAGCAGTGGATATGTTCCGTGGCAATACTGTCAGCGCTGTCGAGGATATGTTAAGCACCCAACGAGGCTCGACTGTAAGCCATATGATTAAAGAGGTGCAAATGACGACCGAGAAGACATATCATTTTATGTCGGTGATCCCAGGTAAGGAAGATTCTTTGCTTGTACTGATTACTGGGAAAAAAGCGAATCTAGGGATGGGGTGGGCCGCAGTGCGGGGAGCTTTGCCTAAGGTCGCTCCTTTGTGCCCATCCTAAAGGATATTGTTGATTAGCCTTCCCAAGGCGCTTGTTGAGCGCCTTTTTTATTGTCCTTTACGCAAACGATCCATGAGTTGTATTGGAAAACCATGGTGGTGCATATCCTTCACGGTGCGTTCCAAGTCGTAATCTGTTCGATGGAATCGGATAATCTCCTGTTGTTGATCGAAGATGGCAAATTCCGCGTCGGTTTTGCCGCTACGAGGTTGTCCCACGGAGCCTGGACATACCAGGCAGTGAGTGATGTCATCAAGCCGTAATTCATTGTTGTTTTCAAATCCATGGCGTTTTCCGCGACGGTAATAAGTACCTTGGATATGTGTATGCCCATGTATGCAGATGGCGATAGCATGTTCTGCTAGATAGCTCAAGTTTTCTTCATAGGTCAAGCGATAGACATAGGCATTAAAAAATGTTTTATCTTGTGGAGCGCCATGTACCGCAATCCAGTTATTCTGTTGATAATAGGCAGGTAAATTAGCCAACCAATCACATTCTGCTTTTCCTACTTCGGCCGTACTCCATTCCAGTACCCAGCGGCCAACTGGTGAAAATCCGCGGGCAGGGATTCCGGTGACCAATGCATGGTCATGGTTACCTTTAATAACCAGGAAGTTGCGCTTCTGAAGCTCACGAATACATTCTATTGGATGAGGCCCATAACCAACAATGTCTCCTAGGACGATCGCGTCTCTAATCTCCAACTCATCCAACTGGTTTAATACGGCCATTAGAGCTGGATAGTTGGCATGTATATCCGCCAGAATCGCAAATCGCTTCCCTTCAATTTTTGATGGTTGCTGCCTTACATTTATGCCTTTGGTTGAAGGCATACTTTCAAAGCCTTTGAGAAAGTATTGTTTGCGCTCAATTTGTGTTTCATTGGCGTAAAACAACTTGTTGAGCTGTCGACTGATAACCACAATCCAATGAGTATCAGTGAAATATTTGAGTAGTACTTCCTGAAAGATGGCGCCAAGTCTTTGAGCGTATTCTTGGGTCAACCATTCCGATTGCCGAAACCAAACGCCTAGTATCTGAGTTAATCCAGTAAAACTATCCCATTTATAGATATCATCATCTAGGTAATGTAATTTTCCTTGTCCATCAATGCCATAATTAGATAATCCTTCGTCAAGTTTGGCATTGAAATTAGCGGCAACTTGAAAATACATGTCTGCCATATTTGTTATATGCTTCAGTAACTCATCTGGGGAAATAGTTTTATATCCGATATGTAATGGCAACAGCTTTGGTGTTATATTGGCAATGAGAATCTGCTCGGATTGCCGAACATAAAACCAGGTTTTCGCGGGGTTGTGGACACAATATTGGCGTTCCTTCTCCAGGGTTTTTTCGATCCAGCGTTTGCTATCACGTTCATTGAATTGATATTCAGAGCGGCTTTTGATGACGTAATGATCGCTAGCGATTATTCTGGTGACTGGACGTCCTGTAAATGTATCCCCATGGATTAGTGGGCGAGCTTCACTCTTGAATATCTCATGGATTGTATTGAGGTCGATGCTTTGATCTGGTTGAATTGAGCCAATGATTTGAATATCTATGGTTTTATTTTTTGAGTTCACGCAAGTGATACCTCGCAGATGTTTTTTAGGTTTTTGAAAAATCAGAATTTATCTGGTGAGCTTATAAATTTTACTGACTAACTGAAGTATAACACTTATGTGGTGTAATAGGTAAATAACAAGGATCATTTTAACACACCATCATCATCAGATGTTTTTATGCCGTTTATCGGTTCAATTCAGCATGTCGAAAACCACCTCTCAGTTATTACGGTATTGATGGGGCAGAGCGCAATAAATTGCCTATAACCACGTGATTCTGGACCTGTGCCCGCTATTCTGAATTACAGCTACCGCACTGCTTTTGATCAAGTAGTTGACTGGAATTATCCACACTTCATCGGTTGAAGGGGAAATCCATCCACGCAAGGCCTTTATTGAAAACACTATTGTGCCGGGTCATGGCTGGTTTGTATGCATCGGCCAGTTGGTCCACGGCATCGATATCACTAGCGACCATGACCGCTACGTGCTGGCCGCCGTGCATGAACGTGTTGCTGAACCCAACAGGAAATAGATCGACAGGATGACTATGGCTGGCTTAAAAAATCGCGCGGGAGAGCGATTCCTCAGGCATATTGACCGTGTCCCCTAGTCAGGGGTCGCGTGGATGCAGCTCAAACCGCTGCTCTGGACCCATTGGTCGACCTACCCGATGATATCCCACTGATTCGGAAGTTCACATGATCACCCTCTATTCGCTCAAACCTGGTTTTCAGAAACTGTTGCGACCAATCGCGCGCTGGCTGCACGATCACGGTGTCAGCGCCAATCAGGTTACGATCGCGGCTTTATTGTTATCGCTTGCGACCGGTGCCGCGTTGTGCGGATGGGCCACGCCGGTGGTTTGGCTGCTGGTTCCGCCGATGCTGTTGTTGCGTATGGCGCTGAATGCCTTGGACGGTATGCTGGCCCGCGATTTTCAGCAACCGACTCCATTGGGGGCGATATTGAACGAAATGGGCGATGTGTTGGCTGATATCGGGTTGTATCTACCATTGGCACTGGTCCCCGGTGCACCGGTCGCATGGGTGGTGACGTTCGTGTTGCTGGCGCTGCTGAGCGAGTTCAGCGGTGTGGTGGCGGTGCTGATCGGCGCCAGCCGTCGTTACGACGGTCCCTTGGGCAAAAGCGACCGCGCCTTGCTGTTCGGCGGCATTGCCGTGTTGCTGGGCTTTGGCCTGCCGCCCGGTTTTTGGCTGACAGTTGTGTTGTTGGTCGCTATCGGGTTGTTGGCCTTGACCTGTTTCAATCGGCTGCGCGCCGCGCTGCTGGAGGTCTCCTCATGCCCGTGACTTTGTTTTCGCCCCTGATGGTCATCCTGGGTGGAGTGTGGGCGTTGTTGCTGTTGGCGACCGCCGTGGTTTGGCGGCTGGAACCCGCCTCCGCCGTGAACGGGGAGTTGCGCCCGCGCGTTCGCAGTTGGTGGTTGATCGTGGTGTTGTGTTCGCTGGCGTTGACCTTGAGCCGGACAGCGGCGCTGCTGTTTTTCGCCCTGGTCAGCTTCCTGGCGCTCAAGGAATACCTGACCCTGATTCCTACTCGCCGCACCGACCGTCGGGTATTGCTCTGGGCCTATCTGAGTATTCCGGTGCAGTATTTCTGGATTCATATCGAGTGGTACGGGATGTTCATCATCTTCATCCCGGTTTATCTGTTCCTGCTGCTGCCGGTGGCGATGGTGTTGAGCGGCGAAACCCAGGGCCATTTGCGCACCGCCGGCAGCCTGCATTGGGGACTGATGAGCATGGTGTTCGGCTTGAGCCATCTCGCCTATCTGCTGGTGTTGCCGCAAGCCCAGTATCCTCACGTGAGTGGCGCGGGGCTGGTGCTGTTTCTGCTGTTGTTGACCGAGTTGAACGACGTGGCCCAGTATTGCTGGGGCAAGGGGCTGGGCAAGCATAAAATTTCGCCCACCGTCAGCCCGAACAAGACGGTGGAGGGTTTCGTCGGCGGGGTGGTCACCACCGTGTTGTTGTCCGCGCTGCTGGCGCCGTGGCTGACGCCGTTTTCCACTGTGGACGCACTATTAGCCGGCGCGCTGATCGCGGTGGCCGGCTTCTTCGGCGATTTGAGCCTGTCGGCGCTGAAGCGCGATTTGGGTATAAAGGACAGCGGTAATTTGCTACCGGGCCATGGTGGCATTCTCGATCGGGTGGATAGCCTGACCTATACAGCACCGCTGTTTTTCCATTTCATCCGTTACTTTTATTTTTGAGCTGACCATGGGTTGCGCCGCACTGCGCCTGCTGTTCTTTCTGTTGGTGGTCAAGCCGTTTTTGCTGCTGGCGGTGGGGATCAACGTGCGTCGCCGCGATCGCTTGCCGCGGCGAGGGCCGGCCCTGATCGTCGCTAACCACAATAGCCATTTGGATGCGCTGGTGCTGATGGCCATGTTGCCTCTGCGTTTGTTGCCGCGCGTGCGGCCGGTGGCGTCGGCGGAGTATTTTCTGCGCGGGCGCTGGCGGTCCTGGTTTGCCACCCGTGTGATCGGGATTATTCCGGTGGCAACTTGCGGCGGCGGTTCCCGCGCTGAAGTGCTGGAGCCGGTGCGCGATGCGCTGGCGGTGGGCGATATGGTGATCTTTTTCCCGGAAGGGACGCGTGGCGAGCCGGAATGCCTGGGAAAACTGAAAACCGGTATCGTTTGGCTGGTCGAGCAATTGCCGGAGATACCGGTTCATCCGGTGCGATTGTCCGGTTTGGGAAAGGTACTACCCAAGGGCCACTGGTTGCCGGTACCTTTTATTTGCGATGCCTGGGTGGGGGAAACGTTGCGCTGGCAAGGTGACCAGTCGGGGTTCATGGCCGCGTTGGTGGCTCGTCTGACGCCCCCGGAACCGCAAGTGGCGGCGGTCCGTGAGGGGCAGATTTAGCTGCCTCGGTTTTATCCCGCCGCGTCGATATTGAGCGCCGGCTTGGGCGTATTCCGGCAGCCATGGTCAAACCAGCGTGTACGTAAACGATGTGAGGTTTGCAATAGAGGATGTTCAACCAATCGATATCCTACCCAACCGTAACCTACAACGGCTGCTAGCATGGCAAGGGAGACGAGTGCATTATCGAGTAAGTTGTTCGGCGCTGGCGTTGCCATCAACCATAATCGGCCAATTGCTGAAAGAACAAGAACATGGGATAGGTAAACGGTATAGGAAATGTCTCCGAGAAATTGTAGAGGTTTCGGAAGGCTAAATTGATTCAATTGTTCAAGCCTTGCTACAGAATAAACGAGAAATCCATATAGGGTTCCCATAACGCACGCCCGTACAAGGAATTCTTGTTCAAGGATATCGAAAGCATAAATCATCGGAAAGCCAATTGATAGAATAAGAGTAATGATTACTATCGCGCTACGTACAGATAACTTTGCAGCGTATTCTTGATAAAAAAATAGGGCGGCCAATGCGCCCATGATGAACTCAAGTGAATAGGGGTGAAAGGCGATTAGTGCGATTCCAGAAAAGTCGGTCACTGTAACGAACAGATTGATGGTCGTGATGGTTGTGCCCCATATCAGTAGTGATGGTAATAGGAAACATTCGCGGAAACTTAGAAAAATGGAAAAAATCAGATAAAACCATAGCTCATGGATTAGCGACCATGCAACCATGACCAATGGTAGTTGATGGCTGGGTAATAAAAGAAATGAGGAGATAAGCTGGGTTTGATGTCCTTGCGAGGCATTGACCCAATCGGGTTTGATTAAAAATACGGCTAGCGTTAAGAAGAAGTAGAACCAGTAAGTTGGATATATGCGGGTTAACCGCCCCCAAAGAAACCGTATCACCTCTCCATCTAGTGTGAAACGATCTTTGGTGACGGTCACCATAATGAACCCACTGATCACAAAAAACAGATCGACGCCGGACTGCCCTAGATATAGAAAGTTGGGGAGTAGGAAATCTCCGCCAGAGTATTTTTTCTCGATGAATAAGAGGTGGAACCCTATGACGCCGAGAAGTGCCATACCTCTGAGAGCCTGAATGGATGGCAATTTTTTCATGGGGAGGATAGATGCTCGTAGCGTTTTCTTGTTTGTAATATTTGTTGGTTATGGGCGTAACCAGTCGAGCGCGGGGTAGCGGTAGCGAGCTGGATTGGGGGTGGGTTCCCCTCCATATGGGCCAATTTATTGAGTAAGGTATTGAAGATAATGTAGGAAAGCGGCAGGCTCAAGGTTCCTCACCCCTTTCGCTATCGGAGGATCGATCACGATGAGCCTGCCATTCAGTCTTGTGGATACGCCCTTCGAACGCTTCTTTCAAGAGTGACCCGAAGACTTCCGGAAACTTGCGATCAAGCTCAAGGCGTTCACCCGGAGTTGGAAGATCAAGACCCCGAAGCAATTGCTGCAAGTGGTGCTGAGCCACTATGGCATGGATCGGGTACCGTGGGAGATGACGGGGAACTTCACGCTATTGGAAGAGCGAATCAGCAATACGGCGATCCAGAAGCGCCTGAAGGCGTGCGGGCCGTGGGTGAAGGCGCTGCTGGGCCGGCTGCTGGGGACGGCGGTGGCGCTGTTGCGTGAAGGTCATCCGCAGTTTGTGGTGGGACGGTGCAGGGACCGGGTCGAAAGGTGACCAGTCGGGGTTCATGGCCGCGTTAGCGGCTCGTCTGACGCCGCCGGTGGACCCAAGGAAATCAGGCAACGCCGGTCGATGGCTTGATTCTTGAATCAGTCGGGTACGACAGCTAGAATTTTTCGCCGTCAATCAGCGAATAACGGGCGGAAGAAACCGCGCGCCGCTCCCACCTGACCTCACCAGAGAACTGTTTCATGCCGAAGGCACCGCACCGCGCCACCATGCGCCGAGCCGCTGGTCATTTTCTGGCCACCGCTGGCCTGCTGGCCAGCTTTTCCCTGTCTCCTGTTGTCACCGCCGCTGGCCTTAACGATACCGGTCAGTCGCTGTGCTACAACGGTTCTATCCTGGTTGCCTGTGACGCGACCAACACCGGCGACGCCGCCACCTATCCCCGCCAGGACGGTCGCTACGGCCGGGATGCCGCCGCCACGGCTGGCACGCTGACCAAGATCGGGGGTGGCGCGGCGGGGTTCGATTTTACCCGCATTTGCAACAACGGCGACGCGGAGGGCAGCGGCTCCTGCCCGGCGAATCCTTCCTTGGGCCTCGACCCGACCGACTGGGGCTGTACCCGGGACAATACCACCGAACTGACTTGGGAAGTGAAGACCGACGATGGCGGCCTGCGGGATAAGGACTGGACCTATACCTGGTACAGCACCGACGGCGCCACCAACGGCGGCAATGTGGGTAGCAACAGCGTCACCACCACCTGCGGTAGCACCCCAGCCAGTTGCAACACCCAGGACTATGCCGCCGCTGTCAATGCCGCCGCCCTATGCGGCTTCACCAACTGGCGCCTGCCCAGCATCCGGGAACTCCAGACCCTCGTTCATTATGGCGCCGCGAATCCCGCTATCGATGCATCCTATTTCCCCAATACGATAGCGTCCTACTTCTGGTCGGCTGCGAGTGATGGTCCGCTTCCAGCCGACGCGTGGTTCGTCTCCTTCTACGATGGCACCGTCCGCGCCTACGTTAAGACCTACGACCTCCCAGTGCGGCTGGTGCGCGGCGGACAGTTTTAAGCTCTTTGATTCTTTTTTGGTCCGGGGGGGCGCATGGCCCGATACGACCATCTTCCGATCTGGAAGGGTGTAGTTGCGCTGGCGGCGCTGCTTGAAGAGGTGGTGCGCCGTTTCCCTCGCTATCACAAGTATGCCCTTGGCGCGGATCTGCGCCGCCAGGCGTATGCCGTCTGCCGCAGGGTGGTGGTAGCCAACGGCGAACGAGACGGGCGGCTGGCTGCGGTCGAGCGGTTGGTGCTGGCGGTGGAAGAACTGAAGCTGCTGATTCAGATGGACAAGGAAGTGCGCACCTTCGCGAGCTTCCAGGAATTCGAGCGGGCGGCGGAATTGACCGTCGCTCTCTCCAAGCAGAGCGGGGGGTGGCGCCGGGCCTTGGCCGAAGGGGCAGGGGCCTCGAAACGGTCCGAAGGCGCGCCCAGGGGGGCGGTGCCGTGAACCGAAACCACTGTGCGCCCCCGTCACCCGGCGTTCCGGGACCGGAATCGTCCCCGCCGCCGGGTAGAGGTCATGCACGCCGTCCTACCTGCGGGCTGGGTGGCGGGTGGGGCGGATTCCGGTGGCCACGGGATCGATATCCCGGCCATTCCCGCGCCCGACAAGCACGGGGGCCGAAGCGTCCAACTTTTGCTCGGCTTCGAGTGATGGTCCGAATCCAGCCAGTGCGTGGAACGTCAACTTCAATGATGGCAACGTCAACGCCAGCGATAAGACCAACGACAATCCAGCGTGGCTGGTGCGCGGCGGATAGTGGCGCCGCCACGGCTGGCTGCGGGCTGCTTTCGCGTTGTCCCCCTCTGCGGATCAGTTATGCGCGCGCACCGAGCCCGTCTCGGTGGCCTCGCTGGTGGGGCAGGCACGATTTTTCCGGCGGCGCTTTCCGGGCTTCACGCTCGTCGTGCAACGGGGCAACCGGCTGGCGGTGCTGCCGGCGGAGATGCTGGTCGCGGCGCTGCATGGAGCCGGTCGGGTCCGCATCGCCGCATTGCCGCGGTTGCTGCGCTCGCTGCGGCGGTTGCGTCAGCCCCATGTCCTGGTGCTGGAATGCGGCTACCTGAAAACCGGGTTCAAGCGCCGGGTTTTTCAATCGCTCTGGTGGCCCGCGCTCCAGGCTGTTACCAGCCCCTCATTTCGACCCTTTGATGAGATAAACCCTCACCCCCAACCTCTCTCCCAGAGGGCGAGGGGAGCACAAGGAAACAACCATGTTTGCTAATCGCGTCATCCCGTCCCGTATGCTGCATTTGGCGATTCTGGCCCTGGCTTTTCTGTTCGCGCCGACAGCTTGGGTGCAAGCAGCCTGCACTGCCGGCAACCCCAACGCCAACCTCGTCGAGTCCACGCCCACGGCGGATTTCGACACCATCGCCACCGACGGCACCGTCATCCACACCAAAACCGGCCTGATGTGGAAACGCTGCGCCGAGGGGCAAACTTGGGACGGCGCGACGTGCACTGGCGGCGCCAGTAGCTTTACTTGGCAGAATGCGTTAGCGGCGGCGGCGTCTTCGACCTTCGCCGGCCACGACGACTGGCGCTTGCCTAACGTCAAGGAACTGCAATCCATCGTCGAGTCCTGCGGTTACAACCCGGCCATCAATCAGACTGTTTTCCCGGCGACGCTAGCGTCCTACTTCTGGTCGGCTTCGAGTGTTGGTCCGACTCCAGCCTTCGCGTGGAGCGTCTACTTCAGCAGTAACCTCGTCTACGCCTACGATAAGTCCACCGGCGCCCCAGCGCGGCTGGTGCGCGGCGGACAGTCCTTTGATTCTTCCGACCTTTTGCTCGGCGCGGTGACGGTGAGCAAGACGGTGACGGGCGCGGCGGCGGGTAGCGTGCCGGCGGGAACGAATTTCCCGATCACGCTCACCTGCGGGGCGACGACGCTAGGCCCCCTCAATGCGACGACCGCCGCGTCGGCGGTCTTCACCAACGTGCCGCTGGGAAACTGCACGGTGAGCGAAGGCACCTTGCCCACCATCGCCGGGGTGACCTGGGGGACGCCGACGTTTAACTTCTCGGCAACCGTGACGGTGACGGCGGGCGCCACCACGCCAGTGACCGTGACCAATACGGCGGAAGTCACCACTTACGCCATTACGAAGAATGTCAGCCCGGCCGGGAGCGGCACGGTAAATTGCGATACCGACCCCGTGCCGTACAATGGCAGCAGCAATTGCAGCGCCAGCGCCAACGCCGGCTACACCTTCGCCAACTGGAGCGATGACTGCACGGGTAGCGGCGCTTGCACCTTGAACAACGTCACCACGCCCAAGACGGTCACGGCCCACTTCACCCTCAACAACTACGCCATCACCGCCACCGCCAATCCAACGGCGGGGGGCACGGTCAGTTGCGCGCCGAACCCGGTTGATTACAACGGCAGCAGCAATTGCAGCGCCAGCGCCAACGCCGGCTACACCTTCGCCAACTGGAGCGGCGACTGCACGGGCAGCGGCGCTTGCACCCTGAGCAACGTCACCACGCCCAAGACGGTCACGGCCCACTTCACCCTCAACAACTACGCCATCACCGCCACCGCCAATCCAACGGCGGGGGGCACGGTCAGTTGCACGCCGAACCCGGTTGATTACAATGGCAGCAGCAATTGCAGCGCCAGCGCCAACGCCGGCTACACCTTCGCCAACTGGAGCGGCGACTGCACGGGCAGCGGCGCTTGCACCCTGAGCAACGTCACCGCGTCCAAGAGTGTCACGGCCAACTTCACAGTCCAAGTAAACAAGACCTTTACCGGCCCGACAGCCACCAGCACGGGTAACGCCACGGCCACGGTGACCGGCGGCGGCGATACCTGTGGCTTCGCGCCCACCCCGCAATTCGTGGCGGTGACCAGCGTCCCGGCCGCACCGCCCTCGGGTTACACCTTCCCCTACGGCCTGTTCGACTTCGCCCTCGCCAATTGTGACGGCACGGTGACCTTGACCATCACCTATCCTTCGGCGCTGCCCGCCGAGACGGTCTACTGGAAGTACGGTCCCACGCCCGATAATGCCAGTTCCCACTGGTACCCGATGCCCGGCGCCACCATCGCCGGCAATACCGCTACCTTCACCATTACCGACGGTGGCTGGGGCGACGACGATCTGACGGTCAATCGCAGCATCGTGGATCAGGGCGGGCCGGGTGTTCCAGGCGGGGGCGTGGCTGCGGCCGATATTCCCACCCTGTCCGAATGGGCACTACTGGGGTTGGTTGTCCTGTTGGGCTTGAGCGGCTGGTGGTTACGGTGGAGGAGATCCTGCTAGCGCGTCACAGCCACTCGGCCCACCGCACAAGGGATCATCGGGCGGAGGCAAAAGTCTAGCGTGGTGGGTGCGCTACGCTCATCCACCCCACGCTTCTCATCGTAAGGAAGGTGACCCGGTATACATGACCGGCTCCCGAGGCCGAACGCGCGGATGATACGGACTTGACTCGCGCCGCTTACCGCCCCCGTCCCTGCGGGCATTCCCCGATCAATTCCGCTTGGCCCGCTTCGTCCACCGTTTCCAAGCGCACCGTGAAGCCCCATAACCGGTGCAAGTGCTTGAGCACTTCCTGGGCGCTGTCGGCGTGCAGCGGCCGGCGATTGTAGGGTGTGTGACGCAGGGTCAGCGAGCGATCTTGACGGTGGGCGACGTTCCATACCTGGATATTGGGCTCGCGACTGCCGAGGTTGTACTGATCGGCCAACGCCAGCCGCAGTCGCCGATAGCCGGCCTCGTCGTGGATGGCGGTGATCTCCAGCTCTTCCTGCATATCGTCATCCAGCACCGCGAACAGTTTGAGATCGCGCATGACCTTGGGCGACAGATACTGGGCGATGAAGCTTTCATCCTTGAAATTACGCATGGCGAAGTCCAGCGTCTTGATCCAGTCCTGCCCGGCGATATTCGGGAACCAGTGATGGTCCTCGGCGGTGGGCTCCTGGCAGATGCGCCGGATGTCGCTCATCATGGCGAAGCCCAGCGCATAAGGGTTGATGCCGGAATAGTAGGGATGGTCGAACGGTAATTGCTGAATCACGCTGGTGTGCGATTGCAGGAATTCGATCATGAAACCGTCGTTGGCATAGCCCTCGTCGTACAGGCGATTCATCAGCGTGTAATGCCAGAAGGTCGCCCAGCCTTCGTTCATCACCTGAGTCTGCCGCTGTGGATAGAAATACTGGGCAATCTTGCGCACGATGCGCACGATCTCGCGCTGCCACGGTTCCAGCAGCGGCGCGTTCTTCTCGATGAAATACAAAAGGTTTTCCTGCGGCTCGCTCGGGTAGCGCTGTTTGATCGCCGCCACGGACTCGGAGGGTTTGACCGGAATGGTTCGCCACAGATCGTTGAGTTGCGATTGCAGGTAGGCTTCTCGCTCCTGCTGGCGCTGCTGTTCTTCCCGCATCGACAGCGGTGCGGGGTGCTTGTAGCGATCCACCCCGTAGTTCATCAGCGCGTGGCAGGAATCGAGAAAGAGTTCCACTTCTTGCTCGCCGTGGCGTTCCTCGCATTCGGCAACGTAGTTCCGGGCGAACAGCAGATAGTCGATGATCGCATCGGCGCTAGTCCAGGCGCGGAACAGGTAGTTGCCCTTGAAGAAGGAGTTGTGGCCGTAGGCGGCGTGGGCGATCACCAGCGCCTGCATCATGGCGGTGTTTTCCTCCATGAGATAGGCGATGCAGGGGTTGGAGTTGATCACGATCTCGTAGGCCAGCCCCATCTGTCCGCGCCGGTAGTTCTTCTCGGTCAGCACGAACTGTTTGCCGTAGGACCAGTGTTTGTAACCCAGCGGCATCCCCACCGAGGAATAGGCGTCCATCATCTGCTCGGCGGTGATGATCTCGATCTGGTTGGGGTAGGTATCGAGCTGGAATTCCTCGGCGGCGATGCGGCCGATGACCTCGTTGTAACGTTCCAGCATCGAGAACGTCCATTCGGACGACTCGGCAATCAGTCGCGACGAGCTCATGACACGCGCCTCTTGAACAGATCCCGGAACACCGGGTAGATGTCGGCCGGGCCGTCGATCTGCCGCATGGCGAAGTGTGGGTGTTGCTCCTTCACTTCCTCGTAGGCTTCCCACAGGCTCTGATGGCGGTCCGGGGTGATTTCGATGTAGGCGTAGTAGCGCACGAACGGCACGATCTGCTTGAGCAGGATGTCCCGGCAGGCCGGCGAATCGTGGTGCCAGTTGTCGCCGTCCGAGGCCTGCGCCACATAGATATTCCAACTGGAGGTCGGGTAGCGCGCGGCCATGGTCTCGCCCATCAGGTGCAGGGCGCTCGATACCACGGTGCCGCCGGTCTCGCGCGAGTAGAAGAACTCCTGTTCGTCCACCTCCTTGGCCACGGTGTGGTGACGGATGAACACCACCTCGATTTTCTCGTAGTTGCGCTTGAGAAACAGGTAGAGCAGGGTGAAAAAGCGCTTGGCCAGATCCTTGCGCGCTCGATCCATCGAGCCGGAGACGTCCATGACACAGAACATCACCGCCTGGGTGGTCGGTTGCGGCTGTTTGACCCGATTGGTGTAGCGCAGGTCGAAGGTGTCGATGAATGGCACCGCTCGCGCCCGTGTCCGCAGGCGTTCGATTTCCTCAATCAATTCGCGAGCGCGGATGTCGTCCACCGGCGGTTCGGCCAGCAGTTGTCGCAGTTGCTCTTCCGCTTCCCGCAGCCGGCGGGTGTAGGGCGCGGCCAGTGCCATCCGCCGCGCCATGGCCCCCTTCAGCGAACGCACCACATCGATGTTGGCCGGGTTACCGGCACTACTGAAGCCGGCGCGCACCGATTTGAATTCGGTGAGCTTGGCCAACTGGGTACGCACCAGATTGGGCAGTTCCAGATCCTCGAAGAACAGCTCCAGGAACTCCTCGCGCGACAGATCGAACACGAAATCGTCTTCGCCCTCGCCGCTGTTGCTGGCCTGACCGCCACCCCCGCCACCGCCACCGCCGCCCTGCGGCCGGGCGGCCCGGTCGCCGGCGACGAATTCCTTGTTGCCGGGATGGATGGCCTCGCGCTTCCCGCCCGGCCCGTGGCCGAACACCGGCTCGGACAGGTCGCGGGCGGGGATGTTGACTTTCTCGCCGTTGTCGATGTCGGTGATGCTGCGGCCATTCATGGCCTCGGTCACGGCCTTCTTAATCTGATTCTTAAAGCGCCGAATAAAGCGCTGACGGTTGACGGCGCTTTTGTTCTTGCCGTCCAGCCGCCGGTCGATAAGCGTGGCCATGCGCGGTTTCCTCCGAATTAGTCCGTTTACGATGCCTTGCGGACCCGCAAATACCAGTCGGACAGCAAGCGCACCTGCTTGGCCGTGTAGCCCTTGGCGACCATGCGATCGACGAAATCGGCGTGCTTCTTCTGCTCGTCGGCGCTGGCCTTGGTGTTGAAGCTGATCACCGGCAATAGGTCCTCGGTGTTGGAGAACATCTTCTTCTCGATCACCGCGCGCAGCTTTTCATAGCTGGTCCAGGCGGGATTGCGACCGGCGTTGTTGGCCCGCGCCCGCAGCACGAAGTTGACGATCTCGTTGCGAAAGTCCTTCGGGTTGCTGATGCCGGCCGGTTTCTCGATCTTCTCCAGTTCGGCATTGAGCGCCGCCCGATCGAACGACTCGCCGGTGTCGGGATCGCGGTATTCCTGGTCCTGAATCCAGAAGTCGGCGTAGGTGACGTAACGATCGAAGATGTTTTGTCCGTACTCTGAATAAGACTCCAGGTAGGCCTGCTGAAGTTCCTTGCCGATGAATTCGGCGTAGCGCGGCGCCAAGTAGCCCTTGAGGTAGGAGAGATATCGCTCCTCGGTTTCGGCCGGGAACTGTTCGCGTTCGATTTGCCGCTCCAGCACGTAGAGCAGATGCACGGGGTTGGCGGCGACTTCGATATGGTCGAAGTTGAACACCTGCGACAGAATCTTGAAGGCGAAGCGGGTGGAAATGCCGGTCATGCCTTCGTCCACCCCGGCGTAGTCGCGATATTCCTGCATCGACTTGGCCTTGGGGTCGGTATCCTTGAGGTTCTCGCCGTCGTAGACCCGCATCTTGGAGAAAATGCTGGAGTTTTCCGGTTCCTTGATGCGGGTCAGAGTCGAGAACTGGGCCAGCATCTCCAGGGTGCCGGGCGCGCAGGGCGCTTGCGACAGCGAGCTGTTGGTGAGCAGTTTCCGATAGATCATAACCTCGTCCGATACCCGCAGGCAGTAGGGGACCTTGACGATATAGACTCGATCCAGAAACGCCTCGTTGTTCTTGTTGTTTCTGAAGCTCTGCCATTCCGACTCGTTGGAGTGGGCCAGGATGATCCCCTCGAACGGGATCGCCGACAGCCCCTCGGTGCTGTTGTAGTTGCCTTCCTGGGTGGCGGTCAGCAAGGGGTGCAGCACCTTGATCGGTGCCTTGAACATTTCCACGAATTCCATCAGCCCGCGGTTGGCGCGGCACAGGGCACCGGAGAAACTGTAAGCGTCCGGGTCGTTCTGGGCGAAATGCTCCAATTTGCGGATGTCGACCTTGCCCACCAGCGAGGAAATGTCCTGATTGTTCTCATCGCCCGGTTCGGTCTTGGCGACAGCGACCTGATGCAGGATCGACGGCCGTAGTTTCACCACCCGGAACTGGGTGATGTCGCCGTTGAATTCCTGCAAGCGCTTGGCGGCCCAGGGCGACATGATGTGGCGCAGGTAGCGGCGCGGGATGCCGAAATCCTCTTCCAGGATCGGGCCGTCCTCGTCGGGATTGAACAACCCCAGCGGCGATTCGAATACCGGTGAGTCGGCGATGGCGTAAAACGGTACTTTTTCCATCAACTGCTTGAGCCGTTCGGCCAGTGAGGACTTGCCGCCGCCCACCGGACCGAGCAGGTAGAGAATCTGTTTCTTTTCTTCCAGCCCCTGCGCGGCGTGCCGGAGATAGGAAACGATTTGCTCGATGGCATCCTCCATCCCGTAGAATTCCTCGAAGGCGGGATAGAGCTTGAGCACCTTGTTCTGGAAAATGCGCGACAGACGAGGGTCGTCGCGGGTATCGACCAAGCTCGGTTCGCCGATGGCCTTCAGCAACCGTTCGGGGGCGCTGGCATAAGCGTTTGAATCGCTCTTGCACAGTTCCAGATACTCGTGCAGCGATAGCGTTTCTTCGCGGCTCTCTTCGTAGCGCGATAAATAGCGATTGAAAATCTTCATCGGTCATACCTCTCTATCATAGTCGCGGGAGCGGGGCGGCTTCCCGGTGCGAGCCTTCGGGTTCAACTTCGACGATTCCTTCCTCGATCCTTGCGTCCCGGGCGTGGGCCGGCGGCGGGAGGGTCGCTGCGGAGCTCCAGCGTATTCCTAGCCGGATCGCCCGAATGGTCCCGGTGGCGGGTGGTTGCGGTTGGTTTCCTCCGCTGACGCTGCTTGGGGAGATACAGCAATTAACGGACCAACCGCCGCTGGCGGCTGACGGGGTCGGGACCCGGTTACGGGATGG
>WBZT01000347.1_pt1 | contig 38999 bp, 36 predicted proteins | sample 5204241 | NCBI WGS metagenome assembly WBZT01 (sample SAMN12344358, study PRJNA552823) | activated sludge metagenome | biome: Activated sludge suspended growth; feature: Nitrification reactor; material: Wastewater; isolation source: activated sludge from nitrification reactor of wastewater... | reverse complement strand
TCGATGCGACGTCGTGCGTGCCTCCTGTTGGGCACGGCGGGCCTCTGTTCTCAAGAGGCGCAACACATCCCTGGCCAAGAATAACGGATAACTCCGTCTCGGTATATAATCACACGGGGCTTGACAGTTATGCATTGGGTTTGTATGCTTGTTTTGCCCACCGAGCCACTGCTAGGATGAAGAAAGCTAAATAAATGACCAACGCAGTCCATGCTGCGGTGCTCATTTCGGATGAGCCGCCGGCTCCGCCATTCGCGGCGAAAACGACCATGAAACCCAGGAACACACCACCGAAAACCTTACCGAGAAAAGCATGGAAATGACCATTACTCACTACCGGTTCACCGAACGTCTGTTTCCTAGACGGTAAAAATACCACTACGGGAAGTGCAAATAGTTGAAAAATAAGCCCAAGCACAAACCAACCGACGACGTTTCGTCCCTTTCGTTTGGCAATGAACGCAGCGAGTGCGGCCATTACAAATGGTATCGCGATAGCAATTGCTTTATAGGTCAAGTCCATGATGTACCTTTTTTTAATAATAAATATCAACCACGGCTATTTCTACTGACGCATAACGTTGGGCTTCAGGGGCGCTCGCTTGCGAGCGTCCCCTGGAAGGAAATGTTAGAACCGAAGTTAGCATATGGCACCGCCATCAACAACGACCGTACTGCCCGTCTCATATGAATTGCTGAAAAGATACAAATATGCCTCGGCAACTTCGTTTACTGTGGCAAGGCGGGCTAAAGGTAGGTTTGGTGCAATGGTTTTGACGTTAATGGCATTGGCTACAAACTGTCCGCGTTGAACGTCTTGTTAGCTATCTCTTACTACGACTTGCACTTGATCTTTCCGTGTTTTCCAGATTTTGGAATCATGACCTGCTCTGGGCCCTCTAGGACTTCGAATTTATCAGGCCCGCCGCACAATTCAGCGGCGCGTTTATGCCAGCTCTTGGTGTTGTCTGCAAATAGCGCAGATGGGCCATTGAAATAGAAATACAAGTCATACACCCCAGGCTCTATCTGCTTTTCTTCGTATCCCCCAGTGAATCCTGATTGTTGGTACGAGGTGCATGCACTGAGGGAAATTGCTGCCAAAACTGCATAAAACTTTGACGTACATTTCATTCATTTACTCCTGTTGTTGTTGTGATGTGATAGATAACGACAAGCTGTGGGGCGAAACGAAGCGTAGCGTAGATTGCGTCCGAACGAGCGCCTTGTTTGGCTCTTTTATAAATTTCTGGCTGCTTCCCACAAGTTTTTATTTCCATTTTCTAATTGCCATTTCACAAAGTGATTCTTTGCCTCTACATATCTCTGTGGCACATCATTCATATTGTCATTACTGATGCAATATGCCATACCTTCAATCAACCACTCTGGCTTAAAGAGCATCTGGACCACACCCAATCTTTCTGCTTGAATATGGTGTGTAAATTCATGGACTATCTTGATGATATTCCAACCACGAGGACTAATAACCACACCAGAAACACCCACCGTATGCGCCACTGAGGGTGCCTTAAAACCAAATGATTTATAGCATTGTTCTGTCATGCAAAATATTGCGCGCGGCTCATCATTAAATGGCCCTAGTGTTTTGGCTACAACTCTGCTCGATTCGTGATAGAGTTTTTGAGCCTCATTTGTTTTTCTTACATCATCTATACACAATGTTTCATTAATACAAGTCATGCCATTTAGCTCAGGGGCAAGTACCCGCATCGGGCTGTACAATCCCCAGGCTGCAAGAGGAATTATTGCGAGAACCAAGACGATTAACCGCTTTACCATTTTAACCTCATTTAGAGCCTAACGCAAAGATAAGCCGACCGCCGGAGCATAGCGGAAGCGGGTCGGCTTGTCGCCATGTTATGTAACATTTACCACACCCCTACACTTTGGGAAATTTGTACATCCCCAAAATTTTTGGCCAATATTTTGTCCTTGCTTTGTTTCCCTTAGAACCATTGAGCCTCCACATTTAGGGCATAATTTATTGCTCTCCTTGTCAGCCACAATTTTTTTGACATGTTTTACATGTTCACGGTTTGTTTTAAATGACTGGAGCAGTCTGCCGGATTCAATTTTACATGTAATTTCCTGAACTTCGGGCTCGGTTATAACGCTTTGGTTTTTTGACTGTATGAACCTAATGTAACCACGACCATAAGTTACATTTTCAGGCATTTCCGTTTTAAACGTACTATCCCCAACGAAGACAACAACGGAATGAATTTGATGGTCACATAGCCCCAATAAAGATTCCAGTGTTTTGACGTGCTTATAGTTTTGGTGCAACGGATTTTGAAATTTGCTGGTATGATTATAAATTTTCTGAGTCCATGTCTTTTGTTTCGCGTCGCCAAATATCCAGCCTTTCATATTTTTTGTTTCAACGACAAAGACACCGTATTTTGAAACAATAATATGATCAATTTGGGTGGTTCCATCCTCGGTTGGAAGCGTTACATTTTTTATGAGGTGGTATTTTTGTTTATCCAGAAATAGCCTTGCGCTCAGGTTGACAACAAACTCACCAGCCAGTCCTTTGAACCACGATGATTTTAATATAGCCGCTAAGATAGCAAATGGTATCAAATACCAAAGCATACCTATTATTTGATTAATGATCGGTGTTAAATCCATTGTGTTCCCTAGACTTTGTTACATAACGCCAGCCGTAACCGGCGCATTTGTAGTGAGCAAAGCGAACGAAAAATGCGTCCGAGTTTACGGCCTTGTTATGTGTTTCCATCTATTATTCCAAATCATCCATTAAAGCTAAGCACATTACTCTTTCCCAATGATTAACATATGGTGAAGAGTCTATAACGGGCTGGAGAATTACACTTTTGGCTACCTCAATACTTAAGGGGATACCCATCAGTTCTCGCATCTGTGCCAAATACGTAACAAGCCGCGGGCCAGCCTCTTTTGAAAACCTCAAGCCTAATTCAAAGTCATTGAAGTGCTTTTCAACTCGTCTCTTCTGCGCATTACTCCAGTATTCTGGCGGGTCTACAAAGTACTCAATAACACCTGGCTCTGGGCCAACTCCCGGTAGATAGCTGGCAAACACCCATTGCTCAGAAAAAAAACGGTCATGGTCTAAATATGGCTGGAGTACTTGATCCTCCTCATTGGTGGCAAAATCTGATCCTTTTCCATCCATATTGCAATCTCTGCACGATGGAACCAAGTTTAAAGGCAATACGGAAAATTGTGGATAATGCGCTTTAGGCAGGAAATGATCCAAATTTCTTGGCCGGCCAATTCCTCCACAAAACGGGCACTTCTCTTTGGCAGCAGCCATCATGGCGTCATATATTATCCGTGCAGGCTTGCCCTTCTTTGCGAAGTAAGTGCTATAAAGCTTTATAAGGTCTGACTTCTTGAGATCACCTATAACAATAGGATCATCGTTTTGATTATTTTGGGTGGCCTGTATGGTATATAGCTCACCAATGGATGCAGATGCCACATAGAAAGCCGCCACGTTTTCCAAAAGAACATAATTATCACCCAGCTTTTGCAACAAGTCCGTATTACCGGTTATTCCATTGATGCAACAGTCGAGTGCTTGTGAATAGGTATAAGGGGGCATGCCAAGCCTTAACATCAACCAAGCCCCCTATCACGATGAGTCACGAGCGCTCTCAATAAGGCCCTAGCTTCCAAACCAAGCTGTTCCCGATATTCAGTTACAATCTGTTCGTAAGAGCCACCGCTCTGTACAGCCTTTACAAGCAAGTCATGAAATCCCGATTTAACCACCTCAAGACCAAAAACTTCTCTGGTCAATATGCCAACATTCTCTCCAAACGTTTCTATATCTGGCCTTAGCGATTCTGTAATTAATCCAGCTCGGTTGATTTTCCATGCGCAACATCTCGGGACTTCTTGCAATACTACGGGGGAGTGCGTCGCAATGATAGAAACTCCATTTCGATTATGGAGAAGCGCTGATAAAGCACGAATGAAAGCTGATAATAAAGGAGGGTGGAGGTGACTCTCGGGTTCATCTATGAGAACTAAGGTTTTTTCTTCTACAGTCGCAACCAATTTTGAAATGGTCAATATAACTACGGCATGACCAGAGCTCATTCTCTCGATCTTTTTGTGCGCCCTTTTTACTAATTCATCTCCCGAGACCTGCGCGAGATCTTTCAATCCCATGCTCGCGAAGTTCTCATCGGACTCCAGCATTTCTATCGCTTGCAACCACCTTTCGAGCTTGGAGTCCTGACTAAAACAGGCTTTCAACGCATGGATAAACTCTTGATGTATGTCAGGAATCCCCTTTAAAGTATCACCTTCTTTTCTTAATCCTATATAGAAATAACACGTGCCTTTTGAAGGATCTGGTTGTTCTTGGGGCGGCTCAAAAGGATCAAATGCACTAAACGACACGGAAACCAAACTGCTAAAGTAGTCCTTAGCAATATCTTTTTCTTCCCAACCTTCAATGTCATAAAATCTAGCTGCCGACTGCCCTTTGCTAGCAATAGCCTCAATCATGCCATTGAGTATTGTTGTTTTACCAACGCCATTCCTGCCGATTATTGCGTGAATATTCGTACTTGGCTTAGAATCAATACCAACCTTAAATTTCAAATCGATGTTAGACATCCTGTCCGTTGCTGGCCTATAAAACTTAAACTCAAAGTTTGTCAGCGGAGGTTGGCCAGCCAATACTCTCGAAAACTGGCCCTTGATAACAGACAAACTTACATCTCTTAGAATGGAAGTGCGGAAGACATCTTCATCTTGTGCAAACTCGATTAACTCCAAATCAAAAACTATGTCTTTTATTGCCTCAAGAAGTTGATTCCGATCATCATCAGGTAAAATTGCAATTTTTTGGTAATAGTTGACATCTTGCCCGACAGAGAAGTAGCCATCTTGTAACTGTGAAAATTCATTGCCTAACTGTGCGTAGGTGGGTTTTTCGGTTGTTTGACCTTTAAAGCCTATCTTCACATTACCGATGTCATGGAGAATCCCTTCGTCGTCATGTAACGACAAATAGAACATGGTTACAAACGAATAGTCATTCCAGCGATCAATGCTCAAATAGGCAGTGTTCCTGCCTTTATTTGGAGTGCTTGTACCTCTTGGTAAGACGATAAATTTCATGTGTTAGTGCTGCACATAACAGTGTATTAGACAGATTTCGTAATTATGGTACTAGACAGATTCTGTGTTTGTGATACTAGACAGATTCCGTCTAGTCTGTAAACTTCCCATCGGGAACCGACCATCAGCTACCCCGTTCCGCGCTATCCCGCAGCCTATTGCCGAGTGAACCTATCATATGGCAGAAACCCCGTCAACGCGTGAGGTAAAAATCCGCTCCTTTTGGGATTGGTATATCAATAAGCTCCACGATTCAGGCATCAAACCTCCCTTCGACAGATGGATGGTCGTCCGTGCCGAGCAGTACATCGCCACCCACCCGGATCGTCGTCTGGCCGATCAGACCCCCGCTGATGTGAATACCTACCTGGCGGACCTGGGCCGGAAGACCGGTCTCAAGGCCTGGCAGTTCGCCAGGCTGTGGATGCTATACAGAAATTGTTTGAGCTTGTTGGGGTGCACTGGCTTGGCGAGGTGGACTGGGCGCACTGGCGTGATTCAGCACAGGGATTAGAGGCGAGGCACCCGACGGTGGCGCGGGACTACCTACCCTTACCGGGAGCCAACGTTCCTGGGGCGGCACCGCACGCCGCGGGAGAAGAGACCCCCGGCGGGGAGACAACCCTAGCGGCGGTGAGGACCGGGCATGGCGCGCTCCTGGTCGAGGTTACCAAGGCGCTGAGGGTACGGGGTTTGGCAATCCGTACTGAACAGACCTACCTCCATTGGATCATGCGCTTCTTCGGTTTTTTAGGGACCCGCGATCCGCTCAGCCAGGGGCCAGCGGCGATTCGCGCCTTTCTTGAGGACTTGGCGCTGGTCCGGAAGGTCTCGGCCAGTACCCAGAATCTCGCCCTGAATGCCCTGGTGTTTCTGTATCGCGAGGTGCTGCGGCGCGAGGACTTAGACCTCGGGGAGTTCGTTCGCGCCAAACGGCCGCGGCGCCTGCCCACGGTCTTAACCCACGGAGAAATCGCTGCCCTGCTGACGGCGTTATCTGGGACCCACTGGCTGATGGCATCGCTGATTTATGGGACCGGGATGCGGCTGATGGAATGCGTAAGGTTGCGCGTCCAGGAAGTGGACTTTGGCTATGCGCAGATCACCGTGCGGCAGGGGAAGGGCGGCAAGGACCGGGTGGTACCGCTACCCACCCGCGTGACGGAGGCGCTCCGGGAGCACTTGCAGCGGGTCCGGGAACTACATGAGGCGGACCTGCGGGAGGGCTTCGGCGAGGTCTATCTTCCCGATGCTCTTGCCCGGAAATTCCCGAATGCGGGGAAGGACTGGCGCTGGCAGTACGTCTTCCCCAGCGGGCGCCTCTCCACGGACCCGCGCAGCGGTGCGGTTCGCCGTCATCACTTACACGAGAATGCCCTGCAGAAGGCCGTGAATCAGGCCGCGCGCCAGGCGGGGATCATGAAACGGGTGGGCACCCATACCTTGCGGCACAGCTTCGCGACCCACCTGCTGATGGCGGGTTATGACATCCGCACCGTGCAAGAGCTCCTAGGCCATGCAGACGTTTCCACGACCATGATCTACACGCATGTGCTCAACCGCGGAGGCAAGGGGGTACAAAGCCCACTTGACGCGCTGGCGTGATAACGTCCGCCTGAGAGGCTGTGAAAAAACCTCTCGGCCGAGGAAGTCGGCAGGGGAGTCCAGGTATCATGGCCCCCTTGCAATGCGCAGGCGATTCTAGCGATGGCGGACGAACCTCAAAGCGCCCTATTTGGCGACGCTCCTGATCCTGAAGGGGCGACCCGGCCGACCAAGGTTCCGGCACCCGGCGTGGCTCGGGTGTTGATGCCCAATCGCATACAAGTAGAGCTACGCCCGAGCGATCTGGAGTCGCTGTTGCCCGAGGGGCACCGGGCACGGCTGGTGTGGGACTATGTCGAGCGGGCGGACTTGAGCCGGATGTATGCCGGCATCCGGGCGGTGGAAGGGGGCAGTGGGCGCACGGCGATTGCCCCGGAGATCCTGTTTACCTTGTGGCTGTACGCCACCCTTGAAGGGGTGGGCACGGCGCGGGAACTGGCGCGGTTGACCGAAGCGCACGACGCCTACCGCTGGATCTGCGGAGGCGTGCGGGTCAACTACCATACCCTGTCGGATTTCCGCACTGCGCACACCGAGGCGCTCGATGGGCTGCTGACCGACAGCGTCGCGGCCTTGATGGCGGCTGGGGCGGTCACGCTCAAGCGGGTGGCGCAGGACGGGATGCGGGTACGCGCTGGTGCCGGAGCGGCCTCGTTTCGGCGCGGTGAGCGCCTGGAGCGTTGCCTGGAGGAGGCGCGCGCGCAAGTCCAGGCCCTCAAGCGGCAGCGCGAGGAAGACCCCGGCGTCGTGACGCGGCGCCAACAAGCGGCGCGCGAGCGGGCCGCCCGGGAGCGCCAGGAGCGGGTTGAAAAGGCCTTGGAGCGGTTGCCGGAGTTGGCCAAGCTCAAAGTCAAGCAAGGCAAGCAGCCCGAAACGGCGCGGGCCTCCATCACCGATGCCGAGGCCACGGTCATGAAGATGGCCGATGGTGGCTTCCGCCCCGCCTTCAACGCCCAGTACGCCACCGATACCGAAAGTCAGGTCATCGTTGGCGTTGAGGCGGTCACCCTCGGCAGCGACATGGGGCAACTGGTGCCCATGGTCGAGCAAGTCGGCGAGCGGTGCGGACAGCACCCCGCGGAATGGCTGGTTGATGGCGGCTATCCAGCCCATGAACAGCTCGATCAAGCCGCCGAGCACACCGTGGTCTATGCCCCGGTGCCCAAGCCAAAGAACGCCACCACCGATCCGTACCTCGCCAAAGACGGTGACAGTCCAGCGGTGGGCGCCTGGCGCAAGCGCATGGGGACCGACGAGGCCAAGGACCTCTACAAAGAGCGGGCGGCCACGGCCGAGTGCGTCAACGCCCTGGCGCGCCAACGCGGCTTGCTGCGACTACGGGTGCGCGGCACGGCCAAGGTGCGGGGTGTCCTGCTGATGTACGCCCTCGCCCACAACCTGATGCGCACCTTCGCCCTGGCGCCCGAGTTACTCGGGCGTGGGGTAGGTGCGCCCAGCGGCATCGCAATGGCAACATAACGAATTGATTCAAAAGTATTCTTTGCTTTTCGCCGAAAACCCGCCCGTTCGGCACCCCACTCTGCATGATGAGAGCGATCGGGGTCACAGCGTCATGGACCGCCTGTTCGCATTGCCACCACGGACCAAAAAATCAATTTGTTCACAGCCTCTGACTCCTCCCGCCAAAGCGACTAGCAGCTGCAAGGGTCCTGTGTCGGCCTCGGGGCTAGCGATGGTGGCGCAGAACGAATAGCATCATGCCCCATCACGCCACCGACTAGAGGCCTGCACCCGCCATGCCCAGACTGACGCCCTTGCAATGGATCCTTTTCGCGGTCTTCATGGCCTTCTATGGCTTCGTCGTCTTCGCCCTGACCCGCGATTACTTCCTGCGTCATCCACCCCGCACCCTGGCCACTGCGACCCCGGCGGGCCAGACGAGTGCCCAAGCAACCGCCCAGGCGGCGCCCCTCACCTTTATTCAACGAGAGGTGCTGGCAACGGGCAAGCCCGCCGCCGCCCCAACGGGCTCCGACCCTGAGCAACTCAAAAATGACGGCGATCAGCTCTTCGGCCAACAGCGCTACGCCGAAGCGATCCCCTACTATCGCCGCGCCCTCGAACTGGCACCCAACGACGCTGAAGCCAGCAATGACCTGGGGCTAGCCCTCTTTTACACTGGCCAGTCCAGCGAGGCCATCAAGATCCTGCGCACCGGTGCCGAGCAGTCACCGACCTTCCAACGTATCTGGCTCACCCTCGGCTTCGTCGGCGCCAAGGCCGGCGACCAGACCGGCGCGCGCAGGGCTTTGGAAAAGGCCCGGGATCTGGGGCCCGGCAACGACATCGGCCAAGAGGCGCAACGTCAGCTCGACCGCCTGGGTAGTAATTGATCGGAAAAAATCTACCCCTGAGTGAACCGGGGCTGCCCTTGCCACCCAGCTACCCTGAGTTCATCCCCCGAGCGCCGTCCTGGGGCAGCCGACTGGGCATTGGGCAAAGGACATCCTGGTTCGGGGTTGCTAAGTTTGAGGGCGGGATCAGCCCCTAACGGCCAGGGCTACCGTGTAGTGGGCGCCCTGTTTGAGCTTGTCATAGTTACCGAAGACCTCGGTCAGATTGCGCTTCATAAACTCGCGCAGACCGTTGATGGTGACGACGTAGAGGCGACCACCGGGATTGAGCTGCTGGCGGGCGTCATGCAGGTAGAGGCTCAGAGCCTCCTTGCCGACCTTAGCAGGGATATTGCTGGCAATGAGGTCGAAGCGCAGGGCGGGGTCGATGTGGCGGAAGCCATCGCTCAACTGGGCGCGGGCGTTGGGCAGGCGATTGAAGGCGACATTGCGGTTACTGAACTCGACGGCGACGAAATCCTTGTCCACCATAAGAGTCCGCCCGCCGGGGGCCAGCGCCGCCAGGGCCAGACCAATGGGGCCGTAGCCACAGCCGAGATCCAGGCAGTTGTAATCCGGTCCCACCTCGACATGCTGGAGCAGCAACCGGGTGCCCTCGTCGATCTCGCGCGGCGAGAAGAGGCCCCAAGTGGAGCGAAAAACAAAGGGGCGGTCTACGAGTTGGGTCTCGAAGACGATGTCTTCCCGAAATTTATCGAGTTGTTGTTTGGTCAGCATGACTTCACCTTGACTGAGCATGGTTCCCATGAGCTGATGCTTAGGGGTGCCCACCGGAGACTCCCGGCGCCTGATCCCTTTTGGTGATCTCGCTGGACGGAATCTTTGGGATGATGGCATTCTCCCAGAAATCTCAGCGTCCTGGCATAGTTGCCGCAATTTTATTCCCATGACCGATCTGTCCGGCCGTCTCCAGATACACCTGCATCGCCGCCCCGGGGGGTTGGCGGTCACCATCGCCTCCTCGCGCCTCGTCGGCGCCAGCCGGGTCTTCATCGGCAAGAGCCCGGCGGAGACGGCCGCGATGCTCCCCAGCCTTTTCAGCATCTGCGCCACTGCCCAAGCCGCCGCCTGCGTCTCGGCCTGCGAGATGGCACTGGGCCAGACCCCCAGCGATACCTTCGCGAGGGCGCGAGAGCTGCTGGTAGATGTCGAGACGGCACGGGAGCACCTCTGGCGCCTGCTCCTGGACTGGCCGGGCTTTCTTGGCGAGGAACCGCGGGGGCTGGCTATGGCCCGGGTCATGGGGGCCTGCAGTCAACTGCGCTCGGCCTTAGCGGCAGGCGGTGACCCGCTGATGCTGGGTAACCCCTGCCCCCAACCGGACCTGAAGGCCGCCGCGGCGGCTCTGGCCGCGCTGACGGACGTCGCCACAGAGCAGGCGTTGGGCCAAGCCCCAATTGACTGGCTCGCCGCGACCCCAACCGCCTCAGCATTGCAACTTTGGGCCCTGGCCACCGATACCGCCGCCGCACGGCTGCTGCGGCAGGTCGCCAGCCAGGGCTGGGGCACCTTGGGTCCTTCGGCGGTGCCGGCACTGCCGCCCCTGTCCGCCACTGAACTGGGGGTGCGGATGGGCGGGTCGGTGGCGGACGCTTTCATAGCCACGCCCCTCTGGGCCGGCGCCCCGGCGGAATCCTCCCCCTACACCCGCCAGCTTGGCCAGGCCCTGGTAGCCGACCTGACACGGCAGCAGGGTAATGGCCTACTGACACGCCTGACGGTTCAATTGGTCGAACTGGCCACGATTCTGGGCGGGCTGCCCGCACGACTGGCTACCTTGGAGGCTGACGGGGGGGGTTCTCGGGGGCAGGCGGACAGCGGGGCGCCTGAGCGGCACCTATCCCTGGCGGCCAGCTTGCCGGAGGGGGTGGGTCTGGCCCAGGTTCAGGCGGCCCGGGGCCTGCTGGTGCATCGGGTCGCCATCCAGGCGGGCCGGGTGGCGGACTACCGCATCCTGGCCCCCACCGAGTGGAACTTCCACCCCCAGGGCGCGGCGGCGTTGGGCTTGGCAACCTTGCCGGCGGAAGCGGACGACAGGACCTTGCTCCGGATCGCCGGGCTCTTCGTGACCGCTCTCGACCCCTGCGTCGCGTATGATGTGCGCATTGACTGAATCGTTTTTCCGAGTTTTACCCATGTGCCTGGCCGTCCCTGCCCGCGTCATCGCCCTTGATCCCGCCACCGACATGGCTACCGTCGCCCTGGGTGCCGTCACTAAGGAGATCTCCCTGGCCCTGGTGGAGAACACCCAAGTGGGTGACTATGTCCTGGTCCACGTCGGCTATGCCCTGGGCCGCATCAGCCCCGAGGAGGCCGAACGCACCCTGGCCCTGATCGCCGCGGCGGGGGGCCTGGCACCGGCATGAAATTCATTGATGAGTTCCGCGATCGGGACCTCGCCTGGGGCCTCGCCACCACCATCGCCCAGGAGGCCGCCCGGGACCGGACCTACCGGCTCATGGAGTTTTGCGGCGGCCATACCCATGCCATCTTTCGCTACGGTGTCCAGGATCTGATGCCGGCCAACGTCCGCTTCGTCCATGGCCCCGGCTGCCCCGTCTGCGTCCTGCCCACCGCCCGCCTCGACCAGGCCATCGCCGTGACCGATCGCTACGGGCTCACCCTCTGTACCTACGCCGACCTGATGCGGGTCCCGGCCTCCAACCGCTACAGCCTGCTCAAGGCCAAGGCGGGGGGCGCCGACATCCGTATGGTCTATTCGACCCAGGACGCCCTAGCCATCGCCCGCGCCAACCCTGGGCGCCAGATCGTCTTTTTCGCCATCGGCTTCGAGACCACCACCCCGCCCACCGCCGTGGCCCTCAAGCAGGCACAAGCCGAGGGACTCGCAAACTTTAGCGTTTTCTGCAACCACGTCCTGACCCCGCCGGCCATGCGGGCCATCCTCGCCAGCGCGGCCCCCGAGGACATCGCCATCGACGGCATCCTGGGACCCTCCCACGTCAGCACCGTCATCGGTTCCGACCCCTACGCCTTTGTCGCCAGTGACTTTGCCACCCCCCTGGTCATCGCCGGTTTCGAACCCCTGGACGTGATGCAGGCGACCCTGATGCTGATCCGCCAGATCAACGAGGGCCGCGCCGAGGTGGAGAACCAATACAGTCGCGCCGTAACCCCGGAGGGCAACCGCAAGGCTCAGGCCCTGATGGCTGAGGTTCTGACCCGGCGAGATACCTTCGAATGGCGTGGCCTGGGCTTCCTGCCCGACAGCGCCCTACGCCTCAATGACGCCTTCGCCGCTTTCGACGCCGAGGAGCGCTTCCGGGTGGCCGTCCCGCCCAGTTGTGAGGTCAAGGGCTGCGAATGCCCCGCCGTCCTGCGCGGTGTCAAGGAACCCGTAAACTGCCGCCTCTTCGGCACCGTCTGCACCCCCGACAACCCCATGGGCTCCTGCATGGTTTCCTCAGAAGGCGCCTGTGCCGCCTATTGGAGCTATGGGCGTTTTCGGGACGCGGCCTGAGGCTTTTCCAAGATTAACTGCTCAGCCGGATTCCCGTCTCGCCTGCCAATACCTTCATCCACTCGCCAAGACCTTTACACCAATGACCGCTAAGCCACGCCAATTCACTCAGGGCCTCGATATCCAGCGTGGGACGGTGGACATGACCCATGGCAGCGGCGGGCGGGCCATGGCTCAACTCATCGCCGAACTCTTTCAGCACCACCTGGACAACGACCTGCTGCGCCAGGGCAATGACCAGGCCCTGTTCCAGCCCCCCCCGGGGCGCCTGGTGATGAGCACCGATGGGCACGTGATCTCCCCCCTCTTTTTCCCTGGCGGCGACATCGGTTGCCTGGCGGTGCATGGCACCATCAACGATGTTGCCATGGCCGGCGCCCGGCCCCTCTACCTGGCGGCGGGCTTCATCCTGGAGGAAGGCTTTCCCCTCGCCGACCTGGCGCGGATCGTGACGAGCATGGCGCAAGCGGCCAACGAGGCCGGGGTGCCGGTGGTGACAGGCGACACCAAGGTCGTGGAGCGGGGCAAGGCAGACGGCCTCTTCATCACCACCACCGGCCTGGGCGTGGTGCCGGAGGGCATCACCATCTCCGGGGACCAGGCCCGGCCAGGAGACGCCATCCTCCTGAGCGGCACCTTGGGCGACCATGGCGTGGCCGTCATGTCCAAACGCGAAAACCTGGGGTTTGGCACCGAGATCCTCTCTGACACCGCCGCCCTCCATGACCTGGTAGCCACCATGGTCGCGGCCGTGCCGGAGATCCGCTGCCTGCGCGACCCCACCCGGGGCGGCTTTGCCACCACCCTCAACGAGTTCGCCCGTCAGTCCGGCGTCGGCATGCGGGTACGCGAGACCCAGATCCCGGTGCGCGAGGCGGTAGCCGCCGCCTGCGAACTTCTGGGCCTGGACCCGCTTTACGTCGCCAACGAGGGCAAGCTCATCGCCATCTGCCCGGCAGAGCGCGCTCGGACCCTGCTGGCGGCCATGCGCGCCCACCCCCGGGGCCGGGACGCGGCCATCGTAGGCGAGGTGGTGGCGGACCCCCACCAGTTCGTGCGCATGGAGACGGTCTTCGGGGGCGAGCGCGTCGTCGATTGGCTCACCGGCGAACCCCTGCCGCGCATCTGCTGATGGATCATCAGCTCTGCCGGCAGCGGGTCTCCCGCATGCGCGGCGCGGCGATGAGGGCGATGAGGGCGCAGCCAAAGGACAGCCAAAGCCCATTGAGGTAATCGGCGCGCCCATAGAGGCGGACGCCATCCCGTAAGGCCCCGTCCCAGGTCAGATCCAGAACCCAGCCGAAGGCCGGCTGCATGACGGCGGCGCCCAGGAAAAGCCCGGTATTGACCAGGGCGATGGCCATGCCCGCCACCCGGGCCGGCAAGACCTCCTTGGCGGCGGCATAGACCACCACGTTACCCCCGGCGGTCAGGCCCAGCACGGTGAAGATCAGGAGCCCGCTCCAGCCGGGCCCCCAGGGCAGCAGGATCATCGCCAACCAGGCCAGGCAGAAGAGGGCGGTCCCGGCGAGGATCACCGGCCGGCGCCGGCCGATGCGATCCGAGATCCAGCCCACCTTGAAGGCGCCAATGGCAAAGGCCGCCAGGGTCACCGTGGTGTAGAGGGAGGCACCGGCGCGATCCAGCCCGTACAGATCGCGCATCAAGGGTACGGCCCAGAGGCCCGCGAAGCCAAAGAAGCAGCCGGTGAGACCAAAATTGACCCAGAAGCCAGGCCAGACGTCGCGCGTGGTCAGCACCTCCCGGAGATCACGGAGCCAGTGCTGATCTCGGGCCGGGTGGGGCAGCAGGCCCTCCTGCTCCCGCAGCGAGGGAAAGCCCGCGTCCTCGGGCCGGTTCCGCACCAGGATCAGGGTCAGGACGGCGAAGGCGATGGAGATGAGGCCCGTGCTTACGAAGACCTGCCGCCAGGACACCTGCACCAGCAGCAGGGCCAGGGGGCCAGCGGCCAGGATCGAGCCCAGGTTGCCCAGCAGCAGGGTGAGACCGCCGATACGCCCGTACTGACGATCGGAAAACCAAACCGCATTGCTCTTCATCAGGCCGACGAAGACCACGGACACCCCCAGGCCGACGAGGAAGCGCCCCCAACTGGCGGTGGCAAAATCCGGCGCCAGGCCGAAGAGAATGGAGCCCACCCCCGATACCAGCCCACCCAGGGTGACACTAATCCGTGGCCCCAGGGTATCCGCCAGCACCCCGGAGGGAATCTGCATGGCGGTATAGATATAAAAATAGGTCGCCGCCAGGGAGCCGAGCGCGGCCCCGCTGGTCTGAAAGGCCTGCATCAGGTCCGCCGCCACCACGCCCGGCACCATGCGGTGAAAAAAGACCATGATGTAGGAGGCGATCAGGGTCCAAAAGACGATCCAACGGGCCCGGTTGAAGCGGACCTGATCAAATTTTGGGGTATTCATGAGCAAGAGGCCTCCGAGCCTGGAGCCGGGAAAACTGGCAGGATGACCTGCCGGTAACATTTTGGCAATCCGATGCTCGCGGGGCTCTGTTAACATCCGCCGCGTTTCAACCCTAGGGAGCGATCATGCCGTCCGAGCCCGTCACTGTCGAAATCAACCCCTCGGAATCCTTGGCCGCCATCGACCTGGGTTCCAACAGCTTCCACATGATCGTCACCCGGGCCCTGGAGGGCGATTTTCAGGTCATTGACCGACTCAAAGAGATGGTGCGTCTGGCGGAGGGCTTGACGGAAGAACGGGACTTGAAGCCCGAGGTGGCGACCCGCGCCCTGGCCTGCCTGGAGCGTTTCGGTCAGCGGTTGCGAGGCATGCCCCTGGGCAGCGTGCGCGCCGTGGGCACCAACACCCTGCGGCATCTGAACCCCGCGAGCGACTTCCTGGCCCAGGCCGAGGCGGCCCTGGGGCACCCCATTGAAATCATCGCCGGACGCGAGGAGGCGCGACTCATCTACCTCGGTGTGGCCAACGGCCTGGCCGCCAGCGACCAGCGTCGCCTGGTGGTGGACATTGGCGGCGGCAGCACCGAGATTATCGTGGGTGAGGGCTTCACCCCGCGCCTGCGCGAGAGCCTGACCATGGGCTGCGTCAGCGCCTCCCTGCGCCACTTCGGCGATGGGGTCATCACCGCCGAGCGGATGAACCGGGCGGAGCTGGCCGGGGCCATTGAGATCCGTCCGATACGGGAGCGCTTCCGCCAGTCCGGCTGGCGAGATGCCGTCGGCAGCTCAGGCACCATCAAGGCCATCGCCGCCGTAGTGGCGGCCCAGGGGTGGGCCCTGGATGGCATCACCCTGGATGCCCTTTACCGTCTCCGGGAGGCCCTGGTGGGTTTCGGTCGCATCGCGGCTATCGAACTGGAGGGACTCGCCGAGGAACGCCGGCCGGTATTCACGGGTGGCGTCGCCGTGCTGCGCTCCGTCTTCACCGCCTTGGGCATCGAGCGCATGCAGGTCTCCGACGAGGCCCTGCGCGAGGGCCTGATCTATGAAATGATGGGCCTGGTCCGTCACCAGGACGTGCAGGAGCGCTCGGTCGCCGGGCTCGCCCAACGTTACGGCATCGACGAGGCCCATGCCGGGCGGATTCGCGACACGGCCCTGGTCCTCTTCGGCCAGGTGGTCCGCGATTGGGGTCTGACGGACCCCCTCATGCCCAATCTCCTGAACTGGGCCGCGCGTCTGCATGAGATCGGCCTGGCCGTGGCCCACAGCCAGTATCAGAAGCATGGCGCCTACCTGGTGAGCAATGCCGACCTTTCAGGCTTTAGCCGCCCAGAGCAATGCCTCCTTGCCAGCCTGGTGCTGGGCCACCGGCGCAAATTCCAGGCCCAGGACTTTGCCGGGCTGACGTCCCCCTGGCGCCGTGCCGCGCCGCGCCTCTGCATCCTCTTACGCCTGGCGGTCCTGATGCACCGCAGCCGGTCGCCCGCCGCCAAGCCCTATCCCATGCTGAAGGCCGACGACGACCGTCTCGTCCTGCGCTTCCCCAGCCATTGGCTCGATAATCATCCCCTAACTCGTTTTGAGTTGGAGGAGGAGGCCCAGCGCCTGGCGGCGGCGGGCATCGAACTGGATTTTGCCTGATGCGTTCGGTCCAAACTGTTAGAATCGCCACCAGAGCGCCTAACCCATACCCGCACGCTCGAGACAACAACAGCCTCGGCCGCCACGGCCGGGGTCTATAAACCCAAAACCTGGAGGATTTAACCCATGGCAGCAATCTTTTCCGACGCCTGGATGAAGCAACTCATGGATGCCTGGAACGGCGAGCCCGAGGTCAAAGACAAACTCGCCGAGATCGGCTTTGGCTCTGTCATTACCTGTGGATTCAAAAACGAAGACAATCCCCGGGGCGTCTTCGTGGTCGAAAACGGTACCTGCGTACGCGCCGGCTCCTGGAGCCCCAGTGACCCGGCTCCGAACTGGGACATGCGTGCCGATCTGAGTGATTGGCTCAAGTGGGTCGAGAAGGGTATTGGCATGCCCGGCATGGGCATGGCCTTTATGACCGGCAAGCTCAAGTTCAAAGTCGGCGACTACAAGGCCATGATGAAGGACCCGCGTATGGCCAATCCCTTCGTCAAGAGCTTTGGCCTGATGCAGAAGATCGGCGCCGACGAACTCGGCTAAGATCCGGCCATTGGGGACCACCCCAGCCCTGGCCATCAAGAGCCCGCCCCTGGCGGGCTTTTTTAGCTCACCTCCCCCTGTTCCCTGATCATTCTCACACCGCGAGCAACTGGTGCGCCAACAGGGCATCCCTGTCTCGGCAGCCATCGGCCAGGCGAAAAGCCAGCCCCCTTGAGTCATAAGGAACCATCATCGGGGCAAGGAGTCTGACCGCCTGAGGCATTCAGCCCAGCGCGTCCTAGCCGGCATGTTACTACCGCGGGCGGGAGCGATAACCTGATGGCCACTGGCTCATGTCCGGAGACAGCCGGATATCGGTGACCCAGTCGTTTCAACTAGCTGCAAGAAGGAGATTTAACCCATGAACTGGAAAGAACATCTCGACAAAGCCGTAGCGATGGTGAAAGAGGCCGCTACCAGCGAGAAGGCCCAGGAACTTGCCGCCAAGGCCAAGGCCACGGCCGGGGTGCTGGTGGAGAAAGTCAAGTCTGGGGCCGTAGACGCGGCCGACGCCATTGTCGAGGCCAATCGCGACCCCTCGGCCCTCTCGGTACAATTCCTGAACGTGGATCTCACCATTCTGTCTCCCGGCGAGGGCATTTCGATCACGCGGCCGGATGCCGCCACCCTCGTGGTGGGCGACGGCCAGGGCAATGGTCTGGTGATCAACGCTGCCGCCGATCCCGCCTACGTCGCCGAGATGATCGGCGCGGTCGCGAGACTGAATGGCAACACCTTCGACCTGGGTGCGGAGGACGGCGTCAATGTGGTGATCACGAAGTTCTGATTATCCCTGAAAGGCCCCTCGCCAGCCCTCGTCAGCCCGCCCCCGTGGTGGGCATTTTTTTACCCTGATTTCTCGCCGGGAAAGGGAGGAGGAGAAGGACTATACCCAACACCTGTGCGTTTTCGGTTTCCCGGGCCGGGTGGCGGCGAGCGGGGACGCCGTGCATAACTCCCTGCAGGCTTGACGACAGCATCCCGGCTGTCGACACCCCGCCTGCCGTCACCCGGCCCTCCCGCTAGATGCCGAAGCATGACCCGCGCGGGGGTATACAATCACCTTTGCTGTATTTCGGGGAACGCCACCATGCCGCTTTCCGCCCGCACCTGGGTACCGATCGTCCTGGCCGCCGCTGGCCTGGGGACCTGGTGGTATCTGCGGGAACCCACACCCGTCAAGGTCAAGGCGCAAGCGGCCTCCCTGGGGACGGTGGAGGAGATCGTCGCCAACACCCGGGCCGGGACCCTCAAGGCCTGCCATCGGGCGCGCCTGGCGCCGGGCATTGGCGGTCAAATCAAGACCCTGGCGGTGCGCGAGGGCGATCGGGTCAAGGCCGGGGATCTGCTGCTCGAACTGTGGAACGACGACCTCGTCGCCCAGGTCACCCTGGCGGAGCGGGAGGCGGACTCCGCCGAGGCCCGGGCACGCTCCGCCTGCCTCAATGCCGAGAATGCCGAGCGCGAGGCCGCGCGTCAGGTCAAGCTGGAACAGCGCCACCTGACCTCGGAGGAACTCCTGGACCGGGCCATCACCGCCGCCAAGGCCGGACGAGCCGACTGCGAGGCGGCGGCGGCCACGGCCCGGGTAAGTGCCGCCCAGATCGGCGTCGCTCAGGCTAACCTGGCGAAGACCCGGCTGACCGCCCCCTTCGCCGGCATCATCGCGGAGGTCTCGGGCGAGTTGAGCGAATACGCCACGCCCTCGCCCCCCGGCATTCCCACCCCCCCGGCGGTCGATCTCATCGACGATGCCTGTCATTATGTCTCGGCCCCCATCGATGAGGTGGACGCCGCCAAGGTGCGGACCGGCGCCGAGGTCCGCGTCACCCTGGACGCCTTCGGCGATCGCATCTTTCCCGCCCGGGTGCGGCGCCTGGCGCCCTATGTCCTTGATGCGGAAAAGCAGGCCCGCACCCTGGAGGTCGAGGTCGAGGTCATTGATCCGCCCGCGGATCTGGCCTGGCTGGCGGGCTACAGCGCCGATGTCGAGATCCTCGTCGAACGCCGCGAGGGTGTCCTGCGCGTCCCCACCGCCGCCCTCAAGCCCGACAGCACCCTCCTGATTCTGGACCAAAAGGCTGGCCGGCTGCGCCAGCGCACCGTCCAGACCGGCCTGGCCAACTGGGAGCAGACCCAGATCACGGGGAGTATCGAGCCCGGCGAACTGGTCGTCCTGTCCAGTGATCAGGACGGGGTGGAGGACGGCGCCCGCGCCATCCTGGACGAGAAGGCCCCATGATCGAGATCGCGGGGGTCTCTCGCACCTTCCAGGTTGGTGGCCAGCCGGTCCACGCCCTGCGCGCCATCGATCTGAACTTCGCCGACGGTGAATATGCCGCCATCATGGGCCCCTCGGGTTCGGGCAAGAGTACCCTGCTGCACATCCTCGGCCTGCTGGACCGACCGGATAGCGGCCACTACCGCCTAGATGGCCTGGAGACCACCGAGATCAGCGAGGAGCGCCGCGCCCAACTCCGGCGCGACCGCATTGGCTTCGTCTTCCAGTCCTTCCACCTGATCCCGCGCCTGTCGGCGGCGGAGAATGTGGAGCTGCCGCTGGTCCTGGCGGGCCTGGCGCCCGCACAACGCCGGGAACGGGTCACCCGGATACTGGCGGCGGTAGGCCTGGCGGATCGCGCCCACCACCGCCCCGACCAGCTCTCCGGCGGCCAACGCCAGCGCGTCGCCATCGCCCGCGCCACTATCATGGAGCCGGGCCTGATCCTAGCCGACGAGCCCACCGGCAACCTGGACCGCACCTCCGGCCGCGAGGTGATGGAGACTCTCGAGGCCCTCAACGCCCACGGCCTGACTCTGCTGATCGTCACCCACGACGCCGAACTCGGTGCCCGCGCCCAGCGCCGTATCCGCATGGATGACGGCGCCATGCTTTCCGAACCCTCATCAGGACATAGATAGCCCTCATATGGCCCTCAAGGTCGCGGCAAGATCGAGGCCGAGCAGCCGGGCCTTCACATGTGTCCAGGAAGGCGCTTGTCTCTTAGTGGTCCTTCACTTGTCCCCAGCTTCTGTGGATAACTCTGTCAATAAGGGGTGGTCAGTGGGCTGGAAGGCCCGTCCTACAAAGGATCTTGCGGAGTTGGAAAGATTTTAGCCAACGTACTATTACCAAGTTAATACAAGAAGTTAGTAAAGAGGGATATTTTCGCGTTAAGGTCTTGACATCTTCATCGACGCTGATTTTTCCTTGTGTGTATGTCGGGATTCCTGGGTGACCTGCCAGGGGTAGAGGGTGTAGTTGCCAAAGCGGCTTTGCAGAAGGGGGGCATGGCGGGTACTGTTGGTTTGGCTTCCCGTGACTGCTAGGCGGCATAGTTCCATCCAACCTCCTGACCATGGTCGATCTGTTCGATTTCAATCCCCCGCAGCCCGCCGGCGCTCTGCTGCCGGCAGCCAGGATAGAGGATTTCCTGTCCATGTATCCCTTACCGCAGGAAATCGGTAGCGGTTGGCATACGCTTGATCCCTATTACGCCAAGACCCTGCTCGCTTTGCTCTATGATGCCAGCGCCGAAACCGAGGCCCTGAAACAACTGTTTGCCACACGCATTCTGCACAAGCTGACACACCTTGGGCACGCCCTGGATATAGGCAGTGGCAAGGGTAGGCTGCTGGAGATCTTCCGGGCCTTTGAACGCATTACCCTGGTCGAAAGGGATGCCGCGAGCCTGGCCGATCTGCGCCAAGCCCTTCGCGATCTGCGTCTCCCGGCGGAGATTCTGGAGCGGGATTACGACCAGGTCCCTATCGAGCGACTAACCTCAGATCTCACTTCCTTCACCCACTCCATTTATTACTTTCATGAGGACTGGGGTGAACTGGCCCGGAAAGCCTTTTCGTCCCTACGACCGGGAGGGAGCCTGGTCTTCACCCTCAACGGCGACGAAGGGGCGGCGGCCCTGATGGTGGATGATCTGTCCCAGCTAGGCATCTCTGGGCTGACCAAACTGGATATCGCGGGTTTTGTGGCCGCCTGCGCTGGGATAGAGGGGGCCAGGGTGTCTGTTTATCGCCTCCCGTGCAGGATCCACCCTCAACACCACCCAGAATTTATGGTCCACATGGCGAGAATTTTCCTGGAGGATTTGTGCGTACCCATCCCCACCGATCTCGTCCGATCCTACCTTCTAACCCAGAACTACCACCTTGGCTTCGTTGATAAGGTGATCGAGATCAGAAGAAAAGCCGGTGGTACCGCACAGGGCAAGGTCATGGGTGGGATCAGATGGGTGCGGCAATTTTCTTCCTAAAACCTGCCTAGGGTTTGCACGCGCAACTCATTGTTTGCCGGCAAGGGTTAAATTTTTACATGGCATTGATTTTGAATGGTGCCCGGGGCGGGATTCGAACCCGCATGGATCGCTCCGAAGGATTTTAAGTCCTTTGCGTCTACCGATTTCGCCACCCGGGCGGACGGGTAATGGGCTCTGAGGGTATCTGGCCTTGCGGTCGGCCCGGGAGGCTTTGGCAAGTGAGAAGGGAGGGGAAGGTGGAGGCTGAGCCCGGAATCGAACCGGGGTGCACGGCTTTGCAGGCCGCTGCATGACCACTCTGCCACTCAGCCTAAGGCGGCGCAGTATATAACTGGTTCCGCGGCTTTGTCATCCCGTTGACACCCTTGACGGGAAAATTCCCGGGCGCCTTGTTAACTTCAGCCCTTGCCGAAACCCCCGGTACCCGCGCAACCCCTTGGCTCTGGCCTTTCAACGGTTTCCCAGCAGGCCTTTCAAGCCAGCCAGATGGGCAGTGCCCCGGGCGCGGCTAACCTCGGCATGGGCTTCGCGTCGGGTATCCCAATCCAGGCCGCTCTCGGGTAATTCCTCCAGAAAACGGCTGGGCTGGACCAGGGCCATTTCACCGAAGCGCTTGCGGCGCTTGGCCAGGGTGAAGGTCAGGTGCTCGCGGGCGCGGGTGATGCCGACATAAGCCAGACGCCGCTCCTCTTCGATGCTGTCGTCCTCGATGCTGGAGCGATGGGGCAGCAGTTCCTCCTCCATGCCGACCAGAATGACATGCGGAAATTCCAGCCCCTTGGCGGCATGGAGGGTCATAAGGGCGACACGGTCGCCACCCTCCTCTTCCTCCTGGCGTTGCAGCACGTCCATGAGGGACAGGTGGCCGACCCGATCCTGTAGGGACTTGCCCTCATTCTCGCCCTTGCCGAGGGCTTCGAGCCAGGCGAGCAGATCATGGACATTCTCCAGGCGCCTTTCGGCAACGGGGAGGCTGGAGGCATTTTCCTTGAGCCAAGCGGCATAATTCATACCTTCCACCAAGGCGCGGACCGCAGCCACCGGTTCAGTGTCTGCCTGGCGGGCATGGGTATCCAACCAGGCGGCGAATTGCTCAAGGCGCTCACGAGGTCGCCGCTCCAGGTGCTGACCCAGACCCAGTTCGCCGCAGGCGCGCAACAGGGGCACGCCGCGATCGCGGGCATAGCCGGCCAGCCTCTCTAGCGTGTTGGGACCGATCTCGCGGCGCGGGGTATTGACGATGCGCAAAAAGGCGGCATCGTCCTCCGGGTTGGCGAGGAGACGCATGTAGGCCATGACGTCCTTGACCTCGGCCCGGGCGAAGAAGGAAGTGCCGCCACTCAAGAAGTAGGGGATGTCGTGTTCACGCAGGGCCTGCTCGAAAGGCCGCGCCTGGTGATTGCCGCGATAAAGGATGGCGAAGTCGCCAAAGTTGACCTGGTCGACGAAGCGCCGATGCAGAATCTCCGAGACCACACGCTCGGCCTCATGGGCCTCATCGCGACAGGTGATGACCCGGGGGCGTTCCCCGTCGCCGTGCGCGCACCAGAGGCGTTTCTCGAACAGGTGGGGGTTATGAGCAATGAGGGCATTGGCGAGGCCAAGAATACGGCCGCTGGAGCGGTAATTCTGCTCCAGCATGACCACCTTGAGGGTCGGGAAGTCCTCTTTCAGACGGGCCAGATTTTCAGGTCGGGCGCCGCGCCAGGCGTAGATCGACTGGTCGTCATCACCGACCACGGTCAGGGCACCGCGGGGGCCGACCAGACGCCGGACCAATTCGTATTGGGCGCCATTGGTGTCCTGGTATTCGTCCACCAACAGGTAGCGCAGGCGCGACTGCCAGGCCTCCAACAAGTCCGGTTGGGTGCCGAAAAGGCGCGCGGGCAGTCGGATGAGGTCGTCGAAATCGACGGCGTTGTAGGCGTGTAGGCTGCGCTGGTAATCGGCGTAGAGACCGGCGAGGTCGGCCTCGAAGTCATCCTCGGCGTGGCCAAGGGCTGCGGCGGGCTCGACGAGGGCGTTCTTCCAGGCTGAAATGCGGGCCTGAACGGCGGCAGGGGTCAGGGCGTCATCCTGACGCCTGCCCCGCAGGTGCTCTTTGATGATAGCCTCGGCGTCCTGGGGATCGAAGAGGGAAAAGCCTCGTCTCAGCTCCGCGCGGGCGTGGTCGCGGCGCAGGATATCGAGGCCCAGGGTATGGAAGGTGGAGATGGTGAGGCCCCGACCCTCCCGACCCTTGAGGGCACTCCCGACCCGGGCCTTCATCTCTCGCGCCGCCTTGTTGGTAAAGGTCACGGCGGCGATGTGGCGTGGCGCCAAGCCGCATTCGCAGACGAGGTGGGCGATCTTGCGGGCAATGACGCGTGTCTTGCCCGAACCGGCGCCGGCCAGAACCAGCAAGGGGCCACCTACATAGCGCACGGCTTCGAGCTGTCGGGTATTGAGGTCTTTCATGGGACGGCCAGAAGGGGCAAGGCTGGGGCTCGCAAGGGCATCAGGAGTGACTGGGACGCGGGCCACGCGGTGGGGCTGGCGCACGCAGGAGGGCAGCATTATGCCCGAGCCCAGCCACCTGGGAGCAACAAAGGAGGGAATTCCCGGGCGGGACGTACTAACATACGCGAACTAACGGAAACTCGAAGGCTTTGTCGAACCCGATGAAACGGATCCTGATCGCGACCCTTCTGGGCGCCGCCTCCCTGGCGGCCTGGGCCCAATCCCAAACCCAGCTTGCAGCGCCGGAACTGCCTCCCCCAGGCTACACCGGGCAGACGGTGCAGCCGGACGTAACCATTCTGGAGACGGATCGTGGCACCGTCTATGAGTACCGCATCAAGGGTCAACTCTACATGGTGCGCATCCAGCCCCAGATCGGCCCACCCTACTTTCTCCTCGACACGAATGGCGATGGGACCCTGGATGTCAAGCAGGATCGGGTCTGGAACAATGCCGTTCCCCAATGGCTCCTCTTTAGCTGGTAGGTCATCGCCAAGCCAGGCCCCGGCGCAACAGGCAATGGCGGCTGGGGTGTGGGCATGTCCGGAACAGGGGACACACAAAAGAAACCCCGCCGCTCCGGGGAAGTGAAGGGCGGGGTAAGGGCGTTCCCGGTGGGGTGTCCGGGCACCCAAGTTGCCGGGGGGAAGAGCAGGCAACTGGGTTTTGGAAAACGCTTACCCCTCAGAACCGCTCGACCGGAAAAAGTTCACCGCCTGGCTGGGGAAAACCTGAGCGACGCAGCCAGGCCCTGGCCGGAGGGGTGTTAACCCTCGATGCAGAAACGGCGGATGAGGGCACGCAGCAGGTCCAGGGTCGGCGGAATGCGCGCCGTCTCCAGGTATTCGTCCGGCTGATGGGCTTGTGCCAGGTTCCCGGGTCCCAGGATGACGGTCTCCAGGCCCAGCTGATTCAAAAAGGGCGCCTCGGTGCCAAAACCCACGGCCTCGGCGGCATGGCCGGTCAGGGCCTCGCTGGCCTGGACGATGGCGGAGGCGGCGAGGGTCTCTGCCGGCGGTATGGATGCGAAGAGGGCCGCCACTTCCCAGCCCAGGCCGCGTCGCTCCGCCACGCGGGCAACCCGCCCGGCAAGTTGGGCGCGTAACTCCTCTACATTCATCCCCGGCAGCACCCGCAGGTCCAGCAAGAGCTCGCAGTCACCGCAGATCCGGTTGGGGTTGTCGCCACCATGGATATGGCCCAGGTTGATGGTCGGCACCGGCACCGCAAAGGCGGGATGGCGATGCCGCTCCTGCAGTTCCCGGCGCCAGGCCAGGATCTCGCCCATAACCTCGTGCATCCCCTCCAGGGCCGAATTGCCCAGAGCCGGGTCACTGGCGTGACCCGGCCGGCCGATCAGGCGCACCGCCTCGTTCATGACCCCTTTATGCAACCGCACCGGCCTTAGGGAGGTCGGCTCACCGATCACGGCATAGCGCCCCAGGGGTCGGCCTGCCTGGACCAGGGCCCGGGCCCCGCTCATAGAGGACTCCTCGTCCGCCGTAGCCAGAATTGTCAGGGGCCGCTGCATTTCCTTTCCGGTCAGTCCCCGCGCCGCCTCCAGCGCCAGGGCCAGGAAGGACTTCATGTCGCTGGTGCCCAAGCCGTAAAGACGGCCATCCTCCTCCGTGACTTCGAAGGGGTCGCGCCGCCAGCGCCCGGCGTCATAGGGGACCGTATCGGTGTGCCCGGACAGCACCAGCCCCCCAGGCCCCGTGCCCAGGGTCGCGATCAGATTGGCCTTGCCCGGCTGATTCGGCAATTCCATGACTTCCACCCGGAAGCCAGCCCCCAGCAGCCATTCCCCCAGGAGGTCGATCAGGTGCCGGTTGCCCATGTTCAGTTCCGGCTTGACGCTGCTCACCGTGGGCAGGGCGATCAAGTCATCGAGCATGACCAGGAGTGGGGGGGCTGGGTGTTTCATCGCTGATCCTAACGGCCTCAATGGGCCTCCTCCCAATTGTCCCCAATGCCGATCTGAACCTGGAGGGGGATGGCGAGAACCGCAGCGAATTCCATGGCGGCGCGGATGCGCTCCGCTGCCTCAGGTACCGCGGCCTCTTCCACCTCGAAGACCAGCTCGTCGTGAACCTGCATGATCATGCGCACCGGAGGGTGCTCGTTCTGAATCCAGCCATCGGCGGCGATCATAGCTCGCTTGATGATGTCGGCAGCCGTGCCCTGCATGGGGGCATTGATGGCGGTGCGCTCGGCGCCGGCCCGCCGGGCCTGGTTAGGGTGGTCGATATCGGGCAAATACAGACGGCGGCCAAAGAGGGTCTCGACATATTTCTCCCGCCGCGCCTGCTGGCGGGTGCGCTCCATGAAGTCTTTCACACCGGTGTAGCGCTGGAAATAGAGGTCCACATAGGCCTGGGCCTCGACCCGCTCGATACCAAGCTGGCGCGCCAGGCCGAAGGCGGACATACCATAAATCAGCCCGAAGTTGATCGCCTTGGCCGAACGCCGCTGGTTGACGCTGACCTGGTCTGGGGCCAAGCCCCAGACCTCGGCGGCGGTGGCCTGATGGATGTCCTGACCAGCGGCGAAGGCAGCTAGCAAGCGCTCGTCCCCAGAGAGATGGGCCATGATGCGCAGCTCGATCTGGGAATAGTCGGCGGCGATGAGTTTGCAGCCCGGATCGGCAATGAAGGCCAACCGGATGCGGCGCCCGTCCTCGCTACGGATGGGGATATTCTGCAGGTTGGGGTCCGAGGATGAAAGGCGCCCGGTGGCGGCCACCGCCTGGTGATAGGAGGTATGCACCCGTCCGGTGAGTGGGCTGACCATCTGTGGCAGCTTGTCGGTGTAGGTCGATTTGAGCTTGGCGAGGCCCCGATGCTCCAGAATGATCCGCGGCAGTTCGTGACCGGCATCGGCGAGCTGCTGCAGCACGGACTCCGAGGTGGAGGGCGCCCCCTTGGGGGTCTTCTCCACGACCGGCAGGCCCTGCTCCGTGAAGAAGATGTCGCCGATTTGCTTGGGCGAGCCCAAGTTGAAGGGCCGTCCGGCCAGGGAATAGGCGGCATCTTCCAGGGCGGCAATGCGCTCGGTCAGGTCGCGGCTCTGGACGGCCAGGCGCTCCCGATCGATGCGGACCCCCTGACGTTCCAGGCGTGAGAGCACGGGCACCAAGGGGATTTCGATCTCCTGGTAAAGACGGGCCAGACTGGGTGTCTGATTCAGCCGGGGCCAGAAGGCCTGGTGGAGGCGCAGGGCAACCTCGGCGTCCTCGGCGGCATAGGGGCCGGCGTCCTCGATGGGGATCTGATCGAAACCGATCTGTTTGGCCCCCTTGCCGGCAATGTCCTCGAAGTGGATCGTCTTGTGGCCCAGATACTTGAGGGCCAAGGAGTCCATATCGTGGCGAATGGCGGTGCTGTCGAGGACATAAGACTCCAGCATAGTGTCATGGGCAATACCCTGGAGCCCGATGCCATGGTTAGCGAGCACGCTCATGTCGTACTTAAGGTTCTGGCCGACCTTGGGGCGCGCCGGGTCCTCCAACAGGGGCTTGAGCCGCGCCAGCACCCCTTCCCGGTCGAGTTGAGCCGGGGCGCCCACATAGGTATGAGCGAGTGGGACATAGGCCGCCGCCCCGGCCTCCACCGCAAAGGACAGGCCGACGATGCGGGCCTGCATATAATCCAGGCTGGTAGTCTCGGTGTCGATGACGAAGAATTCGGACGCTTCCAGACGGGCCAGCCAGGCGTCGAGGCCTGCCGGGTCGAGGAGGATTTCGTAGGCAGGTGGGTCTCTCTGGCTGACGGCCGACGCCGGGCCAGCCACCGCCGCATCTGCCGGGGTCACGCCTTGCGCAGCCTCCAGCCCGTCCAGGCTCGTCAGCAGGCGGCGTGATTCGATGCGGCGATACCAAGTCCGCAGCGTCTCCGGGTCCGGGGCGGTGGGCTTCAGGTCCGCTAACCCCAAACCCAGGTCCAGATCGAGCTTGATCTGGGCCAGAGAGCGCGACAAGGGCAGCCGGGTCAGGCTCTGGCGCAGATTTTCGCCCACCTTGCCCTTGACCAGGTCAGCATTGGCCATGACCCCCTCCAGGTCGCCAAATTCCTGGAGCCACTTGATGGCCGTCTTGGGTCCGCAGCTCGGTACGCCGGGGATATTGTCCACGCTATCCCCTACCAGGGTCAGATAGTCGACGATGCGCTCCGGCGGCACGCCGAACTTGTCGATAACCCCCTGGCGGTCCAGGCGCTCGTCGCTCATGGTGTTGATGAGGGTGACATGATCGCCGACCAGTTGGGCCAGATCTTTATCGCCGGTAGAGATCAGGGTCGCCATCCCCTGCGTGGCGGCACGGGTCGCCAGGGTGCCGATGACATCATCCGCCTCCACCTCGGGCACCCGTAGCAGGGGCAGTCCCATGGCCTGGATCACCGCGCACAGGGGCTCGATCTGTTCCCGCAGGTCCTCTGGCATGGGTGGGCGGTGGGCCTTATAGGCAGGAAAGATCACATCACGAAAGGTCTCACCAGGAGCATCGAAGATCACGGCCATGAGTTCGGGCCGGAAATCCTCCCGCAACTTCCGCAGCATGTTGAGCACCCCAATCAGGGCGCCCGTAGCCTCGCCCCTGGAATTGGTCAGCTTGGGCAGGGCGTGATAGGCGCGGAAGAGATAGGAGGAGGCGTCAACGAGGACCAGGGGATAGGAGGGTTCCATGGGGGGCATCCGTGGCGGTATGGGAGAGCGACGAATCCTAGGCGGCAATCCCGGGTATCAGGTCATCTGGAGGAGGAGGGGGGCGATCTCACGATACACCAAGGGCAAGGGCGCCTTGCGGCCTAAGGTCAGGATACGGGTACCGCTGGGATAGATCAGATGGTAGGTCTGGAACAGATGCAGATCCCCCTTGCCCTTCAACAGATCCATCAGGGCCGTAAAGGCCCGGCTGTCCTTCTCTCCAAAGTTAAGTTCCACCCCTTCGACACGCAGAACGCCAGCTCCAAGCACGACCTCCGGGGCCTCTTCATGGCTATGACCCAAAAAAAGGGGATAAAGGAAATGCTTTATTTCCGGAGACAGAATGAGTCCTAACTGATTTTCACCATGAAGCCAGAACAGCCGCGGATCGCTCGTGTCTTGATCATGGGCACCGAAAGCCGTCGCCCAACCAGGGAAAAAAGCGGCGTAACGGCGTACTTTGCGTTCTGTCGGCATGGCGGCCCCCCTTGGCTGTTGGCCTGGATACTACCGGAAGAAAGCCGTCTGGTCATGCGGAGTTTTAAGGGTTGTTTTCAATCACCCGCAGAATTCATGAAGGGGATGGCGGCGGTCTCAACCAGCCCAAGAACTCGGCGAGCGGGAGGGTCATTCGCCAGGATCCTGATGTCGTAACATGACCCATGAGCTGGCGATAGTCCGCCAGAACTCCCACCGTCGGTCTTGATTATACTGAGCCAGGTCTCCTCCTCTGGGGTACTGGCCTACCACCATGAGGTATTCAGGATCGGCCTGGCCAACTTCACTCACCAGGCCCATCAACAATCCAGAATTTGTCGGATACTATGTCAAAGCCCAGGATTGATGGCCCCGCCATTCAAAGCATGTCAGGAATCCTAAATTGACGAAATCCATCGAGATTCCCGGACCTATTGGCGCCCGTGGCCGCCGTCGGCCCTTCTCCGGCCTCCGTCGGCTGCTTCATGCCATCCTGCTGGTGGCGGGGGAGGCGGTATCGCGGTTTTTGGACATAGTCGTCAGTGGGACCTTGCTGCTGGTGCTGGCCCCGCTTGGGGGGGTGCGAGCCCTGATCAGCAAACTCCAGGCAGGAACCCTTTTGACCCGGACACGCCGACTGGGGCGTTTCCGGGCACCCTTTGACGAGTTGGGGTTCGCCGGCCGGGGGCCATTGCGCACCCTGCCTATCTGGCTCAATATTCTGCGCGGTGACATGGCCATCATCGGGCCCAGGACCTTGACCCCAGAGGAGGGCGAAGCGGTACCGATCCGGGATCTGGCCCGATTCTCCGTGCGTCCTGGGCTGCTGTCGCCCTACCGACTCCGCAGCCGGGTCGGGATCGCGCATCAGCAAGAGTCGGAGCTGGATCGCGATCTGGTCTACGGCCAAAGTCTGGGTGGCGATCTGGGGCTGGCGGCCCGTTCCCTAGTCGCTGGGGTCCTGGGAAGTAAGGCCCCCACAGAGGCACCGCCAGTACTCAATTTTTTTGGCATCCCGGTCGTTAACACCACCATGTCCGAGGCGGTGAGCTGGATCATCGGTCAGGCCTTAACGGGGGAACGACACACCCTCGCCTTCGTCAATCCGGATTGTTTGAACATCGCCTGGCATCACGAGGGCTACAAGCAGGTCCTCCTGGAGGCCGATCGCGTACTTCCCGATGGCATCGGCATCCATATCGGCTGCCGCATGCTAGGCACGGCCTTACGGGAAAATGTCAACGGCACCGATCTCTTCCCCCTCTTGTGCGAGGCGGCCAGCCAGACCGGCCTGTCGATTTATCTGCTCGGGGCCCGACCCGGGATTGCCGAGGCGACGGCCAACAATATGGTTCAGCGCTTTCCCGAGCTGCGCATCGCTGGCGCCTGCGATGGCTACTTCTCCCCCGAGGAGGAACCGGGTGTGGTGGCGGCAATCAATGCCTCGGGGGCGGCAATCCTGCTGGTGGCTTTTGGCGTACCCCGGCAGGAGATGTGGATCGCAGGCTGGCGGAGCGACCTGCGACCACCGATCTGCCTCGGCGTCGGGGGCCTGTTCGATTTCTACTCCGGGCGGATCGCGCGGGCGCCCGTCTGGATGCGCGAGATCGGCCTGGAATGGGTATGGCGACTGCTACAGGAGCCCAAACGCATGTGGAGAAGGTACATCATTGGTAACCCCCTCTTCCTGTCCCGGGTGTGGCGCCAGACGCGTCATCCCGAGCGATTCCCCCTCATGGTCCGCGCAGCGGACAGGGAGACGGTGGCGCCATCGACCTCGGGTGACAGCATATGACCATAGCAACCCATCAACAGAAAATGCGCGAGCTGGTGTTGGCTCGTTATGGCAATCTGGCACGGGCCAGTTTGCTTCACCGCCTGCGGTTCCGCCTCAAGCGTGCCGGTTGGGCTGGGGTGGTACAGGGTTCCTACCTGATCAAGCGGCTCCTGGACATCATCGCCTCGGCAATCCTGATGGTGATCTTGATACCGGTGTTTCTGGGGGTCGCCCTGGCGATCCGCATCGAGTCCCCAGGGCCCATCCTGTTCCGGCAGACCCGGGTGGGTCGCTGGGGAGAATTGTTCACGATGTGGAAATTCCGCTCCATGTTTGCCGATGCCGAGGCCCGCAAGGCCGAATTACTCAAGCAAAACGAGATGCAGGGCGGGGTGATTTTCAAGATGCGCGAGGACCCGCGTATCACCCGGGTCGGGCGCCTCATCCGCAAGACCTCGATCGACGAACTGCCCCAGCTCTGGAACGTGTTCAAGGGTGACATGTCCTTGGTCGGGCCACGGCCGCCGGTGCCCGTGGAGGTCAACGAGTACTCCCTCGCCGATCGCCGCCGGCTTGAGGTCATCCCTGGCATCACCTGCATCTGGCAGGTGTCCGGACGTTCCGAGATTCCCTTCGACCAGCAAGTAGAGCTGGATGTGGAATATATCCAATCCCAATCCTTTTGGACGGATCTCAAAATCCTCCTGAAGACTATTCCTGCCCTGCTATTGGGTAAAGGGGCCTATTAGACCGAGGGCGCCTCTTCCCAGCCAGGCGAAGAGGCGTCCAGGGAGCATTCAGAATGCGAGCACTTGTCTTTGCCGATCGCCAGGGCGCCGAACTGGCCCCGCTCACCGAGAACCTGCCCTTGGCTTTGTTGCCCGTGGTGGGCAAGGAGGTCTTGGTCCATGGTATCGAAGACGTCGTTGGCGCCGGGATTCGCGACCTGGTTATCGTGGTTTCCGCCCACGGCGATCGGATCGAGGCCGCCCTCGGTGATGGTCGGCGGTGGGGGGCGACCTTTCGCTTCGTCCTCAGCCGCGGCGAGGAAGACCCGGCAGAGATCTGGCAACGGCTCAACCTGGGTGATCAAGAACCCGTGCTCGTCCTGCGTGGCGATATGCTGAGGTCGCCAGCGGTGGCGAGCTTTCTTGAACAGGCACAAGGCCGGTCGGGCACGGCGGTCATCGGCGCGGCCCTGGCTGACCCCCGGGGCTCCCTGATCCTGCTGCGCACCGGCGCTGGCACTTCACCCCTGGGTGACCTGCGCTGGACAAGGTCCGAGACCCCGGTCCCCGCCGATGGGGCTGAAAGACTGGACCTGGGGGCAATAGACCTCAACCTACTTGCGGACATCGCCGACTACCATCGCGCTAATCGCGATATCGTCGCCGGCCGCTTCCATGGCATCCCGCTCCCCGGGCGGACCGTGGCCCTTGGCCTCAGCGTGGGCCGTCGGGCCAGCGTATCGCCGAAGACCCTCAAACAGGGAGTTGCCTTCGTGGGTGCCAACAGTCGGGTGCACCCCGAGGCCGAGCTGGTCGGCGAGGTGGTCATCGGCGACGACGTCGTCGTGGATCGGGGTGCCACCATCCGCGACAGCGTCATCCTTTCCAAGACCTATGTCGGCGAACTGGTCGAGGTCGCCAATGCCGTGGTCGCCTCCAATCTGCTCATCCGCATCGATACCGGCGCGGTACTGCGTATCAGCGATGCCTTCCTGCTCGCCAACCTCGGCAAGGGCGACATGGATGGCGTGCTTGGACGCTGGCTTGACCGGCTTGCCGGGCTGGTGCTGCTGATCCTCTCACTGCCTCTCTGGCTGGTTGCGGCCTTCTTGGCGGGGAGGGAGGGGGGTGGAGGCCGCCTGCTGGAGGCCCGGGATATGGAGGGCGATCGGCGTGAGCACCCCGGTGATCAGACGGGTCCGCGGCGCACGGTGGTCCTGCTCAATTGGCGCACCCGCGTCCCGGTCCTGCGTCACCTGCCCTGGCTCTTGGCCGTGGTCCGGGGTGACCTGCGATTGGTGGGCGTGAGTCCCTTGACCCCCGAGCAATCCGCCGCCAGGGACGAGGACTGGCAATTTGTCCGCGATGCCGCCCCGGTGGGGCTCCTTGGCCCGACTCAACTCCAGGTACCCTCGGATGCATCCATTGAGGAGCGCCTGCTCAGCGACGCCTTTCATGCCCGCCAAAGGGGCTGGGGTCGGGATCTGGTTGTGCTTTGGGAGGGCATCAAGATGCTGTTCAGTGCGGATGCCTGGCGCCGCCCGGAGTGATCTGACTGAGCACCTGGGAGACGAACCACCCATCAGGACGGACAGGCGGTTCCTGTTTCATTGCCCCCAGGGATCATCCATACCCAGGGACTCAATAAGAGGAAGACGAGGCTTACCCATGAAAACAGAGCACCCCAGCGCGGCGGGCGATCGGCCCCCAGTGGCCATCGTGATGCGATCCTATAATGACCGCGCGGTCATCCGGCAGACTCTTGAAAGGGTATTGGGCCAAGGCTACCCGAACTTTGTTCTGTGGAACTTCGATTCCTCCTCCAAGGATGGCACCCTGGACATCATCCGCGAGAACAATGTCCCTGAACGTATCCGGTTGAACGATTCCAAGGACTACAACCCCGGCCGGGTTCTCAACGACGCGGTGCGCACCGTGGGTGGTGAGGTCGTGGTCTTCATCAATTCGGATGCCACCCCCGAGAGTGATGACTGGCTGGAGCGGCTCATCGCCCCTCTCGCGGACCCTAAGGTGGGGGCTGTCTACGGTCGTCAAACCGCGCGCCCGGACTGCCGTTCCCTGTTCGTCAAGGATACCGAACGGGCCTTTGGCGACGGCCGGGAGGCCGCCACCTGGGTGCACTTCTTCTCCATGGCCAATGCCGCCGCCCGCCGCGAGGTCCTGGAGCGGTTCCCCTTCGAGACCCAGGTCCAGTATTCCGAGGACATCGAATGGTCCTACCGGTTGAGACAGGCTGGCTTGCGCATCGCCTATGTGCCGGAGGCGGCTGCCACTCACTCCCATAACTACACCCTGCGTCAGTCCTACAAGCGGCACTTCGGCGAGGGTAAGGCCGAGGCCTGGATCTTTCGCCAGGGCGAACTCAATACCTCCCTGCTGCGCTACTGCCTGCTGCCCTTTGGCATGGAGGTCTTGCGAGACCTGCGCTGGGGTCTGGAACAGCGTTCCCTGGAGGCGATCCTGGATAGTGTGCCCCTGCGGGCGGTCCAGAAGTGGGCGCGCTGGCAAGGCGTTCGCGCAGGGATGAAGCATCATGTCACGGCTTGACACCGACATAGCCCCGGCGGATCGCGACCGCTACACCCTGGACGGCGACGCCGCCGTGGAGGCGCGCATCGCCCGCGACCAGAAGCTGGTGGCCCAGGCCGTCACCTCCCTCCTGGCCCCGCCCGCCTTCCGTGGACTGGTCCTGATGGGCGGCTATGGTCGCGGGGAAGGCGGCTTCGTCCGGCGTGACGGCAATCCCGAACCCTACAACGACTACGACTACTTCGTGGTGGTGCGGGGGTTGGATCGGGCAGCCCGGGAGGCCTTGACCCGGGATCTGGGGGTGGCGGCCAAGGCCCTCGAACACCAGATCGGTGTCGAGGTGGACTTCGCCCTGCTGTGCGAGGACCGGCTGCCGGGCGCCGAATACTCGCTGATGAATGCCGAGATGCTCTGGGGCCACAGGGTGGTGGCGGGCGATCCGGAGGTGCTCGCCACCATGCCCGCCATGCCCTTCGCCAGCTTGCCGCCCGGGGAATACACCCGCCTCCAGCTCAACCGCGGCAGCCTGCTGCTGCTGAATCAGCGCCGTCTGGCCAATCCCGAGCCCCTCGGCGCGGTCGATCAGGAAATTCTGTTCAAGTATCTGTTCAAGGCAATCCTGGCCTGCGGGGACGCCCGTCTGGCCGGTAGTGGTTGCTACCATCCCTCCTACCTCAAGAAGAGCGAGCGCCTGGAGACCCTGGACTGGCCGGAGAAGGCCGCCTTCATGGACCTTTACCGACAAGCTTGGGAAAACAAATTCCACCCCGACTACGCCCGCTTCGCCGCCGAGGACGCCGCGGCTTGGCAGGGGCGCGTGGTTCCCATCTGGCTCGCAACCCTGAACTGGTTCGAGCAAGGGCGCGCGGGCCGGCCCATCCCGGACTGGAGCGCCTACGGCACCCCCGGCTTTGCCAAGGGCCAAGGGGGGAAATCCTGGGGCGGCTTGCGCAACGCTCTCATCACCCTGCGCGACTTCGGGCCCGCCGAACTGCTGCGACGGCCAGCCTGGTCCCGGCGTTATCCCCGGGAGCGGCTCATCTCCGCCCTGCCCTTGCTGCTGGAAAAACCCGGTGCCCCCGCCTCCCCGGTGCTGGCCGATGCCCTGGCTCTGGCGCCCGGCTCTGCCTGGCAGGACGCCGTAGTGGCATTTCTGGAACTGTGGCGGCGCTTCGCCTGAGCGGAACCAACCACCCTCAAGGGACCAGGAGCGGGTGATGTTCCCAGTCTCCAAACTCCTGATATCGGGCTGGGGGGGTTTAGCAGCCGCTGCCCCTCGCTCCCAGGCGGCAAAGGCCTCAACCTGATTACTTATCCCAACAAAGCGCAACCATGGCCGACCACATCCTGCTGGCGGGGGGGAACCCGCACTCCCGTTCGGAAACCGCCGCTGACCTGCGGGATCGCGGTTATGAGGTAACCGCCATCGCGGATATGGCTGGGGCTCAGCGCGCCATGGCGGCGCAGCCACCCGACCTGATCCTGTTGGAACATCCCTGGCCCAAGGACCTGGGCAAGCCCCTGCTGGAGCGTTGGACTCGGGAATATCCGGTTCTGGTGCTGTGCCTTGAAAGCGAGATCGCTGCCGCGCTTCAGGTCCTGCGCCAGGGGGCGACGGAATTCCTGGTCAAGCCAGTGGATCGGGAGGAACTGGCCGACGCCATCCGGCGAATCATCGATAACGCCCTCCTCTACCAACGCGGCGAGTTCTACACCAACGTCCTGCGGCACGAGGCGCCGAGCCTGCTGGTCGGGGAAAGTGCGCCTCTGCTCCAGCTTCAGACCGAACTCCGGGCCGTGGCCCCCAGCGAGGCTACCGTCTTGATCCTGGGGGAAAGCGGGGTCGGCAAGGAGAAGGTGGCCCAGGAGATTCATCGGCTGAGCCCCCGGGCCGAGGGCCCCCTGGTCGCGGTGGACTGTTCCTCCCTACCGGAGACCCTGTTCGAATCGGAACTCTTTGGCCATGAGCGCGGGGCCTTCACCGGGGCCGCCCAAAAAAAACCGGGCCTGATCGAGCAGGCCAAAGGTGGCACCCTCTTTCTGGACGAGATCGGCGAGCTTCCGGCCGCGATTCAGGCCAAACTCTTGCGCGTCTTGGAGACCAAGCGGTACCGTCGTCTGGGTAGCACCTCCGATCTGCAGGCGGAGGTCAGGATCGTCGCGGCCACCAACCGGGATCTGGACGGCATGGCCCAGCGCGGCGAATTCCGCCAGGACCTCTTGTATCGCCTCAACGCCTTCGTGGTCGCGGTGCCACCCCTGAGGGAACGCCGCGCGGACATAGCGCCGCTGGTAAGGCACTTTCTGACCCGCTCGGGCTTTTCTCAACGGATCATCAAGCGCGTCAGCGAAGCGGGCATGGAGCAATTGCAGGCCTATGACTGGCCAGGGAATGTGCGGGAAATGCGCAACGTGATCGAGCGCGCCATCATTCTGTCTGGCAACAAGGTCAAAATCGATACGGAGCATTTAACCCTGCCGCGGTCCGCCCCGAGGAGCCCAGCCGCCACCGCCGAGATAACCCTGAGTTTCGATCACGAACCCACCCTGGCCGAAATCGAGCAAAGCTATCTAAAACTCCTGCTGGAGCGCCATCCCGGCAGCCGGGCCGATCTGGCGCGGGTCATGGGCATCGGCGAGCGCACCCTGTACCGGCTATTGGCGGATCTCAAGGTGGAGCGATCCGGCTCCACCTGAATAGCCTCCACGCGGCAGGGGCCTCGATTCTCGTGGTGGCCCCCAATAGCCGATCGGGCGGATGCCCCCGGATCGCAAGATAACGGGAAGCCGTGGGACAGGATGCTTCGATTAGGCCACTCACCGGAGCGGCAAGGCCGTTGGCCCAGCCGCCCCTTAGAGACTACTTCAACCCTACTTAAAAATCAGCGGCTCGTCCATGCGGCTCTGATACCAGTTAGCCGCCTTGGTGCCCGCGCTCAGGGCCCAGACGCCAAAGTCCGGATAGGCCTTGGCCACACTATTCCACTCGGTGGGGTAGCGCCAGGTATCCGGCACATCCAACGCCCAGGGTTGATCGTCGAGGGTGCGGTAAGTGCGGCCCGCGGCCAGGTCGGTGCGGTCGTCCAAGGTGCCGAACAGCTTGAGGTCGGCCTTAGCGGTGGGCGGGTGATCCACCAGATGCACCTCCAGGCCGCGTTTGGTGGTGCGGTAGATGAAGGGATTGTAGGGCGCCTCCCCCAGTTGCGCCTGGGTCAGGGGCTGCTTGAAGTGGATCTCCGCCACCAGCGGCACCGGCGCCGAGCGGGGGCACTTGGTCACGGTGTTAAACATGGAGCAGGGGAAGGCCAGACCCGTATTGGTAAGGGTCGTGACGTTGGTGGAGAAAATGAACACCGCATCGCTCTGGCCGCTCTCCACCGGCAAGGCCACCGGGGCCTTATCACCCAGGGTCAGGGTGGTGTGGGCCAGGTCGATGGCGTCACGGCTCAGCCCCGGGAAGTGGAGACCAAAACCGTTATCGGAGCCGGCGCCTCGGGCGCGGATCTCGTAGAGCAGCTTGAGGTCGGTGATCTCGTTGTGGGCATTGAGGGTCTCGATCACCCGGTAGGCGACCCCCAGGTCGTTCATGTCGAAGTCGCCCTTCTTGGGCCACAGGTCCTCGAAGGCCAGAAAACCATAGCCGGCAGCGTTGGGGTAAAACCGCCGCGCTGCGCGTTCCGGGTCAAGAGGGAAGGCGTCCAGCTCGTCGGGGATGGTATCGCCGTCGCTATCCTTGCTCACCGGATCGAGGGCGGCCACGGCGCCGAGGTCGACGTTGCTGACGGGCGAGACCTTGATGGCGAGCAGGACGTCGTTGAAGTCGTCGTCGGAGCGCAGGGGCTTGGTGGCGTTCTTATTGCTGGGATGCCGGTAGGCATCCTCGAAGCCCAGCACCAGCAGATTGTCCGCCGGGCTGGACAGCAGCACGGTATGGGCATTGAGATGACTGTTGCCGTCGTTGGACGGGGTCTCTGGGTTGAGTGCCCGTATGGTGTAAAACAACTCCTGGGCGGAAGGGTTGGGGTTGACCGTGTTACCGGTCCAGCCGTTGGCGACCAGGGTGAAGCCTACCGAAGTGCCGGCCTTGAAGCGGCCCAGGGTCACCCCCTGGCCGGGGCGCAGGGCCGGGAAGTTGGGGAAGACGATCCGGGTGTTCAGCGCCGCAGCAGTCGTGGGGACATTAGCGGTGGGATAGCTGAAGAAGCCGACGGCGTTGGCGAAGTCGGTGGTGCCGCCCACGGCGACGAGGGTCAACTCCGCGTCTTCGAGCAAATGGATGTTAGCGCCCAGGTTGTCGGTGAGGAATTGTTTCTCGTTACGATTTTGGTTGATATCCAGGCCCTCGGGCAGGCGGGCGGCGATATCGCTGGGGAGGGTGGCGGGCAGGGACACCTCGATCAGGTGGGCCGGCAGGCCGTTGGCGTCATAACCGGCGGTATCGAAATAGGACCAGGTGACGGCCTGGCTGGGGGAGGCGCTGGCGGCGAGGACCAGGGCGGCCAGGGTGGCGGCGGAGGGCTGAGGGTAGGACATGGGGGACCTCGGGGACAGGGGTGACAGGGGTGATAGGGTTACGGGGATGGGTGGGGCGCAGCTTTATTCGGCCGGCGGCGCTGCTTCCTCTTCCTCCCAGCCGAAGTCGTCCCAGCCGAACTTGACGATAACGGTGTCGCTGCCACAGGCCAGGGTGATGGCGCGGTTGTCGGTGTGCAGACGCAGGCTGACGCCCCGCACGCTGTCGAGCCACATGTCGT
>WBZT01000259.1_pt1 | contig 39081 bp, 31 predicted proteins | sample 5204241 | NCBI WGS metagenome assembly WBZT01 (sample SAMN12344358, study PRJNA552823) | activated sludge metagenome | biome: Activated sludge suspended growth; feature: Nitrification reactor; material: Wastewater; isolation source: activated sludge from nitrification reactor of wastewater... | reverse complement strand
AATAATAAAAATAAACACTAAATCGATTCCGGAGAAATTAAGTCAACAACTATTAATTGGAGGACAGATTCATTCATTAACGACTTTCAAATCATTCAATAGTTATACCAAATACAGTGGTGAAAATTGGAATATTTTAAATTCAAAGAGAAACCTTCCTGCTTTAGATGAAAATGCGATGAAAGCTGGTGGATTGTTTCCAACAGCAAGTGAAAAAGCTCAATTGGCATCGAATTCCAGGCTTTTTAATCTTGATTGGACAGGTAAAGATGCGCAGGCAAAACCGAATACCCGGTTTGCCTATTCCATTGGTTGTCCTTTATATATAAACAGTAATAGTAAAATGGGATTGGTAGCTGCCATAAATTACTCCAATTCTAAAAAATTTACTGCTTCGGATGTGGCAAGTTTTGATGGAAGCGGTCAGATCGCTGATCTTCATGATAACTCCTTTGCCCAAAATATCTCCACCGGAGGATTAGTCAATTTAAATTTTAGTACCAATAAAACTCAGATAAGTCTGAATAATTTGATGAATATCAATACAGATTTTAATTCCATTCAAAGAACCGGAATTGGAAACCTGATTGATTATGTTGAAGTAAAAAATTTCGTGAATCTGGTTTCATATAATAAGTTAGCAAATAGCATTCTGAATTTTAAGCAGATTGTAGGTAATAATTTATTCACTGTTGAAGGTTCCATTGGTTATGGAATTATTCAAAGAAAAATTCCAACCTATAAAATTGCTAGCTATACCAAAGGAACAGAGAACTATACCTATGGACTTGCTTTAGGTGATTTTTTTAACAACAGTAGTGGATTGTTTAGTTCAGGATTAACTGAAAACTTATGGAGTGAAAATGTAGATTTTTCTAAGAAATTCAAAAATGGAAATGTCACTACTGAATTGAAAATGGGAGTTGGTATGCAGGGTAGAAAGAGAAGTTTCGAAAGCCGAAATTTTGTTTACCATGGTGCTCCCGGAGATCTCAATTACAATCTGGAGCATGATCTAGGCAAAGATGCCATTTCCGCTCAATCGATTTACCTTTTAGAAAAAACTTCGGATGATCTTGCGTATTACAACGGAGATCAAAAAATTTATTCAGCTTATGTTTGTTCAGATCAGAGGTTTTCTGAAAAAATTCGAATGGTGTATGGTCTCCGCGTCGAAAAGTCTGACATAAGGGTTAGCAATGAAAAAGTTAACATGAACTTTTCAGAAATAAATCGAACGGATATACTGCCATCCTTAAATATGACCTACACCCTTAATCCAAATGTAAATTTAAGAGCTGCCTATTTCTCTTCGTTAAACAGGCCTGAGTTCAGGGAGCTAGCACCTTTTGCTTTTTATGCATTTGATAAAAATGCTGAGATTAAAGGGAATAAAGATTTAAAGCTTGCCAATCTTCGCAATTATGAAATAAGATACGAGTGGTTTCCATCCGGTAGTCAGGTAATTTCTGCAGGAATGTTTTACAAAAATATTCAAAATCCTATTGAATTAAGTATTGATATCACTCAGCCATTTACAACCTTTACTTTCAGCAATGAAAAGTCAGCAACAATCTATGGTTTTGAATTTGAAGTAAGAAAAAATCTGGACTTCCTTGGTCCACAAAACTTGTTTAAAGAGTTTGGAATATTTACTAATCTTGCCATCATTCGTTCAGGTTTGAAATTTGGTGAAGGAAATAAATCCTTGCAAGATCGACCATTACAAGGTCAATCACCCTATGTAATTAATTGTGGGTTGCAATATGATAGTGAACGTACGGGATGGTCAGCTGGCATAACATTGAACAGGATTGGAAGAAGAATAGCATTTGTTGGTGTTGATCCAAAATTTGGAATGACCAGACAGGACATTTATGAAGCACCTAGAAGTATATTGGATTTTCAAATTGGAAAAAATATTGGCAAATTTAATCTTAAGTGCACCTTTGGTGATGTATTGAAAAAAGATTTTGTTTTTTATCAGGATGCAGATCTAAATGGTAAGTATAATGCATCAACGGACAGAAGAATTTTTAGAAGCCTGAGTGGATCGTCCGCATCTCTAAATGTATCTTATACTTTTTAAAGTTTTTTATATAAATATTTGAATGTATTGATAACAATAAGATAATCCAATTTACGCATTAAGACAAATTTACTTGTAGCAAATTTGTGTAATTTTAAAAAAGTAATGAAAATATGAAAAGCAATTTTTACAAACTATCTTTAATTATTTCTATTTTATTTTGGCAAGAAATTAATGCACAGAATAAAGTATTAGAAATCACAAATTATGTTGGAGCATTATCCCGAGAAAACGCTGACTGGACCAGTGATTGGACCAATTGGGATCCGAAAAACACAGTGTATCCTGCCCCAACAGATATTACAACACTTGATGGAATGTCCTCTGCAAACCCGATACCTGGTGAATTAAAAATTTCTGGTACGCTTACACTGGACAATTCAAAAACGTATTTATTGAGTGGAATTATTGTAGTGCCGGATGGTGCAAAACTTATCATTCCTGCAGGAACAGTGATTAGAAGTCAATCGAATTTAAATTCAACACCAAAGAACTATGCGTGTATTGTCGTAGAACGGGGAGGGTACATTGAACTAAATGGAACAGCAAAAAGCCCGGTGATATTTACTTCAGCTAAAAACATTGGCGAAAGAGAGCGCGGAGATTGGGGCGGGATTTTGTTAGCTGGAAAAGCAAATCATAATCTTGCCAATGCTACTTTTGATAATGTTCAGATGGAAGGATTTAACAATATTAGCTTCGATGCGGGCTTAGCGAAATTTGGTGGCAACAATCCTGAGGATAATTCAGGTGTTTTGAAATATGTCAGAATCGAATTTGCAGGTTTGGCTTTTGAAGCAAATAAAGAAATCAATGCGCTAACATTTGGATCCGTTGGATCTAAGACCATCGTGCATCATATTCAATCCAGCTACAGCAATGATGATTCTTTTGAATGGTTTGGAGGATCTGTGAATTGCAAATATCTCGTTGCCTTCAAAGGTACTGATGATGATTTTGATACAGATAATGGATATTCCGGAATCAACCAGTTTGGTATAGGAATACGAGATTCTGCATATTACGATCAAACGTATTCTCTTCCTTCAGGTTCTTCAACATCAGAAGGATTTGAATCTGATAATGAAGCAACAGGTACAGCAAATGTAAAGCCATATACCAATGCTATTTTTTCCAATTTCACAATGATTGGACCGGTTCCGGTTGGAAGTAAATATGCCGATATGAATTCAGTGACTAAATCTGCATTTAGAAGAGGTGCAAGAATCAGAAGAAATTCAAGTCTAAGGATAGTCAATAGTATCTTCATGGGCTATCGGAATTTTTTAATGATAGATGGTGATAGTAGTCTTCAAAACACGAATGACGCTAAGTTGCTTAATATATTAAGTTTGGTCCCTATTGATTTCAACAACAAACAACTCTATTTTAACAACAACCTTATTGTCAACACGGATGCAGCCTTCACAAGTAACACTGATACAACAGCAAATGGATTGGCTGAAGTAGCAAGAGCAAAAGGAAGTGAAGCAAAATTAAAAGCATTGGACGAATGGTTAAGACAAACTGGTTGTTTAGCCAATAACATCAATCCGGTACCATTCACTATAGCTACAGTTTTGGAGAATCCATTAGCTTCAAGTACGACACCTGATTTCAGACCAGTTGTCGGTTCGCCTGCATTAACTGGTGCAGAGTTTAATTGTAATCCGGTATTGAAGAATTTTGTATCCTCCATTCATGAAATTAAAAAGGCAGGTCAATCTTCAGTATATCCGAATCCTGTACAAAATGGATTAATCTATTTTGGAACGCAGGTTCAATCTGCCGGATTATTTGATGCAACTGGACAATTGGTTCGGTTTGTAACGGACTCCGACAGAATGAATGTTCAGGGTTTAAGCAGTGGCATTTATTTTATTAAAATGAATGGCAATACTTCTAAAATAATCGTGCGATAGCACAGTTTATATTCAATTTCAGTTCAAGGAGGAGTGGCAGCTGCAGAGTTGTCACTCCTTGTTTTTTGAGTGAATATAATTTAATACCAGTTTGAGTTGATCGTCTTTGCTGAGTTGTGTATTATCAATGAGAACGGCATCTTCTGCCTGACGCAATGGACTATCTTCACGGGTTGAATCTAAATAATCTCTGTGTTCGAGATTATGCAAAATCGTTTTCATATCTATATCCTTACCCAATTTAAGCAATTCTTCATGTCTTCTTTGTGCTCTTACATTTTTCTCCGCTGTGAGAAAGAACTTGTATTGAGCGTCAGGAAATACAACGGTGCCGATATCCCTGCCATCCATTACTAAAGAATATTGGCTTGAAATACTTCGTAGCAAGCCGTTAACCTTTTGGCGTACCTCTGGAATCGTCGAGATCTCACTGACCCACCTTGATACTTCCGGAAGGCGAATGGCCTTAGAAACATCACTTCCGTTTAGTTGGATGGTTAATGATTGACCAAGATCTACCTGGATATCTATGGATTTTAAACCGGCAACGACCACCGCTGATTGGCAAGGATCTATCTGATGTTCCAGACAATAATAACAAATGGCTCTATAAATTGCACCTGAATCCAGATACTTTATATGAAGTGCATTGGCCAGATCTTTGGCAAGGGTACTTTTTCCACAAGCCGAATGACCGTCAATTGCAATAATCATTGAAACTTTCATCAATGGTAAAGATTAAAAAAAAATCCCAGTTGTATGATTACACCGGGACTTTTCTAATTTTTGTTCGAGCAAAAAATCAATACTCGTCTTCGTTAAATAAGAAGTCATCTTTTCTAGGGTAATCAGGCCATATGTCTTCCATAGATTCAAAGATTTCCTCTTCATCATCAAGTTCCTGAAGGTTTTCAATAACTTCAATAGGACAGCCACTTCGAATGGCGTAATCAATCAATTCATCCCGTGAGGCCGGCCAGGGTGCATCTTCTAAGTGATGGGCCAATTCTAGTGTCCAGTACATTCTTTGAATTTTTAGTTGTTAATTGTTATACCTAATAATATAATTTCTTAAAAATAGTTCCCTTTTCTTATAAAATTAACATGGCATCGCCATAACTATAGAATCGGTATTTTTCTTTCATTGCCACTTCGTAGGCATCCATAAGTAATTCATGTCCTGCAAATGCAGAAACCATGATCAGGAGACTTGATTTTGGTAAATGAAAGTTAGTTACCATTCTATTGGCAATAGAAAAATCGTAAGGTGGAAAAATAAAAAGGTTGGTCCAGCCTTCACCGGCTCTCAATTGTTTGGAAGCGGTAACGGAAGATTCCAGGGCCCTCATTGAAGTTGTTCCGATGCACATAACGTTTTTTCCCATGCTCTTCGTTTTATTGATCAAATCGGCTGTTGCTTCAGGAATTTTGAAATATTCTGCTTCCATTTTGTGTTTGCTGAGATCTTCCACATCAATCGTCCTAAAGGTGCCCATGCCGACATGTAAAGTAACTTCTCCAAAATAACCACCTTTAATTTCAATCATTTTGCAAAGCTCACGGCTAAAATGCAATCCCGCTGTTGGTGCCGCTACCGCGCCAACTTCTCTGGCGTATACTGTTTGATAGCGTTCAATATCACTGGCCTCACTGTTTCTGGTAATATATTTTGGCAATGGAGTCTGCCCTAACTGTCTCAATATGGCTTGAAAGGATTCCTCATCACCATCGTGAAGAAATCGAATCGTTCTACCGCGGGAAGTCGTATTATCAACAACTTCGGCAGCTAACACTTCTTTGTTGTTCTTATCGTAAAAATATAACTTGTTTCCAACCCTGATTTTTCTGGCAGGATCCACAAGCACATCCCAAAGTCCAACCGTCTTATTCAATTCGCGAAGTAGAAATACTTCAATCTTAGCGCCTGTTTTTTCCTTTTTACCATACAATCTGGCAGGAAATACTTTGGTATTGTTGATAACAACGGCATCTTTATCTTCAACGTAGTCAATAATATCTTTAAAAACCTTGTGTTCAATCTTACCGGTATCTTTATGAATAACCATGAGTCTTGAGTCTGTTCTCTCTGTCGCAGGATACTGAGCAATAAGATTCTTTGGTAGGTTGAAGTCAAAGTTAGATAATTTGGTTCGCATATGTGTATTACTTATATTTTGCGCAAATGTATAACATTGACATAGCCCTTGTCAAGTGTATACTCAATTATATTTAATTCTAGGAGAAAAGTAAAAGAAGGGATTTTATCGTATTATTGAACCTTTGAATGTCAAATAATGCAATGATTTTACAGAATTCAGGCATTTTTAGAGAGGAGTTTGCGTTTTAGGTCTTTAAAATGAGTTTTCTAAAACATTGTTTGACATAAGTTATTTTAAAATATAAGATCTTTTTCATGATATTTTTTAGAATACTAAATGAAAGCCTCCGACAAGCCATCCAGCAGCTCATAGGCAATAAATTAAGAAGTTTTCTAACACTTTTAGGTATTATAATTGGGATATTCTGTGTAATTGCAGTACTTTCTTCGGTTGATTCATTGCAAAACAATATTATAAAGAGTTTTCAAAAACTTGGTACCGATGTCATTTATGTAGATAAGTTTTCCTGGGCTGAAGATCCCGGACAAAGCTTTTGGAAATATATGGGAAGACCCTTTCCATCTGAAAAAGATCTCCGGGCCATACAAACCAAATCTAAACTTTCAGCAGCCTCCACACTTATGGTATTCATTCCCGGAAAACTTATAAAATACCTCAATAACTATGTGGAAAATGCATATATGATGGGTATTACGGATGACTATAACAAAGTTCTAAAAATGGACCTTAAGGAGGGGAGATACTTATCCGCTCTTGAATTCAGCCGGGGAATCAATGCAGCCATATTAGGGTACACGCTCGCCCAAAGTTTATTTCCAAAAGGGGATGGACTTGGCAAAGAAATCAAACTGTATGGTCAGGCTTTTACAGTGACGGGTATTTTGGCAGAAGAAGGCAAATCATTATTAAATGTGTGGCCTACAGATGAGGCTATATTAATTCCAATGAATTGCGCAAAAAAACTTATTAGTCTGAATAGCCAAAGCTCCTGGGGTACATTGATTGCGGTGAAATCCATTGATCAAAGCAAAACGGAAGAACTAAAGTATGAACTGGCGAGCATTATAAGACCTTCCCGTGGCTTAAAACCAAAAGATGAAGATAATTTTTCGGCCAATCAAATTACGGTTCTGACCAATATTATAGATAAGGTTTTTGGAGTCGTGAATATTGCAGGCTTCGCCATTGGGGCATTTGCAATGCTAGTAGGTGCATTTGGTGTAGCGAATATCATGTTTGTTTCTGTTAAAGAAAGAACCTCCATCATTGGAGTGAAAATGGCAATCGGTGCGAAAAGGTATTTTATTCTACTGGAATACCTTCTGGAAGCGACCATACTTTGTATTATTGGTGGATTGGTTGGACTGATTTTTGTCTGGTTACTTTTAACGATGCTAACTAAATTTCTCGATTTCGAATTGTTTGTTTCCTGGAAGAATGTGCTCTTAGGTGTTGGTTTATCCGTTATTGTGGGCTTAATTGCAGGGTTTATGCCTGCTTTATCTGCTTCAAGATTAGATCCTGTTGAGGCCATCAGAAGATAATTATATTTTTTTACACATACCATTCCAACGTTTTTCACCTCTGGTGGATAATAGATGTAAAAGTCATATGAAATCAATCTTAAAAATTACAAGTTTACTAATTCTTTTACTTCCATTCTCTTGCAGAAAAGATGAGGTTAAAATTAGCGTCAACGACGAATTTGAAAAATACAGCAAGCTTATCGAAAGCAACGCCTTGGTTGTGGTTCAAAATTTAGATGGTCAACCAATCAAAGGAGCTCAAATGCTTGTTGATTCTAAAGCCTATGTTTCAAATACGGATGGACTCATATTTCTGGATAAGTTGCCATTAAAAAATACCGGCCACCTGGTATTCCTCTCTCATCCGGAATTTTTTAAGACCCCTAAAAGAATTTATCCATCCAAAGGGGTCATTTATCTGACGATGATACCCTTGGGAACGGCCAAACAATTCAATACTCAAAATTCAGCTGTAGTTGAATTTGAAGGAGTGACCTATAATTTTCCACCGCATTCTGTAAAGGATAATTCAGGGCATATTTACAATGGGGATGTAGTTATATATTCGAAAAGATTAAACCCACAAGATCCAAAATTTGGACCTTCCATGCCTTCTGATTTAAGAGCCTTCGACAATAAGGGAAAATCCGTGACTTTGAGTTCTTACGGAATGGTTGCTACCGAACTTTTCTCTAGTCAGGGAGTCCAGCTAAATGTTGCGGAAGGCGCAAAAGTGAAAATAAGCATGAAATTGGATCCATTATTGAGTCAATCTGCTCCGTTAAATATTCCAATTTGGTCTCTTTCTGAAAAAGAAGAAAACGGAGTTTGGAAAGAAGAAGGTAGTGCTTACAAAGAATTAAATAATTATACTTTTGAAGTTTCTCATTTCTCTTTTTGGAATTGTGATGTACCAAGAAACTATGTTAATCTTCAAGGTCGAGTACTTGATCAAAACAAAAATCCACTTCAAAATTTGGGTATCAAAGTAACGGTATCTGGCACTGCTGAATGCGGTTATGCGGAAACAAATTCCTCTGGATGGTTTGGTGGGATTGTTCCGGCAGGAGTTGATCTAAAATTAGAAATATCAATGTTGAATTGTCAATATACTGTTTTTTACAAAATGGATCTTGGCGTACTCAATACCAATTTGGATTTAGGTGAAATTATTGTAAGTCCGCCAACAAACAACGCCGTAATTGTCAAAGGGAAAGTTGAAGCATGCAATCCTTTTAGTTTAACAAGTACAGTAGTGAAAATTTCGATTAATCATAATACTCAATTTATAAGTGTTGATAACGCAGGCAACTTTGCAAGTGTTAATTCATGCGTCATACAAGGTGATAAAATTGATATTCAGATTTTTGACTATTTGAATTTCAAAGAATCAGATATTATTTCTAATATATATACTGGTAACGGAACCATAGATATTGGCACCATTGTGCCTTGCAACCAACTCAGTGAATATTTTACGATAAGTGTCGATGGTGGCATTGAAGAAATACTTATTGATTCCATATTTCTTTTAGATACCTTTTTCGTTGATTCCATTCATCCAAACCTAAAGCTTCATAGATTATTATATAATGGACTGAATGTGAAAGGAATTTATTTTAATGTTGAATTTAGATATGAATTTCCAATATTGAATGCTACGACGGTAACCAGTAGTACAACTGCATATTATAGTGACTGGATTCACAATCTAAAGGAATATGTGGACTGTAATAATTGCTCATCTTTAATTTTTACAGAATATCAGATTTATGGCGGGTATATTAGTGGAAATTATAGTATGAAATCTATAAAAGGAGTACCCTTGTCTGGAAGATTTAGACTTAAAATATAATTATTTTTTAAATTTCGAATCGTCCAAAATTGAATATTCAACAAATAATAGCTTCTTGCAAGAAAAAAAATCCATCAGCTCAACGCGAGCTGGTGGATTTATTTTCTGGTACCATGTTGAGTATTGCCAGAAGATATCTAAACAATGATCATTTGGCATATGATGTATTGCAGGAATCCTGGATAAATATTTTTGAAAAAATCAATACATTCGATGATCGAATTGGCAGTTTTGAGGCCTGGATGTACAGAATTGTGGTTAACCAATCTTTAAAAGAATTAAAAAGAAGAAAAACAAGGATAGATTTTCTACCAGAATATAGCATGCATCCTGTAGAGAATGAACCTGAGATTTTTAGCGTGATGAATACAGAGATACTCTTTAAACTTATTCAAAATTTGCCTGCGGGATGTAGAGAGATTTTTAACATGTTTGTTATAGATAATTTCTCACATGTTGAAATTTCAAAAATATTAAATATTTCAGAAGGGACTTCCAGAAGCCAATTGAATAGAGCTAGAAAAATTTTGATGGAGAAAATTCTTTCCATGAACAAAGAAAAAGCAATTTCGGCATGAGTGAATTTAATCGAAAGATAAAGGAGGCAATGCTTCAGCATGAATCTCCGGTGGATACCAATCAATTGTGGATGGACCTTCAACGGAAAAAGAAAAAACGGAGGTATTTTATCTTGCTATGGTTTGCTGGTATTGCAACTGCTTTAACGGCCCTGTATTGGTGTATGGGCTTATGCTCTAATGAAAAGAGTAATCCTTTATTGGAACATCAGACCTATAAAGATTCCATTGCTGAAATTTGTATGGATACCTTATCCGATTTACAATGGTCTAATCAGACCTTTGAACCATTGCAAATCAAAACTTTGGCGAAACTAAATCATTCTGAAAATGCGGCTCAACTCGTCCCTGAATCAGGTAATATCCTTATAAAAACCAATCTTAAAAATTCAGCGATAACGCTTCAAAAGGATAAACTTGAAGCAGATACTTTTGGTAACATCAGCCAGTCTAATGCATTTAAGCAACCCAAGAAAGCCATTGTTTATCATTCACAAAATGATCGGTTCGTTGCGGATCATCAGACTAATCTGCATGATACGGTAACAAAGATCAATTCAGAAGCAGTCATTTCAAATGCAGGGCAAACAATTTCTACGAATAGTAGATCTGATAAAGAGAACATCAGAATTGAACTTGATAAGATAACTATGAAGTCTTCTTCAAATGTAACAGAGTCAATTGACAAGTTGAATGACAGTTTAAAACATTCAGATGAAAAAATAAAGTTTGATGAGTCATTCGGGGATAGCACTTCTCGAATAAAGTCAAACTTAGCATTGGATAGAAATGTTGATATCATTAAAGATCCTACTGTGACATCCGGTAAAGAAGGTCACAAAAATTGGCAATTGAATTTTTCAATCGGTGTTCAGCAAATTAACCGCAGGACAGTTTTAACAGACGACACCAATAGGATTCAGTCAATTCTTCCAAAAGTTGCTTTTCAAATGCAGTGCGATGCTGAAAGATCTTTGTGGCATGGGCTGGCATGGAATGTTAGCCTAAGGTATGAACATTTGGTATGCAGTCAGGTTGATGAAATTTACAACAAAGAAGTAGTCAATAATCCAAATGGTTGGACCTATGATTATGTCGATATCAATGGAATTACTACCAAAAAAATGGCAGATCAAATGTTTGTTCGAATATCTACCCTGGTATCGAAAACCTACCAACGAATCAGACTATTGGATTTTTCGGTTGGTTTGAATTATAAGAGGAGTATTAAGCAATGGGAAGGTCTCGTTCAATATCAATTGGCTTATAACGTGGTTTGTTCAGGTTCTGGAATTTTTTATCAGCAAAACGCGAATGCAATAAAGTTTAGTGATATTCTTAAACGAAATGTTGGATTTTCATCCCAGTATACGCTTGGATTAAGATATAATTTGAATACCAAAAGCGCTGTGGGATTAAGTTTTAACCATTTGGATTATCATGAATCCTTCAATAGGAATGATTTGGTTAAGGATTTTTTTAGTTTGAATGGAGTTCAACTTAGTTATAGCATTAAATTGTAATCACGAATCCGTGGGTTATCATCCAATAAATTAAAATTCAACTATTGAGCGTTTAAAAAAAACCTTATAATATTTAGCTGCCCGAAAAAATCCTCCTGCAGAATAACAACTTTTGGAATCCTTAACAAGTAGTTATTTTCATTGACTAATAAAATTAGATCAAGTTCTAAGAACATAGGATTGAGGATTTATTTAGATCCTTCAGCAGAATTATTTTTTTTATCACCAAAAACTGAAAAATGTACATAACGAGTTGGATTTTGGCGAAGGTCAATTAGTAATTTATCTAGATTTTTGGATGTGCTTTCCAGGTTATTATACAAGCTAGGATCTTTGATAAATTTAGATGCTGTTCCGTTTCCGTTTTGAATTTGAGCAATTAATTCATTGATAGAGCGAAGCGAAGCAGAAGCATCCTGTGCCGTTTTTTGTAAACTGAGAATCGACTGGTTGGAATTAGAAAGAATTTTACCCATTTCGGATTCCTTAAGTTGTGTACTTATCGCATTAAGATTGGATAAACTCTGATCAATATTTTTCGAATTTGACGCAAGAACTTTTGTCAATGCATTGAGATTACTCATCGTGGCCGTCAATTGTTTGCTGTTGGTAACCAGGATGTCATTCAACTGTATGGTAATTAAATTCATATGGTGAATGGTGGATCTCAGATCATTCGAAATAGCATTAAGCTGTCCATTTTTTCCGGAAGAATCTAAAGCTTGTTTAACGCTTTTTCCAACCGTTTGAATGTAATCGTCAATTTCAGATTTTGGTAACATTGAATTCAAAATGCTTTCAACTTCAGAATCAATATAACCATTTTCCGGAATGCAATCTTCTGTACAGTGATGATCGTAACGGATATCAATTGCCTTTCCTCCAATGATGCCGGTAGAAACGAGAACGGCCTTGGCGTTTTTTGGAATTCGAAGGTCGCCTTTAACATCGATTTGGACAACAACTTTATCCGGATTGTCTTTGGCAAGTTGTATTTTTAATACGGTACCTACTTTAATTCCTCTGGTAAAGACGGGTGACGCAGGCTCCAATTGATCCACATCATCAAAGATCAGACTGTATTTTTTATTAGAATCCAAGAGGTTATTTCCTTTCAGAAACCGATATCCAAAAATGAGTATTATTATTGTAAGGGTAGCAAGAATCCCTATTCTGAATTCATAAGAAATTTTCAAAGTTCTAATTTAAGTGCAAATTTAGGTAAATATGTCAATTTATTTCCAGGCCGGAGTGATTGTTGATGAAGCGAACTCTCTGCTTTTATTGGTTAAAAATGAGCCTATAGCCTGTGTCAAACCTGAACAAATCTGAATCTGACCTTCCTCACTGGCAAGAAATGCCTCATCTTTCGTATTATTGATATAGCCCATTTCTACAAGCACCGAGGGCATCGTCGTCTTCCATAAAACCAAAAATCCTGCTTGTCGAATATCTCTGCTACCGCCTGGATGAAAAGGTTTTATTCCATTGTGACACAAATTGGCCAACTCCAGACAGTCCTCCATGTTTTGATCTTGGAGCTGATTTAATAAAATAAAATCCGAAAGCTCCTCAGAATAGTTCTTCAGTGATTTATGATCCATAGTTACCCCATTTTCACGGGCAGTAATTTGAAGGTTTTCGGACGACTTACCAATACCCATAATATAGGTCTCGAGTCCTCGTACCTTTCCACTGGTATTGGAGTTACAGTGAAGCGAAATAAAAATATCTGCTTTTTGTTTGTTCGCCAGATCGCTGCGTTCAGAAAGACTTATGTATTGATCTTCTTCGCGGGTTAGAAGCACGGTGGCTTGTGGTATTGCATAATACAACATGGCCTTCAGACGCCTGGCAACTGCTAAATTGAGGTCTTTTTCAAGGGTAAATTTGCCTTTGGCGCCCTTATCGTGTCCACCATGACCGGGATCAATAACAATCACCGGATGACCAATAATTTGTACTTTTGGATCGTTAATTGGAGCAGTAAACAAAGAAAACCCTTGTAAACTAAATAGCATGAACAGTGGTTTGAGCGACATTATGCCCATTACGTAGTTTATCATTTTGATTCTTATTCGGAACAAAATTAATACATATTAAATTAATTTATATATTTAAACGGCTAATTTTTACACTTGAGCAGGTTTTTTTTCATTTTTTTGTGTCTAAGTTCTCTATATGCTCAGGATACCCTAAGCCCTACAAGTTCAAGACCAGCGGATAAGACGGATAGTTTGGTGTTAAAGGATTTTAAGCTTTATGTACGCTCTAAAGATTCGATTGATAAGCCGGTTAATTATCACGCCGAGGATTCTATTGTCTTTGATATGGCCAATAAATTCATTTATCTGTATGGCAAAGCCAATATCAAGTATCAAACCATTGATCTAACTGCAGATTTTATTATTATTGATATGAATTCGAGTCTGGTGGATGCATCTCCATTGCGTGATTCGCTAGGAAAAGAAACCGGCATACCGAAGTTTCAAGATGGAGACCAGACCTTCGATGCAAAGCGCATTCGATATAATTTTAAGACGAAAAAGGGCTTGGTAAAAGATGTAGTGTCCAAAGAATCGGATATTTTTATTCACGGAGAAAAAAGTAAGATACTTACCGACAGCAGTTCCGGGAATGATCATGTGGTTTTTAATAAAAACGGCATTTTTACAACCTGTGATGCAGAGGAACCTCATTTTGGAATCTATAGCAACAAACAAAAAATTATACCAAATAAACTCATCATCGTAGGCCCTTCGATTGTCAAAATTCATGGAATTCCGGCTCCTCCGCTAATGCTGCCATTTGGTTTTTTCCCTATATCCAAAAACAAAAGTTCAGGATTGATTTTTCCCAGAAACTATGTATATGATCAGGATCTAGGCTTTGGTCTACAGGATATTGGGTATTATTTTCCATTAAGTGATTATTACGATCTGAAATTGCTAAATTCTATTTGGTTCAAGGGCTCTTTTAGAGTCAATGCTTCCAGCAATTACAGATTGCGATACAAATACAGCGGAAAGCTTAGTCTAGATCTTGCATTTCTAAACAGAGAATTACCGGATTCATATGTAAAGAATAAGACGAGAACTTTTAAGATAAAATGGGATCATACCCAATTGCCCGGATCTCATCCTTACAGAACCTTTAGCGGCGGAGTCGATCTGTCTTTTAATCCTTTTGACCGCTTGATCTATAGAGATTTTAATTCTGCAACCAGAAATATTCTCTATTCTAATTTGAATTACAGTTATAATTTTCCAAATTCTCCAATGTCGATATCTGCCGGAATATCACACGACCAGAATTTAAATACCAGGGTATTTAATATGACCTTGCCAAGTGTTAATTTCTCCATGAGGGCAGTTAATCCATTTAAGAATAAAAACAAAATTACTCAAAGCGAAAAATGGTATGAAAAAATTACTCTGAATTATGGAAGCAAATTCATTAATAAATTATCAACATTCGATTCCATTCTTTTCGAAAAAGAGCGCTTAAAGGATCTGCAATATGGCTTTACCCATAATGCTTCACTGGATGTAAATTTTAAGCTTCTGAAATATATTAATGTTGTACCCCAAATTCGATATGACGAGGAATGGTTTTTTAAGGAGAAAAAATTAAGTTTCAACAGCGATACAATTTTTAGAACCCTGATCAATGGAAACATTGATACCATCTATGGAAAAATAGATACGGCCATCTCAGAAAAATTCAATGCACTTCGTACCATGAATGCATCCTTATCCTTAAATACTCAATTGTATGGACAGATTTTATCCAAAAGGGGATGGTTTAGAGGTATACGACATGTTATGGCACCCAGCGTATCTATGGTGTTCTCACCCAATTACAGACAGCCTCCATTTCAATATTTTGGTCAGGTAGATTCCGATTCAAGACCATTGTACAACAAACCTCTGGAATATCTTTATGCCGCTAATAGTCCTTTTGGAACCGGATCCGTTCCTTCCGAAAATTTCATTATTAATTTTGGTCTTAGCAACCGGATTGAAATGAAATATCATATAAGAAAAGATTCCAGTAACCGAAAACTGACCTTATTAGATAATTTTAATTTGAGTGGTAACTACAATGTATTCGCTGATTCTTTCAAACTTTCAAATATTGTTGGAATCGGAAGGATGAGTTTTTTTAAAGGGATCAGTTCCGTTAACTTTGATATGAGTTTCGATCCGTATGCCAGAAAATTAGTTGATGGAAAAGAAATGAGGGTCAATAGCTATTTACTCCAAACGGATAAAAAAATTGCTCATTTTACTTCTTCGAACATTGGAATTAATTCGCATCTGACTATTCCACAAGTAATTAAACTCATTCGTGGAAATAAGATTTCAACGGAAAGTCTGCCTACTTTTGGATCTTTATTTGAGACATTTTCAATTGCCCATCAACTCCAATTGGCATTTCGAAGATTGGAGACTTCAAAAGATACTTTTTATATTTCAGTGAATTCAATAAGTTTTAACGGGTATATAAATTTAACATCCAAATGGCGGATCAATATTGGACAAATAGGATATGATTTTCTTAACAAACTGCCAACCTATCCTGATTTTGGATTTGAAAGAGATTTGCATTGCTGGACCATGAAGTTTAACTATTATCCTTCCAGAAATTCGTTTACATTCTTTATTGGTGTGAAGACCGGCTCACTGGATTTTATTAAAATTCCGAGTAATAGAAATTTTACTGGAGGATTTTAAAGACTTTGAAATGGGATGAATTCAAAGTTTCATCTGAGAAGGTGTGAATATCTGATAATGGCTTTTTGAATATATGAAGAAGATTTCCTTAGCAAGGTAAATTACCTTGGAACAAATTGTTTGCTGTAGTTTACAATAATAAAAATGGCGGCAAGCAGAATATCATTTTCCGTCTTAAATGTTGAATAATTGATCGTCCAATCTCTGGGATCATAATAATAAGCATTCATAATGCCGAGACACCTTTCATTTTTACTGTTTTTCAATTCCCAGTTAAGTCCTTCTTTATTCCTAAGAAAGGACAAATTATAAGTGCCCAAATCATTTTGAATATTCCATTGATCGAATTGATTGGGCCAAACAGGATGAATACTTGTAATGCGGTTATTAAAAAATAAATCAGATTCATGTTGATTCTCCCTCCATCTCAATTTAATGTTTCCCGATAGACTTCCACAGCTGATATTCCAGGTTCTAAGGGCATCGTTGGGGAGGTTTGCATAATCTAGTGTACCGAATTCTTCCCCTAAACTATCCAATAGTATCCACTGATACAAACTAAGGTCGTATCTGCTGGAAAAAGAGAAAATGTCCTGAGCGCTTACTCGAATTTGGCTGGCAGAAAGCAGAACGAGGATCCTAAAAAGGAAGATCATCAAAGTTCTCTGCGGCATTGGTAAAAGTATCTTCCTGATCCACCAGTGATTCACCAGCAACCGGAGCATTATTATCACCAAATCGCTCCACTTTCCAGGCATTCAAATTGGTAAAATATTTATCCTGCCATTCTCTGCCTCTAAGGTCAAAATGAACGTTGATCATATCTCCTTCCTGATAAGGTTCAATGGCACCGCATCGGTCCTGAACCAATTGGAATTTAATAAATTGAGGGTATTGTTCCTGTGTTTGAATGACGAATTCTCTGGCTTGAAAGCTTGCAGATTTACTTTCTGTGGCAAATTTTTTATGAAGTTTACCAGTTATGTTAAAAGACATAGATAATAAATTGAGCCACAAAGATAAAATAAATATATATATACTTTTTTTGAATATTGAACAGGTCTAAATAAGTTCCATTGGATGGATCGCCTGGACAACCAATTGTATCGTGGATGGAGTGATGAATCAATGGATACCTATAATCTTTTTAGTGTTCATTTAATTATAATAATTAATAATAATATGTAATATGTTTATAATCAACAATATGAAATTCATTTCAGATAATATTTTTTGATGTTATAACTAAGAAATGAATATTCAAAAGATAAATTTGCTTATGGAATTAGCCTATAAAAACAGAGTGATAGGTATACATACTTAAAGACCAATTTTATCTTACGGGTATAAATGGAAGCGATATAATTTCGGGACCTGTACCGGAGCTCCGGATGTTGTGTGATAGGTAAATGACTATGTATTGGAATGAATTCAACTCAATTCGCTTGTTTTGAATGGTGAATCAGTCAATAAGACCAAATTTGGACTTATTCCATCTATTGCACCGGAGACCATAGATGCGCATAATGATTACACCATGCCTGGTGAATTAACCATAGTCGATATTATTGAATTACCTAAAGATTTATCCATGCTGTCAGTGAACCTTCATTTCACTACACATATTGGTCAGAATATTCCGGATCCTTATCCTGGAATTGAAGACAGGTCTTTGAGATCAGAAGGATTTTTTCCATTCGTGCAGCAAGATGGATTGAGTCAGATCACCGATGGTTATTTTAAAACAAAATTTATTTTTTAAAAATGTAATACATTAGAAGTTAAATTGGGAGCAATATATTAAAAGCACACTATGAAATATCAAATCCACCTTCTACTTACCATAATCGCCTTCGCCATGTTATGCACGTTCGTTCATTGTCACGAGGATGATCCATGCCCAACCTGCTTCAAGGACATTGTCAGGTGTAAAGTCAATGGCAGGGAATGGGTATCCAATTGTGTGAGTAATGATCCATTGTTTGGATGTAATGCTTCAAGTTGTTATTATTATTTTTTAAGTGGAAATGGATTTGATTTAAACTCCACAAATGATCAAAACAATACAGGTCTGGTGCTTCGAAAGACGTCACAGACAGGAGGGCTATTGCCTGGAATAAATTTCTTAACCTCGATTTATGAATTAGAATTCTGGGATCATTCGTTGAATGGAAATTGCAAAATTTTAGTCTTAGACAGTGAGTTTCAGTCCATCCTTAACATTTCTAAAATTGATACGATAAATTATATCATCGAAGGACACTTTTTAGGAAAAGCAAAAAATTCATGTGGCGATACTGTAAAGATTACTGACGGCTATTTTAAAACAAAATTTATTTTTTAAAAGCGTAATACATTAAATGTTAATTTGGAACCAATATATTAAAGAAACACTATGAAATATCAAATCCACCTTCAGGTACTAATAAGATTCCTCACTTAGTTATTCATTCGATGATATGCTTGAAATTATTATAGTAAAGCCAAAAAATGAAATGGAATTTTCTATGATGATCTACGATTTGCTTGGAAATGAAGTTTATTTTATAAAATTCTTTGAGGAATTCAAATTTGTGTGAATCAAATATATTAAAGACTAGCAACTGGATGCCTGGAATTTATGTGGTGATTATAGAGCTTCGTTCATGGAGAAAAATCAAGCGAATGATAAAAATAGAATAGATTTCATTTTTAAATAAAAAAACCCTTCTGCCATAAAGAACAGAAGGGTTCTGTAAATATGATATTAACCTTAAAGCCTAATTTTCCATTTTTATTAATTTAAAGCTTCTCGTAATTCCGGCTGCCTCGATTCTAAGCAGGTAAATTCCTGAATTCGTCAGACTGGAACCTTTAATCTTAATAAAATTTTTGCCTTGTATAGCATGTCCTTCCTGGGTAAGAATGACCTGACCATTGATGTCTGCTATCTCATATTTGTAGTCAACATTTGTTTTTGCCTCCAGCAAAATGGTCGTTACATCAACAAATGGATTAGGAACCGGAGAACCAATGAGAAGGTCCTGAGTTTTGAAGCCACTGTTATGACTCTTTAATCTGATATCTGCTATTGATAATTGATCATCATACAACTCAGCTTTGACAACATCTGAGTTGATCTCCAGACTTTCCAACAGTTCTTTGGATACTACATCCCCGAATTCGATGGAGAACAATACGGAGTTGTCATTGCAATAGACGGGTTCAAGATCGTTCCATGAAACCAACAAGATTCCATTCTGAATGTATTGATCGTTTATAAAATTATCATTGATTCCAATTGCCCCCGGAATGATTTTTACGGCTCTGTTCAGATCATTATTGAATCGAAGGGTAAATTGCATTCCGATGAATGGCATGGCCTTAGGAATGCGTATTTGAATTAATTTCTCATTTACAATTCCCCTCTCTAATTCAATTGTTCTTGCGGTGCGCTCTTTTGGGCTGCTCAGACCAGACCAGGTAGATTGACTCACATCCCCAACTTTAACACCCTTAAAATCTGTATAGTTCATATCTCCCGGAATAGATGGGTAGTAATAGGAATCCGGTAATTTTTCATACCATGGATTTTCGGGATCCGGAAACTGATAATTGCTGATTACATATTTCCAGGACATCGAGTTCTTAAACTTATAGTCTAATCCCAGTATTAGTTTTCTCAAGGCAGCAACATCTGCGCTCGTTATTTTTTCATCGTTCGTTACATCCGCTGCAAGGTACTGCCATACATTTTCGAAGTAGGTCTTGCCGAGTATGTGTTTTTGAATGCCAATGATATCGAGTGTTGAAATACCATCCAAATAGTTTTGATCATTGCTCACTTTGATTTTGTAATCTCTTCCTAAGGGTAAATTGTCAAAACTATAGCTTGATGAACTGATTTTATCGGTATGTGTAATAGGATCATCTAAACTGATAACGGTTGCTGGAATTGGACGACCATCAGGCGTACTAACCAGACCCGCAACTTTGCCATTGGTTAAATTTCCTCTGCAAATTTTGTTATTATCCTGTACAGTAATAGTGCTGATACATCTGTCCTGATAACCGGTAATTCGATCGGTAACCCAAAGCTCTACTTTTCTTTGTCCCAGACTATCACAATTGTATCTTCTGAATTTGTCTGAACTTTCTCTGGAAAATGATAAGACTACTGGATTGCCGCATTGTTGATAACTCCCGTGATCAATATCTGCAGCCCATACATCAGCTATCTGCTCTGGAGTTCCATCACCATTGATATCAATCAATCCTAGATTGACAGCAACACCGGTAAGGCAGTATGCAGTTGGGATTTTGCAATTGTATATTCTGACGATCTGATCACAAACGATGTGGTTTCCACACTGATCTTCAAATACCCAGATTATTCTATGAACCCCCAATGGAAGGTTTCCATCCCAACTGATGACATTACCTGCAACACTATAAGTGCTATCAATGAGACCGTTATTGTATAAATCAAGTTTAACACTGGAGCGCAGCAGATCATCCGGAGTACAGTCATCTGTTGCAGAATGTGTAATGCTTATATGTTCGCTAATGCAATTTGTTCCGGTCAGACACTTTGTGATTGTGTCACATTTTTCCTGAATTTTAGGAGGTACTTTATTGGCAACTTTAATTAACTGAAGATGTGTCCAACTGGCAAATTTATATGAAGAAGTCGCAGAATCATAATACTGTTGACACCAATCGATCACTGTCCACCTTCTCAATACTTTAAAACATAAGGAAGAATCCTGAATATAATTAAATACATCATCTACATAATTATGTCCTGGTAGTGAACATTCAACATCTCTGAATTTTGGATATGCATAATCTTCCGGCAGTGTTTTCGGATCCACGTCTCTTCCACAAGAATAAATAATAGTATCTCTTGGCCAGGTTATTTGAGCTTCAACAAATGGCTTTGGATTGTAGACGTGAATTCTTTGGAAACAGGTATCCCTGCGTTGCATGTTGTCCTCAATCACAAAATTTCTTTGCAGATAACCAAGCCTGCATTGATTCAGCGCAGTATCAACATACTCATGCATGTGAACAACACAATTATCATAATAATTTGGATAACCAAATCTGCTCAAATGAACAGTATCCAATTGAGTACAAGGCATTTCATAGTCATGTGGACATTTAATCACCGGTGCAGATTTGTCCTGAATTTCCACCTCAACCATACAGTCGTTGACATTTCCACTCTGATCTTTGGCACGGAAGACTACCATTAATTTTTTTCCAACGTCCTCACAGCAAAAACTGACATATGGTCTGAATGTTTTATCATCATACAAACAGGGCGCTCCATTATCCATTCTTCTGACAAGAAAACTATCCAGATGACATTCATCATGACTACCATCATCGAATACTTCCGCATAGACATGAATGGAATCTGACCGAGACATGGATACAACTATTCCTTGTTGACATACCGCTACCGGAGGATTTTTATCTTCAACTGTTACGATAATTCTGCAAGTTGAAGAATTGTAACATTTATCAAATACTCTGTATTCTATATCATGGTCACCCAATTCAAGGGTTACATTTCCGCCGTTATTTTTGGTCAATAAAGAGCCATCTGCATAAATTTCATAATGAAGTGAATCCTGACAAGCATCTTTGGCCTCAATCTCGGGAAGAAGGAAATTGGATTGACACAAATAAGAGGTTGTTGTACTAACCGTTATGTCATAAGGACAATGTACAATTTCAGGTCCCTGAGTATCTGCAATCTCAATGTATTGCTGAGCAGTCTTGGTATTGGCGGTACTGCACCACCATTCCACCACTCTCCAAAGTCTTAATATTTTGGTCTTACAATCTGTTTTTAGGATAATATAATCTTCATAACTAACCGCAAGATTGCAATAAGCATTGAAGGTTGGCCAAATCGGATTACCGTGTAGGGTGGGATATCCACTGTAAATTGGATCGGGGTGACCCTCGGCATCTTTGGGATAATTGGCATTACATTCAATGTGACAATAGTCTGCGACGGTTCTATGTTTTGGAAATACCACCGAATCAATTGGAGCTCTTTTCAACCATAAGGAATCATAACAGGGCAAGGAGATATTTCCTCTAGAATCCTGTGCTACCCAAGCTCTTACTATAAGCTTAAGAATTTGTGGATCGCATGGATAAGTCGTATGTTCCTCCCATGTTTTTTTGATGGTTGGATTTGGATCGCAATAATCAAAAAAGATTGGAGGATTATATATCGCACTGTCATTGCAATAGACCGTATCGTGACGACAAAGAATAATTGGAGCATTTTTTTCTTCTACCAAGACATGCGTCCAACATGAATTCTTGCTGGTAGAATCATACACAGATCCAATGACGGTCATTCCTATATAGTCCTCCGTAATGACTGGACTGGTAGGAATTTTCTTCATGTTGTAATCCAGAATGTCCACGCGAAAATGTGCATCCGGGCAATTGATTCCACTTGTTAGAAATTGTGATGGATAAGGAATGGCCTGACAACCTTCAGCCAAAGACAAGTTCACTTTACCTTTGCAGGCAAGTGCACATTGTCCTTGAAGGTTTTCAATGAAAAGACTATTCCAGAAGAATAATCCTAAGAATAAAATGGAGTACCCCGAAGGGCGTAGTTTTCTTACTCCAAAACATGTTGCGATGATTGGTCTCATTGCTAAAAGGTTAAAGGTTAAAACTTATGGAGCTTTATACTCATAAGTTTCTAAATCATATTACAGTCAAATCAGATCGGAACAAACTGCTTTAAGGTATCATTCCGATATCTCTTGGTAAGAACTACGTTATCATTGAAAATTCCACAACGAAGTATGTTGTGCTAAGGTTGGTTGGTGGTGGGTTATTAAGCCCAATGAATGACAAAGGTATGCATGCCAATTCTTAATATCCAAATTATATATAGATTATTTTTTAATATTTTTTATTTATATGTGTAATTAATTGATAAACAATATTATAAAAATTATTTGTTTCATAATATAAAGAAAATTATATGTTTAATAATTATTTCAAACCGGGCTTAATAGCCTGATTGAGATTATTAATTTCAATTGCAAAAGACGTTGTTCGCCAAATTGGCTAAGAATAAATTGGATCCTTGTTTTAGTCAAATTGGAGATAAGTTCCTATTTTTTCAATCCAGGCCAAATCAAAAAACGAGGTGCTCAACATTTCATCGGTATCATTAAATCCCCCATGTTGTCTTCGATAATTTACGATGAATTGTGCTTGTTTGTAATTAATATATGGATGTGCATTTAACTCATCAATATCCATTTGATTTATCCTTATCTTATTAACCTGACCATTGCATGTTAAAAATGATTTGATGTATTGAAAGACAGAGTCCTGAAGGCCATAGGTCTCTTTGATTTGATCTACCTGATAAAATCCACCAAGTCCATCTCGAAATTTGATAATTCGCTCCGCTAGTTTTGGACCAATTCCTGGCAAGGATATCCATTGTTCAATATCAGCAGTATTCACTTCTAGAGTATGTATCTTTAGCGGTCTCGAAAGTTTTGGATGAGCTTGTATGGAATCCATTTTTTGAATGGGTAGAATGATTCGTTGTGATAGTTTGGCATACAGTTTTTCATCAACCCCATATATTTTTTTCAGGTCTTCTACACTTTTAAATTTAAATCCTTTTTGTCTGAATTTCTGAAGTATGTTGAATATTTTTTTGGGCATGCCTGCTTTAATGGCTGTTTTAAAATCAACCGTATTTGGATTGAATTGAATATCGGTCTGCACTGAATTATTTTTTTGATTCAATTTTTGAAGTCTGAAAGGTTTTGCTTTAGCTTGATACAGTTTGTTATGCTCAGAATTTTCTATTACTTTTTGTTCAGGTGGCTTAGTAATAATAATTTCAGAATTTGATTTTGATTTCCAAAGGAAGGGTAAAACAATAAAGAGTGCAAGCAGAATCATTAACATCAGTATTCCCCTTCGTTCTTTTTTACTTAAATAGAGTTGTTCAGTATATAAAGGTTGCATTACATTACAATTTAATAGAAAAACTATGAAATTCAGGTACCACCAATTGGGGAATTGTGCTGGTTTGATAGTTTGTGTAATATTTTTTAATCCACGGATTCGCTTGAGGTGATACGACCATCAGCAAATCATTGACATTGCAAATGGAATCTAGCTTAAGTTTATACTTTCGAAGGATTATAATATTGCATTTCGATGGATTTCCTGAAGTACTGTCAATGCAGATGGTAAGTTTAGAAGACAATTGTGGATTCGTTGTCAATTCCAGAATCATTTTGTTTGTCGACGGGAGGGATATATATTCATGCCGGATAAATGGATGTTGATTTTGAAAGAACGTTTTATTTGGTATAGGCATAGCATTTGGTAAGATGCTTAGGAAGTAATTTCCGAACTTAAGATCAGCAAGTGGTTCATTGGAAAATTTATATAAGATGAGCGCTTTAGAATCTTTTTTTTCCAAGACAAGACGCAGCAAGGGTTGTGCCGAATATAAACAAGCACAAATCAAACTTACATACATAAATGTCTTGTGATGAAATTGGATCCAGCTATAGACCGAAGCAATACAGACCAAAGCAAGTATCAATCCCGTAGTTTCAAATGGAACTTCGCTTATCTGAGCAAAAGGCAGCTTTTCCAAAACATCAAAAACGAGGATTCCGGTTTTTAATAAATACGATGTGACAATCCCTATAAGTCCTGCCAGTCCGGGCAAAACGAAGCCTGTACTCACCATGGAAATACCAGCAAACATAAGCGCAAAGGATAATGGCACCCAGATTAAATTGGATAAAATAAAATAAGTTGGAAAGCAATGAAAATGATATAAGCTTATTGGCGTAATGAGAAATTGTACCGCGACGCATACATGCATTGTATCCAGTATGCTGTTGTAAAATTTATTCTTCGTGCGAACCATTCTTCGCAACAGAGGATAAAATAAAATGATGCTTAAGACAGCAAAAAATGAAAGTTGTAATCCGATGTCAAATAATAGACAGGGATTAACAAATAGCATGAAAAATGCAGAAGCGCAGATAATATTAACACTATCGGTTTTTTTTCTTAGCCCAAGTCCAAATTCAAGGAAACTAAACATTACGGCTGCTCTAATGATGGATGAGCCCAATCCTGTTAAAAATGAAAAAGCCCAAACCAGAGAAATGGTGAAGGGAACCCGTAAAAAATTATATTTAGAATGACGCGAAATAAATAGTTTAAATATGGCCAGGATCATGGCATACAACATTCCAATATGCATACCGGAAACAGCCAGAATATGGGCCGTGCCGGATTTTATAAATTGTTGCTTCAACTTATCCGAAATTTCAGATTTATCGCCAAGCAAAATGCCAATCAGTAAGGAAGAAAGTTCTGGATCATTTAAGGATTTTCTTAATTTATCTTGCAATAAAAAATTAGCTCTGGATGATAAATTAAAAATATTCGTAGATTGACTGCTCGCTAATTGAAGTCCACATGAATCAATTTTTGATTTGTACTGAATATGGTTGTGATCCAGATACGTTTCATAATTAAAACTTTCCAATTCTTCTGCTGGTTCTATGCGCTGCAAATTTGCAGTTACAAATAAGGTATTGCCGGTAATCCATCGAACAGGATCTAATCTTTGTTCACACCTTAATATGGCGGCAAACTTTAAATTATAATAATTACATGAAATTAATATTTGAGATCCATTTTTTTTTAATTCGGTTTGGAGGATGCGAGCTGGGTAATTTTCCAAATAAATCGCTTTAGGAAAGGAAGAGGAGTGATTCTCATTTTGATGAATTTGGTTTCTTAAATAGAATGCCAGCAATAAGACTGGTGTCATTGGTATCCAACTCAACCATGCTCCGGTGCGATGCTTGTAATAAAAGAACAGTCCGGAAGTCGTAAGCAGAAAACTTGAAAATATTAAATAAACATACTTTGGACTCATGGAATATCCGGCAATGAGCAATATGGTCAATACAATAAACGGCCTTGCCAATATATTATTAAGCATAGGGTGTGTGGTGTTCTATGGGTAAAAATAAATTTGTTATTCATTCTGGCATTGGACAAAAAGCATAATTTCGCATATTATTTTATAAAATATGGCTAAATCTGGAATCGAAACTTACTGTTATATTGGCTAGTTGAATCCGGAACCCAAAAAAATTTGCTTTGCATTTTCTGGTTTAATGCAGAACTACGGAAGTTTTTTTTTTAATCTATTTAATAAATACGCTGGACAGGTTAAATTAGCGCCGCACAAGAAAAGTTGTTGCGAATTCGATGAGAAAATTTAAATTTCTAATGAAGTGAAAGAATCAATGATAGTCCTTCTGCAAATGACGGATTGGAGTTGGTGGCAACTTCTGATCTGCTTGCTTATTCCTTTCTTACTTGGTTGGTTAATTGGTCTGATGGCCAAAAATAAGTCTGATGAAATTAATTTTTCGGTATCAGAGGAGCCGGTTTATGATATATTGTCTGTCAAAGAAAGTGAGCGCAACAAATCTGATGTATTACAACGTCAAAAACTGAATTTAGAAACACAACTCGTGGAATGCTCAAAAAATAACTTAGTGCTTCAGCGAAAGATTGTTGAGCTTGAATTAGAATTAAAAATGAAATCTGAGAACTTGAATGAACAGCCTTTTGAAAGCCTGGCAGCGATTCAAGAAAAAGAACCAACTTCATTGGATTTAGAACCGAAAACCTCAATGGATATCCCATTATCCCAACAGAGGCCAAGCCCTGTTACGGAAAATGAGGAGGCACTTCCTGTGGATGCTCATGAGGAATTGACAATTAAGCAAGAAGCATTTCAGCGATTAACTGAAGATAGATTACAAATAATCGAAGGGCTGGGACCTAAAATGGAAGCTTTTCTACAGCGACTTTCTGTAAATACCTGGACTGATCTGGCCCGTCAGGATTCATCCTGGCTCAAAATGAAATTGGAAGAAATGGATCCCAAATATCGCATTTTACAGACAGATTCCTGGCCGATTCAGGCTGCAATGGCAAGAGATAGCCAATGGGATGAATTGATACAACTCCAAAAGGTACTTTCCGCAGAGAAAAGTAAAGAAGGAACGGTTATAACTGAGGCAAAAGTTGAAAAAATGTTATTCAAACTTGGTTTGCTTCGCAAATATGCAAAAGACGATTTGAAAGCAATAGAAGGAATTGGTCCGAAAATTGAAGCAATATTGCATAATGCGGGAATATGGACCTGGGGTCAACTGGCAATTTTTGATGTAAAGGGATTGAATACCATCCTCGAACGCGCGGGAGAGCGATATCAACTAGCTGATCCGACCACCTGGCCCAAACAAGCCAAAATGGCCAATGATGGAAAATTTAAAGAATTGATAGAATACCAAAAAACACTTAAGGGAGGAATAGAAAAAACAGGATGATGAAAGGAAGAAACAAACAAAAAAGAGCCGTTTTTCCAGGATCATTTGATCCTATTACTTTCGGGCATGTGGATATTATCAAAAGGGCTTTGCCATTATTTGATGAAATCATAATTGCCATTGGAGTTAATTCTCAAAAGAAGTATTTATTCGAATTGGATCAGAGAATAAAATGGTTGAAAAAATTATATTCAAAAAATTCAAAAATTATTATCGATAGTTTTGAAGGATTGACCATGAATTATTGTACCTCCATAGATGCAAATTTTTTAATACGCGGAATTCGAAACGCTGCGGATTTTGATTATGAGCGAACAATATCCCAGATTAACTACACCGTTACGGGTGAATTGGAAACCGTTTTTTTTATTGCCAGACCTGAATTAAGCCATGTCAGTTCAACCATAGTTCGGGAATTGGTATTGGGAAGAGGTGATATTTCGGCATTCGTTCCGGATCAATTACTGAAAGATATACAAAGGAAAACTTTTTTCTAAGCTAAAGTATGTATGGTCATTTGTGAAAGGACCAAAGCTGTTAGCACAAAAATGATTATTTTTGTGAATAATTATTTTTCATGGCGCATCATTTGATATCTCCATCTATTTTGTCCTGTGATTTTCTTCGGATAGGTGAAGAAGTCGAAATGTTAAATCAAAGTGAGGCAGACTGGATTCATATTGACGTAATGGATGGAAGCTTTGTACCAAATCTTTCTATAGGCATTCCTGTTGTAGAAGCGATTTGTAAAAAAAGTAAAAAAGTAAATGATGTCCATTTAATGATAGTGCATCCTGAAAAATATATTCGAGCTTTTCATCAGGCAGGAGCTCATCAGATAACAGTACATATAGAGGCAAGTACCCATTTGCATCGCTGCATTCAGGAAATAAAAGATACAGGTGCAAAAGCAGGTGTAGCCATTAATCCTCATACGCCGGTACAATCTTTGTACGACATTTTAGAAGATCTTGATCTCGTAATTATGATGTCTGTTAATCCTGGATTTGGTGGTCAAAAATTTATTTATCGGACCTTGCATAAAATTGAAATGCTTAAAACCGAAATCATAAGCAGGAATCTTCCAACACTCATTGAAGTGGATGGAGGAGTTGGGCTTCATAACGCTGAAAAAATTTTGCAGGCTGGGGCTGATGTTCTGGTCGCGGGAAATGCAGTATTTTCAGCAAGTCATCCATCGCGAATCATCTCTCAACTAAAATCCATTGGTCAGGAATAATGCATAGCCTGAAGATGTCGTTTCACTAGCATGAAAATTATACTTACAGGTATTTTAATTCTTGGTCTTTCGTTTGCTAATGGACAAGGATTGCAAAAAATTAGTGGATACATTACTGATGCTGTTCATAATGAACCGCTTGAATTTGCTACCGTATATATTCCGGAGTCTAAATTTTATACGGAAACCAATGCAAAAGGTTATTTTCAAATTTTAGTTCCTGCTCGTAATAATTATATTCTTAAAGTGAGCAGATTAGGTTATATTCTTCAAACCATTTCTGTAAAAAATACATCTGACCTTATTTTAAAAATTGCCTTGCAACCCATTCCGTCTGAAGAAGTAGTCGTAACTGACAAAGCTCAATCCAAGGATAATTTGATTCATGAAAAAGTGCAGTCATTCGAATTGCTTCCCAATGCATCCGGTAACCTGGAAAGTATCCTGCCCAGCATTGCATTAGGCCTGCGGAGCAGTGCGGGCGGCGAATTGTCTTCGCAATATAGTGTTCGTGGTGGTTCATACGATGAAAATTTAGTTTTTGTAAATGATTTTGAAATTTACCGACCACAGCTTATTCGCAATGGTCAACAGGAGGGATTATCGTTTCCCAATGTTAATCTGATACGAGACTTAAGTTTTTCTTCGGGGGGATTTGAAGCAAAATTTGGAGATAAGCAATCTTCGGTATTGGATATCAGGTATAAGGTTCCTGAAGAACGAAAATATAGTGTGGAAGGTAGTTTGTTGGGAGGAAGTGCACATGCAGAAGGTAGATTCAAGCTTAGTCCAAAGAGAAATTTCAGATATTTAATTGGAGCCAGATACAAATCAAATCAATATCTATTGAATTCACAGCCAATCGAAGGTGAGTATGTTCCAAGATTTTTCGATATTCAATCGTATCTATCCTATGACATTTCAAAAAATTGGCAAGTATCATGTATTGGTAATATTAATACCAGTAGATTTAATTTAATACCGGAATCCAGTGCGCAAGCCAGAGGATCTTTGCTTTTTGGAGTTTTAAGTTTAAATACCTATTATGAGGGTAGGGAGGTAGATTATTTTAATACAGCGATGGCTGGAGTATCCATCTTATATTTCCCTAAGGAAAACAAGAAAAAGTTTTTTGTCAAACTAAATAGTTCTGTACAGGGAAGCAATGAAGCAGAGCAGTTTGATATTAGTGGTTACTACAGATTGGTCGAATTGGAAATCAACAATAAAGATGAAGAAGGTAAAGAGGTAAAATTGTGGGGCGAAGGAATTCAACACCGCTTTGCAAGAAATTACCTGAATGCGATGATTACCAATCATGAAATTAGAAGCGGCTGGCAAGTTAATAATTCAACGCACAGCTTACAACAATTCTGGCAAGCCGGATTCGGACTTCGGTCGGAGAATTTGGATGATCGAATTAATGAATGGGAAAGAATAGATTCAGCTGGTTTTTCGCTTCCTTATCAACAAGGTGACAGCATTCTGTTGAATGAAGTCATTAAGTCTAAAAATACGCTTCAAAATCTGAAGTTATTTGGATGGATTCAAAATTCTATAGAATGGAATACCGGAGGTAAATGTAAAGTTTTTATTGTTCCGGGTTTGCGTATTCATTATAACAATTTAAATAACGAAACGATATTAAACCCAAGATTTAAAATTGAACTTGCACCAAAAATCTCTGTATCAGATTGGCGAATCTGGATTGCTTCCGGACTATATCATCAGCCACCATTGTACAGAGAATTAAGAAAAATTGATGGTGAAATCAATGACAAATTATTATCTCAAAAATCATTTCATGTTGTTGCTGGGTTTAAAAAGGATTTTCTTTGGAAATCGGTCAGTGCTGCAAAGTTTCGTTGGATATCAGAGTTTTATTACAAAAGTCTTTGGGATCAGGTATCTTATGATCTTGATAACGTGAGGATCAGGTATTCAGGATCAAATGATTCCAAAGCTTACGCCATTGGATGGGACAACAGGATAAATGGCGAATTTGTACCTGGAGCGGAGTCCTGGGTTAATTTGTCATTACTAAGAACCCGTGAAAGAATTGATGGATTGCAGCATTTGACAAATCAAAATGCAGAAGGCAATGTTGAAAAAGTTAGCGATGTCCCCAGACCGACAGATCAATTGTTTGCTTTAAGTTTATTTTTCCAGGATTACCTGCCGCGAAATGAGAATTTTAAAATGCATGTACAAACTACCATTGCATCAGGTCTTCCATATGGTGTAGAAGGACAGAATAGAATTTACCGAAATGAATACCGGTTCAGACCGTACAATAGAGTTGATCTTGGATTTTCATTCAAACTATGGGATGAAGAAAAACGAAAACGTCATCCTTCAGGACTTCTAAGATTTTCAAAAAGCACATGGGTAAGTTTGGAAGTTTTTAATCTTCTAAAAATTCAAAATGAAGCCAGTGTGCGATGGATAAAGTCAATCTATAATTATGAATTTGCGATACCCAATTATCTTAGTTCCAGAAGAATTAATCTGAGACTTAGAATGGAGTTTTAGTCTTTTACTTTCGGATGGCATAAATAAGCTCATCTTCGAATTTTCCATTTTTGAAAATAGTTTGATAAAGTGTCGCTTCCAGAATAAAGCCGCATTTTTCCAATACTCTTTGAGATCCAAGATTGGATCCGAAAGGGCGAGCGAAAATTCTCTCTAACGCAAAATTATTAAATACATAATTTACCATTTGTGGTACAGCGCGTGTCATGATTCCCTGGCCCCAGAATTCTTCTGCAAGCCAATATCCTAGTTCGCCATTTTTCATAAAAATATCCTCCAAAGGATGAATTCCAATTCCTCCGATAGCTTGTCCATTATTTGTAATGGCTAACACATTTTCGGGAGTATGGCGACTATTCCGCTGAATAAATTCTTCACCAATTTCAGGAGTAAAAGGCGATGGAAAGCGATCCATTAGCATATTGGCAACGTTTTTATTATTGGCGTATTTGACCAGATTGTCGAGATCACTATTTTGCCAAGGTCTTAAAACAATAGAAGCCATAAGGGTTTTAAAATCTTAAGGTATATGGAAGTCTCATTTGAGCACCTTTCATCTGTTGAATTTGTTGCCATTCTTGATAATAAGGGTACAAATTTCCAAGATTTTCCTGCAAAATTTTATTTCGAAGCGAAGAACTTATGTCTTCATCCTTGCCCTGAATTTTGTTGAGTATCTTCTGAATGGGATCGAGTTGTGCAGGATATTCTGCCGTTCTGTACTTATCTAGAGAAGCCAGTGTAGCAGCGCATTTTACAGCATCTTCTAATTCACCCAATCGACTGACAAGACCCAATTCTACTGCTTTTGGACCGGCCCAAATTCTACCTTTTGCAATTTCTTTTGTTTTGTCGATGTCCATCTTTCTGCCTTCGGATACAATTCTTAAAAATTCCGCGTAGGTGTTATTAATATTTTCCTGCATTATTTTGCCTTCCTGTTCGCCCCAGGTTGAAGTAATATTGAATCGATTAGCCATTGGACCTGTTCCTACCGTATCAAAATCAATTCCGATTTTTTCGTCTGTCATTTTTTTGACATTGGGTATCATTGCAAATACACCGATTGAGCCGGTCAGCGTATGCGGACTGGCAAAAATGCTATCGGCATGACATGCAATAAAGTATCCTCCGGAAGCAGCATAGTCTCCCATACTCACAACAATTGGTTTGCCTGCAGCTTTGGTTAGATCGAGTTCATGAAGAATTTCGTCAGACATAATCGCTGATCCACCAGGAGAATTTACGCGAAGAACAAGGGCTTTTATTTTGTCGTTATTGCGAATGTCTCGTATGATTTTTAAATATTTTTTGCCAATCTGTCCTTCTTCTCCCGGGCTATCCAGTATTTCACCTTCTGCAAATAATACAGCAATTTTATTTTTGGCACTATAGTCTGTATCCTTACCCTTAGCGTTGAAATAATCAGTCACAGATACAAAATTCAAGTCTTTAGTAGCATCAAATTGCAACCTTGATCTGATTTCCATGAGTGCGTCCTGCTCATAAGCTAGCTTGTCCATCAGATGATTGTCCACAGCTCTCTGAGCTGTATAGGAAAGGAAATTATCAAAATCATTTCTTAGGGATTTTGGGTCAATGTTCCTGCTGGACGCTACCTGTTCAACATAAATATCCATCTGAGAACTGAGATATTCTCTAAGTTGCAACCTGTTTTGATCGCTCATTTTGGCAAGTCTGAATGGTTCAGTAGCGGATTTAAATTCTCCGGCATAGTATATATTGAAACTCAAACCAATTTTTTCCATTAGCTCTTTGTAAAATGGAATACTGGCGCCGAAACCCTTTAATTCTAAAAAACCTAGTGGATGAATAAATACTTTATCTGCTACGGATGAAATAAAATAATTTTTATGATCATAATAATTTGAAAATGCAATGATGAATTTTCCTGTCTTTTTAAAGTCAAGCAATGCATCCCTGATTATTTTCAAAGTGGAATAGCCATGAGCATACATACTTCCCGAAATGTAAATTCCTTTAATATTCACATCGGTTGAAGCTTTTTTTATTGCAGCAGCAAAGTCATGCACTCCTAGGGTTTTGCTATCCTTTAATTTTATAGTTCCCATGGTAACATTATCGGTTTGTTCTGGGAGTTTTTCAGGTATGACAATTTTAAGAACTGAATTTTCACTGATATTTATTTCCGGACTGTTAACTTCTTTTGAAATTTGGTTGGATCCAATCCAAATCAAAATAAAAAAAAGCATAAATACCGCGAGTATGGTACCTAAACAAGAAGCAAATAGAAATTTGAAAAACTGTGACATATTATTTTATTTTAGAAAATGATTCTCAAATGATGAAGACCTGGTTTGAATTCCTGATATAGAATATTCATTATTTCTTCGAAATGTTTTCGGTTCTGGATAAAATCCATATTTTCTCCATCCAGAACAACTACAGGTAGAACAGTCTGGGTTTTAAAAAAATCAAAATATGCATTTTGAATTTGTTCTAAATATGCATCCTTAATATTTAGCTCAAAAGACCTGCCTCTTTCGATAATATGCCTCTTGACCCTATCAATTGGTCGGTGCATATATAGAATAAGATCAGGTCTTTGAATTCTCGAAGATAAAAGATTAAAGATGTTTTGGAAAAGTTTGAATTCGTCATCCTTAAGATTTTGTCTTGCAAAAAGCAAGCTTTTGATCATGGAATAATCCGCAATATTAAATTCATGAAATAAATCCTTATTGCTTAAAGAATCCTGAAGTTGCTTTTGTCTTTCGGTGAGAAACGATAATTCTACGGTAAAGGCATAACGTTCCGGATCTTTATAAAAATATTCCAGGAAAGGATTTTCAGTAAATTGTTCCAATATCAAATTGCAATTAAATTCAGCTGACAACATTTGGGCTAAAGTTGTCTTTCCGGCACCAATATTGCCTTCAATACAGATGTATTTATAGGGTACCTTTTTCATTTATTATTTTTACAACTTTGGAATCGTCTTTGCATTGTTCAAAGATTTTTTCCACAGTTTGCTTCAACACTGGATGTAAAATGGATCTATTTAATTCCATCAATGGAATAAGTGCAAATTTACGCAAATGAATTCTAGGGTGAGGTATTTGTAAATTATTTTCATCCATGATCAGATTATCCCAAAACGCAATATCGATGTCAATGGTTCTGGAATCGTATTTTTTTTGACGAACCCGTCCTAACTCGCGTTCAATGATGTGTATTTCTTGGAGTACTTCTAAAGGACTTAAAGGGCTAAAGACTTCTATAGCCTGATTAAGGTAGAAGGGTTGATGATCTACATGCCAGGGTTCAGTTTCATAGACAGAAGAAATCTTAGATATAGTACCAATATATTCTTCAATTTTTATTCTTGCTTTTTCAAGATGATTAAATCTGTCTCCAAGATTAGTTCCAAGAATTAAATAAACCAAATGTTGTCTCACAATTATTTAGAAACAATCATTTTAGTTATTTGTTTTTTGCCATTTGCAATTATTTCTATCAAAATAACGCTGGTTGTCGGAATAAAGGAAAGAGCAATTGAATGTTGTTCTTGTGAATTGTCAGCGTAAATTGCCTTACCTTCTAGGTTGTATATTACAAGTTGTTCAATTTGATCTAAAGCACCATGTTCTAATATAAGGTCGTTTCCTGATTGAAATATCGCAATTGATTTGTTAGATAAATTTTTGGTTTGAACAGAAGGCGTGTATTCAAGCGAAGAGGAAGTCCCATGTTCTACTCCGGCAAGGGTTGCCAACGTTGCAATGGATGCTTTAACGACCTTGGTTAAAAAGTCCATATTCAAATATTGTAAACTATCTTTTATGGTGTGGTAATTTTTGTTTCTAAAATTTGCACCATCCGTAATCATCAAAGCCTTATAATTTTTATCCCAAAAGGATGCATGATCACTTCTTCTCAGATCGGGGGCAATTGATCCATTTCCAGGCACTTCAAGGTTAATTAATTTAAGATCACTCACATAGCTGTTTGAAGCAGTGGCAAAAGCTTGAATGAGTGATTTTGAATTGGCATTGCCAATATTATTAATAAAATCACCCCGGCGATTATTGGATATTACTGATTATAGGCTTCAGGAAATAAAATATTGAATCCAGTAGGAAGGTCTTGTGTATTGTCCATTTCACTGTAATAACCGATCATTTCAAAATTGATGACGTTATCTATCAGATCATTAGCATTTATTTGATTGTTCACATACAGATTGGATCCAATCAAACCATTTTCTTCAAGATCGAAAAGAACGAAGCGGATTGTTTTTTGACTCGCATAAGGATGTAATACTCTAAAAGCTTCCAACACTCCGGTGACTCCGGACGCATTGTCATCCATTCCTGGCGCCTGATTGTATGAATCATAATGGGCATCAATTATTTCAATGAATTCCGGAGATTGAGTTCCCCATCGTGACACTTCATAGTTGATATTGCTTAAGCTTCCAACTTTAGATTCAAATTTGAAAAGATGATCCTTGGTGTTGAAGTTTTGAACGAGGTACATCCGTGATTTTTCCTTGAATGCCTTATCTGTATTTTCATTTCTTCTGCCTTGCAAGAATTGCAAATCGGAAGTCATGCGGTTGGTGTTAACCTGTTTTAATATTTCAGCTATATCAAGAGGTTCACGGTCATAGGCAGATAAAACAACTTGAATGTTTGAATTTAAATCTATGGGGTCGGTTAGTTCAATCCGTATCATTTTATTGGAACCTGAATTAACGGGATAGCCAATATCTCCTTTCATTGATTGTATTGATACAAGTTTATTTTTATTTGGTCCGGCAGCATAAAATACAGCGCATCGAACTTCCAAATTGATATTATCCAAATCTTCTAATTCAAAACTAACGAGTAAGGCTTTGTTTTCAACACTTAGATTGCACTGTGTTATGACGGGAATTGAATTGGCAGCCAATAATTTTGATCCAATCAGAATAAATAGCAATACTAAATTTCTCATATTATTTTATTTTATAAGGAATGTATTCTTTGGTTTTTGGGTAAATAGTTTTTTAGTTTACCTTGGATATTCTTAACCCAACCCAATATGGCTTCTTCGTAAGAAATCAATTGCCAAGGATCTGAATATTTCGCTTGCGGTAAATGATTATTATCTGCACGAAGATAATGTAATGCCTGGGGTAAGTCCAAAACAATTTTTGAAAAGTTAGAAGAAATATCAATACTTTGGGATAATCCGTGAGCGGGAAACCAATCCTTTCCTTTGGTACTTCCAATTGGAATTCCGGCACTCAAAATATTTAGATTGGTAGCTAAAAGAAGCTCTATCATAATCCTCATTTCTGGCGGAATGGCATAGTTGTAATCTTTAATTTTTTGGTTTATGAAAGTATTTTCTACAGCTTCATGTAAGCCTTTGATTGTCTGAAACTTTATGGATTTGCTATATTGGGATATTTTTGGAATGGTTGTAGAGCCTGATTTTCTAAGCAAACTGAAGGTAAATCCTTCGCCTTCCATTTTGTGTGGAAGGCAACGATAGGTGTGGATGTTCGGATAAGTAGAAGATTGAACTCCATATTGCTTTAAATGATTCATTTCAATACTTTCAAAATCATCATCAGCTATCAATTTGCGAACAATTTCTTCGTTCTCCATTGGATTGTAAGTACAGGTTGAATAGATCAGGTATCCACCCGGCTCCAAAATTTCCTTTGCATATTGAAGGATTTCAGATTGGAGTTTTGTACAATGATTAACCTTGTTCATCGTCCACTGAGATAAGGCTTCTGGTTCTTTTCTAAACATCCCTTCACCGCTGCAGGGTGCATCGATCAAAATCAATTGATAGGTAGATCCGGAGGCTACTATTTTTTGGATAGAGCCACTGCTGACAATTATGTTCGATCTTCCCCATTTTTCAACATTTTGTCTTAAGACCTCAGCTCTTTGAGATTGTACTTCATGTGCATGAATGAGCGTTTGAGAAGGTAGTAAGTCTATAAGTTGAGTTGTTTTGCCTCCGGGTGCTGCGCAAAGATCAATAGCCCTATGAATTTTTTCCAAATCAAGTTTAAGTAGAACTTTTTCTAAAATCATGGAAGATGCTTCCTGGACATAATAATGTCCTGCATGGAAAAATGGATCCAGCGTAAAAGACGGTTTCTGGTGCAAGTAATAAGCGTTGGATGCCCATTGTACAGGATCAGAAAGTTCCAATTTTGGTTTTAATTTTTTGGAATTAAGACGAATACTTGCTCTTGGATGTTGGTTGAGTGATTCTAAAAATAAAGAGGAATCTTCACCCAATACTTTGTTTATCTGAACTAAAAAATCGTTCGGCAGTGACTTCATTGCATGAATTTGTGCAATTCTTTGTTTTTAAAAAACATCGCATCTACTTTTTTAGTGATCTCTGGATCCGTCTGAAGACTTGGGGCATGATGGGGTTTTGAGCGGGAATCTATGATCAAGCTTCCTTTGCAGCCCCAGTGTTTGTATTTATTAAAAGAATCTATGCCATAAATATCCTTGGATGGGTTACTTTTAGTAAAACAATTCCAAAGAAAATTAGAATAATCCATTAGGCAAAAATCTAAATCGTCTACAAGAAAAATCAATGGAATTTCCCTTAAATCAATAGTCTTTAATGCATCGCAGTAATGTTGAATATTGATTTCTTCTTCTTCATAAGAAGTAAATGGACTGATCTGAAGGATTAATATGCCCGCTTGTATACAGGCACATCGATGAATGAAGCGAATAAATTTGAGTTCATCGGGTAAGGATTTACTCAAACTCCTTAATTTTTCTCTATTGCAAGCGACAATTACTTTTGAACCTGAATTCCATGCATCGCCTGAATAATCAAGTGTATCCATGGTAGTATTCGTTTGAAAATGAAGATCAAAATTCCAATCTATTCGTTCCAAAATGTAATTAAAAAAAAGCTGAATATCCTTGGTTTTTAATAAATGATCATCATCTTTTGTTGTAATAAAAAGATATTTTGCGAGGGAGGTTTGTCCTTTTCCCAATAAATGATTGGCTTGTGTAAGGATCTCTTCAGGTTTTTTGGACCGGAAGGGCATGTAACGCTCAGTACCAATCGCCAGCAACAAGGGATGTACTCCTGCGACATCTACGGCATGAATTTCTTGTATTCCAGGAAATTCGCTTTGACTGATGTCTTTAACCATCTGATGAATCAAATATCCAAATCCACTGTCCTCCTGAGGTGGACGGCCCACAACAGTAAAGGGATAGATAGCATTTTTTTTATGATAAACGTTGTCTACACGAAGCACTGGAAATGGGTGTTCAAGACTATAATAACCAAGATGATCTCCGAATGGACCTTCGGGCAACAATTTATTTTTTTCAATGATTCCGGTGATGCAAAAGTCCAAATCTGTTGGAATAAAATAATTATTTTTCCAGGTGTATCGGTATCTTCGATTGCCCAGCAATCCTGTAAAAACAATTTCACTCAGTCCCTCTGGTAAAGGAAAAATGGAAGCAAGTGTGTATGCCGGGGGACCGCC
>WBZT01000342.1_pt1 | contig 39165 bp, 36 predicted proteins | sample 5204241 | NCBI WGS metagenome assembly WBZT01 (sample SAMN12344358, study PRJNA552823) | activated sludge metagenome | biome: Activated sludge suspended growth; feature: Nitrification reactor; material: Wastewater; isolation source: activated sludge from nitrification reactor of wastewater... | reverse complement strand
ACGCTGAGACGATCATCCGGGCCAGTGACCTCGACTGGATCCTGGTGCGACCGGGCAGGCTGACCGACGGTCCGGCGACCGGCCGTTACGAGGTCTCCCCGCGCTTCCGGCCGGAACACGCCAACGCCATCAGTCGAGCGGACCTCGCCGCGTTCATGCTTGATCAGGTCACTGGAGGCGAGTGGGTCCACGGCACGCCGACGCTGGGGACACCGCGGGCTTGAGGATCCTCGTCGCGTCAGCGCTCTTCGTGGTCCTGGTGGGGTTGGGGCTGGCAGCAGCCGATAAACCGCCACCTGTTGGGTTCGTGGTCTGGGTGGTCATTGCCGGTGCCACCTCGCTCGCCGTGTGGTGGCGTTCGGCGCGCTGGTACCGGACCTGGATGGCGGCTCGAGACGGCGCTGTCGCGGGTGTCCTGATCGGGGTCCTGCTCGTGGTCTCCGGGGGCGAGCCGACGGTCCAGGTGCCGGCTTGGATGCGGTTCGCCACGGTGCTGGGATGTGGGGCGGCGAGCGCTCTCGGCGGATGGCTGCTCGGGGTGCTTCTGGTAGGGAGGAACAGTGGTGCGGGTGGGGAGACTTGAACTCACGGCAGGCATGTCCGGCCCTGTCTTGTCATATCCGTCAGGTCGTGTTCTCAGCACGAATTGCCACAGCGAGTTCGTCGCCTGGTTGGTCTCGTATGGTCCTGTCGCGTGCCGTTGAGTAGACAGGAGGTAGACGGCAGGGTTGCCGGCCGACCCGTGCGAAACAGTGATCGCATCCGATCTGGGAACGCAATCCCGTGCATTTGGCCCCGTGACTCTTCGGCCTGGCGACGGGGAGTCATGTTCGGTCGCCCGTTGGGTGAAGACAGTTCAATTCGACGGCCAACCCAGGAGGATTCCTGAGATTTGTGTATCCTTCATGCCAAGGTCGTCAGGTTCGACCTGCTCGGGGGCGGGGGGGGTCTTCATGGGTCTTCGCACGGTGGTGCTGGCCGGACTTTTCGCGCTGGCGTTGTTGGTTGGGGCGTCGCCTGGCCACGCGGTCATCGCGTCGGCTAACGGTGTCACGGTCTGCAAGTTCCCGACGAAGCCGCTCGATTACGCGAAACCGAACCCAAAGTATCCCTTCAGCTTCCTCCTCTCGACAGCTCAGCAGCAGACGACTAACCGCAAGGTGCGTCGCGCGGTTCGAAGCATTCAGGTTGTGCTGGTCCGTATTGGAATCCGTGACGAGTCGGGGGGAGTGGTCGTGATTGACGGCTCGTATGGCCCTCAAACGGCATCCGCAGTCCGGCGATTCCAGAGCAGGAAGCACTTGGTGATAGATGGCAAGGTGGGTCCCCAAACCTGGCGTAGCCTGTCAAGATCGTGTTGGCTCTTTCACTGACTCTGAGCATCGCCAGAGCGGCAGCCGCAACTAACTCAAGACTTGGCGCTGCCCGCTGAGAGGTTCAGGGTCGAGATGTTGATCTGTCGGTAGGCAACTCCCGCGGCTGCTAACGTGGCTCGAGAATAGGCGGACAAACCCTAAGGAGGGGTCACGGTGGGGGTGAAACGGGGGCTAGGCGCTGCGGTAGCGTCAACTTTCTTGATCACGGCAGGCCTGACAGGCTTTGGTACGGCGGCTCACGCGGGGTCCACCACGACGATCACGGTTCGGGTGGATTGCGATGGGTGCGAGGTTGCGGCGGTCAACGCAAAGAACTACTTCTCGTCGAATGGTAATAATCGGGTCTTCCGGAAGTCAGCGACTGTGCGGCGAGGCAAGGCTACTTTGCGGGTGCCCACGTCCAAGACCACCGCGATGGCGTTCGAGTTGATCGACAACCTGTATGACTTGCGGGGAAGTCGACCTACTGTGGCCCTTAAGCGCAGGGGTAGTCAGGGCTCGTGGTGCTGGGCCGGAACGGCTCGCAATCGAGTCACGCTGCGGTTCAGTGTCAAGCGCTGGATCGATGACCGCGTACCCGAAGTGGCGCCCGGGCACTACAACATGGCTGTCTGGGCGAGCCCTTCCGTACGAACTTGGCGTGACTCTGTGAACATGCGCCAGTTGGTTTCCGGGGGCCTAGGTCACCAGAATTACCCTGCGTGCGAGACGCGGTGAAAGCCTTGGCCATCGTAGGTGCCGCAGGAGCGCTGACCCTGGCCACGCCGGCCCAAGGGGCCGCGGGAGGGGTGTACTGGGACTGCAGCGGAGTGCGAAGGGCCCCTTCATCGATCGATCTCAACTGTCAACGAGTTGATGCCGCACTCTCCTCGTTGCGGTGGGAAGGGCGCTCTGCCGTAGGGTCCTTCAGATTCCCCAGTTACAGCGTGGGCGGTGGTGAGGTTCTGATTTCGCTGCCCGCCCGCGTGAAGGTGAGTCGCCCACGTCGTGTCGGCGGGACGAAGGCGTTCACTCAGCTCACCGTGGGTCTTCAGGGAAGCAGGCGTGACCGTGAGGGCCTGCCCCGCGAGATTCGCTACGTACTGACCTGCGACATCTCGCAGGGGTGGGTACCCGCAGCGGCCTCGGAACCATGCTGAGGTGACGAACGGGTGTCATCTATAGCAGGCGCAGTCGGTGCGACGGGGGACTCCAGTTGCCGGCCTCCACGCGTGGGGGCCGCGACCGCCATTCTGGCGCTGGTGATTGCACTCCTGGGGGTACTGCCCGCAAGCAGCGCTGGTGCGGCACCCGCCTGGAGAAGTCCCGTTGCCGCTCGCTCATCCGTTGGTGCCGCGCCAGCGTGGGCAGCGACCTCGTCGGGTACGCCCGGGTGCCAGAGCATTCTGTTCGTGGGTGCGCGGGGGTCGGGTCAGGACGGGCCTGGCATCAATACGAACCCTAGGAAACCGGACTTCGACGCGGGAACCGGGCTTGGCCCAGAGGTCTACGCGGCATGGAAGCACGCGAAGGACCTTCGATCGAGCAGGGATATCTCGATGGCCTATGTGGCACTGGACTACCCGGCCACGAGGGTCCCGGCGAGCTTACGTCCTTCTTCGTGGCAGAACTTCGTAGGCGGCATCGAGATGGGGGTGTACCGAGCTTACGAGTTCCTGAAGGGCAGGGAACATTGTGCGGAACAGACAAACGAGCGGGTGATCTTGGCGGGGTACTCCCAGGGCGCGATGGTGATGCATCGCCTCTATGCGGACCTTAGGACCTCCGGGCAGGAGGGCATCGTGGACCGTATTGACGGCGTGATCCTGATCGCGGACGGCGACCGCTCGCCGGGAGACCGGGCAAGAAGCTACGGGTCAGCCAGTGCCGAATCCCGTGGCGTGACGCGCACCCTTAATCTTGGCGGCGCCCGAGCTGTGGAACTGAATCCTGACCGAGTGCATAGCCTGTGCAACAAACAGGACATCGTATGTGACACCAAGGCAGTGGTGGCACGAGCCGCCGCTGCCGGCCCCGGGGCGGGAAGGGTCGTCTCTCGCGCCAAGCGAGTACATGGACGTTACTCGAGTCACAGGGAGGTCCGAAACATGGTCGCGTTGTCGATGTCCCGGGCTGGCAGATCACAAGCCTTACCCCTGGCCCTGGTAGAGCCCGAGGCGACGTGGAAGGCGATGCGTTACTGGAAGATCCGGCCATCCGACATGCTTCTCGCCCGGCTGGCGTGGATCAAGAACCTGCGGTGGAGCCGCTGGGACTCGAGACGAGCGACGGGTACCGGGACCTACTGGGTGAGCACGTGTGACCCGACTTGCGTCGAAGGGGAATTCCGTCAAGAAGGATCGGTGAAGGTAACGCTCTCGGCGCCATCCAGGGGTAGGTATCGGAACTTGTTGATCGAGTACGAGTACAACGGGAAGGCGTCCACCCACCGCCTGCGACGTGAGGTCTATTGGCACTGGTCGTAGATCCGGCTCGCCGTGCCCCCAAGGGGCAGGCAGGGCGAGTCTCGCCGAATCGAGATTGAGTTGCAGGTCGAGAAGTGCCACCCCCGGATGCGACAATCACCCTGGAGGTGTCACGTGGTCACATCCCTCGCTGTTGCAGCAGTCAAACGCGCCAAAGTCGTCGAAGCCGTCGCCCAAGGCGCGACCTACGATGACGCTGCCAAGATCGCCGGGTACGCCAACCGCGGCGGTGCATTCAAGGCCTTCTGGAGGGCGGTGGAGCAGCGTGAAGCAGAAGCCGTGGATAACCACCGGGCGCTCGAGTTAGCGCGCCTCGACGCCCTCCAGGTGCCACTGTGGGAGAAAGCCATGAACGGTGATGTGAAAGCCGCCGGAATGGTGCTGAAGATCATCGAGCAACGCAGCCGTCTGCTCGGGCTGGACAAGGGCGATGGGGTGCAGGCCGCGCAGACGGTTGTTATGAATCCGGCCGAGGTGGCGGCATGGAAGGAAACACAAAGGGGGAAACCCGAGATTGGTGATGGGGCGTAGACGCCGAGGCCTCGCTGCAATGGCTTGGTGCCCGGAGTTTCGGTGGCCGTCGTGGCGCCTTCATTACTGTTCCAATGACTGGTCCAGATGGGGCAGTCCTCTATGTAGTTTCCCGCTAGGACTTGGCCACCTGAACCTAGGCCCATGAAGCGGCCCGAGGAATCCACCTGTCAAGTCTTCCCTGACTTCATCCGATGTCTACCGAGTACTGGCAGACGGAGGACCTTCTGGAGGTGTCGGCATGGTGATGAGTCAGGGTGTACAACCAATGAGTTGGTTCAGATTTCTGATTCTCGATGCCAAGCGGCGGCAATATCGTCTCACCAACGAGGCCCTCCAGGCTGCTGCTGAGCATCTCGCCGCATTGCCCAGAGTCGAAGGCCCCCTGACAGAAGGTGGTGGTGATGCATGACCGTTGGCGGACCCAAGAGCACCCGGTCTACGGGCTGGGTGCGAGAGGCGGAGTTGCAGGTGTCGGTTGATGCCAAAGGGCGCGTCGGCAGGGCACTCATCATCTCCGTGAAGGGATCTCCGTCTCCGCTGTGGGTTGTTGGTCCGAATGCACAACTGCCTAGAGCTAAACCAGTCTTGCAACTTGAGTCGCATGAGTCCTTCGATCACGTCTTGGCATCACTGAGAGCAGGCAATGCGGCCGTTACTTGGTGGGAACAGGGTGGCTCCATCTCCCGACTGGTTGTGAGTTCGTCATGGGATCCAAAGGGTCAGCGTGCGGGTACCGGCATGGCGATGGGGGTCGGAGTGGCTCTCCCGATTGGCTAGTCCCAAGCCGAGACTTCACCGTGTGAAGTTGGCCGCCGGCCGTCTCGCGTTGAACGCGGAAAGGTGTGGTTGCTGAAGCACTCTTGGGGCCGCCATGGAGCGTAGAGTCGATCGCGTCAATCTGCTGAAGGGGGAACTTCGTTGAAGTCGTCATCCCAAGTGTTGGCGGGTGTTGTGGTGGGAGTGGCATTGATGGGGCAGATCTCTCCATCTCTGGCATCCAGCATCCCCGCTAAGACCCGTTATCACGAGGCTAACGGCTACCCCGGCTACGTGGCTGTTCGCTTCAGCCAGGGCGGCGACAAGGTGCGGGCTGTGTGGCTTGGGGACGGTCCAGGCTTCTGTTTCGTCGGCGTGCGTTCGGCTGGTGCATGCCGGGGCACGGAGGTGAATCTGGCTGGTGGCGCGTCTAGCGCGTCCTACACGCGCAACGAGTTGCTCGGTGGTCAGCGAGTCAGCCCTCCTGGATGGTTCAAGAAGTCATCAGCCAAGGTGTTTAGGCAGTCCCGTTGCAGGTGAGCGCCAAAGATGCGTGACCGCACTGTCACCTTGCTTGACCTCGGGATCGACCCCGCATTCGACACCGCCACGAATCTGCTGCGCGACACCATCCTCAGCATGAATGTGGACGGTCACACGTTCGATGTCGTGACGGTGAGATCTAGAGATTCTCAGACGATCTGGAATGTGTTGAATTCCGTTGGAGACGTGCTTCACATATTGGCTCACGGATTTACTTCACCGACGACGGGGCCTGAACTCTACTCGGAGTCCGAGGAACTCATGGTCAGTCTCTCGGACCTTTCCAAGGCGTTCTTGGACGGTGACCTAGGCATCAATGCAGAGATTGTGATCGTTGATGCGTGTTCCACTTCCTCGGATGCCTGGCGAAGTCCCATTCGCGACAGCATCACTCACCCGGTTACATATGTGGGCACGAGGCGGCAGATCGGTTGGTACGAGAGTGCTGTTTTCTTTCCGGCCTTCTACGGTGCTCTGGGTCGCCGCCGCGGGAAAGGCACGACCGTAGCAGAACAGGGTTTGCGTGCGGTTGCATCCGCCCAACTTGCCTACGAGCAGATTTCAGAGGAGACGTGCCCCTATCGCGCGAAGACCATCGAACCCAGTCAGGCGGCGAAGGCCTCCATCAAGGAGTACGGCGAGTAGACCCGCTCTCCGATGAGCCAAACCGCCGCACTGTACTGCTCCTCCTTGCACTGATCCGGTTGTCAGACTGAGCTAGAGTCTCCAATAGGTGCTCTTCTGAACCTAGGGGGATTGAATGTGTCGCGCATGGGTGCTTGCGTTAGGACTATCGACAACAGCTCTTCTCGGTGGGTGCGCAGGCGCGAATGAGCCACCCGATCTGGCCACGAACTCCCCAACTGTCGCAACGCCTTCAGTCGAGGCCGACCCAGCAGAAGGACTCTGGGGCCTCCCTGTGACCAGGACTGTGACGACCACAGCCGGATGGACCTACGAAATCGAGGTGTCACGTCTGCCGGTCTGGACGGTTTCAGCCAACGTCACCGATAGCCCGCCTGGCTACACCCAATTGACCCTGCAAGCTAGCGAGGGCGTAACCATTTCCGCGACAAGCCTTGACGAGGGGCGCAACGCCCCAGAACCCAGCGTGCTCGTGGACGCGGTTGGCTGGCGAACGGACGGAGTTCCTGCCCCATCCGGTCTGGGTGACTACCGGGAATTCGTTCCAGTCACGGGCGAACCCACCGAAATGATGGCTTGCACTGCTTACGACCGTCTCGCGATCATTGAGTGCGGTGCAGGTGACTGGGATCCCAATGTGAATCCGTCCGGTGACACGTTCGCGAGTGGTCAGACTCCGGACTTGCCCGAGGAGTTGGCCACTGAGCTGCTCGGTGACTTCATGATCCCAACCAATCTGTATGCGAGCATCGCAATCGGCGATCCCAACGGTCACTGCGTGGACCACTTCTTCATTCGATACGGAGGCCAGGTAGACGACGGTCAATGCGATGACCGACTCGGCATGGACCAGTAGGACAGATGGGCCGCACGAAGCGCTCGTGCGATCCTCGAACTCGCATGAATTGCGGCTGCGCGTCTGGTAAGTTGATCTTTGGTTGACGGGGGACGGGGGTTGGACCGTGGGTTCGGATTCTGTGGTTAACGCGATACCGACTGTGTTTCGCGTGCACAATGCTCAGTTGAGTGTAGATTCCCCGCACCTCGTTCGACGATATGTCCTGACGACCGAAGGTAAGATCTCAACCGATTTGTTGGACCCGGATTGGGCCTCCGCCGATATCGCCAGAGCCGATACACCAGGTACGCTGCTCAATCAGGATGGCACGGTCGCCGTCTTCATCGCCTCTTGGTCGTCTGCCGGACCCAGCTTGACGGTTGATGTCTACACGAAGGAAGAATCACAGCGCTGGATGCAACGGTACAAGTCCAGACTGTTGGGCGGATTCAAGTCCGTGTCCGATATCGAGCTTGCGGGAGATGCTCCATCGCTTCCGTGACAAACACGTTCAAGCGGATATCGGCCCCAAGGCGTGCGGGGCGGTAATCCGTCACGGCACCGGGTCGCCCGCATGAGCGCCTTGTTCGGCTCTCGGTACCGATGGCACTACTGCATAGGAGCGTTCAATCACGGTTGATCGTGGCTCGTACGTTGTCCATCTGGCGTGTCAGACAGAGTTCTCCCCTGTAGGACCCAGTGATGGTTTCAGCCATTGTCGAGAATGCTTGCGCGCCTTCTTCCAGCCCCCGGTTTGATGCAGGACCATTCGGACGAGTACGAGTGTCCCTTCGTGACGGACCCAAGCCTCAGTCAACGACCGCAGGGGTCCATCGCCGGCGACCGGCATTCCGGGACTGCGATGGTCGCGCCTCAATGCCGACCGACATTCAGGTACGCGTCTCGATGGCGTGGCGGTTGAGCGACTTCTCTCGATTGAGCCGGCCGGGCCGAGAACGCCCCTAAGGCGCAGAAGACTCCGTGGCGACACGGCCGACTTGATGAACAGTCGTTAGTAGCTCTTGCGAGTCAGGTGACGCGCGTTCTGATGGAACGGGTATTGGCCGCCAAGTATTGGCTGTCAGCCCCGCGACTCAACGACAATCTCACTTTGCCCCTTGCCGATTTCGGCAGCCTGAGTCCAAAGGTGACCTGTCCTGCTGTTGTGCGGCCAACCCTGACCCATTTCTTCGACCCCTTTCGGACAATCAGGGCGACATCCAATCCGTCGGGCACCGGTGCCCCATTGGTGAGATAAGCCGTTCCGCGCACCGACCCCTTGCGCTTGACGCTTGAGACGGATGCCAGACCCAGCCCCACAGCGTGCTGGATCGACTCAACTGTGAAACTGTAGGGCCCGTTGTAGTAGTTGAAGGCCGCTGCCGCACCGTTCCCAAGTTGGAGAAAGCAACTTCCGCAACTGTTCACGACGCTGTACTGGAGGCGTGCCGAACCGCTTCCAGGCAGGTAATCCATCTCCAGCAGCGATCTCCCGTTGTTCATCCAGTTCTGCCTATAGTCGAAGTCGTCAACGTTCCCCGCCAGTCCCACCGTTAGGTGCGGAGCGCCTTGGAAGGAGCCGGAGAGAGTAACCACATCCTGCGCCAGTAGCTCCGGCAATCTCCAGACACTGCCTCGGAGAGTCGTTCCCTTCGCCGCGCTGGAGTCTCCGAAGTAGGTCACACCCAGTGTGACCGACTGGGCTTGGCTCGGGGTGTTTCCGGCTAGTGCTGGGGAGACTGTGATTGTGAGTGCGACTGCACTCGCGATCCCCGCCACTGCTGCCGATTTGATCCAGACCATATTGGTTCCCCCCGCTTAAGTCTTGATCTTGAAACTAGCACAGGCCTACGTCTGCCGGATTCGGATTGGTGATCCGATCGGCGTGGTGCGAGTAGGGCTCGGTCTAACTCATGCCGATTGAATTTCACCGTTGAGGATGGTCACCGCTACAGGCAGTCCCTCACGGTCGGCTCGTCGCCGGGCTGTGTGTTAGCCGGCAGTTCTGTGCAGAAGTTCGCGTCGCCTCTTTCCTAGGAGGGCCGAAGGCTCGACTGATCAGTTGATCTTCGTGCCGTCCAGTTCAGACCTCTCAGTTCATCGAGTACGGTACGCGAACATACACGGAGGCGGGGTGCGGCTTGTGAGCCAGACGATTCTTGCTGAGAACAGGGGTGAGCCCCTCAGTGCGGTCTCCAGACTCCGGCGTGCCATGGCAGTGGTGCTGGCACTGTGTCTCTGTGGTTTCGGATTCCACCGACCGGCCGTTGCCGCCGACACCGGCCCTCCACCGGGTACCACGGTGGAGGTGTCCGCATCCGGCAGATCGGAGCGTCTCGATGAGGACCCCCTTCTCTATCTGTGGAAGGAGTCATTCGCCGAATCCGTGAGCGCCACTGAGACGGCCAACGGGTTGCAGGGGAGCATCTCGGGCGAGCAGTATCAAGAGGTTTCCTACCCGGCAAACAGTTTCCACGAGGCTGCGTGTTCTTCGTACGACCGAATCACCTTTTCGCAGGTCCCCCTCAAGGCCAGCCTCTCATCCAACGGTGACGGCTCGTGGGAACTGACGGTGAGCAATGTCTTCCTCGGTCCTGCGGCCATTGCGCAGGAGGCCCCCGACTGCGAATACGCCAACTACGCACCTGTCGATGCTGCGACCACGATGACCCGGATCGGGGGGACGTTCCGGCTGGAAGACAGCGACCCTGATCCCGCGCGGTTCGCCGCTGTTTCCACCTTCACCGGACCGGAGTACAACGTGGGCTGGGATAGTTTCAGCATCACAGTCTCCGTGGACTCGGCCCCGATCGCTACGCCTGAACCGAGGTCAGGCAAGTGCAAGAAGGCCTCTACGAAGACCTTCAAGTACAAGACGTACACCGATATCCCCGGTCCCGATCCCCATTGGTACACAACCACGATCACGGTCGATCGATGCCGCAAGAAGGGCAAGGACTACATCACAGGGACACGGGCCAAGCGGCATGTCGAGAAGGGCTTCATCCCTCGGATGCTGGGTCTCGTGGGATGGTCTTCTCGCACGGACAGCCCAGCCGACTATTCGCCGAGCAAGATCCCGAAAGGCGGAACGAAGTCCGCGTCAGTTCGCCTTCAGTACACCGCATGCTTCGATCTCACCAAGTTGCTCGACAAGGCCGGATTGAAGACGTACGCGAAGAAGAAGATGAAGAAGCCCCTTCGCAAGTCCATCAAGAAGATCCTCAAGAAGGCCAAGATCGACAAGATCAACCCTCAGGTCCGCAAGTCCATTGCCAACTCGTGGAACCGCAAGGTGGACCACGTGTTCCGCAAGGGCACAGTGTCGACCTACCTGCGCGACAAGTACCGGATTCCCAAGTCCATCGGCAAGCACGTCGAGAAGGTTGCGTTGCCGCAGTTGGCGAAGGTGAAGAGGTTCCTCAAGAACGAGGTCCAGCACGCTTTGTCCACCGGAAGGTACGACGGCATGACGGCCACTGTCGCCAGCGAAGCGATACTCGACGGGGGGTACCGCGTGATAGACCACCTTGTGACGTTCTGCGGTGGTCGCCCCAGCAGCGAGTCTCTTCTAACGACGTGGGACGTATCGTTCGACATCGCTGGTGGCGGCAAGAAGATCAAAGTGACCCCGGATAGTTACTACATTCACCCGTTGATGAAGGTGCGCAAGAGCTGAAAGCAAACCTCCTGAGACGATCGGTCTTGAGATCGGATCCCTGTGGGGCTTTGGTGCCTGGATATCGCGCTTGAACCGCGAAATCGAACACCTGAGCACCCACGGTCGGCGTCTGCGGTCCGGAAGGCTGTTCTTGATGATCAAGTGCGGGGGAAACCACGACCGGCGAATACGATCAACGTATGTTCAATCGAGCGCGCCGTACGACAAGCGGAGAAAGATCCGCCGCCTTGTTCAAGGAATTGGGTCCGAAGATACCTTCTGACTTCATTGTCGCTTCCAAGCTTGAGGATGAGGAAACCGTCTATCTCATCACGTCTGGCGGGCTGCTCTTGGACGGCCAGCTCATCAATCCGATGGGCCACGTGTACTTGACGAGCAGGAGAGTCATCTTCGTTCCCGACGACGCTCAACCGGGCCGAGAATCGGCCGAGACCAGATGGACAGGGCAGCGCAAGGTAGTCCTAGACAGTAAGAAGTACGGACCGAATCGACTGGTCACGATTGATGGCAGGCTTCAATTCGCAATGCCGAAGAAGGAGGCCCAAGCGTTCGAAGAGTTGGCTACGGACGTGATTGCGTTCCTTTTCCACGACGATCTCGAATCGAGTGACGCGCCGTCCATCCCCCCCTCTGCGCGGCGACCGGGGGTAACCCCTGATGCGTACACGGCACTGGGGGTAGCAAGAGACGCCTCCCAGTCTGAAGTGGCCTCGGCGATCGAGGCTGCCCACGCAGCGCAAGCCGGCAGGCCAAAACGGGAGATCCTCGAAGACCCCGCCCAACGGCTGCTGTTCCAGTCTGCACTTACCTTGTCAATCCCGTCACTGAAGACCGAGTACGACCGTACCGGCCGATTCGACGAAGAGTACCTGAGGGTGTTTCTTGCCACTCTGGCGATCAGGGAGTACTCAGGGATTCCCGATGCTCAGCCGAAGCCCGCACCGGTGCGGCTTTCCTACTACTCGGGTGATCCGTACGACCCGCCTGGGATCGCTGGGAGGCAGATCGAGTTCCAAGGAACGTGCCTCGTCCTCGTTACTCCCGCCAGGGTCATCTTGTGTTTGGAAGAAGGCGAGGCGCTCCCGGACATTGGTGAGGTGATCTGGGACTTTGAGCACAGCACCTCGTATGCCTCGGGCGGGGACCTCGAGAAGCAGCTGACTGTCTACTACCTGGACCCAGGTCCGCCCGAAGTTCCGTGGGTTATGGAGATACGGGGATCCGAGATAGGTGTGGACTCCACGATGCTCAAGAAGCTGGCCGCTAGTGTCCATTAACTCACGCAAAGAGCATTAGTCTGCCTGGCAGATGCCTGCGCTGTTATCAAGGACGAAGTGTGGGAGCAGTCAGTAGCCGATGAGCAGCACGCCTTCGAAAGGCAGTCTGAGCCTCTGGGAGTGCTCCGGTACACGAAAAGACTTCAGAGGCCCCGACGACCCGCGAATGCGGGACGCCGGGGCCACGTGTTCCTAGGCTGCCTGGTTACTGGCGTACTTTCGCAGGGCTTCCTTAGCCGCTTTGGTGAACAGTCGCCGGTCGTCGCGGCTGGGTGTGGGCCTGGAGGTGCGGGTGCGCCGCCAGTGCTTTAACGCCGCCTCGGTCGCGATCTGGGCGATGACCTCCCCGTACTCGCGTGGCACATCCTCGGGGATGCCGTGCACGACCACGGAGCCGTCGTTGGTGATTTCCATGGTGACGCTGGCGGCGATCTTGTCGAAGTCAATCGCCGGCACCACGGTCGGTCGTGCCTGCGGTTCGGGCGCGGGCTGGACCGGCTTCTTCCCGGCAGCCGGGGTGGGCGGTTCCGGCCCATCCTCGTCGGGTCGGACGGTGTGGATGAGCCGTGCCAGGGCGATGCCCATGGCTGCCCCGGCCACTGCTCCGACGAGGGCGAGGGTGCGCCACGGGTCGGTGGCCCACACGACTGCCGTCATCAGCCAGGGCATGGCCTGCACGATGCGGAAGGCGAGCAGCCCTTGGGTCAGGGTGTGCACGACGAACAGCGCCGAGGCGGTGGAGGCCGACACAGTGACTGCCGTCCGTACCAGAGTGGTGTGTGCCAAGCTCCACGCCAGCTCTCCAGCGCCACGCACTGCATCATCAAGGGCCCGCGCCAGACCCGTGATTGTGTCTGCCACGCGGTCGGCGACCCGTAGTGTCCAGTCGGCCCCGGCAGGGGACAGGTAGCCAACACCAAGAGTGACCAGTCCCGCCGTCTTGCGGGCGAGCTTGCCGACGCCGCGTGCCACCGCGCCGACCCCATTCCATGCAGCGCGCAGGATTGTGCGCACGGTGCCGGTGAGGGCCGTGTAGCCGGTGGCGGTGGCCAGCAGGCTGGCCACGGTCACGGCGGTGGAGCGGGGGAGTTGGCTCGCCAGCCGCAGGGTGGTGCGGGTGCGGTGCCAGGCGTTGCCGGCGATCCCGGCGGCTTTGAGCAGGACTGCTCGCAGCATGACCAGGTGCGGCGAGGGGCCGCTGACCGGCACCGAGTAGGTGCCGTCGATGGGAATGTCCATCAGAGATTCCTTTCCATATGAAGAAGGCCCGCCGCAGTAGTGCGACAGGCCAAGGGGAGTGGTGCTGCGCCGGTAGCCGAGGAACGGCCCAACAAGGAGCAGCGATATGTGAAGACGTGGTGCTACTGGAGGCGATCCCACAGCGAGCCGGGAATTGCCGGCGGCACCGCAGGACTGGTTCCGTAGTCGCGGTACGAATCCCCCGCCCGTGTTCTGTGGTGCTCGTGGGCCTGGTGGGGGTGGCCGAGGATCCCGGCCAGCGCCACTGCGATGGTTGTGGCCAGCGAGGGCCGGGGAACCATCGTGGCGACCAGTTCTGAGACGGCGGTGGAGATGGTGCGGGCGTAGGCGGTGTCCTCATCGGCGCGTTCCCGATGCCGCTGGGTCGCAGCACGCACAGCGTGCTGAACCCGACTGCCGGTTGCCCGAATCGAGGAACACGCCTTTGCGATGGCCGACCGGATCCTTCCGATTGCGCGACGGATCCGCTGCACGAGGTGGTGGAAGAGGTTCATGCGGCACCCCGCTCGCGGGGGAGGGGCGTGTGGTCGAGTTCCCCGGCCAGCCAGCAGGTCGCCGCCCGCGCGAGAGAGTCCGGTGGGGTGAGGTAGGTATCAGCGGTGACCACGATCGAGGAGTGGCCCAGCCGTGCCGACACCGCCTTCAACGACTCCCCGGCCGCCAACCCGAGCGATGCTGAGGTGTGGCGCAGGTCGTGGAACCTGATCGTAGGCAGGCCGAGCCTGTCCACGATCTCCGCGAACCGCCGCGACACCCAGGCGGGGTGAAGAGGCTGGCCGGTCTGGTCGGTGAACACGTACTCCACCGGCCCCCACACCCCCTCCAGCGCCTTGTGGGTCTGCTGCTTCCAATGCCGGCCCAGCACCTCCACGGTGCGCGGATCTAAGGGCAGCACGCGGCGGGAGCGGGCACTCTTCGGTGGGCCTTCCACCACCTGGTCGCCGACCAGGGTGCGGGTGCTCCGCACGGTCAGGGTGCCGGCGTCGAGGTCGAGGTCCCGCCACCGCAGACCGAGCAGTTCCCCGCGCCGCATTCCCAGCAGCAGCGCGAGCCGCCACAGCCCTGCCAGTTCGTCCCCGGCGGTGACATCGAGGAAGTGTGCGGCCTGCGGTGAGGACCACACCGCTGGCTCGTACCTGTCGCCGCGCGGCAGGCGCACCTTGCCGCACGGGTTGTTGGTGATCAGCCCGTCCCGTTCGGCGTCAGCCAAGGCAGTCGAGAGCGTGGCATGTACACGCCTTGCCAGCGCCGTGGAGATCCCGGCGGCGGCGAGCATCTCGTGCAACGCCTCCACCTCACCCGCACCGACCTCGGACAAGGGGATGTCCCCGAGCAGCGGGATCAGGAAGTTGCCGATGTGTCCCCGGTAGGACACTGCTGTGGATTCCCGTAGGTGTCCGAGGCGTTCCTGCCATTCGGTGAGCCACTGCGCCAACGTCGGCCCATCCGCTGCCTGCTGCTGGTTCATCTCGGCCAGCCAGGCGTACGCCTCCGCCCGCGTCCCGAATGACTTTGTGGTCTGCCGCCGCTGCCCATCGGGGCCACGGTCGAGGTCGATCACGGCATGCCAGGCCGACCAGCCACCGCCTTTCGTGCGCCGGCGGTACACATGCCCCCGGCGGGCACGACGCGCCCCCATCAGGCCGCCCACACGGGGTGGCGGAGACCGGCCAAAGGCACCACCGGCAGATCGAGCAGCCGGCAGTACCGCGCCAAAGCCGCATCGGTCTGCTCAGCGGTGAAGTGCGTGCCGTACTGGTTGACGAACACCATCCCGGCATCGGCCCACCGCCGAGACTGCAAATGGTCCATGCGCTGGCGCACGGCATGCCAATAGAACAATCCCGCGATCGGCTCACCGAAGCCGACCAGACCGTCACGGGAGGTGATCACGCGCTGGTCGAGGTCCACCTGCGACCAGCGCAGATCTAACACCGTTCCAGCGTCCATCTTGAGCTTCCCCACCAGCACCAGGGCCAGGTGCAGGCGGGACGTCACCGCCCCCTCCAATAGCCGATCCAACCTCGAACCGGCCACCGCCGATTCTTCGAGCACAGACATACGTTCTCTCCTTCCAGAAACGACGAAAGGCCCCGGCGACGATTCGCCGAGGCCTCACAGAAACGAAGAAGGCCACCCCCGTCAGGGGATGGCCTCACACATCAAGGGGGTCGCTCGCAGCCGCTCTGAGCCGGTCAACACGCCCCCGAAACACCCCGATCAGCGGGGGATTCCGCGCACAGGACTTCCACCTGCGCGTGACTCAAGTATAGAACATGTGTTCGGATAGATCAAGTTGGCCTGGCCTGCTCCGGTACTAGATGACCCCGCGATTGCCAGTCAGTCTGATCCCGGGTACTGCCGCTCGATTTGTCGCGTGCGTGCCGATCGAATCGCTGCATCCACGTCAGCCGTGCTTGGATGCCACGGACCCATGCCGTTTCGATGCACTCTTCCCGCGTCTTCGCTGACGCGCAGCATCGCGTCTTCGATCGAGTCAATGTCCGTATTTGGCATCAGGGCTTCGCGAAAGCCGGGGTCCTTCAGCAGCCTGGCCCAATAGTCCTCGGACCTCCGTGCGTAGTAGAAACCGAAAGAAGGGTAGTAGGGAGCCACGCTGTTTGACGACGATGAGGTTGTGTAGATCAGCGCGGAGAGGGCATCGAAGCCGCAGAGGTTGTCGAGTGCGGGGTCGAATTCAGACGGTGTGGACCCGGGAGAAGGGTCGTACTCTTCGTCGTCAGGGAGGTACGGGCGTAAGGCGGGCAGCGCATGAGTTGTTCGTCGGGCAGGGGGGATCAGGCCACCGAACTCATCGTCGTTGTCGACTCGTGGAAAGGCGTGAGCTCTCGCCTCAATGGTTATTCCGTGTCGCAGCCAGGAACCGTAGTGGTCGTCCCCTGACGGTTCCATGGCGATCTGCCGAACGACGGGCCACTTCTTGAGATGGACTGCCAGTCCGCCGAGAGCAGTCGCTCGCGTGATGAGACTCAGCCAGTATCCCGCGACATTTGAGGGGCCTTCCTCTCGGAATACCTTGCTCCGATAGAGGTCCCCAAGGCCGGCAACGACACCGTGGCACAATTCATCGTGCCCCACGGTGAGTGCGATCGCCGACAGTGATGTCAGTCGGTCGGTGATTGTGTCGAAGGATTCGTGGTCCGCTCTCTGAGCGAAGGTCGTGGCCTCGCCCAAGGCACGCGCGAGGAAGAGTCGTATCGGCACCATGTCGCCGTGCCGCAGAGTCTCAACGATGGTTGCCTCGAAGGTGTTGCCATCCAATTGCCAGGTGAGGGCGTTAGCCGGTCCGCTGGCGAGCGACTCTCCTCGCATGCCTGTCTGCAACTCAACCGCGAGTGCCGCGAAGTCCTTGCGGTGGAGCTCTTTCAGACGCGCGTCTCTCGGTGCCAACAGGTCTTCGACGTCGTCCTCAGACCAGCGTTGGCTCGACGTTCCTCGGCGGATGAAGACGTCTCCAGGTCGTAGGACCACCTTCGGGCGTCCGTCGGCTGCCTGATACTCACCCGGCTTAGCGATCACAGAGAAGCCGAGCGGATGTCGTTCCACGTGTATGAGGACCAGGTGGTTCTCAAGCTTCTGCCGAAGATTCGCCTCGTCGAACTTCTTCGCGAGTGCTTCGCTCTGCATCTCCGTCGGCTTTCCGGTGTCGTCCACCCCTATCACCAGGTAGCCGCCGCATGATTGCAGCGCTGCGACATCCTTTGCTAGTTCGACCAACTCGGAGTGTTCATCGAGATCGACCTTCTGCTTGAAGTCCAATTGCGGAAACTCCGTGCCCATTGCGAGAAGGAACAGAAGTTTCTCCTTGGATACAACAGGCTCCACCCAAGGGGCGTCCGTCATCAGACCTCCTCGTGCCCCGCGAACAACTCCGCCTGTTCCAGCACCAGTTCGACGGCCCGGTCTTCGAGATCGGGCGGGTAGCCGTAGATGGCCAGCAGTCGTCGTACTTTGGCCCTCAGTCCGGCCTTCACAGATTCTTTGTAGTTCCAGTCGATCGTCACCGAGTTCTGCACTGACGTCACGAGGTCCACGGAGATCTTCTTCAGCTTCTCGTCGCCCATCTGTAGAACTGCGGCCTCGTTTTGCACGATGGCGTCGTAGAACGCCGCTTCTGCCTCGGATAGTCCGAGTTCTTCGTGGCGGTGGGCTTGGTCGCGCATCTCCTTGGCGAGTTTCACGAGTTCGGCGATGATCTCGGCGGTGGTCAGCGACCGGTTGGTGTACTTGTTGATGGCCTCTTCGAGCTGCTCGGAGAACTTGCGGGACTGCACCAGGTTCGAACGGGAGACGGTCTTGATGCGGTCGTTGAGAATCCGGCGCAGCAGCCCGAGTTGCAGGTTGGGTTTGTCGCGGTGGGCCAGGGAGTCCAGGAACTCATCGGACAGGATGGAGATCTCAGGGGTGTCCACGCCGGCGAGTTTGTAGATGTCAACGACCTCGTCGGCGGCCACGGCTTCGTTGACGAGCTGGCCGATCGCAGTGTCGATCTCGACCGCGCCGACTCCGCCGCGGCCGGCGTCGGGGTTGAGGATCTTCAGGATCGCCGCGCGCACATCGGTGAACAGCCGCACGTCGTTGCGGATAGCCGCGGCTTCCTCCCGTGCCCCGGCCAGGGCGTAGGCCTTCACCAGCGCCAGGACTTGGTCAAGGAAGCGGGATTGCCGGTCGGGGTCGGCCATCACGAAGTCGAGCACCTTGGCGTGCTCGGCCAGCCGCGCACCGGCGGGCAGCAGAGGGGAGGAGTCGAAGGGGCAGCCGTGCAGAAGCCCGCGCACGACTTCGTGTTTCTCCAGCATCGCGTCCACCAGATCCTCGATCGGAACGCCGGCCTGGTCCCGATCGGAGGGGGAGTACTCGATCAGAGCCTTCTGAAGGTTGGAGAACACCCCGATGTAGTCCACAACCAGCCCGCCGGGTTTGTCGCGGAAGGTGCGATTGACCCGGGCGATGGCCTGCATCAACCCGGCACCTTGCATGGTCTTGTCCACATACATCGTGTGCATCGACGGGGCGTCGAAACCGGTCAGCCACATGTCCCGAACGATCACCAACTCCAGTGGATCGTCGGGGTTCTTCGCGCGGGCTTTGATGTCCCGGCGAACCTCTTTGGAGTAGATGTGCGGCTGGAACGCGGCCGGGTCAGCCGCCGACCCGGTCATCACGACTTTGATGCGACCCTGATCGGGGTCGTCGGCATGCCAGTCGGGACGCAGCGCCACGATCTTCTCGTAGAGCCGCACCGCGATCCGCCGCGACATGGCTACGATCATCGCCTTGCCCAGCATCGCCTCCCGGCGCTTCTCCCAATGCTCGACGATGTCCGAGGCGATCAGGTCCAGACGGTCCTCGGCCCCGACGATCGCCTCCAGCCGCGACCACTTCGACTTCGCGCGGGTGGCATCATGCTCGTCCACCTCGGCGGTGATCTCATCGGCCAGATCGTCCAAGGCGGCCATGTCCGCATCCGACAGGGCGACCTTGGCCAGGCGGGACTCGTAGTAGATCTTCACCGTCGCGCCGTCCTCCACCGCGCGGGTCAGGTCGTACACGTCGATGTAGTCACCGAACACCGACCGGGTGGACTTGTCGGTGGACTCGATCGGGGTGCCGGTGAACCCCAGGAACGTCGCGGCCGGCAGCGCCTCACGCATGTGCTTGGCCAGCCCCGACCGCAGGGTGCCGTCTGGGGCCAGGGTCTCGGAGAATCCGTACTGCGAGCGATGCGCCTCATCGGCGACCACGACCACGTTGCGTCGATCCGTCAGCACCGGGTTCACATCATCACCCGCGAGCGGGGCGAACTTCTGCAACGTGGTGAAGACGATCCCACCGGAGGCCCGCTGCAACAATCGGCGCAGATCCGCCCGCGACTGCGCCTGCACGGGTTTCTCCGGCAGGATCTCGGCCGGGGCGAATACTTCCCCGAACAACTGGTCATCGAGGTCATTGCGGTCGGTCAGGAACACCAACGTCGGGTTACCCATCCGCGGGTCACGCATCACCTTCGCCGCGTACAGCAGCATCTCGATGCTTTTGCCCGATCCCTGCGTGTGCCACACCACGCCACCACGCCGGTCCCCACCCTCACCGGCCGCAACCGCGGTGGACTCCACCGCCGCGTTCACTGCCCAGTACTGGTGGTACTTCGCGACGCGCTTGACCATGCCGTGCGGCTCGTCGGAGAACACCACGAAGCTGCGTACCAAATCCAGGAAGCGGGCTGGCTCGAACACCCCCTTGAGCAGCACCTCCAGCGCGGGTCGGTTCGTGACCACCTCCCGGCCGTCGATCGTCTTCCAGGGCGCGTAATGCTCGAACCCGGCCGCGAACGAACTCATCGCCGCCGACGTGCCATCCGAAATCACCGTGACCGCGTTCGGCGTGAACACCGCCGGAATATCAGCCCGGTAGGTCTGCACCTGGTTCCACGCCGTGCGCAGCGTCGCGTGCTCGGCGGCCGGGTTCTTCAACTCGAGCAACCCGAGGGGGATGCCGTTGACGAACACCAACACATCCGGGCGCCGCGTCTTTTGCCCCACGATCGTGAACTGGTTGACCGCGAGAAAGTCGTTGTCGGCCGGCCGATCGAAGTCGATCAGCCGGACATACGCGGTCCGCACCTGGCCGTCGCCACCGCGGTACTCCACCGGCACACCATCAACCAGCAGTCTGTGGACGCGGAAGTTCTCCGCCAACTCCGACTGGGATTCCGGCCGCTGAAGACGCTTGACCGCCTCCTCCACCAGATCCTGGTGCTCAGGGTTCAGCCGACGGCCCGCCTTCCGCAGCCGCCCCAGCAGATAGACCTGCTCCCACGAATCGCGTTCCAGCGCCACCTCACCAGGGCCGATGTTCGGGCCGGACTGTGTGGAGTAGCCGATCTCACGCAAGTAGTCCAAGGCTGCATGTTCGACCACGGACTCATCCAAGAAGGTCATGGCGACACCTCGATCGAATCCCGCCGATGCCCGCTCTTTGTGGGGTTCGCGCGGTAAACCTCGACCAGGAAGTCGGCGACGGTCTTGGAGGCGTTTACGGCCACTCTTGCGTGGCGTTCCTGGGGTTTCACTTGACGGGCATGGCCATCGCTGGCCTTGTTCCGGATAGTTGCCAAGCCGTTCACGATCTGGACTAGACCGCGGGCTATTTGTTTGAAGCCTTCATCGACTGCATCGCTGCGCTCGTCGATGCGTAGGTTCTTCGCCACGATTCGATACTGGCGCTGCAAGTCGCCCCCATGGTCGATAACTGCACCAGTCAGGCGTGCTTCCAGCTCGTTGAGTACTGCCTCAAGCAGAGTGCGTGCCACGGTGATTGCCCCGTCGAGGTCGCCGCTTGATAATCTTCGGTCCGCTTTCGCCGCCAACTCATTGACGTATTCGAGAGTCAGCACATCTTGATGTGCGTTCGGCGAGCCCATCGCGACCGAGATACCTTCGAGGCGGGCGAGCGTAGCTTGGTATCTACGGAAAGCAGTAGAGGTGTCGTCGCCCTCGCGACCGCCCCGTACCTCAAGTAGCCCCCTGAGGACCCGGGCGACTTCAGATGGTGAACCCGCCCTCAGGAATGCGCGGAGGCGTCTGGCCTTCGAGTTCCCGAGCTCCTCTGGCTCAATGTCAACACCGAGATCGGCGAAGAACATGGCGAACGTCCGGTTGCTGAAGTCCAGTACGTACCCACCGCCCATATCGAGTACTTCCTCGATGGCGCCCAACTCGATCGAGCTCACCGTACCTGCGCTCATCGGCGAGCACCCGCTGAAACTCGAATGGCCCCGCTCAGCAATCCGGGAAGAAGGGTGTCGCGAAGCTCCCGCAATCGAGAGGTCTCGCGGGCGAGGGAAGCTACTGCCTCATCGATGAGGCTCAAACGCGCTTCAAGTACAGCCTGACCAGTTGCCGAGGGCCACGGGATTCGCGCGCGGGAAAGTTCAGACCGGTTTATCGCCCCGAACACAGTTCCCTCCTGCTGAAAGGGTGTCCAGAGCGCGGATGCCGAACGGAGTGAGTAGAAGACCGTCGATGGCGTATCGCTCCTCACGGAAGCCACACCACGCCCTATGCAGCACCCTTCTGATGCCCGGTTCAACCGACCGACAGGCGCCCGTACTGACACCAAGGTGTCATTTGGCTCTGCGAGGCGTACGGGATGGGTCGTCCAGACTCGCCTGTTGGGGTACCGCTGGCCGAAGTCCCTCACACCCTGGTAGAAGGGCACGCCGATTCCCTCTTCGTTGTACGACGTCCCCGGAGGGGAACTACCCATCGTCAAGGTCGCCACGGCTGAGAGCTCGGCGTCACCTCCGCGCGAGCCAGCGAAGAGAGCGTCCCCCAGTCCTTCGGCAAGGACGACTGCTTGCTCGTTGGATTCGATTTTGTCGTCGAGGGCGCCGAGGGTCGCGGCGATGGCGCGTTGCTCCTCTATGCGGGGTAGAAGCGCGTGAAATGCCTTGACCTCTGGGAAGTAGATGGTCTGGTGGGTGGAGCCGTTTGCGAAGCGAAGGAGTGCTTCGCGATCTGCCTGGAGAACGTACTTGAGGTACCTGGGATCGAGTTCCGGGCCGCAGACCCAGTTCACGAAGTCCTGGCTGGTGGCCATGGGAACGCCCATGACTACGACGAATCCGACTGACGCCGTTCGTGACAGGCAGACGGTTCCAGCTGGTAGGAGGCGGGCCGATGAGTTGTCGAGGCCCTCCTGTGTGACTGTCTGAAGAGTTTGGGTAATGGTCCGTCCGTGATTGCCAGTGGCGTCTCGAATCCCGATCCAAGGGATCTCCCCGTTCCAGTATTCAGGGTGGCGACGGGAGGGGGTGTGACCGGTTTCAAGGCGCGCCAGTTGATTCAGGGGGCGCCATTCGAATCCGTTGGGGGTGGGCGTTGTCGGATTGCCGACAGCGATCGCCAGTCCGCCACCGATTACGGCCTGCGTTGCGGGTCGTCCACCCGTGCGAGTTTCAGTACTCATCAACGAGTCCGAGGAGTCGTGCTCTGATCTCATCTTCGAGTTCTCGCCCGCGCTCAAATTCCTGGAAGAGCTCCTGCGTGAGCCGGGCGATCTTGTCGGCGATAGGTTCGTCGTCCTGCTTTGCGGCTTCGGCACCGACGTATCGACCAGGGGTGAGAACGAACTCCTGGCCTGCAACGTCTGCAGTGGTGGCTGACTTGGCGAATCCTGGAACATCCTCGTAGCCACCGTCGTGGTTACGCCAAGCGTGGTAGGTGTCGGCGATCTGGGCGATGTCGCCCTCGTCGAGGACGCGCAATCTGCGGGTTTCCATGCGGCCGAGTTTGCGGGCGTCGATGAACAGCACCTCGCCTACGCGTTTGCGGTGTCCGTTGCCATGGCGGTCTTTGGAGACGAGCCAGAGGCTGACGGGGATGCCGGTGTTGAAGAACAGCTTGTCGGGCATCGCGACGATGCAGTCGACGAGGTCCGCCTCGACGAGCCGTCTCCGGATCTCACCCTCGCCGCCGGTCTTGGAGGACAGGGAGCCGTTGGCCAGGACGAACCCGGCCGTGCCGCGGGGGGAGAGGTGGTAGATGAAGTGTTGGACCCAGGCGAAGTTCGCGTTGCCTTCTGGTGGGGTGCCGTACTGCCAGCGGGGGTCGTCGGCGAGCTTCGCGTCCCACCAGTTGGACACGTTGAATGGTGGGTTGGCCAGGATGAAGTCGGCGCGCAGGTCTGGGTGAAGGTCGGCGGTGAAGGAGTCTGCGGAGCGCTCGCCGAGGTCGGCCTCGATGCCACGCAGTGCGAGGTTCATCTTGGCCAGCCGCCAGGTGGTGTCGGTGAATTCCTGGCCGTAGATGCTGATCTCGTTGGTGTTGCCGCCGTGGGCTTTGACGAACTTGGCGGATTCCACGAACATGCCACCGGAGCCGCAGGCAGGGTCGTACACCCTTCCCTCGTAGGGCTCGAGCATTTCGACGAGGGTGTGAACGACGCTACGCGGGGTGTAGAACGCCCCTGCGTCCTTGCCGGTTTCCTTGCCCGCGAACTGGCCGAGGAAGTATTCGTAGACCCGCCCGAGGACATCGTCGGAGCCGTGGTCGTCGGTCTCGGTGAATCCGATGGAGCCGATGAGGTCGACGAGTTGGCCGAGCCGGCCCTTATCGAGGCCTTCCCGGCCGTAGTTGCGGGGGAGCACCCCGCGGATGACCGGGTTCTCCTTCTCGATGAGGTCCATGGCGTGGTCGATGTCGGCGCCAATGGTTGGCAGTTTCGCCTTGGCCTGGATGGTGTCCCAGCGGGCATCCGCAGGGACCCAAAAGACGTTGTGGGAGGCGTACTCGTCGCGAGCCTCGAGGAAATCGGTGAGCCGATCTGCGGGCATCCCGTCAGCGATGAGTTCCGCTTCGAGTTCGAGGCGGCGTGTGGTGAAAGCGTCGGAGATGTACTTGAGGAAGACCAGGCCGAGAACGACGTGCTTGTACTCGCTGGGTTCCTGGTTGCCGCGTAGGGCGTCTGCGGCTTCCCACAAGCGCTGCTCCAGTGACTTCGGCTGGGCGGTCTTCTTGGCAGCGCGAGCCATGATTCGTTCCTCCCGTCTGGATCCCCGTGCTTTGAAGCGACTGTATCGCCAGCCTGGTCCGTGGAGTTGGTCTACAAGTTGCCGGTGCGACATTGTCGGCGCACGCCGCCGATGTCAGCTGACTGCACCCCGGATAGAAGGGTTATGTCGGTGAAGGTCGGGTGTCACAACCTGGAAGTAGCGTCTGGGTATGACCGTGTCCGGTGTACCCGCGCTAGAAGTCCATCACTCGCGGATTGACCGTTGTCCGTCGGATGCGGGTACTTTCGGGGTGCGCCGTGTCTCCTGACGGTCAGCTGATGGCGCTTCTTGTCTGCGAGCACAGTCCGTTCGAATCATTGAAGAATCTGGCGGACGGATGTCGCGAGCTGGTGCGCGAAGAGTTCCTTCAAGCGGCTCACCCCCGAGCACGAGAGCCGCTGGAACGGCTCGATTGGCGCGGTGTCTACATCGAAGCGACCTTCCAGAGGTGGAGGATTCCGGATGCGGTGCCCAGGCACGTGCTGACATGCCCGGAGTTCGACCAGGAGGTGTCAACGATCGCTGAAGACGATCGGATCGCTCTGGGCGCGGCACTGCGATCGATCGAGGACGGCGACGATCTCACTCCGTTGCTGTCGAAGTGGGCTACTCGAGTGCACGCCAAACGTCGCGACCGGTTGCTCGCGGACTGGCAACTGCATCACATCCATCTACGGCCTGGCAGCGGCGACCTTCTGTTCATTCACTTCACTCGCCAGAGCGCCTTTGTTGTGGCGCTCAGGCCACACAACTCCTGGGCCGAACACGAACTCGCGCACAGAATCCAGCGGAATTGGCCGGGGCCGATCTTCGCCGGAACGCTCGGGGGCTTCCGGCCGATGCGGACTGTCACCGATCAGGAGCTCAAGGCAGCGCAACAGGCTGGCCTGTATGTCAGCTTCCCCGACGAGCAGGGCATGGCCATGGTCGGTAGGGGGCTCACCGCCTCCGGCCACCCGATGGATCTCATCGACGCCGCCAACAACCTGGAGCACGCGCTTCGGGCTCTGGAACGTGGCGAAGTTCTTGAAGTCGAAGATCCGCGGGCATGGCGCCCTTGTCTCACAAATGACGTGCGGTTCCTGGGGCTCTGGAACTCGAAGAATGATCAGGTGCGGTGGCTTGCCAACCTGTGGCCGTTCCCGGCCTGAGGCGGAGTGATGATGTGCCCTGGACGGTGAGTCGTCGGCCTTGCGCCTGCCTGCTGGTTGCAGCATTCACCTTCCGAGAGCCTGCACACAGTCGGGACAGAGATATCTGCGCCAGTACGTCATCTGACGCTCACGAGTATCTCTCTCCCCGGCAGCGTCGATCAGCCAGAACATGTAGCCCCGCTCCTTGTCAGCCGCAACCCGAATGGTGTTCTTGGGAATTGACGCCCGGACCATGCGCCCAAATCCCTGTTTGCCCTCCTCCGCCAGGCGAAAGACGGTTGAGCACAAGGAGCACACCCCACAGTGCAGTTTCTCCAGTAGCCTGAGCCGGAGTTCGGGCAATGGTGCCTGTGGCGGAGCAGTGAGCCGCTCGAATACGCGGCCCTTGTTGATCTCAAGCAGCCCGATTCCGAGCCTCCCGGCAACAACGAGTTCGTCATCGCGGAAGGCGCCGTCCTTGGCGAGATAGCAGCGATCCGCCATCACCGAGTAGCCAAGCGACTGGCCTGCTGACTTAGCAAATGCGGCGTTTCCCCGTTTGACCTCAATAGCGATGACTTCAGTCCGAGCGGAGAGATCGCCGCCGCCGAAGTCGCGAACGCCGACCACATCAACTCGCCCGAGCTTCGGCCCCGTGTCGATGGCTACTTGCCAGCAGTTGAGTACCTGCTCGGCCCACTTCTGGACGGCTGGGTACAAGGCTGCCTCAGGCCCCGTTGTTCTTCCCACTACAGCAGGATGCACCCGTACGGCAGCCGATGCCCCAACAGAATTGGATGACCGGCGCCATTTGCGTGCATGCTTCGAGGACTCTGCGTGGCTGCTTGCGTTGGACCGTCGGGCCTTCACCCCGGATCTTGGACACGGGGTTGGATTACGACGCCAGTTTCAGCGTAGCAACGTGTTGGTTTTCGTAGGTGGATGGTGACTGGTAGCAGCAGTAGGAGTGTCGGCGGCGGGTGTTGTAGTGCACGATCCAGCGGAACACCTGGCGGCGGCAGGTGGCCTCGTCGGGCCAGCAGGCGGCGTCTTGCAGGACCTCGCGTTTGAGGGTGGCGTTGAACGCTTCGGCCAGCGCGTTGTCAGCGCTTGTCCCGACCGCACCCATCGACTGGGTCACCCCGAGCGCCTCGCAGAGCCTCGCGTAGTCCTTGGACGTATAGACGGATCCGTGATCGCTGTGGAACACAGCTCCAGCCACGCTGCCCCGCGTGCCGGCAGCGGCCTTCAAAGCGTCGGTGACCAGCGAGGTGCGCATGTGGTCGGCGATCGACCAGCCGACCAGCCGGCGGCTGAAGCAGTCGATCACGGTGGCCAAGTACAGGTTGCTGCCGTCGGCCAGCGGTAGGTACGTAATGTCCCCGACGTAGCGCATGTTCTGCGCCGGTGCCGTGAAGTCGCGTTTGAGCAGGTCCGGCACCTTCTGGTCGGCAGGCTCGGGCACGGTGGTGGTCACCCGGCGGCGCTTGCGGTAGCCGGCGATGCCGTGCTCGCGCATCACCCGGGCCACCCGCTTGTGGTTGACCCGCTCACCCTCACCGGCGTCGTCGTTGAGCTCGGCGGTCACCCTCGGCGCCCCGACGGTGTTGTCCTTGTCGTGGATCGTGCGGATCTTCTCGGCCAGGGCAGCGTCGGCGGCGGCCCGCGCCGCACGGGCGTCCCGGGTCCCCTCCCAGGCGTAGTACGACGAGCGCTCGACCTCCACGAGCTCACACAACCGCTTCACCTCGAAGGCGTCTCGGTGGTCGGCGACGAACTGGAAGCGGCTCACCAGTTCGTCTCCCCGGCGAAATACTTCGCCGCCGACCGCAGGATCTCCCGCTCAGTGGTCAGTTTGGCCGTCTCCGCGCGCAGCGCCGCGTTCTCGGACTCCAAGCGGGCGATCCGCTGCTGGTCGGTCTCATCGGCCGGTGCGACGCGTCCCAGCGGGCTGGCGCTGGACGCGGTGGGCTGGAGCGGGCTGACGGTCGGACTGCCATCAGCGGCGGTCTTCTTGCCGGTCCCGAACAGGTCGAGCCAGTGGCGCAGCGTGCCCCGCTCAACCCCCAGGTCCGCGGCGATGCCACGCACCGTCGCCCCCGGAGTGGACTCGTACAAGTCGACGGCCTGCCGACGGAACTCATCGGTGAAATGTCTACGGGCCATGATTCGGATCTTCTCGCTCTCTCCCACAAAATGCGGGATTCAGCGTGTCCAAGACTCGGGGTCAGGCCCCGTCAGTAAGGCACTCGCCTCACTCACGGTCTAGGGCATGCTGTTTGCATGGAGGCCCTGTCTCGTGACGACCCGAGGATGATTGGCGAGTTTCGAATCGCGGCACGGCTGGGACTTGGCGGCATGGGTGTGGTCTATCTCGGCTACACGCCCTCGGACGTTCCTGTGGCTGTCAAGGTGGTGCGGCCGGAGCTGAGTTCACAACCGGAGTTTCGTCAGCGTTTCGTACGTGAGGTGCGGGCGATCGAGGCAATTCGCGGGACTTTCACCGCCCAGCTGGTCCGTGCAGAGCCAGACGCGATGCCCCAGTGGTTGGCGACCGAGTACGTACCCGGCCTGACACTGGCCCATTACGTGCAGGCCAATGGACCACTTCCACCGGACCAGGTTCGGCTGCTGGGAGTGGCCCTGTTGAACGCGCTTGAAAGCATCCATGCCGCCGGGATCGTGCACCGGGACTTGAAGCCCTCGAACGTCATCCTCGCTGACGGCGGACCACGCGTAATCGACTTCGGAATAGCACGCGCATTGGAAGGATCGAATCTCACAACCACCGGCCAGTTGATCGGTTCTCTGGGATGGATGGCTCCTGAACAACTCAGTGGTGCTAGCCGCGAATCCACGAAGACTGACGTGCATGCCTGGGCGGCGGTCGTGTACTTCGCGGCTACTGGAGTCAATCCGTTCGGAGAAGGTCGCCCGGAGGCCGTGGCGTGGAGGATCTCACACGGCACCACGTCACTCGAAGCACTGCCGGAGAGTCTTGGCGACTTCCGTCCGGTTCTGGAATCAGCACTCGATCCGCAGCCGGAGATGCGCCCAAGTCTCGGCGAACTCAGGCGTGCACTGGGGTGGGAAGGGGAGACCGACCGGGATGCTACCCGCGTTGTTGACGACGGTTGGACTGTCTCCAGCCCCGCAGTCCACCTTCCTGATGCCCCCCGGCGGCGCACTCATCGACGGGTTCTGCTGGCGTCCGTCCTCTCGCTTGCCGTCCTTGGTGTCGCAATGGCGGCGGGAGTCTGGATCTTGGAGGCTCGCCAGCGGCAGCCTGCCTCCACAGCTCCAGGTGCCACAGCGGCTAGCACCAGCTCTCCTTCATCATCCCCCACTCGCGCTGAAGCATTCGAGAGCAGTTCTCCCTCGACTACGCCAACAGAGAGCCCGCTTGTGCCTATCGCGCCCACAGGTAGTTTCGCCTTGTCCTCAAAGGGCGTTCAGGCAACGCTCGTTTCGCGACGAACCAACGCGACGAATGTGGTGACCGCAGTTGAGGGGATCGTCACGGAGGCGGATGCGATGGAGTACTGCACGCGAGATCCAGGGGGCAGCTATCCAGACACCGCCTCTGGCCTGAGCAGATGCGTTGATGAAGTCATGGCCGTTGAGAATGGAGAGGTGTACAAGGCGCGAGCACAGTGTGCTCAAGAACTCCTCCGACCTGCATTGCCGGAGATGTCCGCAAGGCAGTACATCGACGGAGTCCCCGATTCGCAGTACTGGTGGAGTCTGGCGGTGCAGCCGGGCGAAGACGACTGGCTCACCGGTGATGGGCAGATGCAGGGTCCTGCCTGGCAGAACGTCACGACGGGAGAAACCCGCAACTCATCTGGAGCAGGCGGAGGATTTGTTTGGTACGACCTGTTCAGTGTCGCCTGCGAGAACTAGTGCGAGCCTGCACTGTGCCTAGTCAGCGCCGCCAGCATTGAACCGGGGCGCGACCGTCGCTCAGGCATGCATCATCATTCCCCCCGGCAGTCGCTAAACCATGAGTATGCGTGGCGGGTGTGACCTGTGAGATCCAGTGAGATCAGCAGGTGCAGGCATGGGGGAGTGCTGCCAGTGATCGGATCGCATATCCGATCACATCATGCCGGTACCTTGCTTCCCGAATGCACGTACCGCTCCGTAGATTTCGTGGAAAGTATCCTTCCATCCTCGAAACGGAGAATCCCCAAGAACTCCAGTTGGGCGATGAGCGAGTCAAGGTCAGCGTTGTGAGATCCCACCCGCTGGAATACCTCCCTCCCGAGCGACCTGCGAGTGATGCCGTCCTCACGGGAATTGAGTACCGCCAAGGCCACTGCGGAGCGCACTTGGCCGAGGGTGGGCTGTCTATGCATGATCTGTATCCTCTCAGTTGATTCTCTCTGGTTCCACTCCAAAGTGCTCCTTGACATGTTCCGCGAGTGTCTTGGGAAGAACCTCGCCGAGTCGCTCTCTAACCCGCTGCCTCAAATCCGTGTTTTCGGCCTCGGCAGGGTTAGTCATGAAGTAGTAGAACTGGACTTTGGGCATCATCTCGTCGGCTTTGCTGAGTGCAAGCAACATGGGGGAGACATCTCGAAGGGACATTGGCTCGTTCTTGTCCCAGAGCTTTCCCGGCGTTGCGTGCAGGACTTTCAACTTTGGCTTGCTGAGGCGGCAGAACCCGGAAACCGTGATGAAAGCCCGGAGCGCCTGGTGAAGGGCAGACTCCAAATCGCTCTCCGGTCCAGCTCCTGGAGGTTGTCGTGGGTCGGTCGAAAGGGTGTTCTGGAGAACGAAGTTCAGTCTTCCAGAGGGAGACAGGTCAAACCAATCGGTGAGTCGGATACTCGCCTGGCGTGAGAGGACCTCCCGCACGAATTCCTTGACCTCGTGCGGATCCTTGTCCTCCTCAACCGGGAACAAGGCCTCGGCCGTCTGGGCAAACTCCCGGTCCGTCTTCCAGACGGTAACGAAGTTCTTGCGTCTCATGAGCGCGGCGTCAATGTAGGCGATCAACTGCCGAAGTTCAACCGAATCCTGGTACTCAAGAAGGTCGAATGCTTGAGACCGGGCGTTGAGGAGTGCGCACAAGATAGCTGAGTCATCCACGCTGGCGGCGATGAACTCCTGTCGGTCCTTTCTCGACCGCCATTCACTCGTGTCAGTGGAGTCGCCGGGCGTCGGTAGGTAGTTGAGATTCCCGATACAAGTCGCTAGGACCCGTTGGAAGTCCTCTGCTTGGCGGGACGCCACTGCGTCTGTGGACTGACTGTGTGGGGTGGTCAGTGTGAGGAGGGTGTGGATTGCTCCCTCCAGCGCGAGGTTGGTTCCCACCACTCGGTGGTGGAGAATCATCCACCGGTAGGCCTGGAATCTCTGCAGGAGGAGACTCTCCACCGCCGATTGGGCCCGTCGTGTAGGGAGAATTCTGAAGGCTCCGGCTTGGTCCTGTCCCAGCCGGAATGCATCAACAAATCGCTCCCAGTCAATGGCACCGAACTCCGCTCCCGCTCTCTGGCTATCGCGTAGGAGGTAGTCGAGGCGGTCGACGTCAAGTTCGCCTGAGACGATCCGGTGAAGGATTGCTAGTGGGTCGGTCTCGTCAGGATCCTGCTCGTATATCGCTTTTAGTAGGGCCCTAGTCACAGGGTTCAGTTTTGGCAGTACGAAGGTCTCGAGCAGTTGCACACCCGCGAACTCATGGAAGTCCCACTGCCGTTCCAGATACTGGAGTAGCGCCCGGTGGAAATCGCTCTGCTCGTCGGTATCGAAGATCTGCCTCTCGTGCCACATGTAGACGTTCTCAAGAGTGTGGCTGTAGGGGGGGTGTCCTAGGTCGTGCAACAAGCCGACGCCCATGACGGCCCACCGGACGTCCAACTCGAACGGGGCATCGGCATTCTTGAGTTCCGGCACCAGGCTCTGTAGTTCCTTGCGGAACGCATCCTGCACGCCCCTCGCCGCGTTCCTCCAAGCAGCGTCCCACGCGCGCCCGGCCAAGTACATTGTGCCGAGCGAGTGTTCGAACCGCCTTCCGGTTAGCCCGGGGTACACGACTGAGGCCATGGAGGTCTGGGAGACGCGACGGAGTCTCTGAACGATATCTGTGTCAACCGCAGCAAAAAGGCGCTCAGGGATCTCGACGTATCCATAGATGGGATCGCGCACAACCCTGTATTCGGCCCAACTGTCTGCTGGCATCAGTCCCCCCTCGCCCGCGCCAGGTTCGCTCCTCGATGACCTTAGCAACGCGAGAGACAAAAGGCCTGCATTGAGTTCGTCGCGGCACGCATGGACCGTTGGTCTCCGGCCAGGGGTTGCTGGCGGCTAGTCCACGTCCGCAACCCTGGTCGCCGGTGCACCTGCCCGCGCTGAGCAGCCGGTCCGCGATCCCTGCAAACACCGGCGGTGCGTAACCCCTGCTCGAATCTCGTAATGCGCAGTCGAGTCGTAACCCGTTGTCCCCTGGTTGTCCCCAAAACCCTGCATAACCACCCGCCACAGGACGGACGGAACGGCACCATCTGTGCTCAGACAGACGTGCCGCTCCGCCCGGCCTCATGCGGGGCGCTAATCTGGCTTACAGGCGCAAAAGCCGATGTCTCGCAGCTTCATGCGCGGTGCGACCAAGCGGCAGGATTGGGCACTTACCATAGAAGCGGGGTGGGTGGAACTGATCGAATGGACGGGCCAGCGTGTTCTGGTGTTGGCGGTGGCGTGCAGCGTGGTGTCCGGTCTTGTCGGTGCTGAGTGGCAACATCAGTCTGACGCTGGCGCGGCGCAGAGTGCCCATGCGGCGGGCTTCCAAGACGGGATGAGCGAAGGTCTGGCGCGGGCCGGTGACGCGAGGCGGCAGGCATTCCGGGACGGTTACACGGACGGCCGCGCCGCGAGCGAGGCCGAGGTGTCGGCGGCGTACGAAGACGGTTACGACGATGGACAGGCGGACTCGGCGGTCCCTTACGACAGCCCCGAACCGCAGGTCGCCCCGTTCTACGACTCGGACTCGCAGGATCAAGGCGCGGGGTACTACGTGAACTGTTCAGCGGCCCAGGCAGCAGGAGCAGCGCCGGTGTACAGAGGCGACCCTGGCTATGCTGCGCATCTTGATCGTGACGGCGACGGCGTGGGCTGCGAATGATAACGCGAGGATCGGTGCAGTGAACGACAACATTCTAGAAGTCCTGGTTGGCAATTCCTACGGCCCGCGCGACGCCAACCTGGCCGACGCGGCCCGCCGCTGGTGGAAGATCGACATCAGCCGGCGTCATGACCTGGAGTTCATCGTCGCCCGCCAGCACTGGCGCGACGACCCGTTGGCCGTTTTCCGCATCACCGGTTCGACGGTCGTCGACAACGGGCGAGTCGAGTTCACCGTGACAGAGGCGACAGCGGACGAAGAACGCGACGTGCTGCGCGATGTGGCTGGCAGGCGAGTGCACTACGGGGCGTTCCGGTACGCCCGAACCTGAGCCTCCGTACGGATCATCTAGGTTCAGTCATCGGGCAGGGCGGCAAGGTAGTCATTGAGTAATCCGGCATCCTTGATGTCCTGAAGCGATGCGCGGAACCAGGCTGTGACTTCGTCGTCGGTCGCGAAGTCGGCTGGGGCGGCTGAGCGGGACAGGACGCAGGGTCCGTGGTCGTGTCGGATCCATTCAGCCGGCAGGCCAGCGAGTTCTGCATCTCTAAGCATGACTGAGCGGTCGAGCGTGACTCGTTGCCAGTTCTTCGTCCGCAGCGCGATGACGAATCGCGTGCCCTCATCCGTGTGGCTGAGTCCGAATTCAATTGGGCCGGTGGTGGTGTTGAGGCTGTTTCCAGCGCGCATGCCGTTTCGCAGTGCCCCTTCTTTGACCCAAGCGAACTTGCGTGACTTCGGATTCCAGAGGTCAAGAATGACGCGGTTGATCGCCACGATCACCTCGGTGACGGCAGCTGGGTTGTCCACGTCGGGGGCGGGGAGCGAAACGATGTGCCTCTCGGTGAGAAACTCGGTAAGGCTCAGCCAGAAGGGGTGGGCATCGGGGGTAGCGTCTACCGCGTCGCTGATCTGATTCCAGGTCAGTGCCCGAAGTCCAGCGTCGATTGGGGTTCGCCCCAGAGTGATCAGTGTCGCGGGCGGAGACTTCTGTTGGGCGTGTTCTTGGTAGACCGACAGTTGTTCGCCGTGGATCCAGGCGTTCACTTTGACCTCCACCCAGATCTCCCCCAAGTCCTGAGCATCGACTTCCGGGAGGAGGATCAGATCGAGGTATCCAACTGCTCCGCTGTCACCCCACAGTGTCCTTTGTGTCTGGGCGTGCAAGGCAGAGACCCTGCTCAGACCTGTTAGCCAACCGCTGCTCTCGGCACCTGGCCAATCCATGGCCCGCAGAGCGCCGAGCATGGGGCGGGGGTCGTGGTCAATGGCGATGGCCAAGGCTTCTGTCGTGAACCGTTCGAGCGGTCCTGCATTCTCCGATTCCCGAAGTTGGAAGAGTCGGCCAAGATCCGACATCGTATTCCGCCCTTTCTGGTCTGATGCGGTGTTTGAGATCGTGTCACGTCGGACTGACGGTTGGCCTCGTGTGACGACCACACGTCGCTGGTCAGGCGAAGTCGTGATCAGTAGCGACCCTGCGAGCCGTCTCAGCCGGGACGCGTCCAAGCCGGGCACGTCCATCGCCACGACGAGGTCATACCCCTCGTCCACATCCTCCGCGTCCTCGAAACGCGACGGGATCACCCGTGCGACCCTCGGGTGCTTCAACACCAGAGCGTTGAGCATGGCCTGGCTCGGGTCAATCCCGGTGTACGCCGATCGACAATGCCGATGTCCAGTAGCGCCCCAGTCCCGCAGCCCACGTCCAGGACGCTTGCCGGCTGGCTACCGCCGAAGTGGTCGAGGATTCGCTGGCGAACCATTTCGTCCTGGCTGCCGTCACGGGTTGCGTCGTAGTCGGCAGCGATCGCGTCGTACTCGGTGAACTCTGGGTTGAAGGTTGGGGGTGCGTCCTGGACGCCGTACGTCAGGCCGGTCGTGGCCCTGTTGACCAGAGTCGTCGGATTCAGGTCGGGGTCCATCGTCCACCACTTCCACCGGCCGTCCGGGCTGGTCAGGTAGATGTTGGTGGTGTCCCAGTACTTGCCGGGTTGCCCGAAGGTGTGAATGACCTTCGCGGCACGGATGATGTCACCCCTGCTCAGCGGGCATCGGCCGAGCACCACGTAGTCGTGCGGTGCCGTCGTCGCATACGCCTTGGCGAACGTCCACTCAAGTTGATCTGCGGCTTGCAGCCACCAGTTGAGATCGCTCGGTGTGATCACCATTCTCCCCCTGTCAGTCACCACCACCTGGAGTGTCCGCACTTATTGGTCTGCCTCGCTCTGCCAGCTCATTCCGCGGTTGCTGCACCGAGCCTCGACGACATCCTGCTTGCGGGACAGACCCGTGGCGAAGATCGACAGCCCGCCCGTGATGAGAGCGCCTGTCGCTTTGCCCCCGCTGACACCACGCTTAACGCGTCGGCGCTGGGTCGTCACCGAGCCGGACTGCTGACAGTAGATGCAGCGAATCTTGCTGTCTTGCGCTTACTCCAAGGCCACTCGATTCTTCGACAAGATCGACGCGATGGAGGCCCGGAAGAACTACCCCAACGTCTTGACGAACACGTCGTCACTCAGGTTGGTGTCGTTGGGGACGAGGTTAATGGCCTCGGACGTGAACGCGAGACGTGTGCCTTCCGGGGACCATGCAGGCACATACGAGAAGCCATCGGACTGGGCTCCGCCAGCACTCGTCGATGCCCGCCGCACGACGCCTGACGTCAGATTCTTGACGAACACGTCCGATGCGCCGTTTGTGTCGGCCGGCACGAGGTTGTCGGCGTCGGAACTGAACGCGATGAGTGTCCCGTCCGGGGACCACCGCGCTTGGTAGGAGCCGGGGTCACGGGATCCGCCGTTGTTAGCCTGTTCGCCGGTTGAGGTTGTTGATACCCGCCTGGTGTCGCCGTTACCCAGGTCCTTGACGAAGACGTCCATTCCGGTGTTGGTGTCTTCGGGGACCAGGTTGTTCGCATAGGAGCTGAAGGCGATCTTGCTTCCATCAGGCGACCAAGAGGGCCGGCCGTAGCTCTCGTTCGATGCTTGGGCGCCGTTGCTGGCAGTCGAAACCCGCTCGACATCCAAGGTGGCGAGATCCTTGATGAACACGTCGCTGACCCCATTCGTATCGCCGGGAAGGAGATCCCCCGCTCCCGAAAGGAAGGCAATCCTGCTGCCATCCGGTGACCATGTGTGCCAAAATGAACCGCCGTTGACCTGCAGACCCGCAGCGTCGGTCGAGATCCGCTCAATCTCGCCTGTAGCCAGCGTCTTCACGAACACATCCTGGCGGTTGTTGGTGTCGGATCCGACCAGGTTGGCCGACTCTGAGGTGAAGGCGATTTTTGTGCCGTCCGGTGACCATGCAGGATCGTAGGAGCCACCGTTGACCTGCAGACCCGCAGCGTCGGTCGAGATCCGCTGAATCGCACCTGTGGCCACGGTTTTGACGAACACATCCTTCGAGGCGTTCGTATCACCGGGCACGAGGTCCACCGTGTAAGAGGTGAAGGCGATCTTCGTGCCATCAGGTGACCAGACGGGATCGTTGGAGCCGCCGTAATCGGGACCTCCGCTGGCTTGCTGGCCATTGACGTCCGTGGAAATCCGCTGGATCACCCCGGTAGTTAGGGTCTTGACGAACACGTCCCCGAGATCGTTGGTGTCCCCGGGAACGAGGTTCGAGGCGCGCGAGGAAAAGGCGATGCGGGTGCCGTCTGGGGACCACGCCGAACCATCCTCGCCAGATGCCCGGTTTGCCTCATTGTCGGCAGCATCGGTAGAGATGCGCTGGATCGCGCCCGCGATGTCACTCGACGGTGGCGGGTTGGTGGGCGGTGGCGGGTTGGTGGGCGGTGGCGGGTTCGTGGGCGGTGGCGTACCTTGGGGCGGAGCAGGAAAGGTCACGGTTACTCGGGTTGTCTTGCCTTTGCGAACCTTCACCTTGCCGGGCTTGACCGAGCCTGTCGGAGCCTTGACCGTGTAGGTGCCGGGCTTCACCTTGAATGACTTCGAGGCCTTACCCGTCTTGCGGAAGCCCTTGCCAGTCACCGTGTAGGACCCGGACCCTGAAACCTTGATCGCCAGAGTTCCCTTGGATGGCTTCTTCTTGTTGGCAGCCAGAGATGCCCCCGCTGACCCTGCGCTGATCGCCTCCTGCAAGCTGCCCGCGCTGTGATCAGCCCACGCCGGACCAGCGATCAGCGCCGCTACCACCACACCAACCACGGCTGGACCGCGATGACGAGAAGACACCCCGTACCCCCCCTTGACTGAAAGACCACTTGCGCCTCAGGCTACCGCAGACGACAACGTAGCCGGTGTGGGACAGTCGCCATGACGAGAACAGCAGGAAGCACGCCTTGCCCCGCCTGGAATGCGCGACTCCTTCCGGGTGACGCGGTAACCGACGTTCTTCCCTCCGATAGGCCGCGACCACATCCGTGGCGGTTCCCCGGCCCGACCCGCCAGTGTGCGCGAGATCCGGTGAGATCGGGCGTCGAACCCGTGGGGGAATGGCGGCCCGGATCGGATCGCCCATCCGATTGCGGGGAGGTCGGGCGCTAACTGGGGCGGGGTGTTCGGCGACCCGACGGTGAAGTTGCTGGCTCTGGCTGGTCTGCGTGGTGATGCGGGACTGAGCAGGGGGCAGGCGGCTCAGGGACTCGGTATGTCACAGGCAGATCGTTTGAGGGTGGGTTCAACGAGTTGTTGCGGGAGGCTTCCCGGGGGGTGGGACCAGCCAGATCTCTGGGCCGGTTCCGGGGGATCCAGCAAGAGCGATGCAGCGTGCCCCGGGGACGACCTGGACGTCGAAGATTTCCTCGACGCCGCTGTGGAACTGCAGGGTTGCCATGGTGGTGCCGGTGGCGAGGTCGACGACACCGACACCGCATTTGAGCTGGTCGTGATACTGCGCGATCGGTGCGCCGCCGAAGATGGCTGTCTCGCGGATCCGGGACAGGCCGATGAAGGCGAGGCCGTTGTGCAGGGCCAGACCGCGTGCGTAGCCGGGCACCAGGGCCACGATGTCACGGTCGCCGGTGGCCGGGTCGACTCGTTCGAGGCGGCCGAACCCGGAGTTGAGCACGTACAACTGTCCGTCGTGCCAACGCGGGGAGTGGGGCATGGACAGCCCGGTGGTGACCGGCTGCCCCGAGACCACATCCAGGATGGCCCCGCTGTCGTTCCGCAGTTTGCGCCAGCCGCCCGGCTCGTCGGTGCACGCCATGACCGTTACGTACGCTGGTCTACCGTCCCGCATCGCCAACCCGTTGAGGTGGCAGCGGTCCTGACCGGCGAGTTGGGAGATGAAAGGGGGATGCCAGCGCGGAACGAAACTGTGCGCCTCGTCCAGCCCGGCCAGACACGAGAACAAGGTGTTCACCAACCACAGGTCGGGCTCGCCCACCTCGTCGGTGCCCCAGACAACCTCGTGGCACTGGATCCCACCGGTGACCACCGAGCGGCGAGCGAGCAGACATCGATCGTAGGTCCCGATTGGGTCGATGCTGGGGGCGATCTCGGGATGGTCGGCCAGGAACCACACCTGCCCTTTGGCGCCCACCGCGACATGTTGCCCCTCCACGGCCACACCCATCGCCTGGTCCATCCCGTGGAAGGAGAGCACCACCTGTCCACTGTGTGTGCCGACCGCGACCAACTGCCCCGCCTGATATGTCGAGACCAGCAACGAGCAGTTGGCCGCCTGCAGAACGTCGGGTAGCGAGGCGCTATGCGTGTGCCGCACCTCCCTGCCCGGGTTGTTCGAACCCGGTGCGCTCACGATAGGCCCGTCACTGGCAGGCCCACCACTACTTCAGGGTCAGGGTGTAGGTGCGGGTCTGGCTGGTACTGGTTCCCCCGGTGGGGGTGAAGGTGGCGGTGACCTTCACCTTCAGCTTCCCAGTCTTCTTGGCCTTGCCCTTGGCGGCCTTCAGCCTGGCCTTGAGGGTCTTCTTCGCAGCAACGGTGGGCTTGAGGGTCACGGTGGCGTCCCCAGTGGAGACAGCGGCCGACACCGGTTTGACCAGGGGCTTGCCCACGGGCCGAACGGACAGGGCGCCGGGGCCGGGCAGGCGGATGGACAGCGTCAGGGTGGCCTTCTTGGTGTTGGGCTTGCCCTGGGTCGGCAACGTGAAGACGTTGCTCGGGGGCGGCGGCGGCGGGCTCGTCGGCGGAGGCGGAGGGCTGTTTGGTGCGGTCTGGACGGTGAAGGATCTTTGCGCCGGGGTCGGGTCGGCGTTCCCGGCCGCATCCACGGCCCGGAACGCCACAGTGTGGGTGCCGTCGACCAGTCCGGTGAACGTGTACGGTGACGCGCAGTCTATGAAAGCCGCGGCGTCCAGTCGGCACTGCAACTTCGCTGTGTCCCCCGGCGTCCCTGCGAACCCAAACACCACGCTTGAGGCAGTCACAGTGGCCCCCTCGCCCGGGCCCGAGGTGATTGTGGTGTCCGGCGGAGTGTCGTCCGCCGGCGGCGTCCCGGTCGCCGTCCGCCACAACTCGCGCCCGTGGGTGCCGTCGTCGGCGGTGAAGAACAGCGTCCCGCCCACTGCCGTCAAGTAGCGAGGGTTGCTGCCAAAGTAGTCGCTGCCGGGTTTGATGTCTTTGACCAGGGTGGTGCCTGCCGCGGTGCCGTCGGAGGCCCACAACTCGCGGCCGTGGGTGCCGTCGCTCGCACGGAAGAACAGGCTGCCGCCCACCGCCGTAAGGTAGTAGGGGTTGCTGCCGTTGCTGCCGGGGGTGATGTCTTTGACCAGGGTGGTGCCGTTTGCGGTGCCGTCGGAGGCCCACAACTCCTCGCCGTGGGTGCCGTCGTCGGCGGTGAAGAACAGCGTTCCGCCCATCGCCGTCAAGTGGCTGGGGCCGTAGTAGCCGGTGCCGGGGGTGATGTCTTTGACCAGGGTGGTGCCGTTGGCGGTGCCGTCGGAGGCCCACAACTCCTCGCCGTGGGTGCCGTCGTCGGCGGTGAAGAACAGCGTTCCGCCCACCGCCGTCAAGTCAT
>WBZT01000341.1_pt1 | contig 39264 bp, 30 predicted proteins | sample 5204241 | NCBI WGS metagenome assembly WBZT01 (sample SAMN12344358, study PRJNA552823) | activated sludge metagenome | biome: Activated sludge suspended growth; feature: Nitrification reactor; material: Wastewater; isolation source: activated sludge from nitrification reactor of wastewater... | reverse complement strand
AGGTGACTCAATCGGGTTACGCGACCCGCAAGGAAGCCGTGCGGATTACGGATCGCGACGTGGCGCTGAATATCGCGCTGGAAAAAGCCAAATATGGGTTGACCGTCCGTTCGGAGCCAGTGGACGCGCAAATCCGATTGTTGAACAGTCCGATCGCCTATCAACCCGGCGTGCAACTGGTCCCCGGCGATTATCAGATCGAAGTGACGCGGGATGGCTACGCCTCCCGCAAGTTTCCACTGAAGATCGTCGACAGCGAAGTCACCATGCCGGTGACGCTGACTAAGCTGGAATCGCCGCGGTCGGTTCAGTACCGGTTGACCGTGCAGGTTGAGCCCCCACAGGCCAAGGTGCGGTTGTTGAATGAAAAGACTGAGTATCGACCCAGGGTGGAACTGGCGCCGGGGAGCTACACGGTGGAGGTCAGCCAGTCGGGTTACGAAACCAAGCAAGTGGCGGTGCGAATCGTCGATAGCGATGTGACGGTGCCGGTGGGGCTGACCAAGCAACCCGAGCCGGAGCGACCGACCCTATACCGGCTGACGGTGCGCGCCGATCCCGCCAATGCCCGGATTCGGCTGCTGGGTATCCGTCCGGTTTACCGACCCGGCATTCAACTGGCGCCCGGCAGCTACACAGTGGAAGTCAGCCGGCCCGGCTACGAGACCCAGCAGGTAACGGTGCGGATCGTCGATGGCGATGTGACGGTGCCAGTGGCGTTGGTTAGACAACCCGAACCCAGCGAGTATCAATTGACGGTGCGCGCCGACCCGGCGGATGCTCAGATTCGGCTGCGAGGTATTCGAGCCACTTACCGACCCGGAGTACGACTGCCGCCGGGTAGCTATACGGTGGAAGTTTCCCGGTCGGGTTATGAGACCAAACAAGTGGCGGTGCGGATCGTCGATGGCGATGTGACGGTGCCGGTGACGCTGATTAAGCAGCCTGAACTGGCCCAATACCGACTGCTGGTGCGCCCCACGCCCTCGAATGCCCGAGTTCGGTTGGTCGATTCTTCATTCACCTACCGCTCCGGCATGAAACTGCCGCCGGGTAGCTATACGGTGGAAGTTTCCCGGTCGGGTTATGAAACCAAGCAAGTGACAGCGCGGATCGTCGATGGCGATGTCACTTTGCCGGTTACGCTGGAAAGGACGGCGTCGGTTACACCACCGTCCACGCCGTCCGCGCCCCCGTCGCGGGCCGGAGCGTGGCAGATCGGCTCGGTGCGTGTGGACGGTTGGCTGAGCGGCGCGGACCGTTCCGAGGTCATGCGGGTGTTGAACGGCTACGTCGGGCGGACGGTGACCCGACAAACCTTGTTGAACGGCGCGATGCAGGTTTATCGAACCACGGGCGTGACGTTGAGTTTTGTGGTGCGTAACAGCGCATCCGGTTCGGCGGATTTGTCGGCGCGGATCGCCGGGCGGGCACGGCGAACCTATGAAAGCTCGGTTCCCCTCATCACGCCCAGTCAGTTGGAAAACGCTGGGTTCGGGGTGTCGGTCCAGTAACGCGGCCGGACCCGATTGGTCTCCACCCGGAAGCGCGGGCTGGCGCCTGACCAGCCCGCGCCGGGCACACCGGCCGCTCCCGGCTAGTAGCCGGGATGATCGATCATCGCGGTATGGTCGCCGCGTACGATCGGCAGGTAGCGCGGTTTCCAGAACCGGGCTCGCAGGTAGGTATCGAGATCGCGTCCGGCCAGGTCGGTCTTGCCGGCCACGCCTTCTCTGAGCGATTGCTCGATCACCCGCACCGCGACGCGGATGCTGACCTCGCGTAGCTCGCCCACCGGCGGATAGACCCGGCCGGATTTCAGGTGCGCCGCCGCAGTATATTCAGCCAATGCGTAGGCGGCCTCCAATACCATGCTATCGGTGATTTCCCGACATTCGGCCAGAATGGCGCCAAAACCCAGACCAGGGAAGATGAAGGCGTTGTTGCCCTGGCCGATAAGATGCGTCTGGCCGTCGCAGACCACATCGGGGAAGGGACTGCCGGTGGCGACGAGTGCCCGGCCCTCGCTCCAGTCCAGGATGTCCTGCGGCAGGGCCTCGCAGGCCGAAGTGGGGTTGGACAGTGGAAAGATGATCGGGCGCGAGGTGTTGCGGGCCATCGCCTGCACCACGGGGTGATTGAAGGAGCCAGGTTGGCCACTCAGCCCCAATAGGGCGGTGGCCTTGGTGTGTTCGATGGTTTCCAGCAGGGTCGGAATCTCGTTGGCAATCTGCCAGTTTGCCACTTTCTCGCGGGGCTGCACGTAACATTGTTTGTATGCTTCCACGTTGCGCCCTTCCACCAGCAGGCCGCGCGAATCGAGCACGCAGACTCGGTCGCGCGCTTCCTCACGGCTTAGGCCCTCGCGGATCAGGCCCTCGGTGATGGCCCAGGCCACGCCAGCGCCGCCGGCGCCGGCGCCGTGGATCACGATGCGCTGGTCGCGCAGTGACTCGCCGTTGAGCCGGCTGGCCGACAGCATGCCAGCCAGCGCCACCGCGCCGGTACCCTGAATGTCGTCGTTGAAGGAAGGGATCTGCTTACGGTAGCGTTCCAGGACCGCGAATGCGACATCCTTGGAGAGATCTTCCCATTGGATAATGGCGCGCGGCCAGCGATTGTGAATGGTCTTGACAAACTTATCCAGAAACGCCAGATAGCGTTCACCGCGTAGCCGTCGCTGCCGGACGCCCAGATAAAACTCGTCGTTCAGCAATTCCAGCCGGTCGGTGCCGACGTCCAGCTTGACCGGCATGGTATGGAAGGGGTCGACGCCGCCGCCGATGGTATAGAGGGCCAGCTTGCCGATGGCGATGGCCAAGCCGCCGTAACCCTGATCGCCGATACCGAGAATGGCCGAAGAGTCGGTGGCAACGATCATCCGCACATCGTTCCAGGGGTAGTTGCGAACCACCCGGTCGGCGCGGTCGATGTTGAGAGGCGAGAACGAGATTCCACGCGGATTCTGATAGAGATGGCTGAATTGCTGGACCGCCTGACCGACGGTTGGTGTGTAAATGATCGGCATCATTTCTTCGAGATGCCGTTCCAGTAGGGCATAGAACAAGGTTTCGGCACGTTCCTGCAGGGCGCGCAAATATTGATACTTGGAGATGGGATCAGGTTCGCGTAAGAAGCCGCGGTAGACCCGCTCGACCTGCTGCTCCAGCGTATTGACCTGCGGCGGCAGCAGACCATCCAGCCCTAGGGCGACCCGCTCGTCCTCGGTAAATGCAGTGCCCTTATTGCTGAGGACCAGCCGCAGCAGGGCAATTCCTTCCAGATAAACTTCCATGTACTCGTGACCTTCGGTGTCGCTTTTGATGTCGAAATAGGGGCTAATCGGTTCTCGTTTCATCGCTTGAATCTTAAGGTTCAGGGGAATGCTTCCCCAAGCTGATCGAACATCACAATATGGCACTTAAGGGGAATATGGTCAAATAACCCCGACCAGATCGGTCATCACCGTCGCGGGCTCGGGTTCTCGTTCTGAGCTCAAAACCATGACGGTTGCCGTCATGCCTGCCGCGAACCCGGAACGCTCGCATAGCGATCTTGTCGCCGTCTTGACTCAATCGCCAAAAGCGTGTAAGCGCCAACTTCGTTGGATAGCCATCCCGCTATTCATTCCCGCTTGAGTCCATCCTGAACTCATCCTGAACCTGGTTCTGGCTTATACTGTCCGCAATAGCCAAGCACCGGCTGTACAAGGCGTTTTCGCGCAAGCCGTGCCGGAGCAATTTCTGCCGGAATCGCGGTCTCGCCCACAATCATTCAGATAAGGAGGACAAGCACATGAGTTATCAGAATCTCTTGGTTGAAACCCGCGGCCCGGTGGCGTTGGTCACCCTCAATCGGCCCAAGGCGTTTAACGCTTTGTCCGACGACCTCATGGAGGAGTTGACCCAGGCGCTGGATGCGATCGAGGCGGACGAGTCCGTTCGCGCCATCGTGCTGACCGGTGGCGAGAAAGTGTTTGCCGCCGGCGCCGACATCAAGGGCATGAAGGATTATTCCTACATGGACGCCTATAAAGGTAATTTCATCACCCGCAACTGGGAGCGAGTCAGTCGCTGCCGCAAGCCGGTGATCGCGGCGGTGGCCGGCTACGCGCTGGGCGGAGGCTGCGAGCTGGCGATGATGTGCGATTTCATTCTTGCCGCCGACAACGCCAAGTTCGGCCAGCCGGAAATCAAGCTCGGTATTTTGCCGGGGGCCGGTGGCACTCAGCGCCTGACGCGACTGGTGGGGAAATCCAAGGCGATGGAACTGTGCCTGACGGGGCGGATGATGGATGTCGGGGAAGCCGAAAGAGCCGGCTTGGTCAGCCGGATTGTGCCCGTGGCCGAACTGATCGGGGAAGCGATCAAGACCGCCGAAACTATTGCTGGGTATTCGCTGCCTTCGGTGATGATGACCAAGGAATGCGTCAATCGCGCCTACGAAACCTCTTTGGCCGAAGGGCTGTTGTTCGAACGCCGGACTTTCCATGCCGTATTCGCCACCGAGGATCAGAAAGAGGGGATGGAGGCCTTCGCCGGCAAGCGTTCGCCAGCGTTCAAGCACCGTTGAAGCCGGTTGTGGGTGGGGTGGTTTGGCTGGGCTGTTCGAAAGATTTGACCGGACCGCCGAAGAATTTCATTATTGTCATTAATGTTAATGCCGGCCTATTTCGGATGCCGGAAAGACAGCATGTTCAACAATCCCGTTAATTGAAGGAATGCAGGATGGAAATTAAAAAAGTAGGTGTTATGGGTTGCGGAGCGATGGGTTTGGGCGTGGCGCAGGTTTGCGCGCAGGCGGGTATCCCGACCATCGCCGTCAAGGCAACCCCGGGTTCGACCGACAAGATCCGCTCGGGGTTGGAGAAGTCGCTCGGTAAAATGGTCGAACGCGGCAAGATGACCGCCGAGAAGATGGAGTCGACTCTCGGTTTACTACAACTGACGAACAAGGAAGAGGATGTTGCCGGTTGCGATCTGATCATCGAGTCCATCATCGAGGATCTGGATACCAAAAAAGCGCTGTTCCAGCGACTGGAAGGCATCGTGTCGCCCCAGACACTGCTGACCACCAATACCTCGACGCTGTCGGTAACGGCGATGATGGCGGTTTGCAAGCAGCGCGACCGGGTGGCGGGGCTGCACTTCTTCAATCCGGCAACGGTGATGAAGCTGGTCGAGATCATCCACGGCTTCGAAACCTCGGATTCCGCCATCAGCACCCTGAACGAGTTTTGCAAGAAGCTTGGCAAGGATCCGGTTATCGTCCAGGATACCACCGGCTTCATCGTCAACCGCCTGCTGACGCCCTATATGCTGAGCGCCATTCGCCTGCTGGAAATGGGTACCGGCACCATCGGCGATATCGACCACGCCATGAAGTCGGGCGCCGCGCACCCGATGGGGCCGTTCGAGCTGGCCGACTATATCGGTTTGGATGTGGTGGAAGCGATGACGCTGAACATCTATCAGGATATGCATCAGCCGCATGTATCCTCGCCGCATACCCTGACCCGGTTGGTCCAGTTGGGTTATCTGGGTCGTAAGACCGGCAAGGGTTTCTATGACTATTCGGTCAAGCCGCCGATCCCGAACCCGGCCCTGCGTCATCCTGTCGCCTGATGCACGCTCAATTCGGATGAGTATCCGCGCCAAGGATGGCGCCGCCGCTATTATCCCCCGTTCCCTCGCTTTAACCACCACCGTAGCGTTGTTCCAGCCAGCCGAATACCGCGCGCAGCCCCATTGCTTCGCCGCCCTCCGGCCGTCCCGGCTGGGTTTTCAGGTTCCAGGCCATCAAGTCGAAATGCGCCCAAGGAATACCGGTAGGTACGAATTCCCGCAGGAACAACGCGGCGGTGATCGCGCCAGCGTAGGAGGAATCCGAAGCATTGGCGATATCCGCGATCTTGCTATCCAGCATCTCCCGATACGGGGCGTGCAACGGTAGCCGCCAGCAGGGGTCTTGCTCGCGCTCCGCCGCCGCCAGTAGGTCGGAGGCCATGGATTCGTCGTTGCAGAACAGCGCCGGTACCCCAGTCCCCAGCGCCACCCGCGCCGCACCGGTCAGGGTGGCGAAATCCAGTAGGATCTCCGGTTGTTCCGCGCCGGCCTCCGCCAGCGCGTCACAGAGCACAAGGCGACCTTCGGCGTCGGTATTGTGAATCTCGACCGTCAAACCCTGGCGCGAGCGCAGGACGTCGCCGGGACGGAAAGCGTTGCCGGCGACCGCGTTTTCCACCGCCGCTACCAGTACCCGCAGCCGCACCGGCAAACCTGCGCTCATGATCAGTCGCGCCAGACCCAGCACGGTCGCTGCTCCGCCCATGTCCTTTTTCATCAGGCGCATGGCACTGGAGGGCTTCAAATCCAAGCCGCCACTGTCGAAGCAGACACCCTTGCCCAGTAAAGTGACCTTGGGATGAGTCGGGTCGCCCCAGCGCAGATCCAGCAACCGGGGTGGATGGGTGCTGGCCCGACCGACAGCGTGAATGAGCGGAAAATTATGTGTCAGCAGCTCGTCGCCGACGATTTGTGCCACCGAGGCATCGAACTCCCGGCCCAGCGCCAGCATCGCCTCGGCCAAGTGTTCTGGCATCATGTCCTCGGCCGGCGTGTTGATCAGATCGCGCGTCAGTGTGACCGCCGCGATCTGCCGGCGGATGCGGTCGCCGTCGCTGACGGGGTCGAGCGCCAGCTTAGCCATGGGCCTCTTGGATGCCTTGTAACGGCTGAATTGATAGGCCCCCAGCGCCCAGCCTAGGGTCATCCGTTCCAGCCGCCAGGGATCGAAGGCGCCGTCGAGTCGATAATTCCCTTCTGGCAGCGCCGCCGGCAAGTTACCCAACGCCCAGAGGTCATCGGCCTTGGCGATGCCGGCGACCACGACCCGCAGCCGGCCGTCCGTGTCGGGGATCAGATTGAAACTTCCTGATTTCGCCTTGAAACCAGTCGCGATTAGCCAACGGCGCGTCGAGTCCTCTTGCCGCTCCAGCCATGGGCCGAACTCGCTCTCGATCACTGGGATAACGGGAATGCAATCGGGAGTACGGGCGGGCAACAAACCATCGTTCATGCGAACCTCTCTGCGTTCAAACGCGGCGCCATGCTCGCCGCCAAGTGATTTTCACCGATAAAAGGTGCAAAATCCCGGCTCGTGCCGAATACCCGCTCCGATTGGAGGGGGCGGTTTCGTCAAACCGGTGATTCTTGTACATGAATTGCCGCATGCGCGAGGCGAAGATCTTGTACCGAATTCTTGACCAGCGCTTGAGCCGGCTGTTCAATGTTGGCCTGCAAGCGGTGTTTGATGGTCGCTTGTTGGGCCTGGAGCGGGAGGCGCTGCGGGTCGCGCCGGATGGTTATATCTCGCAGGTCCCTCATTTGCCCACGCTCGGTTCGGCGTTGACCCATCCCTGGATCACGACCGACTACTCCGAATCGCTGCTGGAATTCATCACACCGCCGCTGCCCGGTCCCGGGGAAGCGCTGCGCTTCCTGGACGAGGTGCATCGTTTCGCGTGTCGGCAGATCGGTGACGAACTGCTCTGGTCGGCCAGCATGCCCTGCATCCTGGCCGGTGAAGCCAGCATTCCGATCGCGGAATACGGTCATTCTAATCTGGGCCGCATGAAGCACGTCTACCGGCGTGGGCTGGCGTGGCGCTACGGACGGATCATGCAAGTGATCGCTGGCATCCATTTTAACTTCTCGCTACCGGACTCATTCTGGGTGGCGTTCCAGCAGCTGGAAGGCGATCGTCGTTCGCTCCAGGAGTTTCGTTCCGAGTCCTATTTTGGGTTGATCCGCAACCTGCAACGTTTCGGCTGGCTGATTCTCTATCTGTTCGGCGCCTCGCCGGCGGTGTGCAAGTCGTTTCTCGACGGCAAGGCGACTTCGCTGACCGAATTCGACGAGCACACCTGCTACGGACCATATGCCACGTCGCTACGGATGAGCAACATCGGCTACACCAATCGCAGCGAGAAGAAAAGCGGCGTCAACGTGTGCTACAACTCGCTGCCCGAGTACATCGCCAGTCTAACCCAGGCGACGGTGACGCCATGGCCGCCTTACCAGCGGATCGGGGTGAAAGTCGACGGCGACTACCGCCAGCTCAATGCCAACGTCCTGCAAATCGAAAACGAGTACTACACCTCGATGCGGCCCAAGCAGCCGCCGCAAGGCGACGAAAAACCGACCGTGGGGCTGCAACGGCGCGGGGTGGCTTATGTCGAACTTCGTTCGGTGGACATCAATCCGTTGGAGCCGTTGGGCGTGAACGAGACCCAGTTGCGGTTTCTGGAAACATTCCTGCTGTTTTGCCTGCTCAACGAATCGCCGCCGTTCGACGCGGAGGAGCGGGCGATGATCGACGACAACCAGATGGCGGTGGCCTTGACCGGCCGCGATCCGGCGCTGGTATTGCGCCGCCGCCGCGATTCGGCGTTGCCGCTGCGGCGCTGGGCGGACGAAATACTCGGTTTGCTGCAACCGATCTGCGCGTTGCTGGACATGGGCGAGGCAGGACAGCCCTATGCCACGGCAATGGCCGAACAGGGCGAAACCTTGGCCGAGCCGGAGCGTACTCCCTCCGCGCGCATCGTGGCGGCCATGCGCGCCAGCGGCGAAAACTTCTTCCGGTACGCCCGACGCTGGTCGGAACAGCATCGCCACCATTTCGAATCGCGGCCGTTGGCCGAGGAGCGGATACGGGTTTTCACCGAGGCGGCCGAGCGTTCGCTGCGGGAGCAAGCCGCGATCGAAGCGGCGGACGAGATTTCGTTCGATGAATTCCTGGCCCGCTACTTCGCTCAAAGTTGAGCCGTGTCGTGACGTATTGGTAGGTGCTTTGCCGAAAATCCAGTGTGCCAGAGTCGCTAAATCAACTGTCAGATTAAGCCATAACCTGCTGTTTGGGTTACAAGATATTGGATTAGTTTTGTTGCTGAAACAATATTGAGCATTCCAGATTCGCCGGATTCTCAATCGGTGCAAAGGAGCCACCAGCCATTTTTAGTGGCGTTGTTGCATAAATCCGAACGATCCCTCCAACATGGGGATCGTTCGGATTTATGCAACAACGCCCTTACCGAGGATCAAACCTAATCTTCCATTTGTTTGGGCACTCATCTAGTTCGTTTTTTTTATTTTCCAAAAAAAATATTACTTCATCATTCCAGTTTTTTCCATCGCATTGTAACGTGATATCTTTCTTTATATAACTAAAAAATCCTATCAAAATGGATATTGATAACATGAAAGCTGCCAATATAGATTTTTTTTGTCCAAAATTTGAGTTATGAATGAGGAAAAACAATAAAATATATCCCGATATAATTGAGTATCGACTACTTGGGTCTCCGTGAAAACTGCCCAAAATGGTAAATATCGCCATACTGAACCATGATAAAAATAGCGCAATACTGATTTTATCTTTACTATTTATAGGAGTACAAATGTAAAAGAAAGAAATAATAGTAATTAAAATAAATATAAAATTAGTATTTTTTCCAATTATTGGAACAATAAATTGGTAGAAAAAAACAAATAGAATAGATTGTATCCCTATATTGGAAAACCTTTTTTCATTTAACAGGTTGGAGTCTATTGCCGAGTAAAATACATACAATTGAATGCATAAGGTAATAGTTAAGATAAAACAACATATAATAATTTCTTTATTTTTTTCCAAAATTGCTTTTACTACGAAAAAAGGGTAAAAGACCAATAAATATAAGCCTGTTAGTCCACCGGTAAAAAATAACAATCTGTAGAAGTATTTTCTTTTATTAGACATTTTTCCAAAATTTTCAAAGAGAAGAAATAATCCAATCAAGCCAAACCAAATTTGAGAATTTATTGTATTTAACCAAATTTCTCCTGTCATAGAAGGTAAGAAAGCTAACACGAGAAATCCAAATATTTTTTTGTATTCTTTGTCAAATAAGTAAGAGTTGCCAGTTAGTAATATAATATACGGAATAAGCTGAACAACAAAAGCAAAGCCTGTTGTGACAAATGGAGCATAAGTCAAAGAAATTGTGCTAGCTATCTCTGTCGCAAGGTTAGTAAATAAATTATAATAACCACTTCTCCAATATACAAATAACATACTATCAATTAGGTTATTTTCATGTGCAAATTTAAAATGAACCGCTCCTTCTTCTGCCCAAAATCTTGGAAAGATTATTATATTAGGAGCTTTTAAATAAAGTATTAAAACAGCAGAAATTATCAAAAAAAGATTAAATGAAAAGATATTTTTGAAATACTCAAAACCCACCTTGAAAAAATTATTACCTACCTGATTCATTGCTACTTAACCCTCTAAAAAGATAACAATTTAAAAATTTTTTCAGGTAAGGATTTAATAATCCAAATAATCACTCTCCAAAATCCTGGCGTATAAACCACGTCTTTCCCTTTCTCCATCGCCGTCACGATATCCCGTGCCACCCGTTCCGGTTGGGCCCACAACAACCCTTTTGGAAACTCCCTCGTCATCGGCGTATCCACGAAGCCGGGTTTGATCGTGACTACATGCACGCTTGATTTATGCAAACGTTGCCGCAAGCCACTCAGAAACGTACTCACCGCAGCCTTGGCTGTGCCGTATACATAATTGCTTTGCCGTCCCCGGTCGCCGGCGACCGAAGAAATCACCGCGATCGTGCCGGATCGCTGGGCTTCAAAACGGGTGGCGACCAAGGTTAGCAGGGCGATCACGCTCAAGGCGTTGGTATGCAATTCCTGGAAAGTCAGTGCTACCGATTTCTGGCATGCCGCTTGGTCCGACAGTGTGCCGTGTGCGATCAGCACGGTATCTAGGCCGCCCAGCGCCGCGTCCGCGTTATCGAGCAAAGCCGCGTGACGTTCGATAGTATTAGCGTCCATCACTTCGGTTTGCGCTCGCGCCGCGCCGCGTACCCGCAGATCTGCGGCGATGGCTTCCAGTGCCTCCGCCCGCCGTCCCGCCAGATACAGCATATCACCTTGCGCGGCGAACAACCGCGCAACGGCTTCGGCGATGGCCGAGCTGGCGCCAACGATCAATACCTTTCTCATCTCAATCCCTCATCACTCGCCGCCAGAAGCTGGAGGAAAACTGGGGATCGATATATTCGCTGAAGTGGTGCCACTGCGGGAAGAATTCCCGGAACCGCGCCCCGCTCATGCGGGCGTCCTTGGCCGGATACACCGCGCCGCCCGCCGTCGCCACCACTGCGTCGAGTGCATCCAGCAGCTTGAAAGTCGCCGGACCCCGGTTGGGAAAGTCCAGCGCCAGCGTCACGCCGGGCCGAGGAAACGACAGCCACCCCACCGCCGGAACTGCGCCAAAGATTTTCAGCACCGCCAGAACCGATCCCGTACCGGAACGCGCGATGCGCTCCAGCACCTCGCGGATGGCGGCGTGACCCAGGGCTGTCGGAATCGCACACTGGTATTGCAGGAAACCGGATCGCCCGTAAATCCGGTTCCACGCCCGCACCCGGTCGAGCGGATAAAAGAAGGGGGCGTAATGCATGATCCGGCGCACTGCGTCCCCCCATTGCCGATGATAATAAATCGTGTTGAATGCCCTGAGGCTCCAACGATTGATAAGCGAGAACGGTGGCGCGAACGGCACATTCAGCCGTCCAGCCGACGGGCGGGGCCGTGCGGCGCACAACGCCGGGGCATGGTTGCCGCGTATGAAAAGACCTCGGCCGAGAGCCGCGCCGCCCGAAGAGCAATCCAGCCAGGCCACGGTGTACTCGTAATCGCGGTCGGAAGCCGCTGACATCGCGAAGAATTCGTCCAAGTCGCGAAACCGGATCGTTTCGCTGGCGATCCAGGAATTGGCGATCCGCCGGAGTTGGATTTCCGCCCAGACGATCAAGCCGGTCAGGCCAAGACCGCCCACGGTCGCGGTGAACCAGTCGGGATTTTCGGTGGGGGAACAGCGACGGCGGCTACCGTCCGAACGCAGCAACTCGAAAGCGCGAACTTGCGCGCCGAACGTCCCGGCGCGATGGTGGTTTTTGCCGTGTACGTCGTTGGCAATCGCGCCGCCAACGGTTACGAATTGAGTGCCTGGCGTCACTGGCAGGAACCAGCCTTGAGGAACAACCAATTCCAGAATTTCGGACAGCAAGACGCCGGCTTCGCAATGCAGCACACCAGTTTGCGGATCGAAGGCGATGAAACGGTCCAATCCACGCGCGTGCAACAGCGTGCCGCCATCGTTGAGGCAGCTATCGCCGTAGCTGCGGCCGTTGCCGAAGGGTAATAGTAACCGCTCGGTTGCGGGCAGGACGGCGTGACGATCATGGCAACGAATCATCGTCTGCCGGGTGTGCGGGTAGCGACCCCATGACAGTGTGTCCGCGCGTTCCGTCAGAGCGCCAGCCATACGATCACCGCGCCGATCCCAAGCAGCATCTGGCTCACTCGATCTTGAACCGCGAAAATCACCGGATCATCGTACATCTCGCCCCGATGGGTCTTGAGCCACACCCGACTGATCCAGTACAGCAACAGCGGGCAAAGCAGCCAGATGACTTCGGGATACCGGTACAACGCTTGGCTAGCACTGCTGTTGATGTAGAGCGCCAGCACCAGCACGCTTAAATAGCCGCTGGTGCCGCCCAAGGCTTGTAGCAACTGCAAATCGTCCACTTGATAGCCGCGCCCCCGCGCCGAACTTTGTCCCGCTTCCTGCATTGTCAACAGTTCGGCATGGCGCTTGACCAGTGCCAGACTGAGAAAAATGAACATTGAGAACGCCAACAGCCAGAAGGTGGGGGCAATGGTGGTAGCCGCCGTGCCGGCGATGATCCGCAGCGTGTAGAGTGCCGCCAACACCACTGTATCCAGCATCACGATCTGCTTGAAATAGAGCGAGTAGGCCAGCGTCAGCAAATAATAGCCGAGCAGAACACCCGCAAACAGCGGTGGCAGGGTGATGCCCGCCAGCAAAAAAGCCAAGGTCAGAAGGGCGGGAACCGCCAGCGCGCCCGCCAAAACAGGCAGCGTACCGGCGGCAAAAGGTCGTAACCGTTTGCACGGATGCTGGCGGTCGGCGGGTAAATCAAGCAGGTCGTTCAACAGATAGACGCTGGAAGCGCACAGGCCAAAGGCAAGATAGGCCAGGGCCGCTTGCAGCAACAAGGCGGGTTCCCAAACGCGATGCGCTGCCAGCAAAGGAACGAACACCAGTACGTTTTTCAGCCATTGGTGCAAGCGTAGCGCTTTGAACCATGGGTTGAGCGTCCAGCCTTCACGGTCGTCGAATTTAGCGGCGATCTCGGCCACTCGCGCCGCCCGTTCCCGAACCCCGCGCGCCGGATTGACCAGAATCGCCTGGTGGGCTAGCGCCCAGACCGCGATATCCACCTGTCCATTACCGGCGTAGTCGAAACCGCGCTGGCCAAAACAGTGGCAGAGCCGTTCGGCCTTGCGTTCACCGGAGAGGTTGACCTCGTCGGTAGTCGCGATCACCTGGGAAAAAATTCCTAGATGTTCAGCGACTTGGCGGGCGAACGGTTCTGCGGCGGAAGTCGCCAGAACAAGGTGCTGCCCTCGTGCGTGTTGCTCCCGCAGCCAAGCCAGAAAGACCGGCTGGTAGGGAAGGGTCGCGACGTCTAATTCCACCCGGCGGGCGAGTTCCTGTTTGAGTCGTGCCTTGCCATGCAACAACCAGAACGGAGCGAGCAGGATGACCAGCGGATGGGTTCTGAGAAGCAGAAAAAACGACTCGACCAGCAGATCCGTTTTGATCAGTGTCCCATCGAGATCAACACAGAGTGAAGGAAAGGTGGAGTCTGGCATGGCGGTGATTGGTTAAGATTCAGTTTCGTCATTTTATCGTGGATAATCCATTGTCATCGATTTATCGCAGCTAATCCAGGTGATCACCGCTCCGGGTCTTGGTTAGCCCGAGGCTTTTCCCGCTTCCAACCCCAGCATTGCCGACAGGCCAATCAGCACGGCAAACCAGAGGGTGGTGAATCGGCACAGCAGCGTGGCGGCAATCGCCGTGCTGGAACTCACGCCGGCCAGCGCCAGCAGCAATCCCATGACCGCTTCGGTGCTTCCCAGGCCGCCAGGCAAGAAGGATAGAGCGCCGGCCAGGACGCTGACTGCGTAGATGCCCATGGCGGCGGCCACGGGCAGCGGCCCACCCATCCCTCCCACGATCAGATACAGCGCGAAACCTTCCGCTACCCAAGCCAGTATACCAACCATCAAGCCGGCATAGAGCCTGCCGGGCGCGAGCAGGCGGGCGGATGCTTGCAGCAGGTTGGCAAGATGCCGTAAAACCCGCGCGGATTTGGCCGTGGCGGGGGTGCGCCCGGCCCAGTGGTTCAATTGGCTTGGCAGTCCGGGGCGGACAATGAACCAAGTGGACACGCCGATACCCAGGCACGATAGCAACACGAAGGCGCGGTAATCCGGGAACAACCACGCGCCGCCAATCGCCAGCGCCGCGATGGCGAGCACGTCCAGCAATCGCTCAACGAAGAACGCCGCTAGGCTTTCCGAGTAGCTCATGCCATGCGCTTTGAGATAGAGCGAACGCACCGCTTCCCCGGCCTTGCCCGGCGTGACCGTGAACGCGAAGCCGGCTAGGTAGTAGGCGAGATGTCGCCACCAAGGCACCGCGTGGCCCAGCGCGGCAACGTAGTATCGCCAGCGCAGGAAGCGCAGCGCGTAGTTGAGCAGCGACAGCCCCAAAATCAGGGCCAGTTGTGGCGCGGTGATCGCGGCGAGCGCTTTAGCGACTTGCCGGGTGTCGCCCACAAACGCGGCGACCAGATATAACACCATGGCCAGCATGGCGACTATCGCCAGCGGGCGCAGGTGTTTTTGGAGAGACATGAAGATTCGCTCGCCACACTATGGCGCGACGGTTTCAGGCCAGCTTTCGATATTTGATCCGGTGCGGCTGGTCGGCATCCACACCTAGCCGGCGCTTGCGGTCGGCCTCGTAGTCGGCATAGTTGCCCTCGAACCACACCACCTGCGAATCGCCCTCAAAGGCGAGAATGTGGGTGGCGATGCGATCCAGGAACCAGCGATCATGGGAAATGATCACCGCGCAGCCGGCGAAAGCCAGTAAGGCTTCCTCCAGTGCCCGCAGCGTTTCCACGTCCAGATCGTTGGTCGGTTCGTCCAGCAGCAGCACGTTGCCGCCGCTCTTGAGCAGCTTGGCGAGGTGGATGCGGTTGCGCTCGCCGCCGGACAGGTCCTTGACGAACTTCTGCTGATCCTGCCCCTTGAAGTTGAAGCGGCCGGCGTAGGCCCGCGAGTTGATCTGGTAGTTGCCGATGGCGATCACATCCAGCCCGTCGGAGATTTCCTGCCAAACGGTCTTGTCGGCGGCGAGACTGTCGCGCGACTGGTCGACGTAGGCTAGCTTGACTGTGTCGCCGACGCGCAAGGTGCCGCCGTCCGGTTGTTCCTGGCCGACCAGCATGCGGAACAGAGTGGTTTTGCCGGCGCCGTTGGGGCCGATCACCCCGACGATACCGCCCTTGGGCAGCTTGAAGTCGAGTCCGTCGATCAGCAGCCGGTCGCCAAAGCCTTTCCGTAACTGGGTCGCTTCCACCACCAGATCGCCCAGCCGTGGCCCCGGTGGAATATACAGGTCCTGGGTTTCGTTGCGCTTCTGAAATTCCTGCGATTCCAGTTCCTCGAAGCGGGCCACGCGGGCCTTGCTCTTGGCGTGGCGGCCCTTGGGGTTGGCGCGTACCCATTCCAGTTCCGCCTTCATGGCCTTGGTATGGGCGGTTTCCTGTTTCTCCTCGATTTCCAGCCGCTTTTCTTTCTGATCCAGCCAGGAGGAGTAGTTGCCTTCCCACGGAATGCCCCGGCCCCGATCCAGTTCCAGAATCCAGCCGGCAACATTGTCGAGGAAGTAACGGTCGTGGGTGACGGCCACCACGGTGCCGGAGTAATCCCGTAGGAAGCGTTCCAGCCAGGCCACCGACTCGGCGTCGAGGTGGTTGGTCGGTTCGTCCAGCAGCAGCATGTCGGGTTTGGACAGCAGCAGTCGGCACAGTGCGATCCGACGCCGCTCGCCGCCAGACAGTTGAGCTACATCCGCATCCCAAGGCGGTAGGCGCAGCGCGTCGGCGGCGACATCCAGGGTTCGATCCAGATTATGGCCGTCGGTGGCGTGCAGCTGAGATTCCAGTTCAGCCTGTTCGGCGGCCAGCTTGTCGAAATCGGCATCGGGATCGGCGTAGGCAGCGTAGATTTCGTCGAGCCGGGCTTGGGCGGCCTTGATCGGCGCGACGGCTTCTTCGATATTGCCGCGCACGTCCTTGCTGGGATCGAGTTGCGGCTCCTGCGGTAGGAAGCCGATGTGGATGCCGAGTTGCGGGCGGGCCTCGCCGAGAATGTCGGTGTCGATGCCGGCCATGATACGCAGCAGGGTGGATTTGCCGGAGCCGTTCAGACCGAGTACGCCGATCTTGGCGCCGGGGAAGAACGATAGGGAAATGTCCTTGAGAATCTCGCGCTTGGGCGGAACGACCTTGCCCACGCGGTTCATGGTGTAGATGTATTGGGCCATGCGATTGTATTGGGTAATGGTTGGCGGAAAGGCGGCCAATCTAACCATTGACCGGTAAGTCGTAAAGGGGAAAGATGATGCTGACGACGAAAAACCCCGTTCCCGATAATCAGGAAGGGATGAGCCGCTTATACGACCAGCTGATCAATGACTGTCTGTTTCCGACGCGTACCATGCGAGAATCGAATCGTCTGATTTCCGCATTTCGGCGGTTGCGCCGAATTAAATGATCAGCCTTTCAGCAACGTCCGGATCGCCGATGAATTCGTCACCTTGCCTTCACCACGATAGGCTTCGTGATTGGCTTCGATATCGCTAAGTTTGTAGAGATAGTTCACCATCAACCCGGCCGATTGAGCGATGCCCTGAGGCGAAGTGTTGCCCAGCCAATTCAGCCGTTCGATGCGCGCGCCGTTCGATAGATGAAAATGAGCGACGCGGTCGAACGCCGAACCGCCTTCGCGCTTTTCCTTAGCAAGATAGTGGGCGCACAACCGCATCAATGGTTTTTTTAATGCCTTGGTTAGCTCCTGATTCTGGGGCCAGTCCGGCGTTTGTAGTAGGCTCGTCAATGCGGCGGGTTCGGTGCCGGTGCCGGCGGCGGTGGCCAGTGCTTTCCGTTCGGCGGCGGATAGTAGTTCCGCTTCCGCATCCTGGCCGGGTTCGTTCAGCTTGCCGTCCAGCCAGTGGCGGAAGCCGGGGATCGGCGACAGGGTGGCGAAGGTCTTGAGGTTCTTGAATTCCTGGGTTAGTTCGTCCACCACTCGCTTGATCAGGAAGTTGCCGAAACTGATACCGCTCAGCCCTTCATGGGCATTGGAAATGGAGTAGAAGATGGCGGTATCGGCGTTTTCGGGATCGAGCACCGGCGCGGCTTCGTCCAGCAGGGTATGCACGTTATCGGCGATGCCATGGACCAGTGCAACCTGAACGATAATCAGCGGTTCGTTGGGCATGCGTGGGTGGAAGAAGGCGAAACAGCGTCGGTCGGCACTGAGCCGGTTCTTCAGGTCGTCCCAGCTCTTGATCGGATGCACGGCCTCGTAAGCGATCACTTTTTCCAACAGTGCTGCCGGCGATTCCCAACTGATGCGCCGCAACTCCAGAAAGCCGACGTCGAACCAGGAGACTAGCAGCGACAGTAGGTCTCGTTCCAACGCCGCCAGCGCCGGGTCGTCCTTGCGCCAGCTCAGCAATTCCGCGCGCAGATCCACCAGGAAGTGGAAGCCTTCGGGTAGGGCGTTGAGCTGGGTCAACAGTCGCAGTCGCGGTGGCTGCAAGGCTTGGCGCAGCATCCGCTCGGCCTTGGCGCGCTCGTCGTGGTTGTCCTCCGCTTTTTGCAGCGCCGTCACTGCCTTATTCACCGCTTGGTGATCGATATCGAATTCCCGAGCGAGAATTTGCAGGAATCGCTTGCGACCCTTGGCGTTGAGCGAGAGGTAAATTCGTCCCAGATTGGCGGCTCGGGCGCGGGCGGATACTTCGCCGCCGCGCGCCTCCAGGCAATCGCGCATTTGGTCCTTCAACGCCTCCATGTCCTTTTCCGGCAGATTGGGGCTGGGTGCTGCGAACAGCCCTTCCCGCCAGTCGGCCATCTCCCGCCAAGCCTCGCGGAGGTTGTACATGGTGCGGTTCAACAAGCTGGCGCGTGTGACTTCAGGCTCGCGGGTGGTCAGTTCGGACATGGCGGGATTACCTAATTCTGCAAGAGATTGCCGTATCGGATGGATGTGGCGGCTGGCCGCGCGTTGCTGGTGTCGAGAAGACCGCATGGGCACTGGCTTCTCGAAAGTATAGCGCTAACCTGAGCTGAGGCAGGGGGTTGTAGGCGGTTGATGGGGCTTGGCGTGGGCAAGGAGGAAGAAACCCCGCCACCCACACTCGGCAGGGGCGACGGGATCGTCGAAGATTGCGCCGAAAAATGGCGCTCAGAACTGTTCTTCGGTCAGCGCCATGATGGAAATGCCACCGTTCTGGATCGAACGCAGCAGCGCGCCCGCCTTGGGTAGCAAGTGTTCGACGTAGAAGCGGGCGGTGACTAGCTTGGCTTCGTGAAATACCGAGTCCTCGCCGGTCATCAGCTTGTTTTGGGCCACTCGCGCGGCGCGGGCCATCTGCCAGCCGCCGCAGACGGTGCCGACCAGCATCATATAGTCCACCGACACCGCCATCGCGTGGTTAGGGTCGCCGCCAGCCAGCATTCGTTCGGTGGCTTCGGCCAGCGCCCGCACGCCGTCGCGCAGCCCGTCGCGGATCACCGCCATGTCGTCGCCAGGAATCGAGTCCAGCGTCCCGGCGGTCGCTTCGATCTCGGCGATCAGAGTCCGCATCGCGGCACCCTTATCCATGTTCAGTTTGCGACCAGCCAAGTCGGCGGCCTGAATGCCGGTGGTGCCCTCGTAAATGGTGGTGATGCGAGCATCGCGCAGGTGTTGGCAGGCACCGCTTTCCTCGACATAACCCATGCCGCCGTGGACTTGCAGTCCCAGCGAGGCGATTTCGATACCGATTTCGGTGGACCAGCCCTTGACCACCGGAATCAACAGGTCCACTCGGGCCTGATGGGTTTGGCGGATCGCTGGGTCGGAATGGTGACGGGCCAGATCCAGGTGCATGGCGACCACATAGGCTAGGGCGCGCATCGCCTCGTTTTGCGCCTTCATGGTCATCAGCATCCGCCGAACGTCGGGGTGGTGGATGATGGCGATCCGGTCACCGCTCTTGGCGCCGGCCGGGCGGCCTTGCACCCGGTCCTTGGCATATTCCCGTGCAGCCTGATAGGCGCGCTCGGCGATGGCCAGTCCTTGCAATCCAACCTTGAAGCGGGCCTCGTTCATCATGATGAACATATAGGCCAAACCCTTGTTTTCCTCGCCGACGAGATAGCCGATCGCCCCATCTCGATCGCCGAAGGCCATCACGCAGGTTGGGCTGGCGTGGATACCCAGCTTGTGTTCGATGGACACGGCGTGGACGTCGTTGCGCGCGCCCAGCGAGCCGTCCGGGTTGACCAGGAATTTGGGTACGATGAACAGCGAGATGCCCTTGACCCCTTCCGGTGCGTCCGGGGTGCGGGCGAGCACCAGATGGATGGTGTTCTCGGTCATGTCGTGATCGCCCCAGGTGATGAAGATCTTCTGACCGAAAATCCGGTAATGATCGTCCTGGGGAACGGCGCGGGTCCGCACCGCCGACAGGTCGGAGCCGGCCTGCGGTTCGGTCAGGTTCATGGTGCCGGTCCATTCGCCGCTGACCATGTTCGGCAGGTACAGCGCCCGTTGCTCGGCAGACCCGGCGCGGCTGATCGCCTCGATCGCGCCGGCGTTGAGCATCGGGCACAGCGCGAAGGACATGTTGGCCGAATTCCACATCTCCTGAGTCGCTGTGTTGAACAACTCCGGCAGGCCTTGACCGCCGTGTTCCACGGGGCTGCTGATACCGTTCCAGCCGCCTTCGATGAAGCTTCGATATGCCTCGGTGAAGCCGGCGGCGGGAATGACTCCAGCGGAGCCGATCTGGGCACCCTGCACGTCACCCGACTTGTTGAGCGGCGCCAGCACCTCGGTGGCCAGTTTGGCGGCTTCTTCCAGTACGGCTTCCAGCAGCTCCGGGCCAACCTCCTGCTCAGCGAAGGTGGGGAGAGCGGCAACCTTGGAGAGGTCAGCCAGTTCGTTGATGACAAACTGCATGTCGCGGATCGGGGCGAAATAGGCGGTCATGACGCCTCCTTGAACATTACGAGGAACAGCGATGAAAAACCCCGCCCCACCCTTGTCCCGCTTTGAGGGAGAGGGTCGGAGCGGGGAAGGGGGACGGTCGGGCGGGCGATTAGCCGGCGGCTTTCAGCTTGTCCAGTTCCTTGGACAGTTCGGGTACTGCGGCGAACAGATCGGCGACTAGCCCGTAGTCGGCCACCTGGAAGATCGGCGCTTCCTCGTCCTTGTTGATGGCGACGATGACCTTGCTATCCTTCATGCCGGCCAAGTGCTGGATGGCGCCCGAGATGCCGACGGCAACGTATAGGGTAGGTGCGACCACCTTGCCGGTTTGGCCGACCTGGTAGTCGTTGGGCACGAAGCCGGCGTCCACTGCGGCGCGGGAGGCGCCCACCGCCGCGCCCAACTTGTCGGCGACGTCTTCCAGCAACTTGAAGTTGTCGCCGTTGCCCATGCCGCGCCCGCCGGAAACGATGATGCGGGCAGCGGTCAACTCGGGCCGGTCGGATTGGGTCAGTTGCTGGCCGACGAAGCTCGACACGTTGGCATCGGCTGCGGGCGCGACGGTTTCGATCGCGGCGGAACCCCCGGTGGCCGTTGCCGCTGGGAAGGCGGTGCCGCGCACGGTCATGACCTTGATCGAATCCTTGGACTGGACGGTGGCCAGTACGTTGCCGGCGTAGATTGGGCGGACGAAAGTGTCGGCGCTGTCGATCTTGATGACATCGGAGATTTGCGCCACGTCCAGCAGCGCGGCAACCCGTGGCAGCGTATTCTTGCCGGCGGCGGTGGCCGGAGCCAGGATGTGGGTGTAGCCGCTCGCCAGCCCGACCACCAGTGCAGCCATGTTCTCGGCGAGCTGGTGGGCGTAGTGTGGGGCGTCGGCGATCAGTACTTTTTTGACACCCACAACCTGGGTGGCGGCTTCGGCAACCGCCCCGCAGTTGTGGCCGGCCACCAGCACGGCGATATCCTCGCCCAGTTGCGTGGCGGCGGTGACGGTGTTCAGGGTCGCCGCCTTGAGGGCGGCGTTGTCGTGTTCGGCAATGACCAGGATGCTCATGATTCGATTCCAGCAGGCTTAGATGACGTGGGCTTCGTTGTGCAGCTTGTCCACCAGTTCGGCGACGCTGCCGACCTTGATGCCGGCTTGGCGCTTGGGCGGTTCCTGCACCTTCAAGGTGACCAGTCGCGGCGCGACGTCCACGCCCAGATCGGCCGGTTTGAGCACCTCCAACGGCTTTTTCTTGGCTTTCATGATGTTGGGTAGCTTGACGAAGCGCGGCTCATTCAGGCGCAGGTCGGTGGTGACCAGGGCGGGCAGTTTCAGCGCCACGGTTTCCAGGCCGCCGTCGATCTCGCGGGTGACGTTGACCGTCCCGTCGCCAAGTTCGACCTTGGAGGCGAAAGTGCCCTGTGGCCAACCGAGCAGCGCCGCCAGCATCTGACCGGTCTGGTTGGCGTCGTCGTCGATGGCCTGCTTGCCGAGAATGACCAAATCCGGCTTTTCCTTCTCGACCGCCGCCTTGAGTAGTTTGGCCACCGCCAGCGGTTGCAGTTCGGCATCGGTTTCCACCAGGATGCCGCGGTCGGCGCCCATCGCCAGCGCGGTGCGGATGGTGTCCTGGCAGGCGGTGACGCCCAGCGAGATCGCAACGATTTCCTGGGCTTTGCCGGCTTCCTGCAGTCGGATCGCTTCTTCCACGGCGATTTCATCGAACGGGTTCATGGACATTTTGACGTTGGCGGTTTCGACGCCGGTGCCGTCCGCTTTCGCCCTTACCTTGACGTTGTAGTCAACGACCCGTTTTACGGCGACTAAAATCTTCATCGTTCACCTTTGTGTGGGATTGCTCAAAATTTTAAGTGGCGGCGTGAACGCCCGGCTGGGAGCGTGGCGCAAACCCGACCTATTAAGCGCACGCGGCTTTCGGGTTGGATGGTGCATACAGAGTGACCGGATCGATAATGGGGTCGCGCCGGCGGCGTCCGAAACCATAAGTTCGTCCGGGTTAAGACTTGTTAAGTTATGGTATTTATTCACTCCCGGCGATGCAATGGATTTATTGGCCACGGCTGGGAGTGGTATTGGGAGCGTCGGGAGCGTCGGGACCGTCGGTTCGTTGTGGCGCCAGCCGATTCGAACGTTTGAAATCCGGCCGGGAATTTCCCACTATTTCACTTGGTCGTGTAGGCTATGCGCCGCCCGTAGCGGCGCTGTTGTCCGCCGGAATCCTCACCTCTAATCGGAGAAACCCCATGTACCCCACTCACGAAGGCTATAACGACACTCTGCACGGCTACTATCTGGAGGATCTCCAGATCGGTATGAGCGCGTCCCACGCCAAGACCGTCACCGAAACCGATGTGGTCATGTTCGCCGGCCTGACTGGAGATAACAACCCGATTCATTGCAACGAAGTGTTCGCCGCGCAGACGCGGTTCAAGGGCCGCATCGCGCACGGGATGTTTTGTGCCGGCCTGATTTCATGCGTGGCCGGCACCCGTCTGCCCGGACCGGGCGCAGTGTACGTGGATCAGCAGTTACGCTTCACGGCACCGGTTCGAATCGGCGATACCGTTACCGCAGTTTGCACTGTCCAAGAAATTATCTCAGAGCGCCGGCGGGTCATCATGAGCACGACTTGCACCGTGGCGGACACGGTGGTGGTGGAAGGGAGTGCCACCTTCGTGGTGAACCGCCGCAATTCCTAAGGCAGCAAATGGGCTGTCGGCTTACTCTTCCATGACGATCCGGAAGCCGGTTGTCGCATCGCGATAGATGGGTTTCCGAGGCATGCGCTTGGCCGAGCGTACGTCACCCGCGCCGCTGTTCCAGGAGCCGCCCCGAACGACCCGTAAGCCTTCGGTGGGTCGTTGGTTGGAACAGCGCTGTTCCTGGCCGGTATAGGCCGGATCGTAATCGGAGCAAGTCCATTCCCAGACGTTGCCGGCCATGTCGCGCAGACCCAGCGCGTTCGGCTGGTAGGTTCCGACCGGCGCGGTGACCGCCTGACCGTCGTCCAGGGTGCCGATGGACGCGCCGGTTGGATCGTTGCGGTCGGAAAAGTTGGCATAACGGGGGTCGATGTCGTTACCCCAGTGATAACGGGTGGCGGTGCCGGCACGGGCGGCATACTCCCATTCGGCCTCGGTGGGTAGCCGGAAACGTTTACCGGTGCCCGCTTCCCAGGACAGCCATTCGGCGAAGGCCGAGGCATCGCCCCAGTCGACTTGAACGACGGGCTGCTGGTTTCCGTTCAGCGGACGGCCTTGAAAGGAACCGCTGTCATGGCCGGGTTTGAAGCGCCGGTACTGGCTATTGGTGACCTCGGTATTGCCGATCCAGAAGCCTTTTACGCAGACTTGGTGGGATGATTCGTCACTACCCCGGTCCCGCTCATTGGCGGGGCTGCCCATGTCGAAGCAGCCGCCCTCGATCCAATGTAGTTCCATGCCCGTGATGTTGTCGGTCCGGGTTCTCTTGGCGCCTGGCCGCTGGGCGGCGAGTAGTTCGGAGCGAGTGGCGACCACTGCGGGATAGTTTGGATCGACGGTTGCCGCTCGATTCAGAAAGCTGTCGGCCAAGGGCCAGTTGCGGCTGGTAATCGCCTGACGGGCTTGTTCGAGGTAGCGCGCGATCTCGGCCTGGCGTTGCCGGATGGTTTCCTGGGCATGCTGGTCAGCTGCTTCCTGTTCCTGTTGCTGCAGCGCTACCTCCGCCTGCCGGTTCTGTTCCCGAACATTCTGGTAGTACTCGTAGGCGAACAACCCTGCGCCTGAGAGCCCCAACACAGCGAATGCGACCAATAGGATATGCGTCCAGTTGACCGACTTGGAACCCTCGGGTAAGGGTCGAGCCGATGGCGCGCGCGTGGAGAGGGGCTCGGCAATACCCGACCGCGGTGAGGTGGTCGGCTCGATCACCGGTGGAGAGCCGGTCAGCGAAGTCGCTTCCAATTGCGTCAGGCGGGTGCTTGCCAGGATTTCGCGTCTGGTCGCCGTGGCTTTTCGCAGATGCTCTATCGCGGAACCCGGCGCGCGGTTGAGTAGGGTCGATGTCTGGTTGGCCAGGGATGGCGATTTAGTTTCGCTGGCGTTGGTCGCTGGCACCGATTTGGGCTTCGACTCCGATTCAGGCTCTTCCAGATGATCCCAGATATCCTCCAACAAATTCATTGAGGTCGAGTCGGCATTCGCCGCTGCCTGCGGTGCCGATGGTGCGCTGCTCGTCGATGCCAGATCGGCGAATGCCCAATTCGGTTTGCCGTTTGGCGTGAAGGCAGCCAGATCGATGCGCTGGGAGGGGCGTGAGTCGGTTGTCCGCGGCTGAGAAGGTCGGCGCGAGACTCGGGTGCGGTTCGACCAGACGTCATCCTCGGATTGATCCGAGCGAGTGGAGGGAGAGGACGGCGTGCCGTCAGCAAGTGCTTCAAGTCCTGCTATGTCGAGAGGTTCGGATAAATCGAGTAGTTCGGGCTTGATCGGTGGTACTTGCGAAAAGTCCGCCTTTGCGTTGGAGCGTTCGGCTGCCCACAAGGCTTCCTGCATGGCGGCTATGCTTTGGAAGCGATCCTCCGGGCGCACGGCCAGTGCCCGGTCGACCATCTGGAGCAGGTTGTGCGAGTATAGCCCGGCCCCCGCCTCGATCGCTGGCTGCACCGGATCCTTGAGCACCCGGCCCGGCGCTTCGACCGGTGGCGCACCGGTGATGCAGCGGTACAGCACGGCGCCGAGCGCGTAAATGTCGGTCCACGGGCCGTAATCTTCGCCGACCGTGACATATTGCTCGATCGGCGAATAGCCCGGCGTCACCACGCTGGTGACGCTGCGGCTGCGCCGGCCCAGCGCTTGGCGCGCGGCGCCGAAGTCGATGAGCATGACGTGGCCGTCGGCCTTGCGTAGGTAGAGGTTGCTGGGTTTGAGATCGCGGTGTAGGTAACCCTGGCCGTGGACGGCTTCCAAGGCGGGCAGTACGTCGGCCAGTAAGCGGCGCAGTTCGCCCTCGGGCAGGATGCCGCCCCGTTGCAGCAGGGCGCTCATCGACTCCCCTTCCTCGAACTCCATGACGATGTAGGCGCTGCCGTTGGCCGTAAAGTAGTCGCGCACACGCACTACGCAGGGGTGGTTGATTTGGACCAGGATTTTGGCTTCGTCCAGAAAACGCTGTAGGCCCCAATCGTAGGAAGGCGGCTCGCCGCTTTTGGCCGGGATCTGACCTTGAGCGTTGGGGCGGACGGTCGTGCCATTATGGTCACGGTACGCCCATTCGGCCGGAAAGTATTCCTTGATGGCGACCTCGTTTTCCAACGCCTCGTGCATCGCCCGATAAGTGATACCGAAGCCTCCAGCGCCCAGCACGCTATCGATCTGGTAGCGGTGCAGGCTGAAACCTCTGGGCAATGCGTTCGTTTCTTCGGTCATCGAGTATCCGTTTGGTGGATGGGCGCGGCGAGTTGGGAGGGCACGGACGGTGAACCGGCGGTGCTAGCGGCCGCGATCGAACCAGGATGCCAAGCCCGCAGACAGCCGCCGCAGCCAGGGCATGTGGTCGCCAGCGGCGATATCCGTGCCCGCGCGCAGTAGAACCAGGGTGGCGTTATCCGCCATTGCCCCGCCGCGTCGCGCCGCCTGTTCGGCCAGCAGCTGGGCGGCGGCGGCCGGACCCTGGTCGGCGGCGGCGGTCCAGAATTCGGCTTCGGCGATGTGCTCCCAGATGCCATCCGAGCACAGCACCAGCAGGTCTCCGGGTTGAACGGCAAATTGGCCTTTGTCGGGCCTTGGGTGCTCTTCGCCACCCAGGCAACGGTAGATCCGGTTCTGCGCCGGATGGGTCGCCATTTGTGATTCGTCGATTTCCCCCATATCCATCAAAAGTTGCACGGCGGAGTGATCGCGGGTGCGCATCAGGCGTCGGCCGCGGCGGAAGTGATAGAGCCGGCTATCGCCGATGTTCAGCCAATGGGCACCGTCTCGGTCGAGCCAGACCATCACCACGGTGCTGCGGGCCGTTTCCGACTGCAAGTTGATGGTGTCGTGCATCCGCTGGCATAGGTTGTCGAGCGCGGCGCTGGGGTCGTCGAGCAGCGGGATCGGCAGGTCCCGGATGAAATCCCGAGTCACGTCGATGACGATCTGGGCACCCAGGGCGCCATCGAGATGGCCACCCATGCCGTCGGCCACCACAGCCAGCAGGGCGTGTTGGTTGGGCAGTTGAAAAACTCCCCAGCGGTCCTGTTGTTCGTGGCGGCCGCCTTGCTGGCTGGCGGTGCCGGATTCCCATTCGGGGATCGGACTGGGTTGGGTCGGACTCACAACGATATCTCCGGCGGCCGGGTGGGGTCGGTGACGGCAGCCCATGGAGCGGGGGCTGCGGTGGATGGGTGGACATAGGTTACCCAAGCCGGAACCGGGCTGAAGGAACGATGGAAGGTGCGAGCATATCGCCCGGGCATGCAAATCTCCTCGGCAATACTCTAGACGGTCCTGACGGGTGGTTGCGGAGCGGTTTCCGGCACCGCGCGGGTGCCGGGTTCAAGCCGCGTCCTCCGCTTCGACGGGCCACGCAATTATCTTACCGACCGCTGGGGACAAACAATCCAAAATCCCTGCCTTGTTGTCATCGGGATTGGAGATGGCCGAGGAGCGATCGTTAACCAGCGATTTTACAGCAGCTTGAGGATCTCCTCGGCGTGATGGTCGGTGTCGGGATGGTCGATGATGTGGGCGATATGGCCGCTCTCATCGATGAGAAAGGTGACGCGGTGGGCGACGCCGAATAGATTCATCGCCGTGCCCACCACGCCACTGCCGCCGATCGCCCCGTAGGCCCGGCTGACGGCGCCGTCGGTATCGGCCACCAGCGGAAAGGGGATGTTGTATTTTTCGGTGAAGCGCTGATGGCTGGAGACGTCTTGGGTGGAGACGCCCAGAACGGCGGCATCCTGGTCTTGAATTTCCTGGTGGTGGTCGCGCAGGGAGCAGGCTTGTTTAGTGCAGCCCGGCGTATCGTCCATCGGATAAAAATACAGCACCAGCTTTTTGCCAAAATAATCGGATAGTTTGATCGTGCCGCCGTCGGTGGCGGTGGCGTTGAACTGGGGGGCGGGGTCGCCGATTTTCAACTTCATCGTCTTATTCTCACGGGTGGTTTGCAACGAAAGGCCGGTTCGCACCGCAATCTTGGGGAATGGGTTTGACCGGGGTCATGCGGACAAACGGTTTTCGATATCGAATGGGTGGCGTGGTCCGCGCCAGTGCTTTTGACCGGTCGATTTTGGAAAACTCCCAGACCGTGAGCCACCTTTGGTAATTATGGCTAATCGCCACGGCAATCGTGGCCGATCGATGGCATGGTCACCAATAAATGCCGCGAGTGAGCTGTGCGAAGGAAATTTGCTCCGGCGAGGGTTCCTGGGTATCGGATTGTTGACTCTTGGCCGCGCTGGATTCGGGGAACAAGCGGAACGCGGTGTTCATGATCACGGCGTAAATCTTGGGCGCCACGGCATGCAGCACCTGAGCGAAGACGCCAACCCGGGTGGCGATGCGTTCCGGCCGGTCGATGATGGCCTGCGCGATCAGATCAGCCGCTTCCTCCGGACTGAGGGTGGGTACATGCTCGTAGATCTTGGTCGGCGCGATCATCGCGGTGCGCACCAGGGGCATGTTGATGGTGGTGAATTCGATGCCGCTGTCGGAAAACTCGGCCGCCGCGCAGCGCGAAAAGGCGTCTAGCGCCGCCTTGGAGGCGACATAGGCCGAAAAGCGCGGCGCATTGCTGAGCACGCCGATCGAAGAGATGTTGATGATGTGGCCGCGCTTCTTTTGCAGCATGCTGGGGATGAACCCCATGATCAGCCGCAGCGCGCCGAAGTAATTGAGCTGCATGGTGCGCTCGTAGTCGTGGAAGCGATCCAGCGAATTCTCGATGGCGCGGCGAATCGAGCGGCCGGCATTGTTGACCAGGATATCCACCCCGCCGTGATCGTCCAGCACCCGCCGCAGCAGCGTATCGCAGGAGGCGATATCGGCGACATCGGCGATATAGATGAAAGCCTGGCCACCGCGCTTCTCGATGTCCTGTTGAGTGTCCAGTAGTTTTTTCTCGGTGCGGGCGACGATGAGGGTCTTGGCGCCGGCTTCGGCGATCTTGAGCGCGGCGGCCTTGCCGATGCCAGCGGAGGCGCCGGTGATCATCACTACCTTGTCCTTGACCGCGCCGCTCAGACTGCGGTCGATGAACAGATCAGGATCGAGATGGCGCTCCCAGTAGTCCCACAATCGCCAAGCGTAGGTTTCCAGCGGCGGCACGGCGATGTCGGTGCCCTGGAGCGCCTTGAGCGTTTCACGGCAGTCGAAGCGGGTGGGATAGTTGATCAGGCCCATGACGTCCGGTGGAATGCCGAGATCCTTGAGGATCTGATCCTTGATGCGTTGCACCGGCTTGAGGCGAGCCAGCCCGGCCTGGATGATGTCGGGCACGAAGGCGAACATCAGGGCGTTGAAGCGCAAGCTCATTTCCGGGGCATGGGCGGCGTGGGCGAACAGGTTGAGGATGTCGCCGACCCGGTGCGGATTGGGGTCCACCAGATGGAAGCACTGGCCGTCCAGCCCGGGTTGGTGGGCAATATGGTCCATGGCGTCGACGATGAAGTTGACGGGTACCAAGTTCAGGCGGCCGCCCTCGATGCCGATCATGGGCATCCAAGGGGGCAATAGTTTGCGGATTTTCTGGATCAGCTTGAAGAAGTAGTAGGGGCCATCGATCTTGTCCATTTCGCCGGTGCGCGAATCGCCGACCACCGCGCCGGGCCGGTAGACCCGCCATGGACGCGAGCATTCGCGCCGGACAATGCCTTCCGATTCGTGTTTGGTCCGGTAGTAGGGATGGTCGAGTTTCTCGGCTTCCTCGAACATGTCCTCGCGGAACACGCCCTCGTACAGGCCGGCGGCGGCGATGGAACTGGTCAGGTGGAAGCAACCCGCCTCGATTGCCTCGGCAAAGGCAACTGCGTTACGGGTGCCTTCGATATTGACCTGCTCCTGAATTTCGGCGCTGGCTTTGAGATCGTAGATCGCCGCTAGGTGGATCAGGTGATGGATGCTGCCCTTCAGCCAAGCGAGATCAGTGTCGGATAGGCCCAACAGTGGTTGAGTCAGGTCGCCGACGATGGGGAAAGTGCGGTTGGCGGCGTTGCCCCAACGCTGGCGTAACTGTTCTACCGTGGGCAGTTCGCGTTCCAGGATCAGGTAATAAACGTGACCGTCCTGGCGCTGTAGCAGTTTCTCGACGAGGCGGCGGCCGATAAAACCGGAAGCGCCGGTGATGAAATAATTCATGCTGTTGGTTCCTGGTCGCGACTATGCCTTGATCACAAAATGATTATAGGGTCGGCAATTCGGAAAATCTTTGTCTTACCGGTAATGACTGCCGGATCGAAACGTAGTGAATTCGAGACTGCGAATGAGACAGTCAAGATCGCGTTTGAATCCAAATAAAATGGGTATTCCTTCGGCGTTGCCGGGGAGAAGGTAATGGGTGGTGCCGATGATCGGTGGTGGACCCCGTTGGAACTCGATGCCCCGGCGTGTTTGCCTTCTGGCCGATGTGGATCGCTTCAGCTCAGATATTCCCGGCTGATTTGGCCCAGCAACTCCCGGGCCTCGTCGTTAAGGAAGGGACTAACCAGCGACAGTACCTGGTAGACGCCACAAGCGAGATGGTTACTGTCGTTATCACAGTTTGGCGCGATGGTGCCGGTGCCGATACTCTGGAAGTTCAGCCAATACGTGGCTACCACCGCGATGTTGCGGGTCAGCGCCGTGATGTCTTCACGAGTGGCGGTCATGACGCCGGCTTCCACCAAACCCTGGCAGATGGCGGTGGCGGTACTCATCTTTCGTTCCAGGATGCGACGGAAATGAGTTCGCAGTTTCTTGCTGCGGTTCAGAATGTTGTTCAGGTCGCGGTAGAGGAAGCGGTATTCCCAAATGGTTTCGAAAACCAGATGCAGGTAGAGCCACATGTCTTCCATGTCCGGGACACGGCGCTGAGGTGCCTGTAGGGCTGCTTCCATGCGTCGCTCGAATTGCTGGAATAGCAGGGCAACGATTTCGTCCTTGTTGCGGAAGTGGTAGTACAGATTGCCCGGGCTGATGTCCATTTCGTCGGCGATATGATTGGTGGTGATGCGAGGTTCGCCGCGTTCGTTGAAGAGCCACAGACTGGTCTGCAGGATGCGGTCACGAGTCTTCATGGGCGCCGGCGGCGGGCTCGGATGGGGCATTGAAATGGGAGAAGATGGGATTTCCCGCTAATTGTGGGTGGATTTGCATTATTTTCCAATGGTCCCATCCGGCTGGGTCATCTATGTAAATACAAATACAGGAGAAAACCAAGTGGAAAGAATCTGGTTGCGCGAGTATCCGGAAGGGGTGCCGGCCGAAATCGATCTGAACGAATTTGCATCCCTAAGGGACATTCTGGAAAAAAGCTGCCGGCGCTTTGCCGATTTGCCAGCCTATTCCAATATGGGCGTGACTTTGCGCTATCGGGACATCGATCGGATCAGCCGTGATTTCGGTGCCTACCTACAAGGACGGGGGTTGGGCAAGGGCGAGCGGGTTGCCCTCATGATGCCCAATGTCCTGCAATATCCGATTGCCCTGTTCGGCGCCTTGCGGGCCGGCTTGACGGTAGTCAACGTCAATCCGCTGTACACGCCACGCGAGCTGGAGCATCAGCTCAAGGACTCCGGCGCGACCGCCATCGTCATCGTGGAAAATTTTGCCCACACCTTGCAGGGAGTGCTGGACAAGACGCTGGTCAAGACCATTGTCACCACCCAGTTGGGCGATTTGTTCCCCTTCGCCAAGCGTTCGCTGGTCAACTTCGTGGTCAAGTACCTCAAGAAAATGGTGCCGGCCTGGCGTATTCCAGGTGCCGTGCCATTTCGGCGGGCGCTGGCGATGGGCGCGGAGCAAACCCTGCAAGAGGTGTCGCTGACCCATGACGATCTGGCGTTTCTGCAATACACCGGTGGCACCACCGGCGTATCCAAGGGTGCGATGCTGACTCACGGCAATCTGGTAGCGAATCTGCAACAGGCGTCGGCTTGGCTCAGTCCCGTTTCCCGATTGGCCGAGGAGACCGTCATCACCGCGCTGCCGCTGTATCACATCTTCTCGCTGACCGCCAACTGCCTGACCTTCATGAAGGTGGGTGGCCACAATATCCTGATCACCAACCCCCGCGACATGCCGGGCTTCGTCAAGGAGCTGGCCAAGGTCCGCTTCACCGTCATCACCGGGGTGAACACGCTGTTCAATGGCCTGCTGCATGCGCCTGGTTTCGAACGGTTGGATTTCAGCGCGCTCAAGATCAGCCTGGGCGGCGGCATGGCGGTGCAACGGGCGGTGGCGGAAAACTGGAAGCGGGTGACCGGCATGTTGCTGATCGAGGCCTACGGCCTGACCGAAACCTCGCCGGCGGCCTGTATCAACCCGCTGACCCTCCAGGAATACAACGGCAGCATCGGCCTGCCGATTTCGTCCACCGAACTGTCGGTGCGCGACGATGAGGGCCGCGAGTTGGGTATCGGCGTGGACCAGGTCGGCGAGCTTTGCCTCCGTGGCCCGCAGGTGATGCGCGGCTACTGGAACCGGCCAGAGGAAACCGCCAAGGTCATGACCGCTGACGGTTATCTTCGCACCGGCGACGTGGGCTATGTCGACGAGCGCGGCTACGTTCGGATCGTGGACCGCAAGAAGGACATGATCCTGGTGTCCGGTTTCAACGTCTATCCCAACGAGATCGAGGACGTGGTCGCTCTGCATCCGGGCGTGCTGGAAGCCGCCGCAGTCGGTGTGCCGGACGAGAAGTCGGGCGAGGCGGTCAAGGTCGTGGTGGTGGCCAAGGACCCCGCGCTGACCGCCGAGGCGCTGATCGAACACTGTCGCCAACACCTGACCAGCTACAAAGTGCCGCGACGGGTTGAATTCCGCGCCGAACTACCCAAAAGCAACGTCGGCAAAATCCTGCGGCGGTTACTGAAGGATGGGTAGGCGGGATGCGCCCCCTCTCCAGACTAAGGACTGGGATGAGGGCGCGTTGCTTTCAGGCCGCGGCGGCCGGGCGGGCGGCGACCACCTGTTCCAGCCAGTTCAAGATGGAATCCGCCGCCTCTTGCCAGTTCAGTTCCAACATCATGGCGTGTGCCATGTTGGGGATGATTTGGGCTTCGGTGCGGTAGAAGCGGGCGGTTTCCCGAACCATGGCCGGCGAGATGAACACATCGTGTTGCGCCCCCTGTACCAGGATCGGCAGCCGCAGTTGTTCCGGTTTCAGCCGCAGCGGGTTGATGCCCATCATGTCCAGCGACACGACTTGCGATTCCGCCTGCACGTAGTCGAAATACTCGCGTAGCTTTGTGAGGGGCATGTCCTGGGAAAACAACAATCGCCGCATCATCTCAGGCGAGCCGTAGCTGGGACCGAGCAGCGAGAACAGCGCCATCTGCTGGAACAGGATCGGGTGTCGCATGGCCATGTGCAGATTGCTCGGCAGCAGGCCCTGTGGTGGCACCGAGGCCATCAGCACCGCGCCCGGTATTTCGGGATGGGTTTCCAGGTATTTCTGAAGCACCATGCCGCCCATCGAATGGCCGATCAGTACCGGGGGGGCCGGCAGGGTCGTCACCGCCTGGGCCAGGTCGGCGACGTAATCGCTCAGCCGCCAAGTGTGTAGGTGCTGGTGGCCCTCGCTGCGACCGTGGCCACGCAAGCTGACGGCATGCGCCGCGTAACCCCGCCGGGCGAAGTAGGGTAGGAAATTCTCTTCCCAGACTCGGGCATCCGAGAACGAGCCATGCACGAACAGCAACGGGGTTGGCTCGGGCGTGGTTTCCGGATAGCGGCTGATCAAGTCCAGTTTCATGGCAATGATTCCTGTTGGGTGAAAAGAGACGAATGAAAAGAGCGCGCGGCCTTGGGTGACGGCCGAGGCGATCGCCGCCCAAGACCGGGATGGAGCATCTATCAGCGTAATGCCACGGTTTCCACCCAGATCAGTTCACAGGCGCCGTTGCCGGTGTCCTCGCGGCTCAGTGAGCTGCGCCATTGCCAGCCATCGTCGCGGTGGGCTTCGACCAGGTAGCCGCGCAGGCTGACAATATGGCCGGGGCGGATTAATTTCAACCGGTCGGCGACATACCCGGTTGCGGGAATCAGATGCATGTTGGCACTGTGGGTTTCGATGTCTCGGCGGGGGATGAAGAAATCGTTGACGTGCCAGTAATAGAAACGGTGGCGTTGTTGGATGTCGATTCGCTCCAGCACATTGCTATCCGACATCGGCCCCCAACCCAGCGCCAGATCGAGCGGCGAGAGATCCGCGCCGCTGTCAAAGCGATAATCCTCTCGACCCAGCACTCGGGCTTCGAGCGTGAATTCGGCCAGCGCCTTGATGCGGTAGCGGTCTTTTTGAAAGACTGGCCCGGCAGCGAGCAGTCGTTGCGAGGGCGGGTCTGGCGCCAGCACGCCGGGCGAGCGCTCGATGGGGCGGTCGTGCCAGGCCCAGTAGGCGCCCAGCGCGCAGACGAGCAATAACAATCCCAGGCGGCGCATGGTTATGGTTCCTCGGGATCGGTCCCGACATCGGGCAATGGTGCCCGATTCTCGACATCGATGGTGGTGATCGCGCAGCGCAAACGGCCGGAGCCCAACAAGGTTTCCACCGGGTCGCCGATCTGGAGTTGGTCAGCCCGCCGGACGATGGTCCCATCCGGGTATCGGCGCACGATCGCATAACCGCGCCGCAGGGTGGCCAGTGGACTCAGGGCGTGCAGGGCACCGCTCAAGTTTTGCAGGTGTTGACGGGCAGTCTGGAAACACTGGCGCAGGGTCGCGTTTTGGCGCAGCGCCAGCGCCCGCAACTGCTGACGGGCCGAGCGCAATCGTGCCGTCGGAGCCTGCGCCCGCAGGCGCGTTCTCAGTCCGGCCAGCCGCAGGCGCTCGCGCTCCAGGCGGTTGTTCAGGGTTTGTCGTAGCCGTTGGTCCAGCTCATCCAGCCGTTGCGCATGATCGTGCAGACGGCGGCGCGGTTGCAGTCGTTCCAGCCGCGCCACCAATGGGTGCAACCGCTGGCGCCGTTCGCTCAGACGCTGCCGCAACGCGCGTTCCAGCCGCGCCGCCAGCAAATGTGTCGCGCGGGACCATTCCTGGCGGTCGGGGCTGGCCAGTTCGGCCGCCGCCGTGGGAGTGGGCGCGCGCAGATCGGCGGCGAAATCCGCGATGGTGACGTCGGTTTCGTGGCCGACGCCGCTGACCAGTGGGACGGCGCAGTCGACAATCGCACGGGCAACGATTTCTTCGTTGAATGCCTGCAAGTCTTCCAGTGAGCCGCCGCCGCGCGTCAGTAGCAGCACGTCGCAATCCTGGCGTTCGGATGCCAGTCGGATGCTCGCGGCAATGCGTTCCGCCGCGCCGTCGCCTTGCACCGGTACCGGATAAAGCAGGACCGGCAGTTTGGGAAACCGGCGGCGCAGTACGCTCAATACGTCACGCAATGCCGCGCCGCTGGGCGAGGTGATTACACCGATTCGCCGAGGAAAGCGGGGCAGGGCTTTTTTGCGGGCCGGCGCGAACAGCCCTTCCCGTTCCAGCTGCAGCCGCAGTTCGTCGTAAGCCCGCCGCAGCGCGCCGGCGCCGGCTTCCTCCACATACTCGACGACGATCTGGAAATCGCCGCGCGGTTCGTACAAGCTGACGCGGCCCCGTACCAGCACCTGTTGGCCGTTGCGCGGGCAATCGCGGAACAGCAGGGCGCGATTCTGAAACAGCGCGCAGCGGATCTGTGCCCGGGGGTCCTTGAGCGAGAAGTAGAGGTGCCCTGATGACGGGCGGGATAGGTTGGAGACCTCTCCCTGTACCCAGACATCGGGAAAGTGTTGCTCCAGCAGCCAGCGAGCCGCTTGCGTCAGTTCGGAGACGGTGTGGATGTCGCGACGGGATCGCATTGAGGCGTTAAGATCCGGGTATTTCGGATATTTCCGTTATCCCGGCCAGCCGTTTTCGCTGACCAATTCACTCAGTGGCTGGCGCTGTGCCCAGCCTTCCTGTTCCAGCATGGGTTTTTCATAGAAGCGCTCGACCGGTCCCAGACAGAGCACCGCCACGGGTCGCGCCCCCGACGGCATGCCCAGCAGCTCGGCCAGCGCGTCGGGGTCGAACAGCGAGACCCACCCCATTCCCAGACCCTCGGTGCGTGCCGCCAACCACAGGTTTTGGATGGCGCAGGCCACCGAAGCCAGATCCATTTCCGGCAACGTGCGCCGACCGAAAACATGTCGTTCCCGGCCGTCCATCAGCGCCGCCACCAGCACTTCCGCGCAATCCAGCACACCCTCGACCTTGAGGCGCATGAAGTCGTTCTCGCGCTCGCCCAGGGCGCGAGCGGTGCGGATACGTTCTTTCTCGATCTGGGCGTGAATGGCACGCCGCAAGTTCGCGTCGGTAATGCGGATGAAACGCCAGGGCTGCATGAATCCCACGCTCGGCGCTTGATGCGCCGCCGCCAGCAGGCGCGCGAGTTGTTCTTCCGGGACGTGACCGTGCTGAAAATGGCGAATGTCTCGGCGCAGGGCGATGGCTTTGTACACCGCGCTGATTTCAGCGTCGCTGAAGCGATGTCTTTGATCGAGCGCCGGCATGCCGCTGGTGTTGGAAAAGGGCTGATCGGTGGCTGTCATGGTGAGAATATGGATTTATTGTGAGTGTCGAAGGCGTTTCGAGAGTGGCCACGCCGACAGTGCGGCGACCCTGATCGGTTTGGCCAAATTTCTATTTACCGGTCGAGTGTTGCGGCATAAACTAACCCGTTTATTTTCGCTAAGTCTTGAGGCCCCGCCATGCGAATCGTTCAAGAAGCCCTGACCTTCGATGATGTCCTACTGCTGCCAGCCTATTCCACGGTGTTGCCCAAGGATGTCAGCCTCAAGACCCAATTGACTCGCACGATCAGCCTCAATATCCCGTTGGTGTCGGCGGCGATGGATACGGTCACGGAGTCGCGATTGGCCATTGCCTTGGCCCAGGAGGGCGGTATCGGCATTATCCACAAGAACATGCCGGTTGAGAAACAGGCGCAAGAAGTGCGGCGGGTGAAAAAGTATGAAACCGGGGTCATCAACGACCCCATCGTCACCGGACCGAACGCCACCATCCGCGAAGTACTGGCGTTGACTCGCGCCCACCATATCTCCGGCGTGCCGGTGGTCGACGGCGAGGATCTGACCGGTATCGTCACCAGTCGCGACCTGCGTTTCGAACACAACCTGGACGCGCCGGTCAGCACCGTCATGACCCCGAAGGAACGGTTGGTGACGGTATTGGAAGGTGCGGGTCGCGAGGAAATCGTCGCCCTGCTGCACAAGCATCGCATCGAAAAGGTGCTGGTGATCAATGACCGCTTTCAGTTGCGTGGCATGATCACGGTGAAGGACATTCAGAAATCCAGCGATTTCCCGCTGGCCTGCAAGGATGAATGGGGGCGCTTGCGTGCCGGCGCGGCGGTGGGCACCAGCGGCGATACCGAGGAGCGGGTGGCGGCCCTGGTGAGCGCTGGCGCTGATGTGCTGGTGGTGGATACCGCCCACGGCCATTCCCGCAACGTGCTGGATCGGGTGCGCTGGGTCAAGCAGCATTTTCCCCAGGTGCAGGTGATCGGCGGCAATATCGCCACTGCCGCCGCCGCCCGCGATTTGGTGGAGGCGGGCGCGGACGCGGTCAAGGTCGGGATCGGTCCCGGCTCGATCTGCACCACCCGCATCATCGCCGGGGTCGGCGTGCCGCAAATCAGCGCCGTGGCCAACGTCGCCGAGGCGCTGCACGACTGCGAAGTGCCGGTGATCGCCGACGGCGGTGTGCGCTATTCTGGCGATTTGGCCAAGGCCATCGTCGCCGGCGCTCACTCAGTCATGATCGGCAGCTTGTTCGCCGGCACCGAGGAAGCACCCGGCGAGGTGGAACTCTATCAGGGGCGGTCCTATAAGTCTTACCGCGGCATGGGTTCGATCGGCGCCATGACCCAGCAGCACGGTTCCAGCGATCGTTATTTTCAGGAGGGCAGCGCGGTGGAGAAACTGGTGCCGGAAGGTATCGAGGGTCGGGTGCCCTACAAAGGCAGCGTGTTGGCTATCATCAATCAAATGATGGGGGGATTGCGTTCCAGCATGGGCTATGTCGGTTGTTGGGATATCGCCGAGATGCGGGTCAAACCGGCGTTTACCCGGGTGACGAGCGCCGGGATGCGCGAAAGCCACGTCCACGACGTGAGCATCACCAAGGAAGCACCGAACTACCGGGTGGATTGAACATGACTGTTCGCGACATCCACCTCGACCGCATTCTGATTGTCGACTTTGGTGCTCAGTACACCCAACTAATCGCCCGCCGGGTGCGGGAGATTGGCGTCTACTGCGAAATTCAACCCTACGACGCCGACCCGGCGGCATTGCGCGAGTTTCGCCCGCGAGGGGTCATCCTGTCGGGCGGCCCGGAATCGACCACCGTGGCAGATGGCCCGCGCATTCCCCGGGCCGTCCTTGAATTTGACACGCCACTGCTGGGCATCTGCTACGGCATGCAGGCCATGGCGGTACAGCTGGGTGGTCGGGTGGAGTCGGCCGACCATCAGGAATTCGGTTACGCCCAGGTGCGCGCCCACGCCCATTCCTCCCTGCTGCATGACATTGAGGATCACGCCAGCCCGGAAGGCCATGGCCTGTTGGATGTGTGGATGAGTCACGGCGATCAGGTGGCGGGCTTGCCGCCCGGTTTCACCCGCATCGCCAGCACCGCAACCTGCCCGATTGCCGGCATAGCCGACGAGGATCGACGCTGGTACGGGGTGCAGTTTCATCCCGAAGTGACGCACACCCGCCAGGGCGAGCGCATTCTGCGGCGTTTCGTGTTGGATATCTGCGGCTGCGCGCCGTTGTGGACCACCGGCAACATCATCGAGGATAGCATCGCCGCCATCCGTGCGCGGGTGGGTGGCGACGAGGTGCTGCTGGCGCTGTCCGGCGGGGTGGATTCCTCGGTGGTGGCGGCGCTGTTGCATCGGGCCATCGGCAGCCAGTTGACCTGTGTATTCGTGGATACCGGCCTGCTGCGTCTGCACGAGGGCGATCAGGTGATGGCGACCTTCGGTCAGCATCTTGGGGTGCGGGTGATTCGGGTGGACGCCGGGGCGCGTTTTCTGAGCGCCTTGGCCGGTATTACCGACCCCGAGCAGAAGCGCAAGATCATCGGCGGGTTGTTCGTGACGATTTTCGAAGAGCAGGCGGCCAGCTTGCGCGATGTGCAATGGTTGGCTCAGGGCACCATTTATCCCGACGTGATCGAATCGGCCGGCGCCAAGACCGGCAAGGCGCATGTCATCAAATCCCATCATAACGTCGGCGGCCTGCCGGCGGCGATGCGGCTGAAGCTGATCGAACCGCTGCGGGAGTTGTTCAAGGACGAGGTGCGCCGCTTGGGGGTGGAACTGGGGCTGCCGTCCGAAATGGTTTACCGCCATCCGTTCCCGGGACCGGGATTGGGAGTGCGTATTCTGGGCGAGGTGCGCGGGGACTATGCCGAGCCGCTGCGCCGGGCCGATCACATTTTCATCGAGGAATTGCGCCGGCACGATTTATACGACCAAGTCAGCCAGGCCTTCGCGGTATTCCTGCCAGTCAAGTCGGTCGGAGTGATGGGCGACGGTCGTCGCTACGATTACGTGATCGCCTTGCGCGCGGTCGAGACGGTGGATTTCATGACCGCCCGCTGGGCGCATCTACCCTACGAATTTTTGGATTTGGTGTCGCGGCGCATCATCAACGAAGTGCGCGGCATCTCGCGGGTGGTCTACGACGTGTCCGGCAAGCCGCCAGCCACCATAGAGTGGGAATAAATCCCGCGCTTGGGCATGGGCGGATTCGTG